>Ga0214472_10007269_pt1 | contig 11597 bp, 8 predicted proteins | sample RVTome_6_FD_207662 | JGI IMG/M metagenome (GOLD analysis project Ga0214472, IMG submission 207662) | Soil microbial communities from uranium-contaminated site in the Upper Colorado River Basin, Wyoming, United States - RVT140D175 | ecosystem: Environmental > Terrestrial > Soil > Contaminated >...
CACGTACGCGCCTACCTGGTACGACACGCCGGCGGCGCAGCTGCCGCACAAGCCGAAGGACGACAAGCGGCGCCATTTCGTTCGCGAGGAAGTCGAGGCGTGCACGCGGCTCCGCGGTGTGGACATCCTGATGACGCACGAGGCGCCGCGTCCCTTCATCGTCGTGCCGGAAGCGGTGCCCGGCAAGCCGGGACGCCGGCTCGACGCCGGGAAGTCGCCGATTAACGACCTGCTCGCGACCGTCAAGCCGCGGCTGCACCTGTGCGGCCACCATCATCGGTTCGTGGAGTCGGAGCGCGAAGGGGTGCGGTCGGTCTGCCTCGACCGGATCAACCGCTCGTACCTGCTGATCGATGCAGAGACCCTCGAATACCGCAAGGTCGATCAGTGAGATAATGAAAGACCAAACACGAAGGGCTCGAAGGGCTCGAAGGCCTTGTTTTCTCTCGTGTCCTTCGTCTCGTCGTGTCCTTCGTGTTTGTCGTTTTGAATGAAGCCATTTCTTGAAGCCATCGACGAGCGTGTGCTCGTCTGCGACGGCGCGATGGGGACGATGCTCTATGCCAAGGGCGTCTTCATCAACCGGTGCTTCGACGCGCTGAACCTCGCCGAGCCGAGCCGCGTCGCCGAAGTGCACCAGGAATACGTCCGCGCCGGCGCCGACGTCGTCGAGACCAACACGTTCGGCGCGAATCGCATCAAGCTGCGGGGTTTCGGGCTTGCCGACCGGCTGCGCGACATCAATGTCGAGGGCGCCCGCCTGGCAAAGGCGGCCGCCAGCGGGCAGGCATATGTCGCCGGCGCGATCGGGCCGCTCGGCATCCGCATCGAGCCGTGGGGCAAGACAGGGCGCGACGAGGCGGAGGCGTATTTCCGCGAACAGGCCGAAGCGCTCGTGGCCGGCGGCGTGGACCTCTTTGTCCTGGAGACGTTTCGCGACCTGACGGAGGTCCGTGCCGCGATTGCCGCGATTCGCAGCGTGTGTGCGTTGCCGGTGGTCGCGCAGATGACGATCGAAGAGGACGGCAACAGCCTCGACGGGACGCCGCCCGAGCAGTTTGCGCCCGCGCTCGAACCGTACGCGGACGTCGTTGGCGTGAACTGCAGCATCGGCCCCGCGCCCATGCTCGAGACGATCGAGCGGATGTCGACGATTACCCGCGCGCGGCTGTCGGCGCAGCCGAACGCAGGCCGTCCGCGCGACATCGAGGGGCGCAACATCTACCTGTCGTCGCCCGAATACATTGCGTCGTACGCGCGCCGCTTCATGAGCCACGGCGTACGCCTCGTGGGCGGCTGCTGCGGAACGACGCCGGAGCACATCCGGCAGATCAAGACCGCGGTCAAGGCGTTCGCGCCCGATGTCGCGCGCGCGGTTGCCCGCGAGCGCGCGGCCGCCGCGTCCGCGCCTGGGCGCCGAAGCTCGGCGAGCGAAGGCGGCCCGCCGCCGCTGGTGACAGCGGCCGACCAGTCGGTGCCGGAGGTGCCGCGCGCAGAGCGGTCGCAGCTCGCGCGCACCCTTGTCGAAGGCCGGTTTGCGACGATCGTCGAGCTGAATCCACCGAAAGGATGCGTCGGCGACACGATGATCGAGCGGGCGCGCCTGCTCAAGGCGCACCACGTCGACGTTGTCCACATTCCCGATGGCCCGCGCGGCGCCCGCATGAGCGCGCTGTCGCTGGCGGTGCTCATCCAGCAGAACGCGTGGATCGAAGCCGTCCTGCAGTATTCGTGTCGCGACCGGAACCTGCTCGGCATGCAGTCCGACCTGCTCGGCGCGCACGCGATGGGCGTGCGGAACGTGATGATTGTCACGGGCGACGTGCGCACGGTCGGCGATTATCCCGACGCGACGGCCGTCTTCGACGTCGACTCGATCGGTCTCACCAACGTCGTCGCGCGGCTGAACCGCGGGCTGGACATCGGCGGCCAGGCAATCGGCAGCCCGACGGCGTTTCACATCGGCGTGCAGGTCAATCCGGGCGCGGAAGATCTCGACGCCGAGATACGCCGCTTCGAGTACAAGGTGGAGGCGGGCGCCGAGTTCGCCATCACCAAGCCGGTGTTCGACGTTGGAACGTTCGACACCTTCTTCAAGCGGATTGCGTCCGCGAAGCTGCCCATCATCCTGGGGCTGTGGCCTTTTGAGAGCGTCTTGAATGCCGAGTTCATGGCCAACGAGGTGCCGGGCGTCCGCGTGCCGGACGCCGTGCTCGAGCGTATGCGACGGGTATCGGGGCCGGAAGCCGCGCTGGCGGAAGGGGTGGCTATCGCCCGCGAGGTCGGCTGCGCGCTGAAAGCGACGGTCCAGGGAGTGCACGTCGCTGCCCCATCGGGCCGGATCGAGTCGGCGGTCGAGGTCATCGCGGGCTTCAAGTAACAAAAAAGTAATGCAGCCCTTGTGATTTGGGTAGTTTGCCCCGAAAATTGTTGTATAGTCCCCGGAACGGTCCCCGGCACCTGGACCAGAATTAGCCAGAAATTCAGCGGCATCAACAAGTTACCGGCAGGGAGGCCTGCGGATGGCGTTGTTCGATCGTGAAAACGACAAGTTCCGGCCAGACCTGAGCAGCCATGCCTTGTCGGTGATCGCCGTCGAGAACGATTTTGTCGAAGGCGTGTACGACAAGATCGCCAAGGTCTACGACGTTTTCTTCGGACCGATTCTTCACCCCGGCCGTTTGCTGGCGCTCGAGCGTATGGGCATCGCGGCCGGCGACCGCGTGCTCGAAGTCGGCGTCGGTACGGGCATCAATGCCGCGCTGTATCCGCGCGACTGCCAGGTCACCGGCATCGACTTCTCCGCGTCGATGCTCGAGAAGGCGCGCGAGCGCGTGAGCCGCAAGGAGCTGCCGCACGTGTGCCTGATGGAGATGGACGCCGCCGCGCTGAAGTTCGCGGACGAGTCGTTCGACATCGTCTACGCGCCGTATCTGGTGAATTGCGTCTCGGATCCGGTGAAAGTGGTCAGCGAGATGCGGCGGGTGTGCAAGCCTGACGGAAAGATCGTCATCCTCAATCATTTCCGCAGCGCGAGCCGCCTGTGGTCGCGGCTCGACCGCGCGCTCTCGCCGCTCACGGTGCACATCGGCTTCAAGTCCGATCTCGACCTGCCAGGCTTCCTGGCGCAGACCGGGCTCAAGCCGACGTCAATCGAAAAGGTGAGCCTGCCGCTGTGGTCGCTCGTTATTTGTAACCGGGATTAATCGTTCGGGTCGTTCGGAGCGTTCGTCACGTTCGGTTCGTTCGCTCGTTCGGATCGTTCATGCGGGGCGGACCTTCACGGTCCGCGGGCTGAGTTGCGGCGCGGACCTTCACGGTCCGCGGCATATCACTTGCGTTTGTAAACGCGATGGCCCTCTCCCTTCGCGAACACGACCATTTCGGAGCCGAGGCGCTGTCGGCGGCCACGGTCGGCAACGCTTTCATCGACCGCGTCTACGGCAAGCTCACCCCCGTCTACGACATCATCTTCGGGCCCATCCTGCAGCCCGGCCGGACCGCGGCGATCGCGCGCATGGGTCTGCGCCCTGGCGATCACGTTCTCGAGGTGGGCGCCGGCACGGGGATCAACGCGCCGCTGTACCCGCGCCACTGCGAGGTCACCGCGATCGACCTGTCGGCGCCGATGCTCGAGAAGGCGCGCGACCGGATCGCCCGCCACGGGCTTCGCAACGTCCGCCTGCTCGAGGCTGACGCGGCGCAGCTGACGTTCGGGGACGATTCGTTCGACAGCGTCTACGCGCCCTACACGATCAGCGTGGTACCGGATCCGGTGAAGGTGGCGCTCGAAATGAAGCGCGTCTGCCGGCCGGGCGGACGCATCGTGATCCTGAATCACTTTCGCAGCGATAACCCGATCCTGTCGCGCATCGAGCGGGCGATCTCGCCGCTCACCGTTCACGTCGGGTTCAAGGCTGATCTCGGCATGCAGGCGTTCCTCGCCCACGCAGGCCTTCGCCCGATCTCGATCGAAAAGGTGAACGTCCCGAGAATCTGGTCGTTAATTACGTGCGTTAAGGACTGAGTCGTTCGAGAAGAACGGTCCGAACGACCCGAACGTTTCGAACGATCCGAACGTCTAGAATTTGGCTCGTGGCCTTCCGCGTGGCTTCTTTGGTGGCTTGTCGAGTGCCTTGAGGAGAATCTCGGCCGCTGCATCAGCGCCGTTCGTCTCGGGCTTCTTGTAGTTGCGCGGCCGCGCCTGCGCGAGCAGCTTGTCCAGGTAGGGCTCCCACTTCCCGGCAAACAATTCTTCGTTGCTGATGAAGGATGTGCGCAGGTATTTCGGCATGTCCTCCACGAGGACGTCGTACTCGGGGAAATGTCCGCGCGACGTGTACAGGACGGCGGCGTCGTTGGCGATGCACTCCGAGATGATCCCGTAGCCGGGCTTGGTTACCACGACTTCGGCGGCGCCCACGAGATCCTCGTACCGGACCCCGGCGTCGTACATCGCCTCTTCGTTGATGTTGATGAAGGCGCCCTTGCGTTCGGCGGTCGGCGTCTCCTTGCGCGTGCGGCTGACCGGGATGTTGGCCGTGCCGATGACCGTGTACTTCTTGAACTTGCCGAGGACCTCGGTATCGAGCCCCGGCAGCCCGTATCCGCCGAACGAGACGAGCACGATCGGCTTGTCGGACGGCAGCTTCAGGATCTTGCAGACCTCTTCGCGCGTATGTGACGCGTGCCGCGCGATGAACGGGATGTCCTTGACGTTCGAGAAAGTCTCGAAGCCGGCGGACATGGGCAGCCGCAGCGCCATGGACGCCTTCGCGTACGCGCCGCGGATCGCCGGGAGGAGCGAGGGCGCCAGCCGCACGCGCGGGTAGTCGGCGTAGACCCAGTCCCACGTGAAGTTGCCGAGGCCGACGGAGGGAATGCCCGACGCAGCGCTCACCGCAAAGGCGAGCGGCGGAATGTCGCCGACGATCAGCCCCGCGCCCAGTTCGCGCAGCGCACGGGTTTCGCTGGCGGCGCGGGTGACGAGATCGCTGTGGAAGGCCCACGCGCGCCGGATCGTGTCCGCCTCATCCAGCGTCAGCGCGTCGATCTGGACGACGCCGGTATCGCATTCGAGCGTGCTGAAGGCGACCTTGCCTCTGACCGTCAGGTCGAACAACCACCGCGGGGCCGACGTGCGGACGCCGATGCGCGTTTCGGGGCGCCGCGCGAGGACGGCGTTGATGACCTCAATGGTCCGCGAGGCGTGGCCGAACCCGTGGCCGGAAACGTAGAAGACTATCGCGGCTGCCAAGCTAGCGGCTCGACTCGACTGGCGTCACTTCAGAGCTGACCTTTCCTGTTCCCACGTTTTCCACTTTTCCGCTTTCCGGCACGGCCACCTTGATGACCTGCTCGAGAGTCTCTACCGGGACGAAGGTCATGTCGCGGCGGATGTCCGCCGGCAGCTCCTCGAGATCGGGCTCGTTGAGCGCGGGCAGGATGAACGTCTTGATGCCGAACCGCCGCGCCGCCAGCGCCTTCTCGCGGATCCCTCCCACCGGCAGCACCAGCCCGCTCAGCGTGATCTCACCCGTCATGGCGACGTCCTGCCGCACCGGGCGATTGCGCGCCGCCGACAGGATGGCCGTGGCCATCGTGACGCCCGCCGAGGGGCCATCCTTCGGGATTGCCCCCGCGGGCACGTGCACGTGTAAATCATGGTGCGCGAGGAAGTCCGGCGGGATTCCCAGCTCTCCGGCACGCGCGCGCAGGTGGCTGAGGGCCGCCCGCGCCGATTCCTGCATCACGTTCCCGAGCTGGCCCGTGAGAATAATGTTCTGGTTTCCGCCTGGAAGCAAGGTCGCTTCGATGAAAAGCACGTCGCCCCCGGTTTCCGTCCAGGCCACGCCGGTGGCCACACCGGCCCGTGACGTGCGGAAGGCGACCTCTTTCTTGAATCTCGCGGGTCCCAGGTAATCGTCCACCTGATCGCGGTCAATGACGGTCTTTTCGATGGTGGGCGCGTCTGGCGGCCGGGTCGCGATACGCGCGGCCACCTTTCGCGAAATCGTTCCCAGCTGCCGTTCCAGGTTCCGGACCCCCGCCTCCCGCGTGTATTCGGCAATGACCAGCCGAAGCGCCGCGTCCGTCACCTCCATCGTCTCTGCCGGCAGCCCATGCTCCGACATCTGTCTGGGCAGCAGGTACTTGCGGGCGATGTGGACCTTCTCCTCCTCCGTATAGCCGGTGAGCGAGATGATTTCCATCCGGTCGAGGAGCGCCGGGTGGACGGTTCCGAGCTGGTTCGACGTGGCGATGAAGAGGACTTTCGACAGATCGACCGGCACCTCGAGGTAGTGGTCCCGGAAGGAGTGGTTCTGCGCCGGATCGAGCACCTCGAGCAGCGCCGCCGCCGGGTCGCCCTGGTACCCGACCGAGACCTTGTCGATCTCGTCGAGCATGAACACCGGGTTCATCGAGCCTGCCTGCTTCAGCGCCTGGACGATACGTCCGGGCATCGAGCCGATATAAGTGCGGCGATGGCCGCGAATCTCGGCCTCGTCGCGGACGCCTCCCAGGGAGATTCGCACGAACCTCCGTGACATGGCGCGGGCGATCGATTGGCCCAGCGACGTCTTGCCGACGCCCGGCGGGCCGACGAAACAGAGGATCGGACCCTTCATGTCGCCCTTCAGTTTCCGGACGGCCAGGTACTCGACGATGCGCTCCTTGACCTTGTCGAGGTCGTAATGGTCTTCGTCCAGCACGCGGCGTGCCTCGACGGGATCCAGCCGGTCGGGGGTCGTGACCGACCAGGGCACGTCGAGGATCCAGTCGATATAAGTGCGCAGCATCTGGTACTCGGGCGATGCCGGGCCCATCCGTCCGAGCCGGTCGACCTCCCGCATGGCGGCCGCGGCCACCGTCTCGGGCAGCTTCGCGCTCTGGATCCGCTTGCGCAGCTCGGCGAGCTCGTTGCCCTCGCCTTCGCCCAGCTCCTGCTGAATCGCCTTCAGCTGCTGGCGCAGGTAGTACTGCCGCTGCGCGTCCGTCATCTCCTGCTGCGCCTGCGACTCGATCTTGCCCTTCAGCTCCAGCAGCGAGATCTCGCGCGTCAGTGAATTCGCGATGGCGGCCAGCTTCTTGACGAGGTCGTTCTCCTCGAGGACTTCCTGCTTTTCGGACGGCTTCATGTCGAGGAGCGTCGCCAGGACGTACGCCAGGCGCAGCGGGTCGTCGATGTTCATGACGACCGCGCGCAGCTCCTCGGAGAGGCCGGTGGCGAGCGACAGGGCCTTGTCGATCAGCTCCTGGATGCGGCGGACGTGCGCCTCGACCTCGATCGTCCGCTCGTACGGCTCCGGGAGGGCGGTGATGTGCGCGCGCATCGACGTGCCGACGCGGGTGACGACGTCGGCGCGCACGCGCGCGATTCCCTCGATGATGATGTTGAGGCCGCCACCAGCCTTCGCCATCTGGCGGACGACCGCCATGGTGCCGATTCTCCGCAGGTCTTCGGGGGTCGGATCGTCCGCGTCGTTGTCCTGGAGGAGCAGGAGGATCAGGCGGTCCGCGCCGAGCGCGCGGTTCACGGTTTCGATCGACACCGGCCGGTTCACGGCCAGCGGCTGCAGCGTGAGCGGAAACGCGACGGTGCGGCGGAGGGGAAGGACCGGAAGTTCCGAGGGGAGGGTCGGCGGCGTCGGCTCAGCCATCTGTCGCAATTCTCAGTCTATCAGGACCGGCACGAAGCGCCGGGTTTCGTGTACGCTCCGGGTGTGGACGAACGGCAGTTCTTTACCGAGAAGCCCGAGCAGCGGCCGGCGCGGTTTCAATGCCCGCGCTGCCGGCGCACGAACGACTACTCGATCCGATGGATCCGACGCACGAAGAAGGCGCAGCCGCCGCCAGGCGCCGACCCGCGCGACCGGACGATCTTCGAGAAGTCAAAGGACCACCTCATCCGCGTCGATGACGATGTGACGTGCAAGACGTGCGGCAAGCGGTTCGAGATCCCGTCGCACCGTGGACTCGTGTTTCTCGAAGAGCTCGAAGGGTTACCGCAAGAGGATTATGACGAATGATCCGGAGACCGAAAGGTCTCCGGCTACCGGTGGTCAATGGGCGATGGTAGCCGGAGGCTAATCGGCGATGGTAGCCGGAGGCCTTCAGGCCTCCGGTCAATAGATGCGCGGCACCAGGCGCCAGGGCACCTGCCTCATGTACCGCTCGTAGCGATCGGATGCCGCTGTGCGCATCGAGCGCTCCTCCAACGGAATGGCGATGATCAAATACGCGCAGCTGACCACTGCGAACACCAGCCTCGTCATCGTCATGGGTGATACGGCGAACACCATCAGAAACCAGCCGGAATAAATCGGGTGACGCACCCACCCGTAGGGCCCCGACGTCTTGAACTCGATCCCGCCGCGAGCGCGCCGCAGGCCCGCAAGGTCCCGAATATCGAGCACGACCGCGCTGCTGAGCGTGAGCCCGATGCCGGCCGCCAGAACGGCGCGCAGGGCCCACAGCATCGGGCCGTCAACACGCCACACCACACCCGGCACCGGCCGCCACAACGCACACACCGCGATGAACATGAGGCTCGCCACCCATACGTAGAACGAGCGCTCCAGCGGCTGAGGTAGCGTCCGCGCGATCGCCGCCCGCATGGGTTCGCGCGCGAAAAGGCTGTGATGAAGTGCGAAGACGGTAAACAGCGCGACGTTCCACGTAATCGGCGCCGCAATATCGCCGCCTGACGCAGGTACACCGAATGTCGTCACATACGAGAACAGAAAATATGCGAGCGAAAGGAAGAAGAGGAGCGCACCGAGCCACGTGAAGATGAGCGCGGGCGGTGAGAGCGCGGGCGCGTGAGCGCGCACGGCGCGTATTATAGTGGCCTGGTCGTTGGATCGTTCGAACGACCCTTATGTCAACTAACGGACACGTCGGCGTCGTCATCACGGGCATCGGCGTCGTCTCGCCCTTCGGTGTCGGCCGCGAGTGCTACTGGGATCACGTCCGACGCGGCGTGAGCGGATCGAAGGCCATCACGCAGTTCGACGTCTCGACCTATCCCTGCCAGGTCGCGGCGTGGGTCCCTCCCGTCTCGATGGAGGACGCGGCGCCGCTCGATGGTGACGGGGACGAGGAAGGGCATGCGGATCCGAAGCGGTATTCACGCGCTGCCCTGTTCGGCGTCGTGGCGGCGCGCGAGGCGTGGCGCGATGCCGGCCTCCGTGCCGGCGAGCCGGGGGCCGGCGTGCTCATCGGCAGCGGCGGCGGCGGCATCGACGTCGGCGAAAAGCAGTACGAGGACTTCTTCACGAGCGGCGGGCGCCACGTCACGCCGTACGCCATTGCCGTGGGCATCTGCGGCATGGTGTCCAGCGAAATCTCCATCGCGCTGCGGCTGCGTGGGTTGAGCCACGTGCTCTCGTGCGGCTGCACGAGCTCCACCGACGCGATCGGGTACGCGGCTTCGCTGATTCGGACCGGTGAGTACGACATGCTGCTGTCGGGCGGGACCGACGGCTGCGTGCTGCCCGGCATGATCTTCGGCTTCTCGCGCATGCGGGCGGTGTCCACGCACTACAACGACCGGCCGGCCGAGGCGTCGCGCCCGTTCGACCGGGGCCGGGACGGGTTCGTGCTGGGCGAGGGCGCCTGGATGTTCGTCCTCGAGCGCGAGGACCGCGCCATTGCCCGCGGTGCTGCGCGGTATGCCCGCATCGAAGGCTACGCCTCCACGTGCGACGCCTATCACCGCGTCCAGATGGATCCTGACGGCGTCGAGATCGTGCGATGCATCGAGACGGCCCTCGAGCGCTCGCATCGGCGGCCCGAGGAGATCGGCTATGTCAATTACCACGGCACGTCGACGCAACTGAATGACGCGATCGAGTCGCGGTGCGTGCGGCGCGTGTTCGGCCGCCGCGCAGACCGCGTTCCCGGATCGTCGACGAAGTCCATGATCGGCCACCCGCAGGGAGCCAGCGGGGCCGCCGGCGTCGCGGTGAGCGCGCTGGCACTGACGCGCGGTGTCCTGCCTCCGACGATCAACCTCGACGACCAGGATCCGGCGTGCGACATGGACTTCATTCCGAACACCGCGCGCGAAGCCGACGTGGACGCCGCCCTGTGTAATTGCCTGGGGTTTGGCTCGAAGAACAGCGCGCTGGTGCTCGGACGGGTTAATAAGTGAAAAGTAAGAAGTGAAAAGTCGAAAGTACGTATGAAGCGCAACGTGGCGGTTCGTGGCAGCGTCGTTCGAACCCGATGTCGCGATTTGGGGCACAGACGCATATGTCGCGATTTGCGGCACCACTGCCGATGTCGCGAACCGCACGCCGCCGCGCGAATTACCCGGTTGCACTTCCCCCTTACTTCCAACTTTTCACTTCTTACTTCTTACTTATGGGCGTAGCTGCCCTCGTCGTGGGCGCGGGCCCGGCGGGCAGCATAGCGGCCCTGGTGCTCGCGCGAGCAGGCGTCGACGTACGACTGATCGATCGCGCCGTCTTTCCGCGCCACAAACTGTGCGGCGACACGCTGAACCCGGGCTCGTTGTCGATTCTCGATCGCCTGGGGCTGGGCGACCGCGTCCGCGCGCGCGCGGTGCCGATCCAGGGAATGGTCGTCACCGGTCCCCGCGGCGCCAGGGTGGCCTGCGACTATCCAGCGGATCTTGCCGGCGCCGCCATCGCGCGCCGGGATCTGGACTCGGCGCTCCTCGACGCGGCCATTGCCGCCGGCGTGGACTTCATCCCGGCCGTACCGGTTCGCGGCGCGCTGACCGAGGGCGGATCGCGGGTGACCGGAGTACGAGCCGGCGGCCGAGAGCAGCGCATCGCCGCGCGTGTCGTGATTGCCGCGGATGGCCGGCGATCCCGGCTCGGATTTGCGCTCGGGCTCACGCGGTTTGCGGACGCGCCGCGGCGGTGGGCGTTCGGCGCGTATTTCACCGACGTGGACGGCCTGACCTCGCGCGGCGAGATGCACGTGCGCACGGACGGCTACACGGGCATCGCGCGGCTTGGCGGCGGCGTCACCAATGTGTGCGTCGTTCGCGAGATACGCGCCGGCGCCGGGCACCTCGCGCCCGATCAGGTGATCGCGCGTGCGCTCACGGGCGACCCCGAGCTGCGGGAGCGGTTCGCCCGTGCACGGCAGATCTCCAACGTGGCCTCGCTTGGACCATTGGCGGTCGAGGCACGCGCCGCAGGATGTCCGGGGCTTCTGCTGGCAGGCGACGCCGCGGGCTTCGTGGATCCGATGACCGGCGACGGCCTTCGCTTTGCGCTCCGTGGCGGCGAGCTGGCGGCCGAAGCCGCGCTGTTCGAGCTGCACACGGGCATGCCCGCGCACCGCCGGCTCGACGAAGCCAGACAGCGCGAGTTCTCGGGCAAGTGGCGCGTCAACCGCGCGCTTCGCACCCTGGTCGCGTCTCCGCGTGGTGTGCGGCTGGCAGCCGCCGTAGCCGGCCACTGGCCGACGCCGATCGAGCTTCTGATCGGGCTCGCCGGAGACGTCAGCCTGGCACGATGCGGCACGGACCTTCCGCCTTCGCGTTAAGTTTCGGCGGACCACCGGGTCGGTCCGCAAAGCGGACCGACCAGCCAGCACTGGCTAGTCGGGTCGCGCAG
>Ga0214472_10007270_pt1 | contig 11597 bp, 10 predicted proteins | sample RVTome_6_FD_207662 | JGI IMG/M metagenome (GOLD analysis project Ga0214472, IMG submission 207662) | Soil microbial communities from uranium-contaminated site in the Upper Colorado River Basin, Wyoming, United States - RVT140D175 | ecosystem: Environmental > Terrestrial > Soil > Contaminated >...
CTAGCCGCCCAAGCAAAGCGCACGAGAAGGACGGCTCGTCCAATCCAACGAGGGTACTGGTCGGCTTGTGACGCAGCAGCCATAGCGTCCGGGAAAATGCGCAAAGATCTTCACGCGCAGGTTTGAGAAAGACCCGGCAGCGAGCCGTGAAAAATGCGATCCGGGCTCAGATCAGGATGAACAGGGTGGCGGCAGCCACCGTCAACGCAAAGCCCACCACCGTCCAAGCGCTGCGCTTGCCCTCTAGGAGCACGGCAACCAAAAGTCCCATGCCACCGGCGAACCCTGCTTGCCAGAGGGACGACAAAAAACGCGCGCCCGACAACGACAACGCGAACGGTCCCAACGCCAGCAGCACCGTCGGGGTCAGCATCACTTGGCGGCTGGTCACTGAAGGGCCGCGCAATCCCCGCACGGCCAGCGCCCATGACCCCACCAGACCCGCAAGCATCAGCACCAGTCGCAGTTCCGTGGCGCCGCTCCCGTCGATACCGCCCGCCAAAGCCAATAACAGCAAAGCGGCAAAGCTGATGCCCGCGACCCACCGGCCGATCAACTGCAAGCCTTCCCGCACGGTCACGTAGTCCTGGCGAAAGGCATCCCGCGCCTTCACCGTGACGTACACGGCCAGGAACAGCACCCCACCAACCTGCGTCATGCGACTCAGCACGCCCCAGACCCCGTCGTTCAGCGGGTCGAACACCATGGTCGCCGGACCGCCACTGAGCAGCGCCACGACCATGGAGCCAATCACCATGGGAAGCGCGATGAACGCACCCAAGCCCAGGGCCTGGGCCGTCACCCGGTTGAAGCCGTAACCGCTCCACGGTTCCTTGCGGTGACGAATCAGCAGATACGGCACTAACGCCGTGGTCACCAAAGGCAAGACGACGGCAACCACGGTGCGCAAGACAGGAATGCGCCCCACCGGCACGATGTCGAAGATGATCCCCAGCAGCAGCGGGCCGAACAGATACATGGCTCCGGCGAGGAACAGATCAGAGCGGGCTTCTTCTGGGCTGGTGTACATGATGGCAAAGCATAGGTGTCCGTCGTCGGTATGCCGTGCCAACCCCGCTATGCTCGGTCGCATGTCTGCCCGTTTGCGCGCCTCCATCGTGGTCATTGGCGACGAAATCCTGGGCGGTTTCGTTCAGGACACCAACTCGCATTGGCTGGCCACCCGGCTGCGAGAGCGTGGCATTCCGCTGGAACGTGTGGCGACCGTCCCGGACGAATTGGACGCGGTGCGCGAGGCGCTGCTCGCCGAACTGGGGCGAGAGCGTCCCCGCCTGGTTATGACCTGCGGGGGCATCGGCTCCACGCCTGACGACCTCACCATGCAGGCGGTCGCGCACACTTTGGACTTGGGCTTGGTGCGCGAACCCGACATCGACGCTCGTATCACGGCAGCGCTGGAGTGGACGGCGGGACAGGGCGTCGAGGTCACGGCGCAACATGAGCGTTCGATGCGCAAGATGGCGATGGTCCCCGACGGGGCCTATCTCTTGTCGGGCGCGAAGGGCGTGGCCCCTGGCGTCGCCGTGGATGTCGAAGGCGGCTGCGGCAGCCCAAACGGCGCCACCATCGTGATCCTGCCCGGCGTGCCGCACGAGTTGAAGCGCATCATGGAACACGGCATTGAGCCGACCTTGCTGGAAGGTCGCGGTGAGGTGGAACACGTTGCCGAACTGCGCCACCCCTACCCCGAATCGACGTTGAACCCGGTGTTGGAGCGCATCGTGACGGAATTCCCTGACGTGCACTTGGGCTCCTATCCCGGACAGGAATGCACCATCCGCCTTCGGGGCGCACACGATCGGGTACAGGCAGCAATGAAGTTGGTGGCCGCCGAATTGGCGGTGCTGGCTGATGATCCCGCGTCAGCTCGGCTGCGCGATGCCTGGCAGGCACGCTGGGCCAGCAATGCCCCCCGCCCCGCATCGTAGGACCCGAAGCATTTTCGATTCCCACTTGTCACATTCGGTGGGTAGCCTTGCGCGCATGAAGACGTTCCACGCGATGTTCGTGCACGCCCACCCTGACGATGAGTCGTCCAAGGGCGCGGGCACGATGGCCCGCTACATCAGCGAAGGTCACCGCATTACGTTGGTGACCTGCACCGACGGTGGGGCCGGTGACATCCTCAATCCCAAGATGGACCTGCCGGGCGTGAAAGAGCGCATCGCGGAGATTCGCAGCCAGGAACTGGCCAACGCGTTGGCGGCCTTGGGCATCACCGAGCAGTGGTGGTTGGACTACCCGGACTCGGGCTACATCGAGAACTTCGAAGGCGACGGTTCCCTCTTGGCGCCTGACTGCTTCTTCAATGCGCCTATTGATGAGGCGGTCGAACGGCTGGTGCGCATCATGCGCCGCGAGCGTCCTGACGTGTTGGTCACGTATCCCGAGGGTGGCGGTTACCCGCACCCCGACCACATCCGCTGTCACGACATCTCGGTGTTGGCGTATGACGCCTGCAGCGACCCCACGAGGTTTCCTGACGCTGGCGAACCGTGGACGCCATCCAAGCTGTACTACATGGGCACGTTCACGCGGCGGCGCATGCAACTGATTCATGAGGCCGCCACCGAGCGCGGAATTGAGACGCCCTTTGGCCCGTACCTGGAACGCTGGCCCGAGGACGCTCCGGACCCCACCACGACCCGGGTGGATGTGGCGAAGTTCTTAGGCCAGCGCAGCAAGGCATTGTTGGCGCATGCCACGCAGGTAGACCCCGACGGGATGTGGTTCGCCGTCCCTGATGACGTGATGGCTGAGGTCTACCCCCACGAGGATTTCACCTTGGCCAAAAGCGTGGTCGAGGTCGAACTCCCGGAAGACTCGCTCTTTACCGGCCTGTAGGGCGCGCCATTCCGTTGCGGAGGGTTAGAACCAGGTGGGTGCCATGTCCAAGGTGGTGCGGTCCAGCGACGCCAACAGATCAAACTGCGGTCCGGTTTTGGGCAGCTCCCAATTGAAGAAGTAGCGCGCCGCTTGGCGCTTGCCTTCGTAGAAGTCGCCGTCGCCGTCGGCAGCTAAGAACTGCTCCAGCCACAGCCACGCGACCACGACGTGCCCCACGGCTTCCAGGTACACGGTGGCGTTGGCCAACGCCAGGTCGATGTCACCAGGCCCCCACAGCGTCATGGTGACCTCGGCAGTGCGATCCGCGGCGGCTTGCAGCTGTGCAGCGAGGGTTGCGGCCTCGCCACCGCGTTCGGTCGCACGCGCAATGGTCTTCCCCATGACCCCCAGCAGGCTCGCCAGACCGGCGCCGCCATTCATCACTACTTTGCGGCCCAGCAGGTCCAAGCCTTGGATGCCGTGGGTGCCTTCGTGAATGGGGTTCAAACGATTGTCGCGGTAGTGCTGCTCCACGTCGTACTCGCGCGTGTAGCCATAGCCGCCGTGTACTTGAATCGCCAAGTTGTTGGCTTCCAGGCACCACTGTGACGGCCAGCTCTTCACGATCGGCGTGAGCGTGTCCAGCAACAGGTGAGCGGCCTCGCGCTCCTGGGCGGTTTCTAAGGTGCGCTCGTCATCGACCAACTTCGACGCGTACAGCACCAGGGCCAAGGCACCTTCGACGTAGGCCTTCTGCGCCAACAGCATGCGCCGCACATCCGCGTGTTGGATGATCGCCACTTGCTCGACCGATGGGTCCTTGCCTGCGACAGGACGCCCCTGCGTGCGTTCGCGCGCGTAACGCAACGACTTCAGGTAGCCGGTGTAACCCATCGCCATAGCGCCGCCGCCGACCCCCACGCGCGCCTCGTTCATCATGTGGAACATATAGGCCAAGCCGCGGTTGGCCTCGCCGACGAGATAGCCGACCGCCCCCGGCTCCCCATCAGGCTGGAACACGCCTTCACCGAAGTTCAGCAGCGTGTTCACCGTGCCGCGGTAGCCCATCTTGTGGTTCAACCCGGCAGTGACCACATCGTTGCGCTCACCGAGCGATCCGTCGGCGTTGACGATCACTTTGGGCACGACGAACAGGCTGATCCCCTTCACGCCCGGAGGCGACCCAGGAATCTTGGCGAGTACCAAGTGCACGATGTTCTCGCCCAGTTCGTGATCGCCAGCCGAGATCCACATCTTGTTGCCGAACAGGCGGTAGCTGCCGTCGTCGCGGGGTTCGGCGCGACTGGTGATGTCGGCCAACGAGCTACCTGCGTGCGGTTCGGACAGGCACATGGTGCCGTAGAAACGCCCCTCCAACATCGGCCGTACCCACGTATCGATCTGTTCGGTCGTGCCATGTGCCAGCAAAAGGTTGGCGTTGGCGAACGTCAGGAACGGGTAGGCGGTCGTGCCGGGGTTGGCGGCGGTGAACCACATCATGGCGGCGGTCGACAGCACACGTGGCAACTGCATCCCGCCGTACTCGTGATCCAGACTGGCTGACAGCAAGCCCGTCTGCGTGAGGGCATCGAGCGCGGGTGCGACCTCATCGATCAGGTGCACGCGCTCGCCATCGAAGCGCGGCTCGACGGCATCGCCCTTCTTGTTGTGCGGGGCGAACTGTTCTTCGGCAACGCGCTGGGCGAGTTCCAGCACCGCGTTGAACGTCTCGCGCGAGTGGTCAGCGAAACGTGGCCGCTTCACCAAGTGGTCGACCTCCAGCCATTCGTACAGCAGGAAGTCCAAGTCGCGTCGGTTCAACAACTCACTCACGGTCCACCCTTTGCTTTTCGTCACCGACGACACCCGCGCGACCGTCGTGCCGTAAGGGTAATGCGACCTGCCCACACGCGCGCGCCGTAGATCAGCGCGACTCTGGTCCAGCAGGGAGGATCCGACGTGTGTGCGCAATCCCCGCGACATGCGACGCCACCAGCATCAGCATGTCCAGGGGAAACGACCCAATCCCGTTGGTGCCAGCGCTTGGCAACATCACGGGTGCGTCGGGGGCAACAAGGAAGCAGCCATCCGCAAAGCGCGGATGCGCGTCACGGAATGCGATCAACCCGGCGCGCGAATGGTTCGCCGAGGAGGCGATCTCAAAGGCGAGCGGATGCGCGTGGTCGTCGTAGACCAAGTCAACCTCGCGCTTGGTCCCATCACGCCAGTGATACAGCCGAACATCAACCTGCATCGCGAGTGCGTGAAGGTGCGCGGCAACCATGTTCTCTCGGAGCGTTCCAATCTCTGCCCCCGGTGCCAAGAGGGCGAGTCCGCGTTGCAGTGCCGCATTACGAACCGCCACATCAACAAAGTAGACCTTCCGTCCCCGTCGCTGACGCGCGGCTTCACTGCCGGAGTAGTTAGGCAACGTGAAGATCAGGAAGGTCTGTTCTAGGTAGCTCAGGTACTTGTCGAGGGTCGGTTGAGTGGAACCGAGCTGACCTGCAATGTTCGATGGTGACACCAACTGGCTGGTCTGACCGGCCAACACATACAGCAACCGCTCGAGTTGGAGCGGGCTACCGATCTCGAAAGACTGGGGGATGTCCTTATAGATCGCTCGCTCGATCGCATCGCTGCGCAAGGTCCGCTGCGAAATGAGGACGGCCGATTCGGGATCTTCCTCGAAAGGCTTGCCCGTGAGCAGTTCCGGAAACCCACCGATCAACATCAGTTCGTGTGATCGTGCAGCAAGCCCCTCGTAGTAGGTGCCCCCAACTGCAACGTCGGACAGCCCCTGCCACAGAGATTCACTACGAAGCAGGCTCGCTGGCTGCCCTCGCAACGCGACGTAGTCCGCGAGCAAATAGGGCGTGAGGTGATGTTCTTCCCATCGCCCGACCCCACTTTCAGGTCGCGACTTGCGCATGGCGGCAGTAGCGCTCGAACTGGCCACAAGCCGAATGGGCCATCGCTCGTCATAGAACGTCTTCAGCCAACGGTCCCAATCTGCGGCATACACGACTTCGTCCAAGAACACGTACAACGGGTCTTCGTCCGTGGCCCCCCATGAATCCATTGCGCCGCGAACCAACATGCCCAACGGCAACTCCATGAGGAACGGATGGTCCATTCGCAACCACAGAATGCGTTGGGGTCCTACGCCTTGTTGGATCAGGGTCCGCACGACTTGATACATAGCGGTCGTCTTGCCGACACGCCTTGGGCCAAGCAACACGTGAAACCGTCGTGGATCATCGTGAAGCAACCGAGTGCTCAAGGCTTGGACCAGCGGACGCTCGCGCGGCGGCGCGAACGCCTCCGGCACCACACCGCCGTCATGCCAAGGGTTTTGGTCCTTAAGAACCTGCGCCCTGTCTTCGCTCGTCGGCTCCCATGAATTAGCCAAGGGACCACCTTCCAACTTTTGCTATTGGCATGTTAGCATACGCAAGCATTTAGCTATCGTCCACTTAAGCCAATTCAAGGCGTGATCGCTTGTCCTATTAAGGCGGTGCATCGCAAAGCGGCGGCGGCCCCGTAACATCCCAGGCATGGAGACAAAGCCAAGCGTCATGTTCGTCTGTGTGCATAACGCAGGGCGCTCGCAGATGGCGGCGGGATGGCTGCGCCATCTGGCAGGCGATCGCGTGGAGGTGCGCTCCGCTGGATCCGAGCCAGCCGATCAGGTGAACCACGTCGCGGTGGAAGCGATGGCCGAAATGGGCATCGACATCTCCGCCGCCCAGCCTGCGCGGTGGACTGATGTGGCCTTGGAGTCCTCCGATGTGGTGATCACCATGGGCTGTGGCGACACCTGCCCGGTGTTCCCTGGCACGCGCTACCTGGATTGGCAGTTGGAGGACCCAGCAGGTCAAGGGATTGATGCCGTCCGACCCATCCGCGACGAGATCGAATGCCTCGTCCGCGGCCTACTGGCTGAACTCGGCGTCGAGGCGCATGACATCGGCTGAAGGTGACGGACGACTCGCGCGACGCCTGGGGTTAACCGACGCAATCATCATTGGCTTGGGCGCCATGTTGGGCGCGGGCGTGTTCGCTGCCCCCGCACCTGCCGCTGCCGCTGCAGGACGCTGGCTGCTGGCTGGCCTGGCGATTGCGGCCGCCGTGGCGTATGCCAACGCGACCGCGTCGGCGCGACTGGCAGCGGTGTATCCGCAGGCCGGTGGCACCGCCGTCTACGCCCGCGAACAACTCGGTCCGCTGTGGGGCTTCCTCGCAGGCTGGGCCTTCGTGGTGGGCAAGACCGCGAGCCTGGCGGCGATGGCGCTCACATTCGGCAGCTATGCCTGGCCTTCTTCATCGTCGGGAGCAGCCCGACTGGTCGGCATAGCGGCCGTCATCGTGCTCACGGCCGTCAACGTGCTTGGCGTGGAGAAGACCGCTCGACTCACGCGCGCCATCGTGGCTGTGGTGGTGGCGGTGCTGGCCTTAGTGATTGCGGCCGCGTGGTTGGGGCAGCCGCTGCGGGCGTCAGACCTCTCGGTCGCCGTGCCCGGCGTGCGCGACGTGTTGCAGTCAGCGGGGCTGTTGTTTTTCGCCTTTGCTGGCTATGCCCGCCTTGCCACTCTGGGCGAAGAAGTCCGCGACCCGCAGCGCACGATTCCGCGTGCCGTGCTGATCGCCTTGGGCATCGTGGTCACGGTGTATGCCGCCGTGCTCGCGGCGGCCTTGTACGCACTGGGCGCGCAGGGCCTGGCAACGGCGACCGCGCCGCTTGCCGCCGTGGTGGAAGCGGGCCGCTGGGCTGCAGCCGCACCCGTCGTGCGTGTCGGCGCGGCAGTCGCTTCCGCAGGTGTGCTGTTGTCGCTCTTGGCCGGGGTCAGTCGCACCACCTTGGCGTTGGCGCGCCGGGGTGAACTGCCGCGTTGGCTCGACGCCCTCCATCCCCGGTATCGCACACCTCACCGGGCCGAAATCGCTGCGGCCGCCATCGTGATTGCCGTGGTCGCCGTGGCCGATGTGCGCGGCGCCATCGGCTTCAGCTCATTCGCGGTGCTGGGCTACTACGCGCTGACCAATATGTCAGCGTGGACACTTGACCCATGCCCCGCCGCGCGGATCCTCTCCGCCTTCGGAGTCATCGGCTGTGTGATTCTGGCTTTCAGCTTGCCCGCCACCGCCGTCATCGGCGGCGCAGCCATCCTCATGGTGGGACTGGCCACCCATGGTGTGCGTCGTCGGGGGCCAGTCGGGTAGAACCCACCCCATGAATCGACTTGGCAACGCCTCTAGCCCGTATCTGTTGCAGCACGCCGACAATCCGGTGGATTGGTATGAGTGGGGCCCGGAGGCGTTCGCTGAAGCCGAGCGACGGGATGTGCCGATCTTTCTGTCCGTGGGCTACTCGTCATGCCACTGGTGTCACGTCATGGCGCACGAGTCATTCGAAGATGACGAGGTCGCGGCCGTCCTCAACGCCAACTTCGTCTCGGTAAAAGTTGACCGCGAAGAGCGCCCTGACGTGGACGCGGTCTACATGGGTGCGGTGCAAGCCATCAGCGGGCGCGGCGGCTGGCCCATGAGCGTGTTTTTGACCACCGACGGCACGCCCTTCTTTGGGGGCACCTACTGGCCCAAGGACGAACGGCACAACATGCCGGGCTTCCTCAAAGTGCTCGAGGCCGTGCAAGACGCCTGGGTGAACGAACGCGACCGCGTCACCGAGTCCGGCACCAAACTGGCCGACCATCTGCGCCGCCAACACGCGGTGGAGGGGTCCGACGAACGACCGGACCTCACCATCCCCGAGCGTGCTGCGGCACTGAGCTTGCAGGCTTGGGATCGCGAATGGGGCGGCTTTGGGCGCGCGCCCAAGTTCCCGCAAGCCATGCTGATCGACTTCCTGTTGTCGCACGCCTTGCGCACGGGCGACCCCGACGCCAAAGCCGCGGCGGTGCACTCGCTGGAAATGATGTCGAAGGGCGGGATCTACGACCATGTGGCGGGTGGCTTCGCGCGCTACTCGGTGGACGACGTGTGGCTTGTCCCCCACTTCGAAAAGATGCTCTACGACAACGCGCTGCTGTTGCGTGCCTACGTGCATGGCTGGCAGGCCACCGGCGAGGCTCGGCTGCGCCGCATCGCGGTGGAAACCGCTGAGTACCTCTTGCGCGACATGCGCCACGCCGATGGCGGGTTCTACTCCGCGACCGATGCCGACAGCGAAGGCGAGGAGGGACGCTTCTTTCTGTGGGACGGCGATGAGTTCGCCCAAGTCGTCAGCGCCGCCGGTGAAGATCCCGCGTATTGGACCGCATTTTATGGCGTGACGGACGCTGGCAACTTCCGTGACCCGCATGTGCCGGAATCGCCCAGCCGCTCGATCTTGTATGAGGCGATGGCGCGCGACGAGCACGACGACGCGATGAACCAACGGGCGCAGACAGTGCGGCGTGCGCTGTATGAAGCACGCGAGCAGCGCGTCCACCCGGGGTTGGATGACAAGGTGCTGACGTCATGGAATGCGTTGGCCATCGGTGCCTTGGCCGAAGCCGGAACCGCGTTCGCGATCCCGCGGTTTGTCGAAGCAGCGCAACAGGCTGCCGGGTTCCTGCGTGATCAGGCTCAGGTTGACGGTCGCCTGATGCATGTGTGGAAAGACGGGCGCGGCGCGTCGGTCCCGGCGTTCTTAGAAGACGTCGCCTATCTGGCCCAAGCGTTGCTGGTGCTGTACGAGGCGGACTTCGATCCCACGTGGTTCGCCTGGGCGGTGGAGTTGGCCGAGACCGCGCAGAGCAACTTTGCCGACGCGGAGTCGGGTGCCTATTACTCCACCGCGCACGATGCGGAGGAACTGCTCACCCGACCGACCGACATGTGGGACAACGCCACGCCAGCAGGTTCGAGCGTGATGGTGGACGTGCACCTGCGCCTGCACGCGCTGACCGGCGAGGCGCAATGGATCGAGCGTGCCGAACGCACCATCGCGGCGTTTCAATACCGGGCAGTGCAGTCACCCACGGGCTATGGAGAGTTGCTGCGCGGACTAGAGCGCATGGCATCGGGACCGTTGGAAGTCGCCATCGTCGGGAGTGCGGATGATGATCGCACCCGCGAGTTGATCGAGGTCTACCGCGAACGCTGGCGGCCCGGCGGCGTCATCGCCCTGGGCTCCGGCGTCGAAACCGACGCGACGCCCGCGCTGATCTCGTTACTGGCCGACCGCCCCACGGTCGACGGCGAACCCGCCGCTTACGTGTGCCGCCAGTTCCTCTGCGAACGCCCCGTCACCAGCCCCACCGACCTCAGGGCTAGTCTAGATTCTAAGCTGTAACTTATGAAGACTAGCGACAATATAAGTTTTCGCTTAGTCTATGGGTATGAAGGCTCAAAGGCGTGCGACGGCCCAACGTCATCTCGATTCACTGGTGACGCCTTTCCGGCGTGCCTCGACCAGTCCGCCACCGCGCGGATGGATCCGAGCGATGCGTGACGCCCTCGGGATGACAACAACCGACCTCGGGCGCCGACTGGGCGTGAGCGCCGCAGCGGTCACGCAATTCGAGCGGTCGGAGCTTCACGACCGCATCCGACTCGAAACGCTACGTCGAGCGGCCGAGGCAATGGACTGCACGCTGGTCTACGCCTTCGTGCCGCGGGAACCCTTGGAAGACATGGTGCAGCGCCGCGCACACGACCTTGCGCACCAGCGCCTGGCCCCCATCGCCCACACCATGCGTTTGGAAGATCAGGCTGTCACACCCGAACGCTTGGATGAGCTTGTAGACGAACTCGCAAGCCAACTCATCAACTCACGGGAGTTGTGGAGGAAAGAGTGACGGGTCTCAACGACGTGACGTCCAGCGGTCAGACTCCGATGGACGATGACGACCTCGAAGATCTCATTCCCAGCCACGTTGTCACCCGGGCAGACTTGGACGAAGCCGAGTTGCGCAACTTGGTACGGGCCAATGACTGGCTCCGTCGACAGCAGTTCACAACTCATCAGATTCTCGACGACCTTTGGCTCCGTCGACTGCACAGGCGTATGTTCGGGGACGTGTGGCGTTGGGCTGGTGAATACCGCCCGAGACAAACCAACATCGGGGTATCGCCTGGTGCCATCGGCCCTTCTACTCGGGCACTCGTGTTGGACACCAATGCGTGGATCAATGCAGATTCGCTGACACCTGCGCAGGTTGCCGTTCGTTTCCACCATGGCCTGGTCTTGATCCATCCGTTCCGGAACGGCAACGGGCGCCACGCACGACTTGCCGCCGACCTGCTCCTGCGCGCGATGGGCGGATCGGCATTGAGCTGGGGTGCCCTGGGATCTAGCGATACGAACGACCTGCGGGACCGCTACCTCGCCGCGCTGCGCAGCGCTGACAACGGCGATTTCGCCGAACTGGAAGAGTTCGCGATCGGGTAGATGAGGTCAGTCGCGGAGGTCGGCGATGATGCCGTCCATCGCTTGGATAGTGGGGTCACCGGACTGGGCCACAGCGGTCCACAGCCGACGCAGCCGCTGGTACAAGTGGCTGTTGTCCAGGCTGTGCGTGGCGTCCACCGCATTCAGCGTGGCCGCAAAGACCTGTTGGTTGCGTCCGTCGAACATGCGGATCGTGTACTGCTCGACAATGCTGGGAAAGAGCGGATCGACCGGCCCGACCACATGGACTGCGCCGGACTCCCCCTTGTAGACGTACGAATCGCGTCGGTCACCCGGCTCCCACTTGGCCTTGCCCGCCGAGGTCGCATCCAAAAGCTGCTCCACCACTTTC
>Ga0214472_10007271_pt1 | contig 11593 bp, 6 predicted proteins | sample RVTome_6_FD_207662 | JGI IMG/M metagenome (GOLD analysis project Ga0214472, IMG submission 207662) | Soil microbial communities from uranium-contaminated site in the Upper Colorado River Basin, Wyoming, United States - RVT140D175 | ecosystem: Environmental > Terrestrial > Soil > Contaminated >...
CTCGACGAGCGTCCCCATCGCGAGAAGGAGCCCGTCATCGTCGGGGAAGTCCTCGAGGCCCTCGCGCCCGAGGCTGAGGGCGAGGGTGCCGTCGGTGCGCGCGAAGGCCTTGAGCATGACCGCCAGGTGCCACCGGCGGGCGAAGTCTTCGTTCGGCCCGGGGACGAGTCGCGCGGCCTGGAGGAGCAGGTCGGCGACCCGGATCTGGGCCACCTGGGCAACCGCGTTCCCGCCCGGCCACGCGCGGTCGGTGTGGAGCATGGCCGCGGCGAGCAGGGGGAGCTCCTGCAGCCGGGTGCGCGCGCCGCACGACGTGCAGCGCTCAGCCTCCTCTTTGAGGCCCGCGATCCGCAGCACCTCGTGCGCGACGGCGGCCGCGGGAAGTCGGGACAGGTCGCTGACTGCCTCGGCGTGCTCGCCCCCCCGGTATCGCTCCACGATGGGCCAGTAGCCCGAGTCGGCGTTCGCGAGAGATCCCGCGAACGCGAAGGCCACCAACCACCCCATCAGAGGGGAATCTCGCCGCGGAGCAGCCGCAGGTAGAGCCACGGGCGCCTCCGGATGAGCTGGGAGATGGGCGGAGGCTCCGCGGCCGGGAACCGGGCCTTCTCCAGCGGCGTCGGCCACTCGAACGGGAGGGGGACGGTCTCGCCCGGGGTCCGCGCCGTCTCCAGCACACGAAGCGCGGCCTCGAGAACCGCTCGCTGGCCGCGAGCGTCTCCCGGTGAACCGAGGGGAACGCCCATCGGGTACGCGATCCCGGCCACGCGCGGAGCGCCGACGGAGGCGGTCACGGCGGGGAGCACGGAGAGGGACACGGTGGCGATCCCGGCCGCTTCCATCTCCCGCTGAGCCAGCCCCACGGACCGGCAGCAGAACGGTCAGACCGGCACGAGGAGGGCGGCATCGACCGCCTCCTCCTTCATCCGGGCGATCATCGCGGGCACGCTGCGCGCGAGGAACTCCTCGGGGCGCAGCAGATACCCCATGAAGGAGTAGTGCGAGGGCGCGGAGCGGCCGACCACGCCCTCCTTCTCGAGCTCCCGCAGGCGCGCGACGGGGAGGACACAGTCGAGGTCTCGCGCCGCGATCGAGGTGTCGACGTGGAGGTGGTCCACACGAACGTCCGCCGTCCGCGTGTCCCGGGGAACGACGCGGAAGCTCGGATCGCCCCACCAGGGATTGGCGCGCTCGCCGTCCTGGTCGAACGGCTCGTCGGTCGCGAGGGCGACGCCCGCCGAGCTGACGAGGGCCACCGTGGCCTCGGTCAGGGGGCGGGGCAGCGGGCACCACGGGATCTCGCGTTTGGGCTCTCGCGCGACCCAGGCCTCCATGATCCGGCGCGTCGCCGGATCCAGGGCCGGCATGCCGGGGTCTGTGTGCGCGGACATCACGGCGGCGGTCCCCCTGCGGGTGCCGTGCCCGGGGGCACGAGCAGCTCGACCACCGCGCCCACGACACCGGTCTCGCCCCGCGTCCGGCCGAGCACGATCTCGGTGCCGTCGTAGTAGTCGCCCATCTTCACGTACATGCGGTGGTAGTCGCCCACGAGCTCGTCCCAGCGCGCCCGGACGGTGTCGAGGAGGACGGGGCCGGCCTCGGCGGTGCCTCCGGTCAGCGCCATGCGGTCGGGGAGGTAGATCACCGAGAGCGACGCCAGGAGCTGGCCCACGTAGTCGCCGACCCGGCGCATGACGGCCAGCGCCTTCTCGTCCTTTCCTTCCCGCGCCCCGGAGATCACGTCGTAGGCGCTGACCGGCCGTCCGTACTCCTCGCGGGCGAGCCGCTCGATCCCGTCGACGCCGCACAGCGCCTCCGCGCAGCCGCGGCAGCCGGTGGAGCAGGCCGGACCTCCCGGCTCGAGGATGACGTGGCCGGTGTCGCCGGCGCACCCGCCGACGTAGCGCAGCGGCTCTCCGTTCACGACCACCCCCGCCCCGAGCCCCGTGCCCAGAGCGAGACAGAGGAAGCGCTTCGCCCCTCGGCCCACGCCGTACGCGTATTCGGCCATGACGTGGGCGGTCAGGTCGTTGTTGACGACGACCGGCAGGTGGAAGGCCTCGGAGAGGAGGCCTTTCATGTCCACTCCGTGCAGGGAAGGCGTGTTCACGCACAGGATGGGACCCCGGCGCGCGTCGTCCGTCCACCCGTGCACGGAGAGCCCGATGCCGGCCAGCGCGACGGGAGCGCGGTCGATCGTCCGGCGCACGCAGTCCTTCAGGCGGGCCAGGAACGGGTCGGGGGGCTCGGTGCCGACGTCGGTCGGAATGCGCTCGAACGCGTAGACGTGGCCGGCGACGTCCACCAGCGAGACCTTGGTGCTCGTTCCCCCGACGTCGACGCCGAGCGCCAGCGGCGGCTCCATCTTCTCGAGGTCTCGTTCGTTCATCGCAAGTGAACCTCTCTCCGCTCGGCCCCGCTCGCCGGCTCGGAAGAACGGTCCGGGGAGAAGCCCCCGGTGATCGGGCGATGGTATCGCCGCTTCGGGCCCCGCGAGCCACGGGAGCGCTCGTGGTCGTCACGGGCCACGCCTCGAGGCTGGATCCCGGTCATTCGATGTCCACCCACTTCTCGGCGCTGGCCCCCGTGAGAACGTCGGTCACCTTCAGGCGGTAGCGTCCGGCGGGGTCGTTCCAGGCCGAGGGGAAGACGAAGGTGCTCTCCGCCTGGTCGACGATCAGGTTGCGCGCGTAACCGTGGAGGAAGGCGCCGTCGGGACCGAAGACGTGGACGCGGACCTGGTGGCGCCGCGCCCCGGCCACGGTGACGGGGAAGCGGAGGTGGTCTCCCCGGCGGGCCTTCCCCGGTCCGGCCAGGGTCACCGGGCGGGGCGGGTCGCCCAGGCCGAGCACGAGGGCGTCGCCCTCCCGCAGCGTCACCTTCACGGTGTCGGTGACGCCGAGGGACTCGCCGGTGCGGGCGTTGGCGACGTGTCGGGCCCGCGGGAGATGGACGACGATCTCGTGGCGGGCCACCGCCCCGAGGCTCGTGTCGTCGTAGGTGGTCACGCCGTCGACACCCTCGCGCGCGGTCACGTCGGCGGGCTCGAGGAGAACGCCGACGACCTCGGCGGCGCCGAGGCGGTAGCGCGACACCGCGGCGCGCTCGACGGGCGCCCCGGCCGGTGTCGTCAGCCGCAGGGAGGGTCCCACGCCCACCCTCGCGAGGATTCGGCCGACGAGAGCGCGGGCGGCGCCTCCTCCGAAGGTCCTGCTCCTCTCCTCCGGGTAGCCGTCGAGGAGCACGTTGAGGTAGATGGCCGACCCCTTCCCGACGCGGCGGACGATCGCGGCGTCCGCATCGCCGATCCGCAGCAGGGGCGTCCCGCTCGCGGCGCGCAGCGTCGGCTCGAGGACCTCGAGCCCGGCGAGATCGGCCGCCTCGAGTCCCCAGGCCCTCCCTTCGTCCGCGAGAACGACCGGGCCCGAGGCCCGGATCTGCAGGTCGCGCCGGTCGCAGGGTCCGGCGTCGATGCCGAACAGCTCGTCGAGCACGCCGCGGGCACGCCAGGAGGCGTGCTCGTCGAGGAGCCCCGCCGCGCCGTCGGCGACGACCACGCCCCCTTCCTCCACGAAGCGCCGCAGGGCGGCGACCTCCTCGCCGGACAGGGCCAGGGACAGCGGGAGCACGAAGACCCGAGGGGGGTTCGTCGCGAGCCGGCCGCCTTCGACCTGGGGCGCGGCGACGAAGTCGAATGAGAGGCCGAGGTCGCCGAGGAGCGTGACCCACCCGTCGCGGTCGGCGGGAAGGCTCGCCTTCGCCTTCTCCCGGCGTCCGGGGTGGAAGCCGAGGATCCCCGCCGCGTGCACGGACGGCATCGAGTAGTGGAGCGCGATCCCGTCGCTGTGCCGCTCCGCCGTCTCGAGAAGGCGCCCGATTCCCTCGAAGCGCAGGGCGCGGAAGACCTCGCCCATGTCCCGTCCCGACCTCGAGAACGTGAAATCGGGGTTGACCACGGAGTAGCTCCAGAAGAGGTTCGGGTGGAGCACCCCCGAGAGCGCCGCCGTCCAGATCTCGTGCTGCACCGCCACTCCGCTCCGACCGTACCCCGTCCAGAACCCGACGAGGGCCCCCGGCTTCGCGAAGGAGCGGTGGAGGTCCCACTGGTTCCCGCCGCCGTAGGAGAGGAAGTCGTCGATCACCTGGTCGAGCCGGTACCAGTCGCAGCCGTTCCACGGGTTCGTGACCTGCGTGCCGGAGAGAGCGATGTGCCCATCGGGATCCCCTTCCACGACCGCGTCCCGCACCGCCTGGTAGGCGCGAGCAAAGGCCACCTCCATGTAGGTGCGGTGGTCGGCCCAGGGGGCGAAGCGGCCGCTCGCGCGTGCTTGCTCGGTCGTCGAGGGGAGCACCGTTTCCCAGCTCACGAACGTGCTGCCCCATTCCTCGTTGAGGGCCTGCAGCGACCCGTACTCGCCCTTCAGCCACTCCCGGAAAGAGGCGAGAGCGGGCGGGCTCCAGTCGAAGTCCACGGCGTCGGTGTACGCGGTGAGCGAGCCCTCGTCGCCCACGAAGTAGTAGTCGAAGTTGTACTGCGCCTTGTTTCCGGCCACGCGCCGCGAGATGTCGCGCAGGCGTCGCTTCACCTCGGGATCGTCGAAGCTGGGCTTGCGCACGAGGAACCTCGTGTCCCCGGTGCGCTCGAAGAGCGCCTTCTTCGTCAGGTAGGCGAGGGAAGAGACGTCGCCGGTCTTCTCGAACTCGGCGATCGCCTTCTCGATCCCCTCCGGGGTCGTGGGCCCCCGGTCGTACCAGTAGACACCGAAGGTTCCCCGGGGGAGGTGGAGATCGTTGTTGACCTTCCCGCCCCAGGTGAAGCCGGGGTCCATGGCCAGGGCGTGCTCGCGCGACTTGCGCAGCGCCGCGTATTGCGGCGGCGAGTCCTCGAAGGACATCTGCGCCCGGTAGTCTCCGGAGCGACGCTCGCGCTGCACGACGAGGACGGGCCCCTTCCGGTGCTGGGCGACCACCGCCCCCTCCGTGTCGAGGAGCTCGGCCCGGAGGCGGGCGTCGCGGCCGAGGAAGCCCTCGAGGTCGACGAAGAAGTAGGCCTCGCCTCCCGCCGGCTTCTCCTGGCGGAAGACGACGCGCTCGACGTCGTCGCGGACCTCGAGGCGCAGGCGCAAGCCCGCGACGTCTGCCGCGGTGCGGGTGACGACGCTCATCAGGTCGCCCTCGTGGTAGACCTCGGTGGCGGTGCCGACCGACGCGATCGTGGCGCCGCGCGTGCTCTCGAAGGTGGCCGAGCCCCAGTTCAGGGTGGCGCCCTTCGCGTCCTTCACGATCACGTCGAGGATCTGGCGCCCGCCGGAGAAGCCCTCGGGAGGACGAATGTCGCCGGCGGGGACGGCGATCGCCGTCTGCCCGGGAGCGAGCGTGCGACGGAGACGGGCCGGGCGAAGCGACGGTCCAAACTCGCTGCGGCCGGTGACCTCGATCTCGACCTCGCGGCGTTCGGGGGTGGTGAGGGCGATCTCGAGCCCGGTGTCCGTTCCCGCGGCCAGTTCCTCGATCCCGACGTCGCTCTCCCGCCCGGCCGCCCAGACGAGCGCGCGAGCGAGGAGCGAGTACTGGTACTCCCAGTAGCTCCAGTACGGGGCCGTTTCGGCATCCGGGGCCTCGGGGAGGAAGCCGTCTTCGACGTAGCCGAAGGCGACGACCCGGCCCCTTCCGTGGGTCCTCGCGGCGAGCACCGGATACCCGCCGGCCTCGAGAAGCACGTCGCCGCGCGCCTCGTAGGTGTACAGGCGTCCGCCGATCCGTCCCTCGGGCAGCAGATCGAGAGCCACGCCATCGGTGATGAAGTGTCGGTCGGTCTTTTCCCAGCGGGCGCGGGCGACCGCCGCCTCGTTGACGACGGCGTAGCCACGATCGCTCACGAAGTCGTCGGGGATGCCGACGAGGGGTGAGACGTCCCAGATCCGGGCATCGCCGTTCGTCTCGTCTCCCTTGAAGGGATGGCCCTCGACGTCTCCGACGAAGGGGTGGATGAGCACGAGCCCGGCTCCCGCCTCGACGCGGCGGAGGATGGCGTCGCGGGCGGGGCGGGTCAGGCGCGACCAGCCGTTGAGACCGGGCACCAGCATCACCTCGAACGGCTCGTCCGAGGTGAGGTCCTGCTCGACGTAGGAGAAGACGGTCTCGAAGTCGTCGCGGTCGCCGCGGTACTCGTGGCCGTACCAGTCGCCGATTCCCCAGCAGTTGACGTCCCAGGCGCGGTCGACGGTGACGGTCGTGGGATCGAGAGCGAGCCGCTGCATCAGCTCGACCATGTCGCGGCCGCGCGACACCGAGGGGATGAAGAAGCCCCGGATCGGCCCCCCGGGGAGCGCGCGGGCCCACGGCACATGAGGCGTCTCGACCTCGTTCGAGTACGGGATGTCGTAGCGCGACGGAGGCGCCTCGGGCCCGCTGGCGAGGACGAGGCCTCCCGCGGCGGCGAGAGCCGCGATCGAGGCGAGGCCGGCAACTCGGGTGGGCGTCATGGCTGCTGGCCTTCCCGCCGGAGCGCGATCCGGCTCAGGTAGTGAGACATCATCTTGTCGGGGAGATAGAGCGCCTCCTCGAGGCGTGCGTGGGCTTCGTCCTCTCGGCCGAGCCCGCGGAGGCACAGGCCACGGCCGAGCGCGTTGGGGCCGGGGAAGCTCGTGCCCACGACCAGCCGGTTCTCCCAGGCCTGAATCGTCGCCTCGAGCCGCTCGCGGCCCTCCTCGGGCGAGGCGCCCAGCCGATGCGCTGCCATCACCGCGTACGCGGAGTCCGGGTAGGGGTAGCGGTCTTCCGCAGTCGCGGCCTTCTCCCAGTGCCGGCGGGCCCCTTCTTCGTCGCCGCACAGCGAGTGGATCTCGCCCAGCACCAGCTGGGTGCGCGCCGCCTCGACGAAGGCCTCCACCCCGTCGCGCGTGAAGTCGAGGCCGGCCACCGGCCGGCCCAGGGTTCCGGCCACGTCGAGGGCGGCGAGTGTCTCGCCCTGACCGGCGAGGCGCAGCGCGCGTTGCAGCTTCACCTCGAGGTAGACCTGGCGGACGTTGGTGCCGAACTCCGCCCGGGGGAAGAAGCGGCCGGGGAACAGCGCCTCCGCTTCGTCGAACCGCCCGGTCTCGACGAGGGCGAGCGCGAGCTTGAGCACGAGCTCGGGGGGCAGGGCGGCGGGTTCGGGGAACCGCTCGAGAGCACGGACGCGCTCCTCGGCGGGCCGGCCGAGGAGGCCGAGCGCCTGGTCGAGGGCGTCGTAGACCTCGACGTTCGTGGGGTCGGCCGAAGTCCCCTCCGTCAGCACCTCGCGCGCCTTCTCGGGATCGTGCCGGCCGTGGAGCCAGGTGAGGCCCATGTTGCGGTGGAGGCCGGGGAGGGTCGGGTCCGTCTGCCGGGCCGCCTCCCACTCCTCGAGCGCGCGCTCGGCCATCCCGCCCGAGAGAGAGAGCGAGCCGAGCAGGAAGTGCGCCGTCGCGTCCCTGGGGTTGGCGGCGAGCGCGGCGCGCAGGACGGGCAGCGTCTCCGCGCGCTGGGGAAAGACGTAGCGGGTGGACATCCGCGACGCGGCCGTGAAGTCTCCCGCTCCTGTTCCGCCGAGCTTCTCCCGGCAGTAGCCCCGGTAGTACGCGACCTCGGGGTGGTCCTGCGGCGCCGCCGTGCCCGGCTCGGAGAAGACCCCGTCGCCGGTCGGGTACTCGCGATCGAGGACGGACAAGGCGTCTTCCCACGCCCCGACGAACATGGAGTCGAGGGCGACCTGGAGAACGCGCTGGGGATCGCCGGCGAGGTGGCGCCACAGGGACTCGGCGCCATCGCCTCCGAGGAGGACGGCTTCTCGGCGGAGCGTCAGCGACGTCGGGTCCACTTCGAGCAGCGCCTCGAGGCGCGCTCGCGCCTCCTCGCGGCGCCCGGCTCGGCGCAGCAGGACGACCTGCATTGCTCCGGCCCGCACCGCGCCCGGGTCGTCTCGCCGCAGCTCCTCGAGCCGAGCGAGCGCCGGCCCGGCGTGGCCTTGGCGGGCGTCGAGGCCGGCGAGCTGGAGGAGCGCGGCGGGGCGCGTCGTGCGATCGTGGACGGCACCCTCGAAGCGGAGCCGGGCGCGGTCGCCGTCGCCCAGATTCAGGAGAGCGAGGCCGCGCGCGTAGAGCACCTCGGCATCGTTGGACCGCCGCGCCTCGGCGGCGGCGAGGAGCGTCTCCGCGTCCTCGAAGCGCTTGAGGCCCGTCGCGAGACGCCCGGACGCCTTCAGGAGCTCGAAGCTCTCGGGGTAGCGGTGCCGTCCCTCGGCGTAGGTCTCCCACGCCACGAGGATCTGGCCCAGGCGCTCCTCGGCGTCGCCCTGCTCGAGGAAGTCACCTTCGGTCCAGCCCGCGCGCGGCGGCATCTGCCGACGCGGCCGGGGGCCGATCTCGATCTCGGATCGGGGCCGCCAGTCGAAGACGCCCTCGGTGTGCCGCACGAGGATCTGCCCGTCGTCTTTGGCGACCTCGACGGTGTACCGCCGCGACGGGTCGGGCAGGGCGAACGTGCGCTCGAGGGCTCCCGCGGGGTCGAGCGCGAGCGGCAAGACGGCGACGACGCGCGCACCGTCGGCGACGCGCAGGCGTCCACCCTCGACACGCTCGCTCACATTGAGGCCCACGCGCAGGGCATCGGCGTCGCGCTCGACGAGGAGCACGGCCTCGGGAGTGACTCGAGTGAAGCCGCCGATGTCCCGAACCGGAAGCCAGGACTCCTCGAACCGGATCTCCTCCTGGGGCTCGAGGAAGCCGTAGGTCTCCTGGTTGCGGAAGAGGCCGGCCTGGATCTCGACCTGGGCGCTCTCGTCGTCGGAGAGGGCGCGGCGCCAGTCGAGCCCGTCGGCGTCGGAGCCCCAGCTCCACACCTTCTTGGCGGGAAGGTCGGCGGGCGAGGAGAAGTGGGCGACGCCGGCCTCGGTGCGGGGGTGGTAGACCCCCATGAACGGCTCGCGGCTGCCGTGGCTGAAGAGCGACACCGGACCCTGGAGATGGTTGCCGGGGCGGCTGAGGTCCACGCCGTCGGAGCTGACCGGCCACGTGTCGACGCGGGTGAAGCCGTGGGTGGCGGTGAACTCCATCGGGTAGACGAGGCGCGAGTCGTCCCAGACCCGCACCGCGGCGTTCGTCCACCAGTAGAACCGGTGGCGCACGTCGCTGCGGTTGTACAGCATCGTCCGCTGCTCGAGGACCGCGCGGCCCGGCCGCAGCCGGAGCTCGACCCGCCACTGCATGCCGTACACGAGGTCGACGTTGCCGACCACGATCGACGCGCTTCCGTCGGGGTGGGAGACGGTGGCCCAGTCGACGGGGGAGACCGTCACCCAGCTGTGGGAGACGGGGAAGTTGAACTCGATGCCGAAGGTCGCCCACGCCCCCCGGTACGCGACCTGCGCGAACTTGAAGGACGGGTTCGCGTAGAAGAGGTCCTTCCCGTTCGCCTTGTCGACCGCCCGCAGCAGGTGCCCCCCGAGGTCGGGCACCACCTCGACGCGCAGGTGCTCGTTCTCCAGGTTCAGCGTGCGCCACTGCCGCGGGACGCGCCGGTCGGTGAGGGCGAGGCGCATCGTGTAGGGGTAGTTGAAGCGGACGCTGGAGAACAGGTCGAACGGCGGGTTCACGTCGGGCAGCCCCTGCTCGTAGGTGGGGATCGTGCGCATGTCCTCCCACACGCGGACGGGGTGGACGGGGCCCGCCTGAAGGAGCAGGGCGAGGGCGAGGCCGCTCATCGCCCGATGCCGCGGCGGAGGTGACCTCCGCCCGGCCGAGGAGGAGCGAGGTCGGTCACGAGCCCTGCCCCCGGGCCGCCGGAGGGACGCCTCGATCCCCGGCCGCGGCCCGGCGGCCGGGAGAGAGGAGTGCCGCCGAGTCGCGGTCGAGATAGACCGTGGTCCGGGGGTGGCGCTGCAGGATGGACGCCGGGTGCACCGTGCGCACCTCGCCCTCCAGGCAGTCGCGCACGGCGCGCGCCTTGCGTGCGTCGGGCACGGGAGCGAGGATCTCGCCCGCCTTCAGGATCTGGCGCACCGACATCGAGATCGCCCGAGCGGGGACCTCGTCGAGGCTCGCGAACCACCCCTCGCCGAGCTGCTGGCGGCGGCACGCCTCGTCCAGCGTCACCACCAGGTAAGGCTCCTCGGTCTCGAAGTCGGCCGGGGGGTCGTTGAAGGCCAGGTGGCCGTTCTCCCCGATCCCGACGAAGGCGACGTCGACGGGCGCCTCGGCGATGAGAGCGCCGACCCGGCGGCACTCCGCGGCGGGGTCCGCGGCCTCGCCGTCGAGGAAGTGAAAGGCGCCGGGGTGCACCCGCCCGACCAGGCGCTCCTTCAGATATCGGCGAAAGCTCGCGGGATGGGACGCGGGAAGGCCGACGTACTCGTCGAGGTGGAAGAACTCCACCTTCGCCCAGTCGAGGTCGCCCTCGCGCGTGAGGGCGTCCAGGAACTCGAACTGCGACGCGCCGGTGGCGGCGATCGCCCGTGCCTTCCCCCTCGCGGCAATGGCCTCGCGCAGGACCGCCGCGGCGCGGTTCGCCGCGGCCTCTCCCAGGGCCGCCTTGGAATCGAAGATCCGGATCTCCATCGCTCAGCTCCCCAGGCCTGGCTCACGCGCCCCCACCAGCACCTTCACCCATTCCCGAGCCATCAGCCGGTGGTAGGGCTCGGTCATGTGGATGCCGTCCAGGCACACGAAGCGGGCACGGTCGGGCGACGCCTCGAGGAGCCGGCCGACCTCGATCACCTTCATGCCCGCCTCCCGCGCCGCCACCGTATCTTTCGCCGGGTCTCCCGGCCGGCCGGCCTCGGGCTCGCGGGTGGTGTCGAACGTGTAGACGGCGGCCCCCTGCTTCCCGAAGCCTCGTCCCATCTTCTGGAAGTCCTCCAGGTCCTCGTCGGTGCGGTTGGCGACGACGAACAGCACGACGTCTGGCTTCCACGCGAGGGCGTCCTCGTAGAAGCTCCGGTAGGCGCGCGAGGCGGTGAGCCCGCCCGCCTGGAACATCCGGAACTCGACGCCCGGGTTCTCGCCGGCGAACATCGCGGCCACGATCGGAGCGAAGGCGGAGGGCGACGACCAGTGGAGGTCCATCGTGAACGAGTGGCCGATCACCGCGATCCGCCGCGGGGGGAGAGCGCGCAGGCGAGGCACGAGAGAGAGGAGATCGGGCTCGGCGAGAAGCTCGTCGGCCAGGACCCGGGCGTCGCGAACGTGCAGGTTCTTCTCGCCCCAGTTCCAGATCTTGCGGCCGGCGATCTGCCACTCGGCGGCGGTCGTCCCCACCGGCGACTCGCAGCTCCTGCCCTCGAGCTCGCGTCCCACCGCCAGCAGAAAGGCGTCGGTTCCGGGCAGCCCGAGCTGCCCGACGTAGACGGGAAGGCCCAGACCGATGTAGAAGCGGTAGAGATCCTGAAGACGGTCGCCGTCGCGGTCGACTTCGAGGACGGTTTGGTGGAGATTGGCGATCGCGCGGACGTCGGTGCGGGCACGATCCGGCGCCCGGCCACGGAGGTCGTGGGTGAACACGTTCACGGGGAGGTCGTCGGCGAGCGACAGGCCGCTGCCGAGCAGGGGCTCGAGGTCCTTCGTGGGATCGAAGGACG
>Ga0214472_10007273_pt1 | contig 11592 bp, 9 predicted proteins | sample RVTome_6_FD_207662 | JGI IMG/M metagenome (GOLD analysis project Ga0214472, IMG submission 207662) | Soil microbial communities from uranium-contaminated site in the Upper Colorado River Basin, Wyoming, United States - RVT140D175 | ecosystem: Environmental > Terrestrial > Soil > Contaminated >...
GCGGCATCTTCAATCCGAACACCGCATCGTGATTGCCGTGCGCTGTGGCCGACTCCGCGCCAGCCCCCATTTCTACAACAGCGATCGCGAAATCGACCAACTCATCGAAGCCTTGCCGAAGCATTAGGCGACGATTCAGCTTTCGTCCCTGCCGGCTTGTTGCGTGTGCAGAGGATTCCCCGACACGGTGGCCCGAGCTACGGAACGCTCGGTCCAATTGTCCTCGTAGGGCTTTTGCGATATAATTCTCTCTTTTCGAGACCACTGGAAGATCGGAGAGACCGCGTGAACCATCCCATCGCTGATCGAGTTCGAGACGCTAAGCAGTCGGACATCCGGCGCTACTCGGCCATTTGTGCGGCCATGAACGGCGTTAATCTTTCGCAAGGGGTGTGTGATCAACCGGCGCCCGACGCCGTGAAGGAGGCGGCGAAGGATGCGATCGACGCCGATCATGCCACGTATACGAATTTGCGCGGCATCGTAGAGTTGAGAGAGCGCATCGCCAGGAAGATGCACGATTTCAACGGGATCGAGTGCGACCCGGAAAAAGAAATCGTCGTCAACGTGGGGAGTGCCGGGTCGTTCGCTTGCACGGTGCTTTCGACGCTCAATCCGGGCGACGAATGCATTGTGTTTTCGCCGTTCTATTCCTATCACGTTAATGCGCTGAAACTGTTTGGCGTCAAGGTCAAGTTTGTGGATCTGAATCCGCCGGACTGGTCGTACGATGCGACGCAGCTTGAACAGGCCTTTAATGATCGCACGCGGATGATTCTGATCTGCACGCCGGGGAATCCGACCGGAAAGGTCTTTTCGGAAGCCGAGCTGCGACGGATTGCCGCCCTGGCCAACAAACACAACACTTGGATCGTGACCGACGAGATTTATGAGTACATCACTTACGGCGTGGTCCACATCAGCGTGGGTAAGTTCCCCGAGGCCCGCGAACGAACCATCACGATTAGCGGTTCATCGAAAACGTACGCCGTGACGGGCTGGCGCGTGGGGTATGCGGTGGGTCCGGCGGAGATCATGGATCGTATCGCGGTGGTGAATGACCTGCTTTACATTTGCGCTCCGGCGCCTCTTCAGCATGGCATCGCGGCCGGTATGGCCTTGTCGGCGAGCTACTATAATCAAATGCGAACGGACTACTTGCGCAAACGAGAGCTGTTGGTCGATACGCTGAGGGTAATCGGATTCACGCCTTTCGTCCCCGAAGGAAGCTACTACATGTTGGCATCGTTCGAAAAAGGGCGCTGGGCTCATGCGACGGAGGCAACGGAGGCGATCCTGGATGAAGTCGGTGTGGCGACGGTTCCGGGATCGGCGTTTTACCGAAATCCGGCGGACGGGGAGAATCAGCTTCGATTCTGCTATGCGAAGCAAATGGAAGACCTGCAAGATGCGTGTCAGCGACTTCGGGGGTTAATATCTTCAGAAGCTGTCGTCCGCGGGGGCGTTTCGAACGTATCATAATGTCTGTGGGCTTCTGGTTTAAGAGAATAAGAGAGTTCGGTTGGGAATGGTGTTGTTATGAAGTTGGTCGTTAATTTACTGGTCATTGCTCTGACGATGACGTTGCTTTCTGCGCCCACCGCACAAGCGCAGGGTCTGGGTGTCGGCGACAAGGCTCCACCGCTTTCTGTGATAGAGTGGGTCAAGGGGCGCCCGGTAGATCTCAAGCGCGACGCGGCGAAGAAAGTCCATGTGGTCGAGTTCTGGGCGACGTGGTGCCCGCCCTGCAAAATGAGCGTTCCGTTGCTGACCAGTCTGCAGAAGAAGTTCAGCGAGGACGTGGTCATCGTCGGTATTACGGAACCGGACATGCGCGGCAATTCACCGGCGGCGATCCGAGACTTCGTTAAGACGCAGGGCACCAAGATGGATTATACGGTGGCTATCGATGATGGCCGCACAAGCCAGGCGTACATGGCCGCCGCCGGAGTGATCGGCATTCCGCACGCCTTTATCGTCAACCATGACAACATGATTGTCTGGCAGGGAAGTCCCCTGGAGCCGGCGCTGGAGGAAGTGCTCGGGCAAGTCGCGGCCGGCAAGTTCGACCTTAAGGCGGCGCAGCTCGAAAACGAAGTCAATAAGCGGCTCCAAAAACTCGAGGCGTTTTCGCAGATGGGGCAATGGGGCGTGGTCTGGGAAGGTCTTGTCGATATCATGAAGCTCGATCCGAGCAACGATTTCGCGATGGAATTGCTCATGCGCATTTCCATTGAGCAGTTGGACAACCTCGATGAATTTCGAAATTGGGCGCGGTCGCATGTGTCCGCGCACAAAGACAATGCCACGGCCATGCACCGGCTGGCGGACATTTTGTGCAGCGTGGGGCATCTGGGGAGTCGGTTTCCGGATTTAGCATTGGAGGCCGCAAAGGCGTCGTATGATGCGAGTAAGCAGCGTGATGCGGCGGCCATCTCGGCGTATGCCCGCGCTTTGTATCAGATTGGCAAGCTTGATCGGGCGATCGCCCTGCAGCAAGACGCGGTCGCCCTCGCTGATGGGGATCGCCGCGCCGAGACGAAGGACATTTTGGCGTATTACCGCCACTGTAAGAAGCTTCAGGAATCGTTGGAATAGTCCTGGGCTGCAAAGAGTAGAGTCGACTCGATTAGAATACAGCCGCCGTCCCTGCCGGCTTATTGAGTACTAAGAGGACAGTCCGACACAGAGACCGGAGCTACTGGACTGCGTGGCCCATCTGGTTGACGGCTTGATCCGATCCGCGTGAAATCGCAACTCCATGAAACGATATACCGAATTCACTGAATGGGTCACGGCTGACCGTGAACCGCGGGACAATTTTAAGACACTCGTGTCTTGCGTACTGCCTCGGCCCATTGCCTTCGTGTCCACGATCTCCGAGAACGGCGCAATCAATTTGGCGCCGTTTTCGTTTTTCAACGCGGTGGGCACGAATCCTCCGGCGGTTGTTTTTTCACCGGCCACGAAGGCGGACGGAACCTCGAAGGATACGATCGTCAACCTCCGCGCCATCGGTGAGTTTGTGGTCAGCGTAGTACCCTACGATATTCGCATTGCCATGAACGAGTCATCAAAACCGTTCCCGCCGGAAGTGGACGAGTTTGAGGCCGCCGGTTTCACCCCCCTACCCAGCCGATTCATTCGACCACCGCGCGTGGCTGAGTCGCCCGTGCACATGGAATGCAAACTGCTTCAGATCGTGCCGGTGGGCGACGGACCGCTATCGGGCAACATTTGCATCGGAGAAATCCTTTGTTTCCACGTGGCCCATGCAGTTCTCTTGCCCGATGGAACCGTGGATGTTGAAAAAGTCGATCTCGTGGGGCGTCTGGGTGGCGCGGGTTACAGCACGACGCGGGATCGATTCGACCTCGCCAAACCGTCACCCAAGGGTTGAAACCCTTAATCGGATCAGCAATACGTAAGCGGCTTGGTTGGGAAAAGTAGCGTCTGCACCCTGCGGTGGACGTGGGCAACCAAGATAGGCACAAGATTTTACGGCCGCCACGGGGGGCGGCCGCTACCCGGTAGTGAGTTTTTTCCACAACCGCCCCGGTCCCTGAGTTTGTTTGTTTCGCAGGCGTCGTTGCGCTATACTTAATCGTATCGTGGTTATTGAGTTTTGGTCGCTCGGAGTTGGGGAGCGACCAACCCACCGGAAATGGGAAGCACGTGGCGAACAAAGACCCCAACGCCCGATCCGTCGGGATCAACATCGCGTCCGTCACGGCAGAGCGCAGCAGTTCGGAGTTCTTTCTTCCGCCTGATCATGTGCTCTGTTTTTTAGGATGCCGCGTCGGAGCGAAACCCTTCACGTGATCGGTTGGAATGACAACATGGCCCTGGCCAATGGGCTCAGGATCGGATTCGGCGCGTTGGTGCTTGGCGTGCTCGTTGTTGTCGTGTTGATTCTTTTTTCAAGTTTTCGGGGAACAAGCAAGCGATGTTCGCGCTGCAAAGAAGTCAACCGACCACCGGCGATCTTCTGCGCGCAATGCGGCACGCGCCTATCGCAGCGATGACCGGCATCAAAGCCAGACCGCTTCCTTGCCGGCGCAGCTCGGAAAAAACTTCGTGAGCATGCGCTTGGAGCCATGAGCGACATCAATTCTATTGCCCCCACCTCTTCCGAAGTGTCACTCATACGTCGCCGCCTGCTTCGCTGGTACGATCGGTATCGGCGCGATTTGCCCTGGCGCAGTAGGACGGCCGATCCATACGCGCAATGGGTGGCCGAGATCATGCTGCAGCAGACCCGCGTGGACACTGTCATCGCGTATTACGAGCGATTTCTGCGGCGATTCCCCGACGTCACTGTGCTGGCGCGGGCAAATCACGACGAAGTTCTCAAGTACTGGGAAGGGCTGGGCTATTACCGGCGGATTGACAATCTGCACCGAGCGGCATGCCAACTCTACGAGGCGAACCAAGAGATTCCCCAAACGGCGGATGCGCTGGCGAAGCTACCGGGGATTGGGACTTACACTTCTGCCGCGATTGCTTCGATTGCGTTTGGCGAACGCGTCGCGGCCGTGGATGGTAACGTCTCCCGCGTGATCGCGCGATTGATGGACGTTCGACATGATGTGCTGTCTACGGCCGGGAAACGGCGCGTTCAACACTTGGCCGATCTGTTGATCTCCGCCGAACGACCCGGGGACTTCAACCAGGCTTGGATGGACCTCGGCGGCATGATCTGCACGCCGAAATCACCGGTGTGCGGGCGGTGCCCCTTGGCGACGGTGTGCGTGGCGCGGGCGGCGGGACTAGCGCATGAGCTTCCGATTCGCTGCGCGAACGGGCGGAGGCCGCCCACTAACGTAAAGCTGGCGGTCGGCGTTTTTCTGCTGGGTGGCAAAGTGCTGATTCGTCAGCGACCGCAGGGCGGATTATGGTCCGGTCTGTGGGAATTCCCCGCCGCCGAATTAAAGGGCCAGGCCAGCGCCACAAGGGCCGTGCGGAATTTAGCCAGCCGCGCCGGCCTGCGGTTATCAGGGCGTCTCAGAAGAGTCGCTACGATTGAGCGACGCCTCACACACCGCGCGGTGACCTTTCTGGTTTACGTCGGTAGACTGGAGTCTTTCGACGCAAGGGCCAACGGTACCACACACAGGTGGGTCTCTGCGAAGCGGAAAACGAAGTTATCCATGTCATCCGCACACCAACAGATATGGAAAGCCGTCCACAAACTTGTCAAAACCTGTCAAGGGGTGCGTGACACTTTCGGCGGCTGAGATAGGGGTTCCAAAGTCGATTAACCATTCCCACGTGCGGGCACTTCGCGTCGCCTGATGCGCTGCGTATTCTCTCTGCCCTGAAAGGGCACACTACAACAGCCCAGGGCAACGCCCTGGGATCGATGGCCCGACTCAGCGCGAGCCCTGAAAGGGCGGCATAGCATTATTCCACCCTTTCAGGGGCTTACACGCCAAGGCGTCACCGGTTCCCAGGGCGTTGCCCTGGGCTGGTGTACGACACCCCTTTGGGGTTGTTCGATGATGCCGCGGATCATACCCACCAAGGACCATGCTGGCCCGTCGATTCTGTCACACATCCTCTGTCAAGCGTGATCGGCAACGGAACTTGTGTCGGAGGTTTGTGACACTTTCGGCGGAGCATCCGTTCGCCCCGAAGGGGCGCCGGACCGTAGCCACGGGCAGAGTCCGGCGCGGCCGGACGGAACCCGTGGTATTCGGGCACAAAAGTCAAACCGCCCCCGGAGGGGCGGCAGAACCGCGACTGCGCCGGCCTCCTCCGCGCTCCGGGACCGTCCCAACGCCGCCTAAACGGCCACGGCCCCCTTGCGTCCTGGGTCCGCACCGGCATAATCTTGTCTTTGCGGTCTTGGCATTTTTTCTAGGGAGGTAACAGATGATTCACAGACGACATTTCTCGTTTGGCGCGTTGGCGGCGGTTTCCATGGTGCTCACCGGCTGTATGCCGAGCATGACGCTTGAAGAAATGAAGGCCATGATGCCCAAGCGCCCGGCGGAGTTGGATAAGCTCAACGTGTTCACGGGTGATTGGGTGGGCACCGGCGAAGCGAAAATGATGGGCATTGACGAGCCGATCAAGAGCCGAGCGACAACAGAAGGACACTGGGAGGGTAACAACTGGTACTTGGTCGTTCGCGGCAAGTTTCAGATGGAAGGTTTTGATGGGATGGAAGCCATTGAAACCTGGTCCTACGACCAGCACAGTAAGAAGTATCGCAGCACCTGGACGGACAGCATGGGCTCAATGGGTACCGGTGAGTCCTGGATCGATGGAAAAGGAATCTGGCGCATGCGGGCCAAGAGTCATGGCGCCTGGGGACCAACCAGCATGAAAGGTTGGATGCGTGTGATTGATAATAACAACATGGAATGGGAATGGAGTGAGCACGCGTTCTTCGGGCTCATAAAGACGATGGAGATGAAAGGAACGAGCAAACGCAAATAGTCGCGGGACTAAGCAACTTCGGTCAGACCGTCTTGGTGTTCATGTCTTCCAGCGCCAGCAGGAGGGCTTGTGTGCCGAGCCGGTCGTGACCGAGCGCGCGGACGGACTCGTAGAGCTGTCGGGCGAGCGCCAGCCCGGGCAATGTAAGTTCCATGCGCCGGGCCTCCTCCAACGCTATTCCCAAGTCCTTGATGAAATGGGTCACGAAGAAACCGGGATCGAAGTCACGCTGAATCATCTTTGGCCCCAGCACGTTGACGGTCCAAGAACCGGCCGCCCCAGAGCCGACGGATTCGATCACCGTCAGTGGATCAAGACCGGCCCTTGTTGCATAGAGCAGCCCCTCGCAGCAGCCGATCATGGTCGATGCGATCAGGATCTGATTGACCATTTTCGTATGCTGACCGCTACCCGGACCGCCCTGGTAGACGACGGTCTTGCCCATGCACTCCAGGAATGGCGTTACGGTCCGAACGTCATCCGACTCGCCGCCGACCATGATGGATAGCTTTGCCTCTCGCGCCCCGACGTCGCCGCCGCTAACCGGTGCGTCCACGCTGCCCACGCCCTTCTCGCGCGCTCGTTGAAAAATCTCAACGGCCAGGCTCGGCTTGGTGGTTGTCATGTCAACTATGAGGCGTGGCAGAGGGTCGGCGAGAAGCGTTCCGTGGGAACCCAGGTGCGTCTCTTCAACGTCCGGTGGGAAACCCACCATGGAAAAAACGACGTCAGCACCGCTCGCGGCGTCTGCCGGTGATTCGGCCCAGGCTGCTCCACGATCAAGGAGTGGTTTTGCTTTGGATTTCGTTCTCGTGTGGACGGTGAGACTGAATCCGGCGTCCATGAGATGACCGGCCATCGGCAAGCCCATGACGCCGGTTCCGATCCAACCGATCCGTTTAAGGTCATCGTTCATGGAGGTGGGTCTCCGGATCTAAGCTTGACGAGGTACCTTTCGCAACCTATGACCCTCGGCGGCTTGCACGCCGGTTTGATGAGCAACTACCAGTGTCGCGCATCGAATTACCGAGCTCGAAGCGTTAGAACGTCGCGGACGGCACTCCGTTGAATTCGTCGGTGAGGCGCTGAGGGGGCTTGGCGTTTTCGGTTACGGCGCCGCGCCAGTTGTTGAGCACCAACTCATACCGTTCGCGGAATTGATGCGGCGACATCTTCGCTTCCCGGGCCAGTGCCGCCAGCGTCGTCGGTGATTCGAAGTCCGCGTGCTCCAATCGAATCATATATGCCCGCGCCACACTATACGAATAACTATCGAGATCGACCTGACGAATCCGCGTGCGGTTGGTTTCCGAATCGATCATTTCATGGAACGGTACCGGAACCAGGTTCCCCGCCTGCAAAGTCACCATCACGCCGGGCGGAAGATCGCGTTTGGAATCCAACAGCAGCCGCACTCCGCCGTGACCCAGTTCGCGCGTATACACCATGTCCGATGTCGTCGGCGGTGCACAGCGCAGCTCATACCCCAACGTATGTCCTACAATCCGCATCTTATCCTGCCGCGCCGCGAAGCGACTACGCAATTCCTCGGTCAGCAACTTCGCCAAGGGCACCTCAGACAACCGAGGATGACCGGCCGCATCCAACGGAACGTCTTTGCCAAGTAAACGTGCCAGTTCTTCTCGATCACCGAGTTGATACGCCAATCCCTCCGCCAGCACGGCCACCCCATCGCTACGGCCCATGATCCGCCGCTTGAACATCGCCCCCTCAATCACATCCGCAATCTGGGTAATCGAAGTGTCTTGCGGAAACTCCTCCGGTATCAGCGTCACCGTCGCCCCGGCGGATTTCCCGATTCCTTGTGCCAGGAACCCGGCATTTCTTCCCATGGTCACCACGATGTACCAGCGGCAGGTGGTGCGCGAATCCTCCATCAGGTTGGCCACGATCATCGACCCGATATGCCGGGCGGTCGTAAAGCCAAACGTGGGGATGTCGCCGGGCAAGGGAAGATCATTATCAATCGTTTTGGGCACATGCACGACGCGCATGCCATTGCCGGCCTTCTCGGCGATGAATCGCGCGCTGAGTGCCGTATCATCGCCACCGATGGTGAGCAAGTGGGTCACATTCAACGCCCGCAACCGATCACACACCCGGATCACCTTCGCAGGATCGGGGTGCGCCATGGTGGATGTCTTGAGCTTTTCCTGGTCCAGCAAGTTCGTGCGCGACGTGCGCAGCACGGACCCGCCATCAAAGTGGATGCGGCTCATCTCCTTGATATTGAGCTCAACGGTGTGCCCCGCCGGGTCGAACTCGGAGTCTGCCAAGTGACTGAATCCGTCGTAAAACCCCAGCACCTTCAGCCCGTTATTAACCCCTTCGATGGCCGCCGCCCCAATCACGCCGTTGATGCCCGGCGCCGGACCGCCACCGACGACGATGCCCATAGTCGCCTGTTTCATCTGATGATTCATCCTTCGTAAGAAACGTACCCCACCCATTATCGGCATGGAGGCCGATCTGGCCAATCTGACTTACAGGATCGTGGGCGCCCGATTATGAATGCGCGAACTTCCGGTCTTCAAACTGCGACGTTCCGCGTGTTCTTGAGAACACACGCTCGCAAACCGCGGTACATGATATATCGGAATCATCTGGTGGAACGCGATTCGTCGGGTTTCCGTTCTTTGCGATCTGGATCCCTGATTCCCATAATGTTCGCCATTGCCATCGATGTTGAGAACCTATGGCTTTACACACTGGGGACACCCACTTCGATCGCGTTCGAGTCCCTTAGGACCGGCGCCCTCGTCGATTCAATAAACGACTCCACCACCACGGCCCTGACGACTCATTGAACCAAAATCAACAAAACTCTAGCATTCATGGAACCCAGGTATCCTCTAGTGCCTTATTGGGGGTGAGGATTGGACTTGACCGAACAGACAGGATGCTTGAGCCGTGACGGAGCTACCGATTACCGCCTTGACCAGTCGTGACTTCCAGATCGTTGCGGGCGACACGCACGGCGATGTGTGCGCCGACGCGCCGGAGGCTGCGCTGGTATCGCGGGCCAAGCGTGATCCGCGAGCTTTTGCGGCGCTCTACCGCCAGCACTACGCGGCCATCGCCGGTTACGTATTGCGTCGCGTGGGCGACCAGCACATGGCCGAGGATCTGACCGCGGATGTGTTTCTGACGGCCGTGCGGTCGCTTGGCGGCTATCGCCATCGTGGTGTGCCGTTTCGAGCTTGGCTCTATCGGATCGCGACGCACACGGTCAATCGTTGGGCTCGTCGTGGGCGAAAACGATTCTGTCAAACGCTGCCCGAGTCACTCGCGTGTGTTGAAAGCGACGCGGCTGATCCGAAAGCAGCACGGTTGGCGATGCTGTCGCTATCGCCGAAGCATCAGGCCGTCTTGGCGCTCCACTACCTCGAGGGGTTGAGCGTCGAAGAGGTGGCAGCGGTGATCGGCTGTCGCATCGGCACGATCAAGTCCAGGCTATCGAGGGCGCGCGTCGCGCTCCGTGAACAATTGGAACAAGGGAGATAAAACCATGAACGACAAACATGATCCGGTCGATCGTGCGTTACGATCCCTCCGGTCCGCGCAGTGGACCGGTGAATCCCATAACGCTAAACTTGAGGAGAAACTCATGCAAGAGTTCCATACGAATCATACGTCTTCGTTTGTTAGCAGACATCGCACCCTCGCGGCAGCCTTGGCCATCGTGCTGGTGGGTGGTGCCGGCTTCGCCGCCGCCGGCGGTACGGAGGCCGTCAAACAACTGTTCGTGACGCTGCAAATCATCGGCCCTAACGGAGAAACACAAGTCGTGGATGCCATTTTGGAACCCACCGACGATGGCGGTGGATCCGCAACGATGAATCTGAACGCTGGCGATGGCAAAGAAGCGACGATCCTGCTGGAAAAAGTGCCCGATGAGGATGCGGAAACCGAAACGACCGCCATCACGGTGCAACTGGATGGCGGTGCGAAAGTCGGTTGTAATGAATTAAGCATTACCACAGGCTCAGACGAAGAAGCCAACGCCATCATGATGCAAGCCATGCAAGCCACGATTGCCAACCAAGGCGATGGGCAGACCAAAAGCGCCCGGTTTGGCCGGGCCATTCATCCGATCGTTCAAGACCGGATCGGCGATGCCGTTTTTTCCGACAACTACGAGGACCAGGACGGTCTCTGGCAAGAGCTGAGCGTGGTTGCTGAAGATGCTGGCGACATCCAGAGTTTCTCGGTCTACACCACCTTCATAAGCGACGCAGGCGAGACGCAATATCGTCGAATCGGTTCGATGGTCGGCGTTGATCCTGCAACGACCGATGTCGCGAGCGTCGAATGGGATGAGTCGGGATTGGCCACCATCCACTTCGTCGGTGAAGAAGGAACCGAGATCAGCCTGAAAGTCGATCCGTATGATCGCGCCGATGGCACGGCCACAATGACCTTTGTCAAGGAAGATGGATCCATCGGCGTTGTCGATCTGAAATCGGATCGAGGCACGCAAGGCGCCATCAAGACCATCCAGATCCACCGCGACAATCGGAGCGATCGATAGCCGCAACGATTGATAGTCGCCGGCACGAACGACCTGCACCTCTTCCCCCCCTCCCTTTCAGGGAGGGGTTAAGGGAGGGTAACGACAATCGATCGTCACTGAATCATATGGTCCCATCTCTGCTTCCCAAAATGTAGCGCCGGGGTTTATCCCCAGCGTTTCCGCCACCCATAAAGGGTAGCGCTACATTTCTTTTCGGCTCGCCTTCATGCTAGCGATCGATCGGACGAAGACGATGCGAATCAATCCGTTGAGTCCGAATTGCCGTAATCATGTCACTGCCACGGATAGTCATCCCGTCAAACGTCTGCCCCAACAGCACGACCTCGATTGTGTAGGGTGGGCACCGCCCACCACCCGGTAATCCAATTCCGTAGGGTGGGCACCGCCCACCACCCGGCGACTCGTTGGGTTGGCTCGACCCACCATCCGGCGACTCGTTGGGTTGGCTCGACCCACCATTCCCCACGTATCCATGAAGAGGCTGTTCGTTGTCAATAGTTGTTTCGCATTTTCTGCATTTTCTTCTGGCGTCAGTCCCCTTTCCGGAGGGGATTGAAGCCGAGGGGTTTGGGGGCGAGTAGCCCATAAGCGTT
>Ga0214472_10007274_pt1 | contig 11591 bp, 7 predicted proteins | sample RVTome_6_FD_207662 | JGI IMG/M metagenome (GOLD analysis project Ga0214472, IMG submission 207662) | Soil microbial communities from uranium-contaminated site in the Upper Colorado River Basin, Wyoming, United States - RVT140D175 | ecosystem: Environmental > Terrestrial > Soil > Contaminated >...
CGCGTCGATGTGCGGGTCATTGCCGCCACCAACCGCCATCTGGAAGCGGACGTGCGCCAGGGACGGTTTCGTGAGGACCTCTACTATCGCTTACAGGTCTTTCCAATCACCGTGCCGCCGCTGCGGGATCGTCGAGAAGACATTCCCCTGCTGGTGCGCGCGCTCGTCGAGAAGTTCAGCGCGAAGCTGGCCAAGACCGTTCATGCCATCTCCACGGACACCATGGCAGCCTTGCAAAACTACCCCTGGCCCGGCAATGTTAGGGAACTCGAAAACGTCATCGAACGCGCGGTGATCACCACCCAGGGCGCCACGTTGCGCCTGATGGAGACGCTGGCCACGCCCCAGGCGCTGCCTGTAGGCACAACCCGCAGGAAGACCCTTGAGGAAGCGGAAATCGATTACATCGTCCAGACCCTCGATGCAACCCACTGGCGCATCGAAGGGAAAGACGGGGCCGCCGCCGCCCTCGGCCTCAACCCGAGCACCCTGCGCGGCCGCATGCAGAAACATCGGATCCACCGGCCACCAGACCAGCACCGAAGATAGGGACCCCGACCCTGCCCACGGTATTTGGTGGTTTCCGCCAAATACCGTGGTGGCCTGCCTCGCCCGCCCGCTCTGCCCGCCTTTTTCTCACTTGCCCAATCGCAAATGGATCAACGACTTATCCAAAACATGGGCAAATGCGCACCTGTGGCACGAAAGTTGCCTTATAGATTTCTGTATCCTGCGATGGGCCGATGAGTAGCTCTTCGGTTCAGACAAAGGGTCCTGCGTGGCTGCGTTTTCGAGGGTACCATGATCGTCGTCACCATAAACATGCACGTGCGCCCTGAAAAGCGCACAGAATGGCTGCAAACGATGTGCGCATTGATCGTCCTGGTGCGCGAGGAAACAGGATGTGTGAGCAGTCGATTCTATCTGGACGTAGAGAATGACGACGCCTTCTGCCTGCTGGAGGCGTGGGCGACGCAGGGGGATATGGACAACCACTTGCGATCGTCTAACTGCGGCGTGCTGTTCGGGGCCATGCAACTACTGAGCGAGCCGTCGGAGATCACGTTCTATACGGTGTCTTCCACGGCGGGGATGGAAGCCGTACAAGCGGCCCGCGAATAGGTGGCGCGACAGAGGGAGCAGACATAGTGGCGTCAGATGGAGGCAGCCCCTTCTGGACAGGAGATGGGCTTCGTAAGAATTACCGAATGCTCCCGTCGCAAACGGCGGCGTGATCCCGGTTTTTACGACATAACCTGTACGGTTACCACGGCCACGGGGCCTGATCAACTTGAGGGCCTAACGATGATTGCAACTGCGGAGGACGCCTAAATGCCTCTTTATATCAATGCAGTTTCTCAAGTGGCCACGGATGCCAATGCGATCCTCTCGGGCTCCAGCTCGGGCTCGGTCTCCTTTTTCTTCCGGCTCGACTCGAGTGCCACTATTTCGAGTGTTCCGAGTCTCTTTCGGACCTTGGGATCGGAACGGCTTTTTGTTCGATGCCAAGACTCGACCACGCTCGGAATGCGATTGACGCTGTTAGATGGGGAGGCCGATCGGAATATCACAATTCAGAACGGGAGAACCTATCACATCGCCATCACCCACGACGCTGCGACAGGCCAGCAGCGATTCTATGTGAACGGAAACTCGTATACCCAGGAGGGGGTGGCTCGATCCGCAAGTTTTGTTACAGGGCCTCATCCTCTCAAGCTCGGCGAAGGTGAATTCGGACAGCTTGACGGTCTCCAGATTGACGAGCCGGCGATCTGGGATGGCTACGTCCTGACGCCAACAGAGGTTTTGGCACTGCGCGACCGCACGAGCACGCCGGATGAGATCGGCGGGGGGACTCTTGCCTGGCATCTGACTTTGGACGGAACCGATGATACGGCCGTTCAACTCGCAGACCCTGGCTTCGAGGACCAATCAGCCTCGAAGCAGGACATCACGACCATCGAAGGGGCGACGCCAACCTGGAAAGCCACCAGTCTGATCTATGCGCCGCCGGTCAAGGTCCTTTACGCCAAGGTCGGAACCTCGGGTCGGACGATCGTGTTTGTCATCTCTCGTGCTGATAACACTCCTGAAATTGTGATATCCAAAACCGCTGATCCTACAATCAGGGTCAATGGAGGAAGCCCGATCACACTTCTCGCGCCGATCTGGACATCCTCCAGCGAGGAGCGGGCTGATTTGATCTATCGGCTACCCGATGCTGAGCCGGATGTTGACTCAGGTGACATGGTCACCTACTCTGCCCCTCAAGGCTGGGTCGTCACGGCTCAAGGGCCAGTGGATGAGGCCGTTGATGCGGCAGTGACGAACAGCGTCGGAATCGAGCTGGTCTCGGCATTCGCCGATGTCCAGAAAACGATGGAGATCGGCTACAACACGGGGCACCATGCCTACTGGACACCAGGAGAACCGACGAAGAATCTCCGCTATGGGCTTGCGGATTTCAACGGCACATTGACGCAGGACAGCCTGGGATGGCCCACGTCAACAACGAATGCGATTACGTCAAACCTCACCTCCAAGAGGCATTATTACACGCCTGAAGGCGTGTATGCCCTGATCTGGGATGGGTTCGGGGATGGCATCGATGATGTCGAGATTGACGCTGGGCTCCAATCAATTGTCACGCCTCTGACAGATCATCCCCTCTGGGATGACACTGACTCCAACACGCGAACCAAGGTTTACAATTGCGTGCGATCGAGTGCGGCTGGCGACCTTGGGATGTTTTTGCAGCTGCGGGCTCACGGCCATCGATTCCGCAACCTTTGGGTCATTCCTCCGGGAAACACGATCGATCGGAACAGCCTCGTGAACGCTCGATTCCTAACTTTGATCAATGAGGCAACGTGCATTAGGTTCATGGATGCGGCCGAGACCAATAATTCGTATAAGATTTTTGCGTCTCACCTCGTGACCGAGGATCGGCTCAAGCTGTCTGGGTTTCGCCAGACAGCGAACATCGCGACCATTGAACCCTATGTCGATTCGGACGGGTATTTCGAGTCCACCAATCGCATCCCGATGCTGATCACGACCTCATCGGCCCACAGTTTTTTTTCAGGGCAACGAATCCGGTTCCGTGACCTCTCGAATCAGACTCACCCAATTGATGGCTCGGTTCGATTGGACGATGGGACCAATAATAACCTCAACAGCGCTGTCACGATGATTAGGAAGATCAACGACACGCAGTTTGCCACGGCGCTCTTTCGTGGTAGCGGCGCGGGCGTTGTCGATGGAACGCAGGCCTTCAGCGACGATAGCCAGGCGCATATCGAAGAACAGTATGGGATGCCCTATTCAACCCAGATAAAGATTGCCGCAGCTCAGCCCAACTGCGTCCCCTGGGTTTGTGTTCCTCACGCGGCAGATAACGATTGTGTCACGGCGATTGCTCAGGAATGTTTGGCGAATCTTCCTGTAGGTCGGCAGATCCGGGTTGAGTATTCCAATGAGGTCTGGAACTTCGGCTTCCGGCAGTGGGAATATGCGAGAGGGGAGGGAGCGCTTCTGGGGCTGAGGGCTCAAGAGTACTATGCCGACAGATCTAGACAGGTTCACGACATTTTTGTCTCGGTGTTTAGTGCGGCTGGCCGTGATTCGGATGTGATCCGCGTGTTTGCCGGCCAGCATATGAACGTGGATCGCACGAATAGCATCCTCAACCGCTGCCTGAATCAGGGCCATCCCGTGGACGAGTTTGCCGTCGCGCCCTATTGGAATTCGGTGCGAGATGTCGAAACTCATGCCTCAACTCTCAACAACATGAACACGCAGCAGCTTCAAGATGTCATACAGATGACACTTCAGTATGGTGTCCTGGGGCGACGGATTGGTGAACAGTACAGCGCCGTCAAAGCCAGGTTCCCCAACGCAGAACTGACCTGCTACGAAGGATCGCCCGAAAAGGCGGTTCCGAACAGCCAGCCGGATTACCAGAACCACATGTGGGCACAACACCCCCGCATGCGACACACATACAAGTATTTTCTTCAAAAATGCCAGGATGAGGGGGTCAGTCTCTTCGTCCACTACCGACTGTGTGCCCGTTGGGGCCTTCAGGATCATTCCGACCAAACTGTATGGCCTGCTTATCTCCACATGGCCCAGGAGGCAGGCAAGGGCGATGGGTCGGACGGAAAGCATGACAATCTCTCGACGCCAGCCGAAACCCATCAGGACGAATCGCGTCGCGATAATGTGAGTGTGGTTGCCCAGGCAGCCAACGAATGGATGGCCCTTCTCTCTGGCCCGTAGTGCTACACAGGTGGGCGCCGTGAAGCTTTACGATGGAATGGACAAACGGTCCGTCTTGCCAGGATTGGCTTGTGCCGATGCGCTAGAGTTGTTGATGCCCGGGAAGGGGATAGGCCTATGCCGGCAGACCCCGTGCCCTGCACCTGGCTAGGCTCAACGGAAGATTTTCCAAAGAACTGCCGCGCCGACATGCGCAGCCTGAGTCTTTGACACACCGAGAGAAGGAGCTGCTTTATGCCTGTTGCCCCTACCTACCCAGGTGTTTACATCGAGGAGATTCGCAGTGGTGTGCGCACGATCACCGGTGTTAGCACCTCGGTGACTGCTTTTATTGGTCCCGCCAAGCGGGGGCCCATCAACGTGCCGACATCCGTCCAGAGCTTTGCGGACTTTGAACGCATGTTTGGCGGATTGGATGCGGCTTCAGAGATGAGCTATGCGGTCCTCCAGTTCTTCCTGAACGGGGGGGCGAAAGCCCATGTGGTGCGGCTCGCCAAGGGTGCGATCGCGGCACGCAGGGAGGATATCCCCGCGGATGCGGATGAAGACGGCAATGTGCTCAATGTACTCACGGTAATAGCGCTCCAGCAGGGCAAAAGCGGCAATGCGATTGAGGTACGCATCGACCATGAAACTCCCAATCTGGCCAGCACCTTTAACATGACCATCAGCCGTACCATCGACGGTGATCCCCAGAGCAGCGCAGTCGAAAAATATTTCGACCTCACTATGAACGCCAACGGCGCACGGTATGTGGAGGATGTGATCAATGGTGAGTCCAAGTTGGTCAAGGTTGCCCGCGCAGTCACAGAGGAGATGCAGACCGTTCTGGAGGCGCTGCCGGCAGGAACCAGCGAAAGCGGTCCACTGGAAGACGAAGGAACCCTCGTCGATGTCGCAGGTCTGATCGATGACCGCCACAGTCAATTACGCGTCGCCATCAATGGGGGAGCTCCTATAACTGTCCAGGTAAGCATCGCCAGTGACGCCACCGGGGAGGATGCCGACGCACGACTGGCAAGACTGGCAAGTCTCTGTGCCGCAATCCAGCACCAGGTGCGCGCGGCTGCGAACGGTGTCTCGGCAATAGCCAATTTTACCTGTACGCCCGACGAGAATCGCATCGTCATGACGTCGGGGCAAGTCGGCGAGAATTCTAGTGTGCGCGTCTTGCGTGGCCTCCGTAATGACCTGGCGGCCAGGCTCAAGCTCGGGGCAGAAAATGCAGAAAATGGCGCGAGGGAGAGGGATGCGGTAGCAGCGATTCGGCCGGCACCACAACCCCAGCACGGCACCCTCACCAGTGGCGTCGTGGACGATGCGGCCATCAATGCGCTGAATGCAACCCGTAACAGCTTCAAGATCAGCCTGGACAGCGGCGTCGTCAAGACCGTCACACTGCCCGATACGGCGCTTGCTGGCTCCCCCACAGCGCAACGGAACGAACTGGCTCGCCGCATCGAAGCTGCGGTACGCGCCCTGGATCCCAACAAAGTTGCCTTCAGGGAGTTTACCTGCACCGTCTCCGCGGACGGCCGCTTAGTCCTCGCCTCCGGAACGGCTGGCGTGGCCTCTTCGGTGATGGTGTCTGCTGCAGAGAGCCATGATGTTGCGGTGGCATTGAATCTGGTCGGTGCCAGTGTGACCACCTTTCGGCCGCTCAACTTCATGCTGCAAAACGGCAACGAAGAGCCCTTTACCGACGAAGAAGCCTTTGAGATTTACATCGGGAGCCAGGCTGGCCGTGAAGGTATCTTCGCGCTTGATGGGGTAGACTTGTTCAACCTCATGTGCCTCCCCGGCGTATCCGATCCCGGCATCCTGATAGACGCCATGGCGTATTGTGAGCAGCGTCGCGCCTTTCTCATCGTGGACGTGCCCAGGGGCAAGAATCCGCCAGATATACCGGATATCTTGAACACCTTGCCCAAATCCAACTATGGAGCAATCTATTATCCGTGGGTGGAAATCGCCGATCCGCTCAAGGGCGGCAAGCTGCGGGTAAGCCCTCCGAGTGGCACCATTGCTGGGCTCTACGCCCGCACCGATAGCGCGCGAGGCGTCTGGAAGGCGCCCGCCGGTACGGAAGCCCCTCTGATTGGCGTGCAAAAGCTAGAATATACGCTCACCGACGGTGAAAACGGAGATTTGAACCCGCTAGGTGTCAACTGCCTGCGCTCATTCCCGGTGACGGGGCGTGTCGCCTGGGGGGCGCGGACCCTGCGCGGCGCCGACCAGCTGACCGACGAATACAAATACGTCCCTGTGCGCCGGCTCGCCCTATTCATCGAAGAGAGCCTCTCTCGCGGCACGCAGTGGGTGGTTTTCGAGCCAAACGACGAGCCGCTGTGGGCGCAGATTCGCCTCAACATCGGCGCCTTTATGCACAACCTGTTCCGCCAGGGAGCCTTCCAGGGCAAGACACCCGGCGAGGCCTATCTGGTGAAGTGCGACAAAGAGACCACGACGCAGAACGACATCAATCTCGGCATTGTCAACATTTTGGTAGGGTTCGCGCCGCTCAAACCGGCTGAATTCGTGATCATCAGAATCCAACAACTCGCCGGCCAGATCGCGGTCTAAGGAGAAAGCCATGGCCCAGTTCACGGTCAATCCGGAACGGTTCGATCCCTACAAAAACTTCAAGTTTCGCGTCAGTGTTGATGGTCATTATGTCGCCGGGTGCAGTAAGCTGAGTATGCTCAAGTGTACGACGGAAGTGGTAACCCACCGTGAGGGCGGCGATCCGAGCTCCAGCCGTAAGTCGCCAGGGCGCACAGAATACGATGCGATCACCCTGGAGCGCGGAGTGACCCACGATCTCGAATTCGAACAGTGGGCCAGCAAAGTCTGGAGTCTCGGCGCCGGTTTAGGTGCAGAGGTCTCGCTGAAGGATTTCCGCAAAGATATCATCATCGAGTTCTACAATGAGGCTGGGCAGCTGGCTCTCTCCTATAAAGTCTATCGCTGCTGGGTCTCGGAGTACCAGGCGCTCCCCGAGCTCGATGCCAACGCCAATGCGGTGGCCATTCAGACGCTCAAGCTCGAAAACGAGGGGTGGGAACGTGATGTTGAGGTTGTGGAGCCTGAGGAGCCGTCCTTTCCGTAGTCGCCGGTCTCGTACGAGGTGAACGATGCGCCCGCTTAAAGCTAATGAACTCTTGCAGGTCTGGGAGTGTGGATTGGACCAACCGCCACTCCATCAGGCGTTGGTCCTGCTCAGCGCCGCCTGCCCCGATACTCCACCGGACGCATTGGCCGAGCTGTCGATCGGCCAACGGGATGGCCAGCTCCTGACGTTGCGCGAGTGGACCTTCGGCCCACGGCTCGTGAGTCTTGCCAACTGCCCGGCCTGCGGCGAACGACTGGAGCTTAGTTTCCCGGTGGCGGACATCCGCGCCATGGTGGCAGAACTCCCCGAAGCGTTGTCGGTGCAGGTGCATGAGTTCGTGGTCGAGTTCCGCTTGCCGAACAGCCGGGATCTCGCGGCGCTGGCTGAGCAGAAGGACGTGGCTCTCCCCCAACAGGTGCTGTACGAGCGCTGTCTCCTGGCGGCGCGCCGGGGTGATGTTGAGTGCGCCGCCGACGAGTTGCCGTCCGAGGTGGTAGAGGCGGTCGCCGAAGAAATGAGCCGAGCTGACCCACAGGCTGATGTGCGGCTGGCGCTCATCTGCCCGGCCTGTAGCCATCAGTGGCAGACAACCTTTGACATCGTGACCTTTTTCTGGCTTGAACTCGACGCCTGGGCCCGCCGCATCTTGCGTGAGGTGCACGCGCTGGCGCGTGTCTACGGCTGGCGCGAGGCCGATATTTTGGCGCTCAGCCCCCGACGGCGGCAGTATTACCTGGAGATGATCAGCGCATGAGCAACTTCCTCGATAACCTGGCGGCCCGAGCCTTCAACCAGGCTGAAGCCGTGCGTCCCCGGCTAGCCGGGCTTTTCGAGCCTCCGGAAGGGAGCAATGGCTTCTCTACGCCAATCCCGCAGGAGGGTGAACAGACCGAGTACGTGCCTGCGCCGCAGGAGCCAAGGCCGGAATACCTGACAAGCGTGCCACCGGCGGTAACACAGTCACTGGAGCAGCAAGCGGCGATACCACCGTCGCTGCCAGCGCCGATAGCCGTACCGGCGGCACCATCGCCCCGTCCACCGGTCGAACAGCAGCATACGACTCAAACCGCCGAAGCCGTGCGCCAGCCGTATCTCAGGACGCAGGAGACGGCCCCAACAATCGAGGTGGCGCGCCAGCCGTCTGTCATACCACAGGTGGCGACACCGCCACCTGACGCAGTGCCTGTTACCCCACTCTACCGGGTGGCGACACCGCCACCTGACGCAACACCTGTCACCCCACTCCACCGGGTGGAGTCGCCGCCGACCGCCCAACCCGCTATGGGGGAGGCTCGTTTGTCGCCCCCGGCTTCGCCCGCGGTCACAGTTGTCAGGGAATTTATTCGTCCTGCTCCAGTGGAACCGGCAATCGTGCCAGCGCAGGTGCGGCATGCTCCCGCACCGCCCATCGCACCCGGCGAGCCGGCGGGGGCACCGCCGACACCGATGCCCCCGCCGACGATCCATGTCACCATCGGACGCGTTGAGATCCGCGCCAACGTGCCGCCGGCACCGCGTCCGACACCGGCCCGGCCGCGGGCGGCCATCGCACTCGATGACTACTTGCAGCAGCAGACGGAGCGACGGCGATGAGCAACTTTCTGGCCATTGCGACTGCAACAGCAGCCTTGCAGGTGTCGTTGAGCGAGGCGGTACAGCAGGATGTGTCGGGGGCCCAGGCTGCGACCAGGCGACCGGACAGCCTCGGTGATCAGCAGGACCCGCTCGTCAACATCTATCTCTACGGGGTGACGCCCAATGCCGCCTGGCGCAACGCTGACTTACCGACCCGCCGCGCCAACGGCCAACTCATGCAGCGCCCGTGCGCCGCGTTGGACCTGCACTACCTGCTGAGTTTCTATGGTGACGAGGACACCCTGGAACCGCAGCGGCTGCTCGGCAGTGTGGAGCGAACGTTGCATGTCCGGCCGGTCCTCGACCGCGACCGAATCACCGCCGCAATCGCTAGCCGCACGTTCCTCGACGCCGTGCCGCGCGCAGATCTGGATCAGCAGGTTGAACAGGTGAAGTTTACGCCGATCACGCTGTCACTAGAGGAGCTCTCAAAGCTCTGGTCGGTGTTTTTCCAGACGCCCTACAGGCTCTCGGTGGCCTACCAGGCCAGCGTCGTATTGATCGAAGATGAAGTGACACCGCCGACCCCATTGCCGGTACGCGAGCGCAACGTCTATGTCGTGCCGTTCCGCCAGCCGGTCATCACTGCCGTGGAGGCGGCGGGCGAAACCGACCAACTGATCGTGGCGCAGAGCACGCTGCTCATCAGAGGCAACCAGTTGAGTGGCCAGAACACACGGGTGCGGGTGGATGCTCTGGAGCCACAGCCGCCGGCCAGTGTCAGTGCAACGGCAGTCTCCCTGCCGTTGCCGGCGCTGGCCATCCATCTGCAGGCGGGGGTGCACCGTGTGCAGGTGGTGCACGAGATCCTGATGGGGACACCGGAAACGCCCCACATCGGCGTTGAGTCGAACGTCGCCGCCTTTGTGCTGCACCCCACCGTTATTCAGGTCAGCCAGACCGGCACAGAGACACTCACCATCACGCTCAGTCCGCAGGTGGCTGCGGACCAGCGCGTGGTCCTGCTGCTCCATAGCGCCGATCCCGCAGCCGAGCCGGTGCAAGCCTTCAGCATTGTGGCGAACACGTTCGGCGAACTGACGGATACCGTGGAGTTCGATGTGAGCGGAGTGGCAGCGGGAGACTATCTGGTGCGCGTGCAGGTGGACGGTGCGACAAGCGCGCTTGAGGTCGATACGGACGAGGGCAGCCCGGAGTTTATCACTTTATAGCGCCACAGGTAACGATCGCATGACAACACAAACAGCCGACACCTGGGAGACAGCAAACCAACGCTACCTGATGGCGGCCCTCGGCGTGGTTCGCGCGGCGCTGGAGCGGCACGCTGCACCTGACAGGTCGGAAGAGAATGAGCCAATCAGCACCGCACGGCTGGCGCTGGAGGAGGCCGCCGCCGCACTGCCCGCGCCGTCGGCGCTCGACACGCTGTGCACGACCTTCAGGCTATCGCCGTTCGAGCGCGATCTGCTATTGCTCTGCGCCGCAATGGAGCTCGACGCCGACTTTGCACGCCTGTGTATGCAGGCCGAGGGCGATCGGGGGCAACCGTACCCAACCTTTGGCCTGGCGCTCGCGATGCTGCCCGACGCCCACTGGAGCGCCCTCGCACCGAACGCACCGCTGCGTGCCTGGCGGCTGCTGGAGGTCGGACAGGGGCCGGCGTTGACCTCGAGTCCCCTGCGCATCGACGAGTGCATCTTGCACTACCTAACGGGGGTGCAGCACCTCGACGACCGGCTGGTAGGGCTGGTCGCGCCGTTGGAAGCAGCCAGTGTTCTTGCGCCGTCGCAGCGGGCGCTAGCCAGGCGCATCGCGGCCTTGTGGAACCAGGCCAGCGGCGCGGCGCTGCCGGTTGTCCAGCTCTGCGGCGACGGGCCTGCCGACAAACAGGCGATCGCGGCCGCGGTCTGCGCTGCCTGCGACCTGGACCTCTACCGCCTGTCGGCCTATGCCCTGCCGGCGCAGCCCACCGAGCTTGCGGCACTGGCCCGGCTGTGGGGACGTGAGGCAATGCTGAGCCATAGCGCCCTGCTGCTGGACTGCGACGACCTCGACCCGACCGACCCGCTGCGGGAGCACGCGGTGGCCGAGCTGGTGGCGAGCGTGAGCGGGCCGCTCCTGGTCACCAGTCGCGAGCGGCGGCGCGCGCTGGAAGAGCGGCGTTTATTGGTCAGCCTCGACGTGAGGCGTCCCGGTGCCGCCGAGCAGCGCGCCCTCTGGCGCGCCGGGTTGGCGGAATCCGGGGCGCATGTCAACGGGCAGATCGACCTGCTGGTCGAGCAGTTCAATCTCAACGCGGCCCAGATCCACGCCGCCTGCACCGTGTTCGGCGGCGATGCGGCCACCGCAGATTCCACCTTGTGGGAGGCGTGCCGGGTGCAGGCGCGGGCGCGCCTGGATGACCTGGCGCAGCGGATCGAGCCGGTGGCCACCTGGGAGGAACTGGTGCTGCCCCGGGCGCAAGTGCAGGTGCTGTCCGAGATCACGGCACAGGTCCGGCAGCGCACCCAGGTCTACGAGCGCTGGGGCTTCGCGGCGAAGAGTCAACGCGGCCTGGGGATCAGCTCCCTGTTTGTGGGCATGAGCGGCACCGGCAAGACCA
>Ga0214472_10007275_pt1 | contig 11591 bp, 5 predicted proteins | sample RVTome_6_FD_207662 | JGI IMG/M metagenome (GOLD analysis project Ga0214472, IMG submission 207662) | Soil microbial communities from uranium-contaminated site in the Upper Colorado River Basin, Wyoming, United States - RVT140D175 | ecosystem: Environmental > Terrestrial > Soil > Contaminated >...
TTGTTCGTTGGGACAGAAATTTTGCTCAAGCTCGCTCATCGATTGCCTCCCGGCTCAAAGGTGAATGGGACCAAGGCAATCTTAAGCTAGTTGGATTTTCATGTCAACTATTTGGTGACATCACCCGATTTTCGACGTTCATGTTTTTCTCGTCCCTCGCCCTTCGTCCTTCGTCCTTCGTCACTATCCCCTGCCCCCTGTCCCCTGATAAAGCCACACCCGCAAGAGCGACAGCAGCCGGTCCATGTCCACCGGTTTGGTGAGATAGTCGTTGGCGCCGCTGGCCATGCATTGCCGCCGGTCTTCCTGCATGGCCTTGGCGGTGAGAGCCAGGATGGGAACATTCCGAAAGGGTGCCGTGGAGCGGCGAATCTCCCGCATCGCCTCGCAGCCGTCCATCACCGGCATCATGATGTCCATGAGCACCAGATCCACGTCCGGCTCGTTGGCGAGCATCTCCAGCCCCTTCTTGCCATTGGCGGCCTTGAGCACCGTGCAGCCCCTCTCCTCCAAGGCCTTGCCGATGGCGAAGAGGGTGCGCATGTCGTCATCCACCAGGAGAATTTTCCGGCCCTGGAACATGGTCTCGGTGTCGTGCAGGGCCGCGATCATCCGCCGTTTGTATTCCGGCAACCGTTCCACCACCCGGTGCAGGAAAAGGGCGGTCTCGTCCAGCAACCGCCCCGGGGCCCGCTCCGCCCCCTTGATGATGATGGAGGCGACGTGCTCCCGCAATTTCTCCTCCTCTTCCCAGCCGATTTCGCGGGCCGTATAGACAATCACCGGCGGCATGGCCACCTCGGGCAGGACCCTGGCCCGTTCCAGCAGTTCCAGCCCGGTCATGTCCGGCAGCCCCAAGTCGAGGATCAGGCAGTCGAAGCGCTCCCTTCCCAGGGCGGCGAGGGCCTGGCCGCCGTCGGCGACCGCGGTGATTTTCACCTCGCCGTTGCCGATCAGTTTCATGACGGCCTGGCGCTGCGCCTCGTCGTCTTCCACCAGCAACAACTTCCGGATCGTGCCGGCGGTCATCGCCTCGATCCTGGCAAAGACCGCTTCCAGCTCCTCCCGGCCCACCGGCTTGGACAGGAAGCCGATGACGCCGCGTTTAAAGGCCTCGCTGGAAGGCTCTTCCACCGACATGATATGCACCGGTATATGGCGGGTCGCGGAGTCCGTTTTAAGCCCTTCCAGAACCTGCCAGCCGCTGAGGCCCGGAAGATTGAGGTCCAGGATGATCGCGGCCGGTCGCTCCCTGAAGGCGGTCGCCAGCCCCTCCTCGCCGCTTCCGGCATGCAGACAGTCGAAGCCGTGCTCCACACAGGTTTTTTTAAGAATCCCGGCGAAATCGGCATCATCCTCGATGATCAGAATGGCCCGATTGCCGCCCGTCCGGTCGAGTTCCTCGCCGGTCGCGACCACCGGTTCCGATGGTTGCCCCGGTTCCCCGGCCGCCGCCGGCCCTTTCTCTCCGGCCGGATCCCGGGCCGCGTCGTCCTTAATTTCTTCCGGCGCCACCGCGGCGGGGCGGGGTTCCCCGGACGTCAGGGGCAGATAGAGGGTGAAAACGCTGCCCTGCCCCGCCGCGCTTTGCAGCCGCAATTCGCCACCCAGCAGTCCGGCCAGTTGCCGGGAGATGGAGAGACCCAGGCCGGTACCGCCGTAGCGGCGGGAAATGGAGCCGTCGGCCTGGCGGAAGGCCTCGAAGACCTCCTGCTGGATCTCGGCCGGGATACCGATGCCGCTGTCGCTGACCGAGACGGCGAGAAGATCCACGCCGGCGAGGGGGGTGGATCCGGCGTCATCCGGCGGTTGGGGTCGAAAGAACCGCAGGGTCACCTTCCCCTGTTCCGTGAACTTGAAGGCATTGGCGAGCAGGTTCCCGAGAATCTGCTCCAGCCGTTGCGAATCGGTACGGATGGAGGCCGGCAGCTCCGGGGCGATTTCCACCTCGAATTGCAGCCCCTTGCTCTCCATCAGCCCCCTGAAAGTCGATTCCAACCGCCGGGCCGTGTCGGCGATCGCCACGACCGCGGCCGTCACACTCATTTTACCCGCCTCGATCTTCGACAGATCCAGGATGTCGTTGATCAGGGTCAAGAGGGTGTTGCCGCTGTCGTGGATGATCTGCGCCGCCTTGGCCTGGTCGTAAGTGAGATTGCGGGTTTTGTTGGCCGCCAGGTCCTGGGAGAGCAGCAGCAGGCTGTTCAGGGGAGTTCGCAATTCGTGGGACATGTTGGCCAGGAACTCGGATTTATAACGGCCCGAGATCTCCAGTTGCCGCGCCTTTTCCGCCAACCGGGCCTGGGTCCGCGCCAGTTCCTCGTTTTTTCCGGTCAACTCCCGCTGCCGCTTTTCGAGGATGGCATTCTGCGCCTCCATCTCCTCGTTGGCGGCCCGCAGCTCCTCTTCCTGCCCTTTCAATTCCTCCTCCGAGGCCTGCAGCCGCCGGGCCTGCTCCACCAATTCCTCGTTGCTGACCCGCAGTTCCTCCTGCTGGCGCTGCAACTCCCCGGTCAGGTGCCGGGACCGTTCCAGGGCCCTGGACAGGGTTTCCCGGGCCAGGGCGGTGTGCAGGGCGATGGCGATCCCGGCCGCGGCCCGGTCGAGAAATTCCCTCTGCCGGCCGTCGACCGGCCCGAGGGCACCGAGTTCCAGGACCCCGACCACCCGGTCGTTGTGCACCAGGGGCAGGATGGCCAGGCTTTTCGGCTCGGCACCCCCGAGCCCGGAGACGATGCGCAGGTAACCGGCCGGCACCCCGTCCACCACCAGGAGCCGTTTTTCCACCGCCGCCTGACCCACCAATCCCTCGCCCATCTTAAAAGCGGCCGGCGCCTCGTCGCTTGGCGAAAAACAATACCCGGCCGCCCGGACGAAAACATCCTCGCCGCGGTTGACGTGCAAAACCCCCACCACCATGCCCAGGTATTCGGCCGCCCCGGCCACCACCCGGCCGGCGAGATCCATTACCGTCAGGTCGCCGCGCATCCGGTCGTCCAGAAGGCCCAGCCCCTTTTGCAACCAATTCTGCCGCCTGACCTCGGCCAGCGATTTCTCGAGCGAGGCCGCCATGTGGTTGAAAGCGCCGGCCAGGGAGCCGATCTCGCCGCCGGTTGCGATGGCGGCCCGGGCCGCCAGATCGCCCGCCTCCATGCGCCTGGCCGCCCGGTCGAGCTCGAGAATCGGCCTGGCCAGGGAATGCGACATCAGGCGGGAGATCAGCGCCACCACCAGCAGGGTGGCCAGACCGAGCAGGATGAAGAGCCGCGAGACCTCGCCCACCGAGGCAAAGGCCTCGCGCCTGTCAATCTTGACCACCATACCCCAATCGGCCTCCGGGATGTACTGCCAGGAGGCGATGACCTCGATGCCCCGATAATCGCGGTAAAGGCCGGAACGGACCGAGGTCTGGCCCATGACCGCATGCTGAATGGGCCGGCCGGCCTCGGAGCCGATGATGTTTTTTCTGGTGAAGGCCGCGTCGGGGTCGTGGCGGAGCGGTTTGACGAAGAGCGCCTCACTGCCGACCCTGGTGGCCAGGACAATTTCGCCGCTGTCGCCGAGCGCGGTGTAATCGTTCAAAAAATCGAATAATTCGTCGGGCCCCATTTGCAGGGCCGCCACGCCGATCACCTCGTTGTTGACGATGACCGGGGCCGCGAAAAAGATATAGGCCGTGCCCGGCGAGGGCCCGTACGGGCGAAAGGCGGACATGGCACCGGCGCCCGAATCGCGGACCTCGGCGAAAACCGCAGCCAGGGCGGTGTCGCGCCAGGGGCCGGTCGCCAGATTGGTGCCGTGGTCATCCTCCCGGGCCACGGTGAAGACGATGTCGCCCTGCCGGTTGATCAGCAGCAGATCGTGAAAGCCCAGGGTCGCGAGGTACTCGGCGAAAAACCCCTTGAACTCGCCATCCAACTCCCGGTAGCCCGCCCCCTCGACCCCCTGGTCGGCAAAGACCGCCGCATACCCCCGCAGCGCCCGGACCAGCAGAGGGTCGCGCGCCAGGATGGCGGCATCCAGCCTTTTTTCCTTCAGATACCTGGATATCTGCCACGCCTTGAAATCGGCCTGCCCGTTCAGATGATGCAGCACCTCCCGGCTGATCAAGGCGACCGAACGCTGGTAGCTTATCCAGCCGGCCACCGTGAGCGGGGTGATGGCCACGACCATGAACAGCAACAGCAATTTCCGCGCGATCCGCCAGTTTTGCAATGGACGCATAATCTTCCGCCTTCACATTTGACGATTTCGCAAAAAGTATTTTCCAATCACAGAGATCACAGAGAAAATCGTAACTTCTCAATAAATGCGGGTTGGAGCCATCGAAAAAGGATTTTATAACAGGGATAACACGGATGGCCCACGGCAATTTTCTTATCCGTGTCCGCAGCCGCCGATTTTTTTTGCTTTCCTCTGCGCCTCTGCGCCTCAGCGGGAGAAAAAAAGAAAAGCGTAATTTTTCGCGCGGAGGCGCAGAGGCGCGGAGAAGGGCGGAAAACCGCATAGCCGTCAGGCTATGCCATTTTCGTCCAATTAATCATCATTAATAGCGAATTGATATTCGACGTTCATCCTTGCCTCCGGGCAGGCGCAAGGCCTGCCCCTACAGCCTACTGTCCACTGTCCACTGTCTACTGTCTACTGTCCACTGTCTACCGTCTACTGCCTACTGTCCTACCTTCTTCACCAGCTCCGCCAGCAATGCCGCCATCGCGGCCGGGGCGAGTACATGGTGCGGCGCCCCGGCCCGGATGGCGGACTCCGGCATGGTGCCGGACTCCGCGGAAGCGGGCTCCTGCACCAGGGTCAAGCCGCCCCTTTCCTTGATTTTTTGCAGCCCCTCGGCCCCGTCCCGGTTCGCCCCCGACAGAACCACCCCGATCGCCCGATTGCCCAAGGCCAGGGCCACGCTTTCGAAAAAAACGTCGATGGAGGGGCGGCAGTGATGCACTTTCTCATCCACGGACAGGGCAAAGGTCAGGTCCCGTTCCAAGAGGAGATGATAGTTGGCCGGCGCCAGATAGAGGCGGCCCGGCTCCATGATTTCCTTGTCCCCGGCTACCTGGACCGGCCAGCCGGAACGGGCGGCCAGATGGCCGGCCAGGCCGGCCGTATCGCTGTACCGGTGCTGGTGCTGCACCAGGACGATGGCCGCGCCCGGCGAGACGGGCAGCCCTCCGAGCAAGATCCCGAAGGCCTCGACCCCGCCCGCCGACCCGCCCGCCGCTATGATCCGATAATCGGGATTCAAGGTTCAATATTCCTCACTCCATCCGGCGTTGGTAAATCTTCGCCTTGCCGTCGATTATTTTGAGCTTTTCCTCCACCGTGCTGAAGCGCGGGCTTTCCTTGGTGCCGAGGCACAGGAAGCCGCCCGGGCAAAGCGAATTCATGAACAGGGTCAGCACCCGGTCCTGCAAGGTCCGGCCGAAATAGATCAGGACATTGCGGCAGAGAATGAATTGCATCTCGCCGAAGACGCTGTCGGTCGCCAGGTTGTGATTGGCGAAAACGATGCTGTCCCGCAATTCCTGGCGCAGGATGATCGAGTCGTACCCGGCGTGGTAATATTCGGACAATGACCCCCTGGCGCCCGACTTGTTGTAATTTTCCGTATACTCCTTGATCCTGGCCAGCGGGAAGATGCCCTCCCTCGCCTTGGCCAAACTCCGCTCGTCGAAATCGGTGGCATAGATCAGGCAGCGGCCGGCCAGCCCCTCCTCATGCAGGAGAATGGCCATGGAATAAGCCTCCTCCCCGGTGGCACAGCCGGCATGCCAGATCTTGAGATGCGGATAAGTCCGTAAAAAAGGGAGGACATCGCGGCGAATCGCCTGGTAGACAAACGGGTCCCGGAACATCTCGGTGACCGGCACCGACAGGACGGAAATCAGGGTCCGGAAGAACTCCGGGTCCCGCAGGAGTCCGGGGATCAACTCGGAGATCGCCCCGCACCCCGTCAGGGTGAGAAAATGGTTGAGCCGCCGGCGCAGGGAGGCGGGGGCATAGTTGGTGAAATCGTAACCGTACCGCTTGTCGATCGCCTCCAGAAGCAGGGAGACCTCCAGATCTTCCAGGCCGTTGTCAAGGGTGGCCGGCTGGTTCGCGCCGCCGGGTTGCGGAACCGGTTTTGGATTCAGGACCGACTTTTTCATGCGCTCTCCCGACCCTGTCACAGTTGAGCAGTCAACTTGTCGAGTAGTTGAGTAGTTGAGTAGTTAACCACTCGACCACTGAACCACTCAACCACTAAACCCTTTACATCCCCTGTCCTTACTCCTCGCCATCCAGAATCTGGCGCACCTCGTGCAGCAGTCGCGCGGCGGAAAAAGGTTTCTTGATGAAACCGCGGATGCCGAGTTTCGCCAATTTGTCGCCGGGAAAAAGCTCGCTGGACCCGGAGCAGAGGATGATCGGCAGGTCCGGCCGGATGGCCAGCAATTCTCCGGCCAGCTCGGCGCCGGTCAGCTTCGGCATGATGTGATCGGTAACCACCAGATCGTAATGACCCGGGCGGTCGCGAAACTCGCTCAACCCCTGCGGGCCGCCGAGAGCGAGGGTCACCTTGTAGCCGCCGCCCTTCAACTGCTGTTTGAAGAGTTGGGCGATGTTATAATCGTCCTCCACCACCAGGATACGTTCATCCCCCCCCGCCGGCGGTGGCGGCTCGGCCGGCGCCGGGCCGTCGGCCACGGCATCGATAACCGGAAAAAAGACGGTGAAGGTGGTGCCCAGGCCGAGGGCGCTTTCCAGGGTGATGGAGCCGCCCAGCCCCTTGACGATGCCGTGGACCACCGACAGCCCCAGACCGGTGCCCTTATCAGGCGCCTTGGTGGTGAAATAGGGATCAAAGACATGCTCCATGGTCGCCTCGTCCATGCCGCAACCGGAGTCCTTCACGGTCAGGACGATGGAAGCACCCCGGTCGATGATCCCGCTCTCCGGCCCGCCACTCCCGGCCGCCACCCGCCTTTCGAGACGCACCTCCAGAATCCCGTGTTGCTGCTCTTCCATGGCGTGAAAGGCATTGGTGCAGAGATTCATGATCACCTGATGCAACTGGGAGGGGTCGGCCAGAATGGTGCCGCAATGTTTGTCCACCTGTTTCCTGATCTCGATGGTGGTGGGCAGCGAGGCCTGCAGGAGTTTCAGGGCCTCGCCGACCAAGAGATGGATATGCACCGGCTGCAGTTCCCGTTCTTCCCGCCGGCGGCTGAAGGTGAGGATCTGGTCGACCAGCTCGCGGGCCCGTTTGCCGGCCCGGATCACCTGCATCTGATCCTCCTGTTGCAGGCTGCCCGGTTCCAGTTTCTCGTAGACGAGTTCCGCATACCCCAGGATGGCCGTGAGGATGTTGTTGAAGTCGTGGGCGATGCCCCCGGCCAGGGAGCCCAGGGCCTCCAGCTTCTGGGCCTGGCGGTATTGTCTTTCCGCTTCGCTTTTCTGCCTTTCCGCCTGGCGCCGCTGCAAAATATCGGACAGGGTATTGGCCACCGACGATACCAGAAGTTCCTCGTGCGCCCTTGGCCAGCCGTCCTTGCCCAGGACCACGTTCAGGACCCCCGCCACCCCGCTCTTGGTTCTGATCGGCACGCTGTAGTGGCGGTGCGGCTCCGCGGCCCGGCAACAAATCGCGTGGTGATCCGCATCGTGATCCTCCACCACGGTCCGGCGGCTGCTGGCGGCCCTGCCGCACAGACATTCATCCAAGGCCAGGGTGTCGCACAGGGCGAAGAGGACGTTGCCCTTTTCCTTGTGCGCCTTCAACACCAGGGAGTTGCCCTGATCCTGAAGCAGGTAGATGGCAGCGGCCAGACAGGGGACCTGGATCGGGGCCGGGCTGCCGAGAAGAAGTTCCATGGTCAGGGCCATGAGATCGTCCACCGTTTCATCCTCGATCGAGGCCTGCATGATCGAGTTGATGACCGACTGGATGAGCAGATTGCGCAGGTTTTCATCTTCCGAGCTTTTCAGTTCGCGGCGGATCCTTTGCTTGTCCAGGGCGGTGGTGATGCCGTGCAGCATCTTTTCGATGTGCAGGGGTTTGACGAAATAATCGACCGCCCCGTCCCGCAGGGCCGCGATGGCGGTCTGCATGGAGGCATGACCGGTGACGATGAAACAGGCCATTTCAGGGCAGGCGGCCAGGAGACGTCCCAGCAGGGCGGTCCCCTCGATATCGGGCAATTTAAGATCGATGAGGGCGACATCGAAGGATCGCTTTTCGGTCTTGTCCAGGGCCGCCCGGCCAGTGTCGGCGCAATCGACCCGATATCCCTTGTCCTCCAGGATGTCGGTCAGGGTTTCCCGCATCGCGACATCGTCGTCGACGATTAGAATCGAATGGGGCTGGCGCATGGCAGGGGTCTGACCCATGGTGGAAATCCTCCAAGGAGCGGCCCTCGCGGAATAAACCGGTTCCGCAGGGCGCTGAAGGTTCGCGATTAATCGGGTGGCATACAGTCGGACATCGGCCCGGGTGTCGGCGCGGCGATCATGCGACGATCATGCAATGATCGCGCGTGCGGCAATCGCTCGACAAGGCGACGCGACAAGGCGAAATCACCGCGGGAAGCCGGCCGCCGGAAACAAATATATACCACAAACCCTGAATCTTGGAGAATAAAGATCAAAGCGGGGGGAAGGGACGGGGATAACGATATAGAGCGGATTATTATTTTTCCTTCTCCAATCGGCATTTTTCATGCCCCGTTTCCGGCTTGCTCTCGTTCCCACGCTCCGGCGTGGGAACGGGTTTCGGGACGCTCCAGCGTCCTCATCCCTTACCGCTCCGGCGGCAGCCGAATCAAGCCTCGACCCCAACAGGACGCGGGAGCGTCCAGGTTTACGTTCCCACGCGGGAGCGTGGGAACGAGAATCTGATTTGGCGATGTTTGTTGGCATCGAAATCGAAATCGCTATCGAAATCGGTTTTTCATGCAGTCCTTTTTCGATTTCGATTTGGATCTTTTATCCCGGCATGCGGTCCCGCCGAACGCTTACGAATTCGATGGTCTTGCCGGAAATCGTTACGATCCACCATTTTCATCCCGCATGCCGCATTTGTCATTCCGTACTATCTTTTCTTCCTCCTCATCCAGGGAATCGAACAGGGCGCTGGCCTTTTCCGCCAGGAGATCCCACTCGGTTTCTATTCTGGTCAGCAGGTTTTCCCAGGGCTGTTCCGCGTCATCTTCCCGGCCAAGGCGTTCCGGGGGCAGAGCGAGCGCGACCCGGTAGGCGTCGATCAGTTTCGCCACGCACCGTTCCCGGGCAAAAAGTTCGGCGACCCGTCCGGCCCGGGCCCGGCAGTTTTGCCGGAAGGTTGCATCCTCGGCCAATTGCCGGATCGCCCCGGCGAACTCCCCGTACGAGCCGTCCGCCGGCAGCAATCTGCCGTTGTCGTTGTCCCGCACTACTTCCCGCACCCCCGGACCATCCAGGGCCACCACGGCGTTGCCGGCCGCCAAGGCCTCGGCCAGCACCATGCCCTGGGTTTCGGATTGGGAGGAAAAGACGAAAATGTCCATGGCCCGGTAGGCGCCGCTCAGATCGTCCCCTTGCAGGATGCCGACCATGACCAGCCGATCCGCGACCCCGTGCTCTTGGCAGATGTCGCGGATTTCCTGCTCGCCCGGCCCCTTGCCGGCCACCAGAAAGCGGGCCGCGGGGTCCTGCCGCAGGAACAGGGCCACGGCCCGGGTCAGAAAGGCGAGATTCTTTTCCAGGGCCAGCCGGCCGACATGGCCGACCACCAGGGAATCTTCGGGAAGACCGTATCGTTGCCGGAAACCCTTGCCGTCGCCGGCCGCGAAAAACCGCGTGTCGATACCGGTGGGAATCACATCGATGGGCCGGGTCACCCCCCGCTGGGCGATCAGTTCGGCGATGCTGCAACTGGGGGCGATGATCCGGGTGCAGAGATTGCTGTATTCCGTGGAGAGATGAATCACGAAACGCTTCAGGGTCGGGGAATCGAGCGGCACGTAATGGGTGTACCGTTCGTAGAGGGTGTGGTGGGTGAAAAACAGGGGCAGATGCCGGTATTTGGCGGTACGCAGGGCCGCATCGCCCAGGAGAAAGGGATGGTGGCTGTGGATGATGTCCGGGGCGAAATCGTCGATCGCCTGGGTGAGCAGAAAGGGCATGGCGACCCGGACCGAAAAATCGCTGCCATTGAAGTTCTGGATCGCCGGCACCCGCACCACCCGGACGGCCGCCCCCTCCTGGTCGCGGGTCTCCGGGAAGGTGGGGGCAACCACCATGACCCGGTGGCCCTGCCGGTGCAGATCCGCGGCAAAGGTGGAAACCGAGCGGGCCACCCCGCCCACGTGGGGAGGATAGGTGTTGGTGAACATGCAGATGTTCACGGCAGCGGCTCCAGGATGAATTCATGGGCCGGAGCCGCGACCCGCGCCAACCGGCGCGGCCGGAACCCGGGCACCCGGATGTCGATCTCCGGGCCTTCGCCCCGGTGCCAGCGCGGTTCGATGGTCATCCGGCATTGCCCCCCCTCGCCGCGCAACCGGACCGTTACCACGCCATGGAGGGTGAGGGCGGGGCCGAAGGATATCTCTTCGTCCGCTCGCAGCCATTCCGGGAAAAGGCCGGCGCCGAGGACCAGGCCGTCTTTCTCCTCGCGCACGAAAAGGTTGCGGATCATCAACACCCATTCGGCCGCGGCCCAGCCGTGCTGGCCGTCTCCCATGCAGCCGCCGCCGGTGGCCGGATGAATGGCCTCGGGCCACTGGCCGGTGGGCGAGGCATGCGCGGCCACACCCCGCACCAGATCGGCGAAACGGGGATCGCCGGCCCGCAGCAGCACCTGGGCCAGGGAAAGGGTCATATAGGCGTTGATACCGGAATGGATCATGTCCTGAAAAAAACAGCCCTGCTGCATGCAATTGGCCAGCAGATATTCGGCCGTGGCGACCATGCGGCGGTCGCCGGGTTCGAAGAATTGCAGAGGATAATCGGCCACCAGGGAGCCGATGGCCCCCGAATCGAGGCGGCGATTCGGCGACACCGGCACCGCGGCGTGGTGGCGCTCGCCTTCCACCGCCGCGAGGCTGGCCAGCAGGGATTGCTCCAGGTCGCGTCCCCACTCGCGCGCGCTGTGTGCATGGTTGGCCGGCGGGTGGCCGGCCAACAGGTCGGCGGCGGCCTGCAACCCGGCCACGGCCCAGAAATCGTCCCAGTAATAGTAGTCATTGGGGCCGAAATGTTCGGCGCTGAAACCCGGGGGCAGGAGGCCGGCGTATTTCGGGTCCCGCGAGGCGGTGGTTCTTTTTTTCTCGATCCAGCGCGCCCCTTTGTAAATACCCCGCAACCAATCCGGATCGAGATCGCGGTCGGCCATCAGCCGGTAGCGCTGCATGATCCACAGCACCTGGCCGTTGGAATCCCATTCGCCATCCTGGGAATGAAAATAGCCCATAACGGTCTGATGGGCGAAAAAGCCGGCCAGCAGCCGGTGACAGCGCTCGGTCAATCCCAGGGCCAGCAGGGCGTGAATCATGAAACAGGCGTCCCGGAACCAGAAACGGCGGTAGGTATAAGGCCCGGGCACCGGTTCGTCGGCCGAAAGA
>Ga0214472_10007276_pt1 | contig 11590 bp, 10 predicted proteins | sample RVTome_6_FD_207662 | JGI IMG/M metagenome (GOLD analysis project Ga0214472, IMG submission 207662) | Soil microbial communities from uranium-contaminated site in the Upper Colorado River Basin, Wyoming, United States - RVT140D175 | ecosystem: Environmental > Terrestrial > Soil > Contaminated >...
GGGCGCCGGCGACGATCTCGGCGCGGTCGACGAATCGCCCCTCGTCGAGCGAGCTCTCGCGCGAGGAGCGGCTCGAGCTGCTCGAGCAGATCGACCGCGCGGCCAAGCGCGTCAACGAGGCGACGCGGCTCAACGAGCGGGCGCGCCAGGCGATCTCCGAGCGCCGGTTCGAGGCGGCGCTGGAGACCATCGCGCAGCTCGAGGCGCTTTCGCCGCGGTACGCCGGCCTCGTCGAGCTGCGCGCCACGCTCGCGGCGACTCGCCGCGGCGAGGCGGTGCCAGGGGCGTCGGCGCCGACCGCTGTGCCGCCGCCGGCCCCCGCACCCCCCTCGCCCGCGGAGGCCGAGCACAAGGCGCGCGTCGCCGAGGCCGAGCGTCTGCTCGAGACGTACATCCGCGATCACAAGCAGGGTCTCGCCCGCTTCGCGCTCGAGGCGCTCGTCGAGCTCGCGCCCGATCATCCGCGACGCGGCGACTTCGAGTCGTGGGTGAACCTGATGGGCGCCGAGATCGCACAGCTCAAAGACGCCGAGACGGCGGTCGAGCAAGGGCGCGCGGCGCTCCTGCGCGACGACCTCGCCGAAGCGAGGCGGCAACTCGAGCGCATCGAGAGGCTCGATCCTTCGCATCGGCTCCCGGATCAGTTCCGGCTCGAGATGGAGGAGGCCGAGCAGCGGCAGCGCTCGGCGAGCGAGCAGGCGCGACGGCGCGAGCGGCTCGAGCAGCTGATCGAGGAGCGGCGGCTGGCGGACGCCGAGCGGGAGCTCGAGCGGCTGGCCGCGGGCGGATTGGCGCGGGTCTCCGTCGAGGATTACCGGCTGCGCATCAGCGACATCGCGGCGCTCGCCGACCGCGAAGCGCAGGGCCGGGAAATCGAGCGCCGCTACCGCGAGCGCGTACAGGCCAAGGATTGGGCCGGGGCGAGAGACGCGGTGCTCGACCTCGAGCGCGCCCTGCCGAGCTCGCCGCGGCCGGCGCAGCTCTTCTCCGAGGTGGCGCGTTTCGAAGAGGTCGATCGCAAGCAGCAGAGCATCGAGCAGGGGGTGCGGCAGCTCGAGGGGTTCCTCGCCGAGCGCAAGGCCGCCGAGGCCGAGATGACGCTCAAGATCCTCGGCCAGATGGCGCCCGACCACCCGCGCCTGGCGCAGCTCGCCGAGCGCGTGCGCGGACTGCGCGGCGCGTGACGCGCTCCGCCGCGCGATAGGCTGCCGCCGGAGAATCCTGCGATGACCATGGACCGCCGCGCCGAGCTCGCCGCCCGTCTCGCGGCCGCCCGCGCCGGCGGCGGCGTCGCCCGCAGCGAGCGCCAGCACCGCGACGGCAAGTTGACGGCAGGCGAGCGCGTCGAGCTTCTCCTCGACGCCGGCTCGTTCGTCGAGATCGACGCGCTGGTGACCCACCGTTGCCGCGATTTCGGCATGGAGGCGCAGCAGATCCCGGGCGACGGCGTGGTCTGCGGCTACGGCACGATCGGCGGCCGATTGGTCTACCTCTTCGCCCAGGACTTCACCGTCTTCGGCGGCTCGCTCTCCGAGACCAACGCCAGGAAGATCTGCAAGGTCATGGACCTGGCCATGGACAACGGCGCGCCGCTCATCGGCCTCAACGACTCCGGAGGCGCGCGCATCCAGGAGGGCGTCGCCTCGCTCGGCGGCTACGCCGACATCTTCCTCCGCAACACGCTCGCCTCCGGCGTCGTGCCGCAGATCTCGGCGATCCTCGGTCCGTGCGCCGGCGGTGCCGTCTACTCGCCGGCGATCACCGACTTCGTGCTCATGGTCGAGCGCACGAGTTACATGTTCGTCACCGGCCCCGACGTCATCCGCACGGTGACGCACGAAGAGGTGACCAAGGAGGACCTCGGCGGCGCCCAGACCCATGCTGCCAGGAGCGGCGTCGCGCACTTCACCTACGGCAACGACGCCGCCTGCCTGATGGGGATCCGCGAGCTGCTCACCTACCTGCCGTCGAACAACCTCGACGAGCCCCCGGCGGGCCCCACCGACGACGATCCCGACCGCGAGGAGCCGGCGCTCGACACGCTGGTGCCGGAGGATCCCAACAAGCCCTACGACATCAAGCGGCTGGTGGCGGCGGTGGTCGACGACGCCAGGTTCCTCGAGGTGCACGCGCAGTACGCGAAGAATCTGGTGGTCGGCTTCGCGCGTCTGGGCGGCCGCTCGGTCGGCATTGTCGCCAACCAGCCGGCGTTCCTCGCCGGCGTGCTCGACATCGACGCGTCCCTGAAAGGCGCACGCTTCGTGCGCTTCTGCGACGCCTTCAACATCCCGCTCGTCACCTTCGAGGACGTCCCCGGCTTCCTCCCCGGTACGCAGCAGGAGTACGGCGGCATCATCAAGCACGGCGCCAAGCTCCTCTACGCCTACGCCGAGGCGACGGTGCCGAAGCTCACCGTCATCACGCGGAAGTCCTACGGCGGCGCCTACTGCGTCATGGCGTCGAAGCACCTGCGCACCGACGTCAACCTCGCCTACCCGACCGCGGAGCTGGCGGTCATGGGCCCCGAGGGGGCAGTCAACATCCTCTACCGCCGCGAGCTCGCCGAGGCGGGCGAGCGCGCCGCCGAGGCGCGGGCGGAGAAGATCGCCGAGTACCGCGAGAAGTTCTCGAACCCGTGGATCGCCGCCGAGCGCGGCTTCCTCGACGCCGTCATCGAGCCGCGGCGCACGCGCCCGGTGCTCATCCGCTCGCTCCGGCAGCTCGCCGGCAAGCGCCAGAGCGTGCCGCCCAAGAAGCACGGCAACCTGCCGCTGTGAGGCTCGCTCGGGCGCTCCGCGGCGGCGCTCTCGCCGCCGGCCTGGTGCTCGTCGCACCGGCGGCCGCGTCGGCGACGGACGGTGTCGCGCTGGCCCACGCCTATCGCGAGCGCCACGCCGCGCGCATCTTGCGCGAGTACGCCGACCTGCTCAGGCTACCGAACGTCGCCGCGAACCTCGCCGACGTGCGGCGCGTCGCCGAGACGCTGCGCGACCGCCTCGCGGCGCACGGCGCCGCGGCCGAGCTCCTCGAGCTCGACGGCGCCCCGCCGGTGGTCTTCGGCCGCCTCGACGCGCCGGGGGCGACGCGCACGCTGGCGCTCTACGTCCACTACGACGGCCAGCCGGCCGATCCCGCGCAGTGGCGCACGCCGCCGTTCGAGCCGGTGCTGCTGACCGCGGCGCGCGAGGCTGGCGGCGTCGCGCGGCCGCTTCCCGCCGACGGCGAGCCGGTCGATCCCGAGTGGCGGCTCTACGCGCGCTCGGCGAGCGACGACAAGGCGCCGCTCGGCGCCCTGTTTCCGGCCCTCGCGGCGCTCGCCGAGGCGGGCATCGCCCCGACGTCGAACCTCGTCTTCTTCTTCGAGGGCGAGGAGGAGGCCGGCTCGCCCCACCTCGGCGAATCCCTCGATCGCTACCGCGACCGGATTGCCGATGTCGACACTTGGCTCTTCCTCGACGGTCCGGTGCACGCGAGCGGCCGGCCGCAGATCGCCTTCGGCGTGCGCGGGGTGACGGGCCTCGAGCTGACGGTCTACGGGCCGGCGCGCCCGCTGCACAGCGGCCACTACGGCAACTGGGCGCCGGTGCCGGGGCGACTGCTCGCCGAGCTCCTCGCCTCGATGTACGACCCCGACGGCCGCGTCGCCGTCGCCGGCTTCTACGACGACGTCGCGCCGCTCGGCGCCGCCGAGCGCGCGGCGCTGGCGAACCTCCCCGCCGACGACGAGCAGCTGCGGCACGAGCTCGGACTGGCGGAGACCGAGGGCGGCGGCGCGCCGCTCGCCGAGCGCCTGCTGCTGCCGGCGCTCACCATTCAGGGCCTGGCCAGCGCCAACGTCGGCACGCTGGCGCAGAACGTCATCCCGGCGACGGCGAGCGCTAACCTCGGCATTCGCTTGGTCCAGGGCAACGACCCGGCGAAGATGCAGGACCTCGTCGAGGCGCACATCCGCAGCCGGGGCTTCCACATCGTGCGCGACGAGCCCGACTTGGCGACGCGCCGAGCGCACGCGAAGCTGGTCCGTGTCGCGCGCGCGACGGGCTACCCGGCGGCGCGCACGGCGATGGACCTGCCGATCGCGACCCGCATCGCGGCCGCGGCGAGGGCGGCCGGCGCCGCGTCCGGCCTCGGCGAGCCCGTGCTGCTCCCCGGCATGGGAGGCTCGCTGCCGCTCTATCTCTTCAGCGAGCGGCTCGGCCAGCCCTGCCTGATCGTGCCGGTGGCCAACCACGACAACAACCAGCACGCGCCGAACGAGAACCTCCGCCTCGCCAACCTCTGGTACGCGATCGACCTCTACGGGGCGCTGCTGACAATGCCGTGAGCGGCGAGCCAGCGGTCGATCTCCTCGAACAGCCCCGGCGCCAATCCGAACCAATGCCACCGGCCGACGGCGTCGCGTCCGGACTCGACCTCCAGTCGGTGATCGGCGCCGGGAAAGATCCGAGTGGTCAGCAGAGCTCCGTCGCCGCTCGCGAACCACGCACGGAATCGCTCGGAGTTCTCCGCTGCAGGGACGATCACGTCTCGTTCGCCCCACAGCGCGAGCACGGGGATGCTCATCCGCTCGAGCAACGGCACGGGATCGAAGCTCATGTGGTGGCCCATCCAGCCGGCGCGGGGATCGGCAGTCGGCAAGAAGACGTAGCTCGCGAACGGCCGGTCGCGGGCACGCTCGACCGCTTCGCGGAGGCTCTCCCAGCCGTGTCCGGTGGCGGCGACGTAGGCGTACAAGCGCATGTGGGCGAGCGCAGCTAGGAGCTCGTCCTGCGCCATGCCGTCTGCGCGCATCCTGTACTCGACCGACTGGATCATCTGCTCCATGGGTGAGACCGCGGCGACGGAGGTGGCGACCAAGAAGGCCACCTCCGGCGAGCGGGAGGCGGCGAGAAGCATCACCCAGCCGGCCTGACTGCCGCCAAAGAGCCCGACGCGCTCTGGATCGACGTCGGGCCGACCGCGCAGCAGCTCGACCGCCGCGAGCGCGTCGTCCGTGAGGCCTGAGAAATCCTCGTCATCGCCCCAGTGCGCTCCGCGCGAAAGGCCGCAGCCGCGCTTGTCGTAGAGCGCTACGACGAAACCGCGACGGGCGAAGAAGTCGGCCCAGCCGCGATACTCCCAGCGCGCGCGGCTCTGGTCGCCGGAGGGGTGGACGAGCACGATGCCTGGCCGCCTGCCAGAGCCGGGTGTCGGAGCGACGATCGTGCCAGCGAGCTGCGCACTGGCGCTTTCGAAGCGAACCTCCAAGCTCGAATAGGGCGGCTCTTGGACGGGGGAGAGGTCCATCGCGAGCGGTTCGCCGTCGAGCGTCCCCCCACCCGTCCAGTCTGTGCCGGCTCGTTCGAGCGCGATCCATCCGAGGCCGAACGGCAGCTCGATGCGCAGCGCGCCGTCCCGGTGCTCGGTCGGGAGGGACTCCGCAATGTCGAGGAGACTCGGTACGTCGAGCCGCACGGCGGTCGTCGGGTCGGCCTCGATGGCGAGCCTGACCGGGAGGTCGGCGTCGCGGAAGCGGAGCCGGCCCTCGAAGTAGTCGATGCGATCGATCGGCTCGGCCGCCGCCACGGGAGCAGCGAGGAGTACGGCGAGCGCAAGAGCCGTCTCTCGCCGCGTCACGGCAGCGCCGAGAGCAGCACGACGAGCGCCTTCGACGGGCCGTCGAGCTTCGAGGTGCCGACGACCACCGTCTCGCCGACGCGCATGCCGAACGAGGTCTCGAGCAGCGGCCGGATGGCGCGCGGCGCGACGGCGGTCGGCGCGCCGTCCTGGCGCGGCGCTTCGAGCAGGATTCGCTCGACGAGCGGCGCCTCGACGACCACGAGCCGCTGCACCTCGATCCGCTGCGGCTCGTCCTGGGGCGAGAAGAAGCGGATCTGGGCGGAGAGCGTGCGACCGTCGGGGCCGGCGAGCTGCGCCTCCGCGGATCGCGAGCTGCGCAGCCAGGCGAGGTCAAGCAGGCGGTAGCTCTTGTAGGGCAGGAAGTCCTTGACGTCGGCGAGCGCCTTCTGGGCGTTCGCGGGCACGTTCTCGAAGCCCGCCGGGCCGTCGACCGACGCCGCGAGCAGCACGAGCTGGAAGGTGTAGGTACGCCCCGAGGGCGGCGCCGGCGCCTCCCACGACGGGTGGGGCGGTGCGCCGGGCGGCGGCGCCGACTGCGGGCGTGGCGAAGGGGCCGGCGCCGGCTGCGCTCCGGCGGCGAGCGGCAGAAGCAGAGCGAAGGCGGCGAGGCCGGCGGCGAGCGGACGAGAGCGAAGCATCGGAGCTCTCCTTTCGGGTTCAGAGCGCGAGATTCGGATCGAGCACCCAGACGATGCGCGTGCCGCCCGGGGTCTCGAACTGGACTTGACGGGCCTCGGCGCCGTCGGCCGCGGCTCCTCCGGTCGCTGCCGGCTCCGGCGCCGGGGCGGGGCGGGTGGCGTCCGCGGACAGTAGGGCGATCGCGGCGACCGCCGCCGTCGCCGAGACGGCGAGCGGCACGACGAGCGAGCGCCAGGCAGGCGCGGCGAGCTGCGGCTCGAGGGCGGCGACCCGGCGCGCCAGGCGTGCGAGCAGCTCGGCTTCGGGCTGCGTAGCGCCTGCGAGCGGATCGCCGGCGCGCAGCCGCTCGCGCAGCGCGGTGTCGTTCTCGATCATGGCGTTTCCTGCCGCGGCGGTGCACCGAGCCGCCGCCGCAGCTCGGCGCGGCCGGCGGCGAGATGCCAGCGCACGGTGACGCGCGCGATGCCGAGCAGGCGCGCCACTTGGGCGGTGTCGAGCTCCTCGAGCTCGACGAGGACGACGACGGCGCGGCGCCGCGGCGGCAGCGCGGCGAGGGCGCGGGCGACGTCGCGTCGTGCCTCGGCGGCGTCGGCGGGATCGGGTGTCGTTCGCTCCGCCGCGAGCAGCGCCGGCTCCGCCCGCCGGTGCGTGGCGGCGCGTCGAAAGCCGTCGCGCGCGAGGTTGACCACGACGCGCACCAGCCACGCCTCACTCCCCGTCGGATCGACGGGCACGCGGCGCGGCTTCTCGGCGGCGCGCAGGAAGGCCTCCTGCACGAGATCCTCGGCCGCCTCCGGCCGGCCGGTGAGCCGCCACGCCAGCCGCAGGAGACGGCGGCCGTGCCGGGCGAAGAGCGCGGCGAGGTCGAGGTCGGAGCTCTGGGCCGGGGCGGTCAAGGCGATCGGAGCGGCGAGCGAATGCGAGCTCACACCCACTAAGACGCGCCGGCCGACCCGATCGTTGGGTCGGTCGGCTGCTGCTAGACTGTCATCAACCATCGACGGCCGGCCGCCCGCCGCAAAGCGGGCCGTGCGGCGGCGGGAGAACGAACGGATGCGCGAGAAGGATCGGGAACTGCGACGGCGGCGCAAGCGCCGCCAGGAGCGTTTGCGCGAGGCGCGGCGGAGCGAGGTCGCCAAACGCCGCACCGAGCGCGCCGAGGCCTCGAAGCGGCCGGCGAAGCGCGTCGAGCCGGCGGAGGAGGCCCCGGCGACGGAAGCGAAGGAGAAGAAGCCGGCGCGGCGCACGAAGAAGAGCGCGGGCGACATCGAGAAGAAACCGGCGCGCAAGAGCCCGAGCCGGAAGAAGAAGAAGGACGAGGACGGCGAGCCCGAAGGCGAGCCTGCCGGCGACTGACGCCGGTCAGCCGATCGCGATGCGGATCGCTCTCGCCGCCGACCACGCCGGCTTCGACCTCAAGCAGCAACTCGCCCGGCATCTGCGCGATGGCGGGCACGAGGTCGACGACCTCGGCACCCACGATCGCGAATCGACCGACTACCCGGACTTCGCGGCGCGCGTGGCGCGTGCCGTCGCTGCCGGCGAGGCCGAGCGCGGCGTGCTGGTGTGCGGCACTGGCGCCGGCATGGCGATGGCCGCCAACCGCCATCGCGGCGTGCGCGCGGTGGCGACGGGGGAGCTCGCCGTGGCGCGACTCGCGCGGCGGCACAACGACGCCAACGTGCTCGCCCTGGGCGCCCGCCTGATCGCTGCGCCGCTCGCCGAGGAGGTGCTGGACACGTTTCTCTCGACGCCGTTCGACGGCGGTCGCCACGCCCGCCGCGTCGCCAAGATGGACGGAGCCGGCGAGTGAGCGCTCCGACGCTGACGGAGAGCGACCCGGAGATCGCGGAGCTCGTCGGCGCCGAGGCCCGGCGCCAGAACGAGGGACTCGAGCTCATCGCGTCGGAGAATTTCACCAGCCGGGCGGTGCGCGAAGCAACCGGCAGCGTCCTCACCAACAAGTACGCCGAGGGCTACCCCGGCCGCCGCTACTACGGCGGCTGCGAGTTCGTCGATCGCGTCGAGACGCTCGCCATCGCGCGCGCCAAGCGCCTGTTCGGCGCCGAGCACGTCAACGTGCAGCCGCACTCCGGCACCTCGGCCAACATGGCGGTCTACTTCGCGATGCTGCGGCCGGGCGACGCGCTTCTCGGCATGGACCTCGCGTGCGGCGGTCACCTCACGCACGGCCACCGGCTCTCCTATTCCGGTCGCGATTTCCGCGTCGTCGCCTACGGCGTCGACCGCGAGAGCGAGCGGATCGACTACGACGAAGTGCGGCGCCTGGCGCTCGAGCACCGGCCGAAGCTCGTCGTCTGCGGGGCGTCGGCCTACAGCCGGGTGATCGACTTCGCGCGCTTCCGCGAGATCGCCGACGAGGCCGGGGCCCTGCTCATGGCCGACATCGCGCACGTCGCCGGTCTGGTCGCCACCGGGCTCCATCCCTCGCCGCTGCCGCACTGCGACTTCGTCACCTCGACGACGCACAAGACGCTGCGCGGTCCGCGCGGCGGCCTGGTGATGTGCCGCGAGCGCTTTGCCAAGGAGATCGATCGCGCCGTCTTCCCCGGCATCCAGGGCGGGCCGCTCGAGCACGTCATCGCCGCCAAGGCGGTGGCGTTCGGCGAGGCGCTGGGCGCCGGCTTCGCCGGCTACCAGCGCCGGGTGGTGGCCAACGCGGCGCGGCTGGCGCGCGGCGTCGCGGCGGCCGGCTTCCGCATCGTCTCCGGCGGCACCGACAATCACGTCTTCCTCGCCGATGTCGCCTCGCGTGGGCTGACCGGCAAGCTCGCCGAGACGGCGCTCGACCACGCCGCCATCACCGTCAACAAGAACACCATTCCGTTCGATGCGAATCCGCCGCTCGTCGCCTCGGGGATCCGCCTCGGCACTCCGGCGGTGACCACCCGCGGCATGGGCGAGCGCGAGATGGACGAGATCGCGGGTCTCGTCGCCGAGGTGCTCGCCGCGCCCGAGGACGAGGCCGTGATCGACGCCGTGCGCGGACGGGTGGGCGAGCTCGCCGGGCGCTTTCCGCTCGACGACGGCGCGGCGTGAGCGCGAGCGGAGCCTGGTCGCGCGATTCGTGGCGCGATCGGCCGGCGCTGCAGCAGCCGGTCTATGCCGACGCTGAGGAGCTCGCACGCGTCCTCGCGGAGCTCGAATCGCTGCCGCCGCTCGTCACCTCGTGGGAGATCGAGAGCCTGAAGCGGCGCCTCGGCGAGGCGGCGGCCGGCCGCGCCTTCCTGCTCCAAGGCGGCGATTGCGCCGAGTCGTTCGCCGACTGCACGCCGCAGTCGATCACCTCGAAGCTCAAGATCCTGCTGCAGATGAGCCTGGTGCTCGTCTACGGCTCGCGGCGTCCGGTGATCCGCGTCGGCCGCTTCGCCGGACAGTACGCCAAGCCGCGTTCGGCCGATTTCGAGGAGATCGCCGGCGAACGCCTGCCGACCTTCCGCGGCGACTTGATCAACCGCGCCGGCGCGAGCGCGGGGGAGCGCGCGGCGGACCCGCAGCTGCTCTTGCGCGCCTACGAGCGGGCGGCGCTGACGGTGAACTTCATCCGGGCGCTGGTCGAGGGCGGCTTCGCGGACCTCCACCATCCGGAGTACTGGGACCTCGGCTGGCTGGACCACTCCGAGCTCGCCGGCCAGTACCGGCAGATGGTGGCCTCGATCGGCGAGTCGCTGCGCTTCATGGAAACGCTCGCCGGCCGCCGCGTCGAGGAGATGGGCCGCGTCGACTTCTTCACCAGCCACGAGGCGCTGCACCTGCTCTACGAGCGCGCCCAGACCCGCCGCGTGCCGCACCGCGAGGGCTGGTACGACTTGACCACCCACTTTCCGTGGATCGGCCTGCGCACGAGCGACCCCGCGGGCGCCCACGTCGAGCTGCTGCGCGGCGTCCACAACCCGGTTGCCGTCAAGGTCGGGCCGGGGACGACGCCGGAGCGTGTGACGAAGCTGCTCGCTGTCCTGCACCCCGCGGACGAGCCGGGCCGGTTGACGCTCGTCCACCGCTTCGGCGCGCGCCGCATCGCCGAGGGGCTGCCGCCGCTCCTCGAGGTCGTGCGCGCCAGCGGCAAGACCGTGCTCTGGTGCTGCGATCCGATGCACGGCAATACCGAGACGACGCCCGGCGGGCGCAAGACGCGCCGCTTCGACGACATCCTCGCCGAGCTCGAGCAGGCGTTCGAGCTGCACGCCGCCGCCGGCGGGCACCTCGGCGGCGTGCACTTCGAATTGACCGGCGAGAACGTCACCGAGTGCACGGGCGGCGCCCGCGGACTGGCGGCGGCGGAGCTCGACCGCGATTACCGCAGCCAGGTCGATCCGCGCTTGAACTACGAGCAGTCGCTCGAGATGGCGATGCGCATCGCGGCGCGGATGAGCGCCGCCGGCGGCTAGGCGCACCGCGCCCGGGCGCCGCGCGCGAGCGCCGCCGCGCGCAGCTCGCCGACGAGATAGATCGAGCCGGCGACGACGAGGAGCGCGGGCCGCCGGGAGAGGGCCTCGTCGAGCGCCGCCTCGGGCGCGGCGACGACGAGGGCCGACGCCGGTTGCGGGAGGTGCCGCGCGAGGGCGCCGGGATCCTGCGCCCGCGCCGAGCGAGGTCGCGTCAGCACGACGCGCTCGGCGGGCGTGGCGAGCGCGGGCAGCATGCCGGCGGCGTCCTTGTCGGCGAGGCAGCCGAAGAGCAGGTGGTAGGGAGCGGCAAGGCGCGCGAGGAACTTCGCCAGCGCCGCGCAGCCCGCGGGGTTGTGCGCCGCGTCGAGCAGCAGGGTCGTACCACTGCCAGGCAGCACGAACGCCTCGAGCCTCCCCGGCCAACGCGCCCCGGCGATGCCGCGCCCGATGGCCGCGGTGTCGATCGACGGCCAGCGCTCGGCGAGGAGCTCGGCGGCGCAGACGGCGGCCGCCGCGTTGTCGACCTGATGCTCGCCGGCGAGCGCGAGGTCGAGCTCGTAGAGCGCGCGCGGCGTGCGCAGCCGCAGGCGATGCCCGTCGAGGCCGCGCCACTCTGCCGCCTCGACGGTCACCTCGACGCCGACGTGGCGGACGAGCGCGCCGATGCGCCGAGTCTCGGCGGCGAGCGCTGCGGCGGCAACCGCCGGCTGTGCGGCGACGACGGCGGCGATTCGCTTCCGCAGCACCCCCGCCTTCTCGCGCGCGATGGCGGCGAGCGTCGAGCCGAGCTCGGCGCGATGGTCGAGGCCGAGGGGGGTGACGATCGAGAGGAGCGGCTCCGCGGCGTTGGTCGCGTCGAGCCGGCCGCCGAGGCCGACCTCGAGCACGGCGAGCTCGACACCGAGGGCTGCGAAATGGAGGAA
>Ga0214472_10007277_pt1 | contig 11587 bp, 10 predicted proteins | sample RVTome_6_FD_207662 | JGI IMG/M metagenome (GOLD analysis project Ga0214472, IMG submission 207662) | Soil microbial communities from uranium-contaminated site in the Upper Colorado River Basin, Wyoming, United States - RVT140D175 | ecosystem: Environmental > Terrestrial > Soil > Contaminated >...
TTCCCCCATTGCGAAAAATTCCCCACTGCTGCCTCCCGTAGGAGTCTGGGCCGTGTCTCAGTCCCAGTGTGGCCGTCCGCCCTCTCAGGCCGGCTACCGATCGAAGCCTTGGTGGGCCGTTACCCCGCCAACTAGCTAATCGGACGCGGGCTCATCTTCAAGCGCCAGGCCTTGCGGTCCCCGGCTTTGATCCCTGGAATGAACCAGGGATGTCATGCGGTATTAGCACCAGTTTCCCGGTGTTATTCCCCACTCGAAGGAAGATCACCCACGCGTTACTCACCCGTTCGCCGCTCTACTTGGGGGTTGCCCCCCTTTCGCGCGCGACTTGCATGTGTTAGGCACGCCGCCAGCGTTGATTCTGAGCCAGGATCAAACTCTCCAGTTAAACTCGTGACGCCCCTTGCGGGACGCCCCTTCGTACTGAAGATACTTCTTGGTCCTTGCGAGTCTGAATCTCGCCGGAATCTACTTCGTCTACCCAGTTTTCAAAGAGCCACCCCGTCGTCGGGGGAACCTGACCAGAATGCCAAAGTCGAGGCACCCTTGTCAAGCCTTTTCCGGCATTTTACAAAACGGAGGTTACGTTCAGGGTCGGGGAAGGGCGAGAGGTACGTCTTCTGCAGCCCACTCTCACGGCACCCGGTGTAACGTCCCCGGCAAACAATGATACTAACGAGCCCACCCTGAGGTGTCAAGCGCGTTCGAGCATCTCCCGGGAACGTTTGGGGGCCAAAAGGAACGGAGCCAACGGACGGGTCAGAAATCCTTCGGAGACCCTCATCGCGAACGCGGGAGGGTCTCCTCAGGAACGAGGGGTCTCCTCGGGATGGCGTTACTCGGCGACCACGCGGACGTGGCGAGCGGCGCCGACCGAGAGCACGAAGCCCGCTCCTGGCACGAGCACGACATCGGCGCTCGCGTCGAGCGTCTCGCCGTCGCGGCGCACCGCGCGCTGGCGCAGCAGGCGCACCGCCTCGCCGTTCGACTTCGCAAGGCCCGCGGCCACGACCAGCGCGTGTGGCTTGAGCGCGCCCGCGGCGACGCGCACCACGGCGAGCTCGCTCGGTGCCTGGCGCTGCTGGTGCACGCGGCGCCACTCGGCCTCGGCCGCCTCCGCCGCGAGAGCACCGTGGAAGTCCGTCACGATGCGGCGCCCCAGGCCCATCTTCGACGCCATCGGCCGGCCCGCGGCTCTCTCGGCCTCGATCTCCGCGGCCTGGAGGTCGGTGAGCAGGCCGTAGTAGCGCCACATCAGCTCGTCCGAGACGCTCATCAGCTTCGCGAACATCACGTCGGCGGGCTCGGTGACGCCGATGGTGTTCCCGAGGCTCTTCGACATCTTCTGAACGCCGTCCGTCCCTTCGAGGAGAGGCGTCGTGAGCACCACCTGCGGCTCGAGACCGTAGGCCGGCATGATGTCGCGCCCGACGTTCAGGTTGAAGAGCTGGTCCGTCCCGCCGAGCTCCACGTCGGCCCGAAGCGCCACGGAGTCGTAGGCCTGCGCCAGCGGGTAGAGGAACTCGTGGACGGAGATGGGCTGGCCCGCATCGTAGCGCTGGCGGAAGTCGCGGCGCTCGAGCATGCGCGCCACGTTGTAGGTCGCGGCCAGACGGACGACGTCGTCCGCCGAGAGCGGCCCGAGCCACTCGCGGTTGAAGCGCACTTCGGTCCGGGCCGGGTCGAGGATCTTGAAGACCTGCTGCTTGTAGGTCTCCGCGTTCCTCTCGATGTCTTCGCGGGAGAGCGGCGGCCGCGTCTTCGAGCGCCCGGTCGGATCGCCGATCATGCCCGTGAAGTCGCCGATCACGAAGATCACCCGGTGGCCGAGGTCCTGGAAGTGCTTCATCTTGCGGATCAGGACCGTGTGCCCCAGGTGCAGGTCGGGCGCCGTCGGATCGAAGCCGACCTTGACGGTGAGCGGGCGGCCCCGCGCGAGCTTGGCCTTGAGCGCGTCCTGGGTCACGACGTCGACGGTCCCGCTCGTCAGGCGGGCGAAGGCTTCCTGCTCGCTCAATCCCCCTCCACGATCACGCGGCGGCCCGAGACGCTGACGCGCCCCTCCAGCATCGCACGTACCGCGCGCGGGTAGATCCGGTGCTCCGCCTCGAGGATGCGGGCCGACAGCGTCGCCTCGGTGTCGCGCGCCAGGACCGGCACGGCTTCCTGCGCCAGGATCGGTCCCGCGTCGAGCTGCTCGTCGACGAGGTGGACGCTCGCGCCGCTCACCTTCACACCGTGCTCGAGCGCCTGGCGCTGCGCGTGCAGGCCCGGAAACGCCGGCAGCAGCGCGGGGTGGACGTTCAGGATCCGGCCCGGAAAGGCACGCACGAAGGCGGGTGACAGCAGGCGCATGTAGCCGGCGAGGCAGACGAGCTCGACGGCGTGCGCGTGCAGTACCCCGACGACGTCGGCGTCGAAGGCCTCGCGCGAACGGCTGCGGTGGTCGCGGAACGCCACGGGAATCCCGGCGCGACGGGCGCGCTCGAGGCCCGGGGCATCCTCGACGTTCGAGAAGACGATCCCGATCCGACCGCCGCCCAGCTCGCCCCGCCGCGAGGCGTCGATCAGGGCCTGCAGGTTGGAGCCGCGGCCGCTGATCAGCACGCCGATCGTCTTCGTTGCCGAGCCCCGGCGGAAGCCCGCGTCGCCCTGTCGCGTCACTCCTCCCAGGAGACCCCCGCGCCCCGCACCACGGAGCCGATCACGAAGCTCGTCTCGGCGCGCCGCTCGAGCGAGTGCTCGACGTCGTGGAGGTCGGAGGGCGAGACGACCAGCACCATGCCGATGCCCATGTTGAAGGTCCGCGCCATCTCCTCGTCGGAGACGGAGCCCCCCTTCTGGATCACGCGGAAGAGCTGCGGCACGTCCCAGGAGCCCCGGCGAAGGAGCGCGCCGAGACCCTCTGGCAGCACGCGCGGGAGGTTGCCGGCGAAGCCGCCGCCCGTGATGTGCGCGAGGGCTCTCACCTTGTCCCGCGCGAGCAGCGGCTCGAGCGCCCCGAGGTAGCTCCGGTGCGGCGCGAGGAGAGCCCTGCCGATCGTGGTGCCGAGCTCGGGAAGCTCGGTCGAGACCCGGTGGCCGAGTGTCTCGAACAGCACCTTGCGGGCGAGCGAGTAGCCGTTCGTGTGGAGGCCCGCCGAGGGCAGCCCCACGAGCACATCGCCCTCCTGGACGCCGCGCGGCAGCGCCTGGTCGCGCTCGACGACGCCGACGATGAAGCCCGCGAGGTCGTAGTCGTCCTCCGCGTAGGTTCCCGGCATCTCGGCGGTCTCACCGCCGATCAGCGGGCACTGGAACTCGGCGCAAGCGCGGGCGAAGCCCGCGACGATCTGCTCCACCTTGTCGGGGTCCATCCGGCCGAGGGCGACGTAGTCGAGGAAGAAGAGCGGCAGGGCGCCCTGGACCAGGATGTCGTTGACGCAGTGCGCGACGAGGTCGTAGCCGATCGTGTCGTGCACCCCGGCCTCGATCGCCACCTTGATCTTGGTTCCGACGCCGTCGGTCGAGGCGACCAGCACCGGCTCCCGGTACTGCGCGAGCTCGGGACGGAACATGCCGCCGAAGGAGCCGATCTCGGTCAGCACCGAGGGGTTGAACGTCGACTTCGCGAGCGCCTTGATGCGGGCCTTGGCGGCGTCCGCCGCGGAGATGTCGACGCCGGCGTCGCGGTAATCCATGGACGCTCGCAGTCTATCGCCAAACCCCGGGACCCCGCGAGAGACCCTGCGGGCGGAACGCCCGAAAGAGGCCAGCAGCTCTGCCCAGAACTCCCGGCACGGGTCCAGAGGGTCCAGACGGCGGGACGAGGACCCGTCCCGGGAGAGCGTAAGATGCCTGCCCATGGCCGAGACCGCCTCCGAGTTCGCCCGTCTCGAGCGCACGCTCGAGGACCGCCGCCAGAAGGTGGAGGGCGCGCTTCGGCGCCTGGTGGTGCCGGGGCGCGCCGAAGCGGTGGAAGCGGCGATCGAGACGAGCCTGTTCGCGCCCGCCAAGCGGCTGCGACCGGTGCTGGCGCTGCTCGTGGCCGAGGTCCTGAAAGGCGACCCCGAGGCCGTGCTGCCGGCCGGCTGCGCGATCGAGATGGTCCACACCGCCAGCCTGATCCTCGACGACCTGCCCTCGATGGACGACGCCCAGACGCGGCGCGGGCGGCCCACCTGCCACGTGCTGCACGGCGAGGCGACCGCGATCCTCGCGGCGTTCGCGCTGCTGAACCGCGGCTTCGAGATCCTCGCCTGCGGCTGGGAGGGCGGCCCGGACGCAGCCGCGCGCTGCCGCGTCGCGAGCGAGCTCAGCCGGGCGATCGGAACCGACGGCATGATCGCGGGCCAGTCGCTCGACCTGCAGATGACCGACCGCGAGATCGACTTCCCGACGCTCGAGTTCATCCACAGCCGCAAGACCGGGGCGCTGTTCATGGCGGCAGCCGCCCTGGGTGCGCTCTCGGCGCGGGCGCAGCCGGCCGAGCTCGCGGCGGTCGTGGCCTACGCGAAGAACCTGGGGCTCGCCTTCCAGATCGTGGACGACCTGATCGACGTGACGGGCGGGGCGGAGGCCGGGAAGGACACCGGCCAGGACCTCAAGAAGACCACCTTCGTCTCGTTCTCGGGCATCGAAGGCGCCCGGGCGCTGGCGGCCGAGCTCGTGGCGGCGAGCCAGGCGGCGATCGAACCGTTCGGGCCGCGCGGCGTTCCGCTCGCCGAGCTCGCGCGTTACGTCGTCACGCGAAAGAGGTAGACTTTCGGGCCATGACGCGCTGCCCCGAGTGCGAGTCGGACCTGGAGCTCGACGGCTACGAGCTCGACCTGGGCGAGACCATCAACTGTCCGGAGTGCGCGGTCGAACTCAAGGTGACGAGCGTCGAGCCGATCGGCGTGACACTCGCCGACACCGAGGACAAGTAGGCCGTCAGTCCTTGAACGACTGCACCGCCTCGCCCTCGTCGCCGTAGATCTCGAACGTGGGCAGCAGGCGCGCCATGTCGAGCGTGCTGTAGACGCGCTCGCCCACGTTCAGCAGCTTCAGCTCCGCCTGAAAGCGCCGCGAGGTCTTGAGCCCCGCGACCAGCTCGCCGACGCCGGCGCTGTCGAGGAAAGCCACCTCCGACAGGTTGAGCAGGATGCGGCGCCGGCCCTCGGCCAGGAGCTCGTCGATCGCGTCGCGAAGGATCTGGTCGCCGAGCCCCGCCGTGAGCCGACCCTTGAGGTCGAGGATCATCACGTCCTTCGCCTGTCGGACTTCGATGTGCATGGCTCTGCGCGCCCCCTTCTCGAAGCCTACTGCTCCTGGCCGAGCGCCCGGCGGAATGCCGCCGGGTAGCGCTCGATCGGGTACCGGTCTCTCGCGGCGATCAGGAAGGCCCGGAACAGCTCCGACTGCCGCTGCTGCGTGAGGCTCGCCCGCAGCTGCGCTTTCTGCCGCTCGAGCTCGGCCGCGTCGAAGGGCTTTTTCTCGAGCACGCGCAGCACCGCCCAGCCCGAGGGCGCCCGCACGGGCTCCGAGAGCGTACGTTCGGGGAGGGAGAACGCCGCTTCCTCGAGGGCCATGCCGGTGCCGAGGTCGCCGAGCGGCTGGCCCCGTCCGGTGAGCGCCGGTGTCTCCTTGCGCACGAGCGAGGCCGCGGCGGCCGCCTTCTCGAGCCCGAGCTTCTCGGCCCTGGCGCGCAGCTCGGCGGCCGTGGCGCGCGCCTTCTCGATGGCCGCTTCCTGCACCAGGTCCCCGCGCACGCGCTCGGCGACGTCCTTCCACTCGGGCGCACGCGCGGGCTGGATCTCGGCGACGGCGATGAAGGCCGCTCCCTGCGGAAGTGCGAAGCCCTCCTTCTCGGTCTCGCCCGCCTTCATCTGGAAGACGCGCGCCACGAGGCTCGCCGACTGCAGCACCGGCGGAGTCTCGCCACGGGCGAAGGCCGCGCTCTTCTGGACGCTCAAGCCCTGAGCCTTGGCGGCCGCCTCGAGCGTCTGGCCCTTGGCGAGCGCCGCGCCGAGCGCCTCGGCCTTCTGCTCGCCCAGCTCGCGGATCTTCTTGTCGGTGACGCTCGCGCGGATGCGCTCCTTGACCTGCGCGAACGGCAGGACACTCGACTCGCGCTTCGAGGAGAGACGGATCACGTGATAGCCGAACGGCGTCTTGACGAGGTCGCTCAGTGCGCCCGGCTCGAGCGCGAAGGCCGCGTCGTCGAACTCCGGCACCATCTTGCCCGGTCCGAAGCAGCCGAGGTCGCCGCCCTGCGACGCCGAGCCCGGGTCTTCGGAGGACTTCCTGGCGAGCTCGGCGAAGTCGGCGCCGGCTCTCAGCTGGTCGAGGAGTTTCTGGGCGATCGCCTGGGCTTCGGCGTCGGTGTGTCCTTCCACCGCGTCTGCCTGCTTCACCTTCACCAGGATGTGGCTGGCACACGCCTCCTCGTCCTGGCGGAACTCCTCGCGGCGGTCCTGGTAATGAAGCTCAAGCTCGCGATCGGTCACCGCGACCTGCGGCGAAAGCGTCGCCCGGTCGAGCAGCACGTAGCTCACCACGCGTTTCTCGGGGATCCGGTATGTCTCGCGCTTCGCCTCGAAACGCGCCTTGGTCTCCTCCTCGCTCGGGGTGATTCCGTCCCGGTAGCGGCCGGCATCGGCGAGCACGTACTCGAGCCGTACCTGCTCGGTGCGCCGGCGGAACTCGCGTTCCACCTCGGCGTCGCTCGCGAGGACGCCGGCCCCGATCAGGCCCTCGAGGCTCTCGCGCTCGAGCCGCTGCCGCAGCGACCGCTCGAGGTCGGCCTCGCTCAGGCCCGCGAGCTCGAGCCGGCGCCGGATCTCGTCTTTTCCGATGAACCTGCCGTCGTCCTGGAACTCGGGGGAGCTGGCGACGGCGCGCGCCACCGCCTCGGCGGAGACGGCGATCCCGAGCCGCTTCGCTTCGAGCTCGACGAGCCGCTCGGTGACGAGCGTCTCGAGCACCTGGCTGTCGAGGCCGAGCTGCTGGATCATGTTCTCGTCGAGGCGCCCCTGGTAGAGCTGCGCGTAGAACTGGCGCTGACGCGAGTAGGCGCGCTGGTACTCACCGGCCGAGACCGGGAGCCCGCCTACGCTCACGACGGTCTCGGCGGGAGTCCCCTGGCCCTGGTCCTGCAGCGCGGGCACGTAGAGGATCACGAACGCCAGAATCACCAGCCACAGAAAGCCATAAAGCCAGCGCCGATGCCGGCGCATTGCGGCGAGAGCCATGCTGTCTCCTTGACGACACCCGCAAAGGCGCGATTCTAATGCCCGGGGGATCCGTGGAGCAAGCCGCGCTCCGGGCGCCCCTTTTGGGCCGGCGGGGCGAATGATCTATACTCACGCGCCCGGCTAAGTCGCACGGGCTCAGGGGATTTTGGCCTGGATGGCGCCTGACGAGAAGCCGCCGCGATCGAGCGGCGACCGAATCGAGTGGTTTACGGTCAGCTACAGGACCCTCGCGCTCGCGGGGGGCGCCCTGCTGCTGCTCGTGGCGCTCGGTTATTACCTGTTCGGAAAGCGCACGCCCCCGCCGCCGCCGATGCCCGCCTCGATCGAGATCGGTGCCCGATTCGAGCGGATCGACGGCAGCGTGCTGGTGAAGCGCGCGGGAACCCTGGAGTGGATCGCGGCGACACGCGCGGTGGTGCTGCGGCAGAACGACCTCGTGCAGACCCGCTCGGGGGCGAGCGCCGAGATCCACTTCGCCGACGGCATGGTGTTCAACGTGCGCCCGGACAGCCTGATCACGATCGAGGAGAGCTCGCGGAACCCGCTCTCGCTCCAGCAGCGGACGGCGCTGTCGATCCAGTCCGGTGAAGCGAACTTCCAGACCGCCGCGCGTCCCGGCAGCACGACGATCTCGACGCCGACGGTGCGCACCACGGCCGACCGCGAGACGGCCGGCAGCATCCAGGTGGCGGAGAGCGGCGCCACGGGCCTGCGCATCTTCACCGGCCGGGGCGAGGCGCAGACCAAGGGTGGGCAGCGCGTCACGCTCGCGTCCAACCAGGGGGTGAACGTCGACGCCGGCGGCGCGGCGGGGGCAACCGTGAACCTGCCCTCGGTCCCCGCGCTCACGGCACCACCCAACCAGACCGAGGTGGCGTACCCGGATCTGGCCCAGGGGGTGACGCTCCTCGTCTGGAACGCCGTGCCGGGAGCGACCGGCTACCGCGTGATGGTGGACTTCAGCCCGGGCTTCGCGCGCCCGCTCTACGACCGGCAGGCCGTGCGCGCCACGCAGCTGGAGCTGCGCGCGCTCGAGGCGGGCTCCTACTACTGGAAGGTGGCCGCCCTCGACGCCGCCGGCGCCGAGGGCGGTTTCTCCGACCTGTGGCGCTTCACGCTCACGAAAGCGCCGCAGAGCACGGCGCCGCCGCCGCCGCTCGTGCTCGAGGCCGCCGAGCTCAAGGGCAACATCCTGCGCGTGCAGGGGCGCACCGAAGCCGGATCGCGGGTGACCCTCAACGGCGAGCGGCTCGAGGTGCAGCCCGACGGCAGCTTCAACGAGTTCGTGACGTTCGACGGTGGCCCGGGCGCCACGGTCGTGGTGCGGGCGACGAGCCCGCGCGGCGGCGCTTCGGAGCAGCGCCGCCGTGTCACGGTGGCCAACTGAGGAAGCACAGCTTGACCCGCATCGCCGTGTTCAGGGGACGAGCGCTCCGGGGCCGTCTCAAGGGGAGCGGAGTGCTCGCGTACGAGTTCCTGCCCGCGGCCGGGCGCGGCAAGCCGGCGCCGAAGGACGTCGCCCGCTTCACGGCGGGCCTCTTGGCCGTGTCCCGAAGCACGACGCTCAGGCAGGTGAGCGCCGCCCGGCATGCGCTGCCGGGCCGCCCGATCGGTGGGCTGGCGCTGCGGCCCGACGAGCACGCGCTGCGGCGCATCGGGGATCTCGACCTGGATTTCGTCGTCGAGGCCTGGCGGCCGGGGGACCCGGCGCCCGAGGCGGTGCTCGCCCACCTGAGCCGCGCGCGCCGCGGCCGCGCGCCGCGGCGCGACGCGCGTTCCGCGACGCTTTCGACGACGGCGCGCCGGCTCGCGATCCTGACCGACGTCGTGAAGACCGCCAACTCGATCCTCGAGCCGCGCAAGGTGATCGAGCTGGTGGTCGAGAAGATCCGCCAGCTGATCCCCTCGGAGGCGTGGTCGCTGCTGATGGTCGACGAGGAGAAGCAGGAGCTGGTGTTCGAGGCCGCGCTCGGCGCCAAGGGGCGCGAGGTACAGGCGTTGCGTCCGAAGATCGGCGAGGGCGTCGCGGGCTGGGTGGCCGAGAGCGGCAAGCCGGCGATCGTCAACGACGCCGCGCGCGACCCGCGTTTCTCGCCCAACGTGGACGCCAAGACGTCCTTCGAGACCCGCTCGATCCTGTGCGCGCCGCTCATCTCGCGCGGCCGCACGATCGGCGTGCTCGAGATCCTGAACAAGAAGGGCGGTCCCTTCAGCAAGCGCGACCTGGAGCTGGTGCTGACGCTCGTCGAGCCGTGCGCGATCGCGATCGAGAACGCGATCCTGTTCCAGCGCACCGAGCAGCTCACGATCACCGACGACCTCACGCGGCTCTTCAACTCGCGCTACCTGAACCTGTACCTGGGCCGCGAGATCAAGCGCTGCAAGCGCCACGGCATCCCGCTCTCGGTGATCTTCCTCGACCTCGACGGCTTCAAGAGCATCAACGACCAATACGGCCACCTGGCCGGCTCCGGCACGCTCACCGAGGTGGGCGGGATCCTGGCGCTCGGGGTGCGCGAGTCGGACATCCTGGCGCGCTACGGCGGCGACGAGTTCGTGGTGGTGCTGCCGGAGACGCCCGCCTCGGGTGCCTTGGTGATCGCCGAGCGGCTGCGGCGGGCGATCGAGGAGCACCGCTTCCTCGAGCCCCAGGGGATCGCCGCCCGCATCTCGGCGTCCTTCGGGATCTCGACGTATCCCGACCACGCGCTGTCGCCCGAGGGGCTGATCCAGAAAGCCGACCAGGCGATGTACCGGGTCAAGGAGCGCGACAAGAACGGCATCGAGGTGGCGGTCTAGCCGAGGACCCCGCCCCATTCCATGGAGAGAAGGACCGCGGTCTCATGAATCTTCGTTCCCTCGTCAACCTCAGCTTCCTGTCGGACGACCTCGCAATCGACCTCGGTACCGCGAACACGCTCGTCTACGCGAAGGGCAGGGGCATCGTCGTGTCCGAGCCTTCGATCGTGGCGGTGAACCGGGTGACCGGCAAGGTCGAGGCGGTCGGCCGCGACGCCAAGGAGATGCTCGGCCGGACTCCCGGCAACATCGTCGCGATCCGGCCGATGAAGGACGGCGTCATCGCCGACTTCGAGATCACCGAGAAGATGCTGTCGCACTTCATCCACCGCGCCCACAACCGCTCGACGCTGGTGCGCCCGCGCATCGTGATCGGGATCCCGTCCGAAGTGACCCAGGTCGAGAAACGCGCGGTGAAGGACTCGGCGCTCAAGGCCAAGGCCTCCGAGGTCTACCTGGTCGACCAGGCGATGGCGGCGGCGATCGGCGCCGGGCTGCCGATCACCGAGCCCTCCGGCAACATGGTGGTCGACATCGGCGGCGGCACGACCGACATCGCGGTGATCTCGCTCGCGGGCATCGTGTACTCGAAGTCGGTGCGCGTGGCGGGCAACGAGATGGACGAGGCGCTGATCCAGTACATCAAGAAGAAGTACAACCTGCTGGTCGGCGAGCGGAGCGCCGAGCAGATCAAGTTCGAGATCGGCAGCGCCTTCCCGCTCGACGAACCGATGACGATGGAGATCAAGGGCCGCGACTTGATCGAGGGCATCCCCAAGACGCTCACGGTCACCGACGCGGAGATCCGCGAGGCGCTGCAGGAGCCGGTGTCGATCATCGTCAACGCGGTGCGCGTGGCGCTCGAGCGCACCCCGCCCGAGCTCTCCGCCGACCTCGTGGACCGCGGCATCGTGCTGACCGGCGGCGGCTCGCTGCTCCGGAACCTGGACCGCTTGCTGCGCGAGGAGACCGGGCTTCCCGTCTCGGTCGCCGAGGACCCGCTGTCGTCGGTGGTGCTCGGCACCGGCAAGATGCTCTCGGACTTCGACCTGCTGCGGAAGATCAGCCTGGACTAGGCCCCAATGGCGCAAGCCGCGTCCGTACGGCGCAGCCGCTTCCTGCTGGTGGGCTTGATCCTCGCGCACCTCACGGCGATCAGCCACCAGGTGGACGGCGGCACGGGCGTCTCGCTGCTGCAGCGCGGGGTGCTGAGCGTGCTGTCGCCGCTGCAGCGCGGGGTCGGCGCGGCCGCCTTCCTGGCGTCCGAGCTGTGGCGCGGCTGGGCGTTCCACCGCGAGACCTACGCCGACAACCGCAAGCTGCGCGCGGAGGTGCGGGCGCTCGAGACGGAGCTGCAGCTGCGCTCGTACCGGGCCCAGGAGTCCGTGCGGCTGCGGGAGCTCCTCGCGCTGCAGCAGGCGGTCCCGCTCGACACGCTGGCCGCGCTAGTGGTGGCCCGGGACGGCGTGCCTTGGTTCCGCACGCTCACGCTCGACAAGGGCGAGCGCGACGGAGTTCGACTCGACGCCGCGGTGATCAGCTCCACGGGCATCGTAGGCCGCGTGGTGGCGGTC
>Ga0214472_10007278_pt1 | contig 11587 bp, 10 predicted proteins | sample RVTome_6_FD_207662 | JGI IMG/M metagenome (GOLD analysis project Ga0214472, IMG submission 207662) | Soil microbial communities from uranium-contaminated site in the Upper Colorado River Basin, Wyoming, United States - RVT140D175 | ecosystem: Environmental > Terrestrial > Soil > Contaminated >...
CCAGCTTTCGGCCGCGGCACGATCCGCGTGGCTCCCGTCGGCCTCCGCGCCGGCCTCCTCGGCTCCCGTTGGACGGCGCTCGTCTCCGCCTCCGATCGCCCGCTGGTCGTCTCGGCGGGTGTCTGCGGCGGGCTCGATCCCGCCCTCCGCGCGGGCGACCTCGTGCTGCCGGACGGCGTTATCGACGACGGCGGACTGCGGCTGCCCGTCACGGGAACCCTCGAGCAGCGCGCGGCCGCCGCAGGGGGCGCGCCCGCGCGGGCCGGCGTGATGGCGACGGCGAGCCGGGTCGTGACGACGCCCGAGGCCAAGGCGGCGCTTCGCGCCGCGACGGGCGCCGTGGCGGTGGACATGGAGTCGGCGGCGATCCTTGAGGTGGCGGCCGCCCGTGGCTGCGCCTCCCTCGTGGTGCGCGCCGTCTCCGATGACGCACGCGAGACGCTGCCCGACGAGCTGATGCGGCTGATGGGCGCCGACGGGCGCATCCGCTGCGGCGGCGTTCTCGCCTTGGCGCGCCCGCGCGTCTTCCGCCGCGCGCTCCGGCTCAGGCGCTCGACGCGCCGGGCGCTGGCGAGCGTGGCGGGCTCGCTCGCCCGGCTGGCGGCGTGAGAGCGGCGCCCGCCATGGATGCGCTCGTCACGGGCGGCACCGGCTTCGTCGGCGCCAACCTCGTCCGGGAGCTCCTGGCCGACGGCCGGACGGTGCGCGTGCTGGCGCGCAAGGGCAGCGACCGCAGGGTGCTCGAGGGCTGCGCGGTCGAGATGGTCGAGGGCGACCTCCTCGACGCGGATTCGCTCCGGGCGGCGGTCAGGGGCGCTCGGCGGGTCTACCACGTCGCCGCCGACTACCGGCTCTGGGCGCGGGATCCGCGCGAGCTCTACCGCGCCAACGTGGACGGCACCCGCCACATCCTGACGGCCGCCGCCGAAGCGGGCGCCGAGCGCATCGTCTACACCTCCACGGTCGGCGCGCTGGGCATCCCGAAGGACGGAACGCCGGGAGACGAGACGAGCCCCGTTGGACTCGAGGACATGGTCGGACCCTACAAGGCCTCCAAGTTCCTTGCCGAGCGCGTCGCCGAAGAGCTGGCGGCGCGCGGGGCGGCGATCGTCATCGTCAACCCCTCGGCGCCGGTCGGACCCTGGGACGTCAAGCCCACGCCGACGGGGCAGATGGTCGTGGATTTCCTCAGGGGCAAGATGGTGGGCTCGCTCGACACGGGGCTCAACATCGTCCACGTGCGCGATGTCGCCCGCGGCCACATCCTCGCCGCCGAGCGCGGCAGGGTCGGCCAGAAGTACGTGCTTGGCCATCGCAACATGCCCCTGATCGAGATCTTCCGGGCGCTCGCCGGGCTCACGGGTCTCCGCGCGCCCCGGTTCCGGGTGCCGTACGGCGTGGCGTGGATGGCCGCCCTCTGCATGGAGGGAGCGGCCCGCGTCAGCGGCCGCCCCCCTCAGGTCCCGCTGAACGCCGTGCGCATGGCGCGCAAGCGCATGTACTTCAGCGCCGAGAAGGCCGTCCGCGAGCTCGGTCTGCCTCAGACTCCGGCCGAGGACGCGCTGCGGGACGCGGTCGCCTGGTTCGTCGAGCGGGGCTACGCCCCCCGACCGGCTGGACTTCGCGCGGCATGAATCCGGCCAGATTCGTCTCCAGGCTGACACGCAAGAGCCGCTCCAACTTCTTCTACGCTTTTCTCTGCCTGCCGAGGCCCCAGCGCGAGGCCCTCTATGCCGTCTACGCCTTCTGCCGCATCGTCGACGACGCGGTGGACGTCGGGCAGGACCGCGCGGCCCAGCGAAAGGAGCTCGAGCACTGGCGCGCGGAGATTGCGCAGGTCTTCGGTGGCTCGCCGGACCATCCGGCGGCCCAGCGGTTGCAGGAAGCCGTGGAGATCTTTCCGATCCCGCGCGAGGCGCTCGAAGAGATCATCGCGGGCGTCGAGATGGACCTCGAGCAGTCCGCCTACACGACCTTCGAGGACCTGTACCCCTACTGCTACCGCGTTGCCTCCGCCGTCGGGCTCTGCTGCATCGAGATCTTCGGCTACACGGACGTGCGGGCCCGCGAGTACGCGGTCAACCTCGGCGTCGCGCTCCAGCTGACCAACATCATGCGTGACGTCCAGCCCGACGCCCTGGCCGGGCGCGTTTACGTGCCCCAGGAGGACCTCGAGCGCTTCGGCGTCACCGCCGACGATCTGGGCGCGGGGCGCTACACCCCCGCCTTCGTCAGGCTCATGGAATATCAGGCCGCGCGCGCGCGCGCCTACTACGAGCGCGCCTGGGCCGCGCTGCCACGCGCCGACCAGCGCACCCTCTTCGCCGCGGAGATCATGGGGCGGACCTACTTCGCGCTACTCGAAAGCATCGAGCGCCGCCGGTTCCGCGTCTTCGGCGGGCGGGTGAGCGTGCCCACTCCCAGGAAGCTCGGCATCGCGCTCCGCTGCTGGATCCGGTCCCGGTGGGATCACTCGATGTCGGGCCGGTCGAAGTCGGGAAAGACGCGGGCGTGAAAGCCGCGGTCTACGCCGGGCCCGGCAGGCTCCAGCTCGGCGACTGGCCGGAGCCGCGGGTCGGGCCGGGGGAAATGCTGGTCCGCGTGAGTGGCTGCGGGCTCTGCGGCTCCGACATCCTGAAGGTCACGAGCCCGACCACGAAGTCCCCCGCCGTGTTCGGCCACGAGGTGGTCGGCAAGGTCGTCGAAGTCGGCGCCGGCGTGACGGGGTTCCGCCGCGGAGGGCGGGTCGTCGTCGCCCACCACGTGCCCTGCTTCGACTGTCACTACTGCCGGCGCGGCAGCCCGTCCATGTGCCCCCGCTTCAAGCTGAGCAACCTCGACCCGGGCGGCTTTGCGGAGCTCTGCCGCGTGCCCGCGCCCAACGTTGCGCACGCCGCATTCGCCCTGCCGGACGCGATGAGCGACGAGACGGCGTCCTTCACCGAGCCGCTGGCCTGCTGCCTGCGGGCCGTCAAGCGCGCAGGTGCAGCTCCGGGCGACACGGCGATCGTCGTGGGCCTGGGCTCGATCGGGTGCCTGCTGGCCCGGGCCTTTTCGCTGGCGGGCGCGGCCGTCTTCGGCGCCGACCTCGTCGCCGGCAGGCGCGCGCTCGGCCGCCGCGCCGGCGCCCGTGTCCCCGATGGCGACGCCGATCTCGACGCGGCGCTCCGACAGGCCACGGACGGGCGCGGGGCCGACATCGTGATGCTGACGGCCGGGGGCGCGGCGCTCCTGCCGTGGGCGGCGGCACGCGTTCGCGACGGCGGCCAGGTTCATTACTTCGCGGGCGGGGCGGGCGGGAGCCTGCCGCTGTCGCTCGCCGAGCTCTACCACCGCGAGCTGACCATCTCGGCCACGTATTCGTCGTCGCCCGTCGAGCTCAGGGAGGCGTTCGATCTCCTCAGCCGTGGCACGGTGAATGTGGACGGGCTCATCACCCACAGGCTGCCGCTGGGACAGCTCGCGCGCGGCGTCGACCTCATGCAGCGCCAGGAAGCCGTGAAAGTGTTCATCACGCCGTGAGAGCCCCATGAAGGCGCAAGTCTTCTACGGACCGGGCGATCTGCGCTTCGAGGAGATGCCCGTGCCCGAGCCGGGCCCGGGCGAGATCGTCATGAAGATCGAGGCCGCGCTCACCTGCGGCACCGACGTCAAGGTCCTGCGCCGCGGTCATCCGGTGATGATCCCTCACGTGCCAACGGTCTTCGGCCACGAGTTCGCCGGCACCGTCGCGCGCGCGGGACGCGGGGTAAACGACTTCCGAGAAGGGGACCGCGTCGTCGCCGCCAACTCGGCGCCCTGCGGCACCTGCCGCTGGTGCCGGGCGGGGCGCCAGAACCTCTGCGAGGATCTCCTCTTCGTCAACGGCGGCTACGGGGAATACATCGCGCTCCCGCCGCGGCTGGTAGCCGCCAACGTCGTGCGGCTGGGCCCGTCGCTGCCCGCGCGGCGCGCGGCCTTCGCCGAGCCGCTGGCCTGCGCGCTCCTGGGGATCGAGCGCGGCCGGGTGGAGAAGGGCATGACGGTGGCGGTGATCGGCCACGGGCCGCTCGGCTGTCTGCTCGCCCTGGTGGCGGCGCAGCGGGGCGCGCGGGCGCTCCTCGTCGGCAAGCCCGGTTGGCGTCTCGACCGGGTCAGGGGCCTCGGCATCGCCGAGTGCCTGGACGCCGGCCGGTCGCCGGGCCTCGCGCCGCTCTTGCGCGACGTCACGGGCGGCCGCGGCGTGGACGTGGCCGTGGACGCCACGGGTCGCCCCGAGATGTGGGAGCAGGCCGTGGCCGCTGTCAGCCGTGGAGGGGCCGTGGTATTCTTTGGCGGCTGCGCTCCGGGTACGACCGTGGCCGTGGACACCCGGCGTGTACACTACGAAGAGCTGGCGCTGGTCGGGGCTTTCCACCACACGCCGGCCTTGATCAGGCAGGCGGTGGCGCTGCTGGAGTCGGAGACCCTGGTGCCCGACGGGCTCCTGACCCACACCATGGGCCTGGCGGACGTCCCGGAAGCCCTGGGCCTCATGGAGCGGGGCCAGGCGCTCAAGGTACTGATCGAGCCCTACACGGCCTGAGGAGACTATGACGACGATCCCGCTTCAGGAAATCGTGCTGGCCGGTCCCCGCGGCTTCTGCGCCGGCGTGGACCGCGCCATTGACATCGTGGAACTGGCCCTGCAGGTCTCCCCGCCGCCCGTCTACGTGCGCCGGGAGATCGTGCACAACCGCCACGTGGTCGAGGCGCTCCGCACCAAGGGCGCGCACTTTGTCGACGAGCTCGACGAGGTGCCCGACGACGCGACCGTGATCTTCAGCGCCCACGGCATCTCGCCCGCGGTCCGCCACGAGGCCCAGCGGCGCGGCCTGCGGGTGATCGACGCGACGTGCCCGCTCGTCACCAAGGTGCACTTCGAGGCCATCCGCTACGCGCGCGAGGGATACAGCATCGTGCTGGTCGGCCACGCCGACCACGACGAGGTCGTGGGCACCATGGGCGAGGCGCCGGAGCGCATGTTCCTCATCGCGCACCCGGAGGAGGTGGGCAGGCTCAAGATCCCCGATCCCGACAAGGTCGCCTATCTCACCCAGACGACGCTCTCCCTCGACGACACGCGCGCCTGCATCGAGGCGCTGCGCCGCCGCTTCCCGAAGATCGCCGGGCCCGCCAAGGACGACATCTGCTACGCGACGCAGAACCGCCAGGCCTCGGCCAAGACCGTCGCGGGGCAGGTCGACGTACTGCTCGTCATCGGCGCCGCCAACAGCTCCAACGCGAACCGCCTGGTCGAGGTCTCGACGGGGATGGGTACGCCGTCCTACCTGATCAACGACAAGAACGACATCAAGCCCGAGTGGCTCGAGGGCTCCAGGCGCGTCGGCGTCACGGCCGGCGCCTCGACGCCGGAGTTCCTCGTCACCGAGGTGGTCAAGGCGCTCCAGCACGGCGGCCGCGTCGCGGTGCGCGAGGTGCACGTGGTCGAGGAGGACGTGCGCTTCGGGCTGCCGCGCGAGCTGGAGGACATCGCCCGGCAGAGCGGCAAGGCCCTGCCCGAGCGCAGCGGCGCCGCCGTGGCGAGCGAGTAGCCATGTACCTCGTCACCTTCCGTCGCGGGCGCGGCGAGCCCAAGCCGGGCGCCGTGTGGCACGAGGCCGTGCTGGACCTGGCCGGCCTGGCGAAAGAGCTGGCCGCGCAGCGGGGGACGGTCAGGCGCGGCCGCAGCGGCTTCCCCAAGAGCCTGCTCGAGCTGATCCAGGGCGGCGAAGCCGCGCTCCTCCTTGCCCACGAGGCCTGGGAGTACGGCAAGCGCCTGGTAGACCAGCAGGCCATCGAGGAGCTGGCGAAGCGCAAGCTGGCCTACCCGCTGAAGCGGGTGCGCCTGCTGGCGCCGATCCCGCACCCGGCGCGCAACGTCTTCTGCCTCGGCCGCAACTACGCCGACCACGCCGCCGAGCGCGGGGCCGCCGTGCCCGAGCACCCGGTGTACTTCACCAAGCCCGCCACGGCCGTCGTCGGCCCCGGCGACGACGTGGTCCACCACGCGGTCACCAGCGAGCTGGACTACGAGGTGGAGCTGACGGCCGTGATCGGCACGGCCGGCCGCGACATCAGCCGTGCCGACGCGCTCAAGCACGTCTTCGGCTACACGATCATCAACGACGTGACGGCCCGCGACCTCCAGAAGCGCCACACGCAGTGGTTCAAGGGCAAGTCGCTCGACACCTTCTGTCCCATGGGCCCGGTGCTGGTCACGGCCGACGAGATCCCGGACCCCCAGGCGCTCAACATCACCCTGCGCGTCAACGGACAGATCCGGCAGTCGAGCAACACCGGCAAGATGATCTTCCCCGTGGACCAGTGCATCGAGGTGCTGTCGCAGGCCATGACGCTGCTGCCCGGCGACCTGATAGCCACCGGCACGCCCGACGGGGTCGGCGCGGCGACGGGCAACTACCTCAAGGCCGGTGATCGCATGGAAGCCGAAGTCGAGAAGATCGGCGTGCTCGCCAACCGCGTCGTCCGGCCGTAGCCCCGACGGCCAGTACCTCTACGTCGGTAACTGCAACGATAGCGACGTGTCCATCCTGAAAGTCGAGCAGACCAAGAAGGGCATCCGCGCCGTCAACACCGGCAAGACGCTCAAGCTGCCCGGCCAGCCGGCGTCGATGCGCGGCAGGAATCAGTAGCAGCCGCATTCGCCTCGCTACGTGCGCTTCCTCCGAGGGGCGCCGGGACAACCGGCGCCCATTTTTCTGTCTATGGCGCGCAGCAGCGTCTTGCATTCGTGACAGCGGCCTGTATCGAAACAAGCACTCTTGAAACACGTCAGGAGCGGGCCTACGGTGAGCCACCAGTTCGGCGCGTGCGAATGACGCCCGCGCCGCGGGAGGGGAGATGGCTCGTTGCGAGGTTCGCTCCGGAGGCCGTGGCTGGGCGCTCGCGGGTGTCTGCGTGGTTCTCACCAGCATCCTCGGGCCGCCGGGGCGCTCCGCGCAGGAGGTCGATCTCGACAGCCGTGTGCGCGTTGTGTTCGGTGGTGTCCGCTACCACAATGCCGAGCAGGTCTTCGTCACCTCGGGCACGGTGACCAACGTCTCATCCGATGTTCTGCTCGGCCCGGCCCTTCACCAACGAGGAGATGGAGCGGATCCGGAGAGCCCAGTACAAGTTCCCGAACGCCGCGCCGGCGCGACGAGAGGACACGCATGAATCACCGTCTTGGATGGGTGACCCTCGGCCTCCTGGCCGTGTTGGTCGCCTCGGGGCCCGCCGCAGCGCAAACAGGCATCACTCGCTATGTCAACCGCACAGATCCCACGTGTGGCGGACGCTCCCCCTGCTACGCGACCATCCAGGCCGCGGTCAACGCCGTGCAAGCCGCCGACACCATCCAGATCCAGGCGGGCTCGTATGTCGAGCAGGTGGCCATCACCGGCAAGAATCTTGCGGGCGCCACCGAAGGCAGCCGCATCATCATCCAGGCCGACCCCGCCGTCGCGGTCGGGAGCGTGGTCCTCCACGGCTCCGTCACCCAGTGCACGAACGGCTTCGCCATCCGCCTGCAGCAATCCAAGTTCATCACCGTCCGCGGGCTCACGATCACCGGGGCCGGGGGGCAAGCCATCGTGCTCCTGGGCGGCAATAACCAGAACACCGCGATCCGCATCGAACGCAACCGCATCGTCGGCAACGGCAGCACCTCCTGCGACGGCGGCATCACCATCGCCGGAGGCAACCCTGACACCCTGATCGCCAACAATCTCATCTACGCCAATGGCGGCAACGGGCTGGCGACCATCGACGCCGACGGGGGCCCGCACGACATCATCGGCAACACGATTCACGCCAACGGCTGGAGCGGGGTGAACATCACCCGCAATCACCAGGTCTTCCTCGTCAACAACGCCATCACCGGCAATGGCACCCCGGGCTCGATCCGCGGCTTCGGGGTCGTCCGGGAGGCCTCTCCGGCGCCCGACCCGGCCGGCATTCAGCTCCTCAACAACTTGATCTGCGGCAACCGGCTGGGAGAGATCAGCGGCCCGGCCCTCGATGTCACCGACAGCGGTAATCTCACCCCCGCCGGCACCGAGGGGCCCGGCGTGGTGGCGAGCCTCGGTTGCGACAACGCTGCCACCGTCTACAAGAGCCTCGCTGGCCCTGACGGTCTTGTCGGCACTGCGGATGACGACTTCACGCTGGCCACGGGGTCGCCCGCCATCGACCGCGGCATGGATCCGCGGGCGTTGGGGCTGCCGACCGCCTTCACCCCGCCGCTGGAGGCCGATTTCGCCGGCAACGCCGCCCGCCCCAAGAACGGCACGGGCATGCCGACGGCACTCTTCGACATGGGCGCCCTCGAGGCCACGGTCCCCGACACGCAAGCGCCAACGGTCCAATTCCTCCAGCCAGCAGCCATTGCCCATCTCCGCCAGACGGTGACCGTCCAGGCGCAAGCCACTGAAAGCGGCAGCGGGGTCGCCGGCCTCACCCTCCAGGCCGACAGCCAGAGCCTGACGGCGACACTCTCCCCGGCGGTGCCGCCGCCCGCGGCTTCCGTGACCGCCACGGCGAGCTGGAACACCACCACCTTTGCTGACGGCACGCATACGCTGACCGCGACCGCCACGGATCAGGCCACCAACCCCACCACCGCCCAGCGGGTGGCGATCGTAGACAACACGCCCCCCCAGGTGCAGATCACGGGCGGGCCCAGCGGGCAGATCGCGACCAAGGCGGCTACCTTCCCCTTCGCGGGCACGGACAACCTGACGCCGGTGGGGAGCCTTGTCTTTGCCTGGCGGCTGGACGGCGGGGCGTACACGGCCTTCACCGGGGCGACGACGGCGAGCGTCTCCGGCTTGGCCGACGGGCTGCACCTCTTCGAGGTCAAGGCCCGGGATCTCGCCGGCAACGAGGACCCCACCCCCGCCCGGCAGAGTTTCACCGTCAGCACGCTGAGCATCCAGGTGACCTCACCTCCGGCAGGCGCGACCGTGCAGGCCGGTCCGCTCCTGGTGCGCGGGAGCGTCGGTGCGGGGGGTGCCGACGTCGGAGTCACCGTCAACGGACGCCCTGCGGCGGTGCAGGGGAATGCGTTTGCCGCGTTGGTGTCTGTAGACCAAAGCACCACCCAGCTGATGGCCGTGGCGACCACTGTCACCGGCGCCACGACGAGCAGCATCATCCCCATCGGCGTCACGGGGACTCCCTCCAACGCAGTCCTTCTCCGCCCAAGTCCCGAGAGCGGCATCGCGCCGCTCCGGGTCACCTTCTCGGTCTCGGCGCCTCGACCCGTGGCTCAGGTGGCGCTCGATGTCGACAGCGACGGCTCCGTCGACTTCCAGGGCACGAGCCTCGACGGGCAGGGCTTCACCTACGCCCAGCCGGGCCTCTACGTGGCGACCGCCGTCATCACCGACAGCCAAGGCACTCAGACCAACGCCGCGGCCATCATCCAGGTGTTCGATCGGGCGCAGCTCGATGCACTCCTGCAGGGTAAATGGAACGCGCTTCGGGACGCGCTGAGCCGAGCCGATGTCGCGGGAGCCGCGAGCCTGTTTGCGCAGGCTTCTCGGGATGCCTACCAGAACCAGCTGGGCGCCTTGGCTGGGGTGGGCGCGTTGGGCCAGGTGGCTAACGATCTCGGGCCGATCAGGCTAGTGCGCGCCAGAACCAACGCTGCCGAGTACGAGGTGCGGGCGATCCGGAATGCCGTCGAGTACTCCTTCCACGTTCTGTTCGTCGTCGACGGCGACGGCGTGTGGCGTCTGCGAGCCTTCTGAGCATGAGAGCAGGATGTCTCATGGCCCTGGTGCTCCTTTCGCTGGCTACGTGCGCGACAGCCGGCGAGGGCGATCCGGAGTCCTTGATGGCGGCGCCGGCCGGCCCGTATCGCGGGACCGTGGTGGACGCGGCGAGCAAGCGCCCGCTGGCGAGTGCCGCGGTCGTGCTAATCTGGCAGCGTCCGGACGACCAGTTCCCGCAGCGAAGGTTGACGGCTGCGGTCAGCGAAGCGATGACCGACGGGGCGGGGCAGTTCGTGTTCAACGTCGCGTCGATCGAGCAACGTCTCGCCACGCGGAGCTTTGCTCCACGGATCATCATCTTCAAGCCCGGCTACACTCACTTTCCACAGCCGCGAATGCTGACCCCTCCAGGCGCGTTGGCCACCAGGTTCGCCGTACCCGGAGTGGAGGTGGCTCTCACGCCAGTCACCGACTACGACGACCGTGCCGAGGCCTTCAATGATTTCGTCTCACTGCTGAGCGCAGCCCGAGTGGAGTTCCTCTCGCTGATGTATTCCACACCTACGGGCAGAGAGGACATCCCGGAGACGTTGCGGATGCTCAGGGAGGAGCTCGCCACAGCTCCCAAACCGCCCGGGCGAGGAGGGAAGCGATGACGCGCATGGCGGCAGAGATCCTGCTGGGCCTCCTCGTGATGAGCTGGAGTGGGGCCGCAGTGGCGCAGACGGGCCAAGCCCTGGAGCGGTATGTGAACGGGCACCGGGGTCCCTACCGGGGCCGGGTGCTGGATGCCGGGACGGGAAAGCCGCTCGCCGGCGTCGTGGTGGTAGCGGTCTGGCGCCGCGACCGCATCATGCCCTTGCATTCGAGGTCAGAGCACTACGCGGCCCGTGAGACGCTGACGAACGCCGACGGGGAGTTCGTGATCGATGCCGACGACGTAGAGCGCAACGCGCCCAAGCGGACGTGGCATCCGTTCATCACGATATTTCTCCCGGGCTATGGGCGCTATCGAAGCCCCGCGGGCACCTCTACGACCGTGACGCAGAAATTCTTTGAGGGTCCAGGCACCACGGTCGAGCTACCTCGGCTGAACACGCGTGAAGAGCGCCTTGCCTACCTCGACTGGTTGTCCCCCTATGATCGCTCACCGGAGCCCTTCAAGGAAATTCCGCGATTCATCCAGCTATTTAACAACGAGCGCGTCGCGCTCGGGCTCCCGCCGTATCCGAAGCCGGAGGGCCAGAGATGAGTAAACCGGTCTCTCTGTGGTTTAGGACGTCAGTGTTGGTGGTCTGTGTGGCTGCGACCGGGCCGGCAGCGGCATATGAGGTCGAGACCCATAAGGCCATTAGTTTGCAAGCAACCATCCGTTCCTCTGTGGACCTAGTGCTCAGGGAGTCTCTGGGATTTGAAGATGGGCGCCTCACGGTCGTCAAGAATAATTCGCTGACCGACTGGATTGGGGAAGGCTCCGTGAACGCGGATGACTGGACGTACTACCTCAACCACTTCCATAACCCGCTCGCCGGTGATTGGTCCCAGGCCGGGCTCGGGCCCGGGTACTCGGCCATCCTGTGGGGGCAAACGCCGAACCAGGCCTCTCCGAGCTGGTCGTGGCAGAACACCCGCCAGTATTTCCTGGACGCGCTCACCAGCACCCAGAAGGCCGACCGCGACCTCGGCTTGGCCATGACGTTCCAGGGTCTCGGTCATCTGATTCACCTCGTCCAGGACATGGCCTCACCCGCGCACACCCGGAATGACCCGCACGTCCCCTGGAACTACAACTACGAGACGCTCGTGAAAGATGTGCAGGTTGACCAGAACTCGACAATCGCCCAGGCATT
>Ga0214472_10007279_pt1 | contig 11586 bp, 11 predicted proteins | sample RVTome_6_FD_207662 | JGI IMG/M metagenome (GOLD analysis project Ga0214472, IMG submission 207662) | Soil microbial communities from uranium-contaminated site in the Upper Colorado River Basin, Wyoming, United States - RVT140D175 | ecosystem: Environmental > Terrestrial > Soil > Contaminated >...
AGTCGACGGTGATGGCCGTGAAGTAGTCGAACGCCTTCGAAAAAAGCACGCCGTCGTCGAGCCTCAGGAAGCGGTAGGCCAGCACATCGCCGCCCGTGTTATCAGGATCGAGCACGACTCCCGTCGAACAGAGGCTGAATCCCGCGCCGCCAGCGCCCACCCAGCGTACCGGCGTGGCTCCCGAATACGCCGTCATGGGCGGGGTGTCCGCCTGGAAAGCGATCGAACTGCCGATCTGTGCGTTGTTGTCGGTGCGCCGGTAGGTGGCGACGTAGGACCCGGTCACGTTCAGGCGCACTTCACCGGTCGGGCAGGTACGCGGCGAAGTCGTTCGACCCTGGATGTCGTTCGTAATCTCGACGAAGCCGCCGGGATCGCGTCCGACCGAGAACGCGATGCTGTTCGTGACCACGCCGTTGCTGGTGACCGAGACCTGCGTCGGGCCGTAAGGCGCCACGCCTGGGACCTGCACGTGCATGCTGCCCGCTGTGCACGATGAGGGCACGACGTTGATGCTGGCGAGCGTCACGTAGTTATTCACGCAGTTAGGATCGAACCCGGTGCCGTTCACCGTAATGGCGGACCCTCGCGGAGCTTTGGCCGGGGACACCGAGGTGACGGTCGGACGTGTCACGGTGATCGGCAACGTCAATTGCTGCCCGGTTCGCGGTGGTGAGGTGCCGGACAGCGTCGCGCTGCGTGCGCCTGCTGCTACTGCGGTGGAGGCAGACAAGATAAACGTCGCCGACGTGCCGGTCACGGTTGCGGATGCCGGTGTGACGCTGATGCCGGACCCCAGACCGCCGACGCTGACCGTCACCGGCGCCGCGAAGGTGCCGAAACGCTGCACCTGGACGTCGAATGCCCTCGAACTGCCCGCGGGAAGTTCGAGCGTCGCCGGGACCGCGGTGAGACCGAACGCACGCGTCACCGTGAACGTGCGTTGGTGCGTCACCTCACCGGGACTGGAACTCTTGGGGCAGTTAAACCAGGCGCTACCCCAGTACGGGATCTTCCACTCGACGATGTAACTGCTGCCCTGGAGAAAGCTCTCCGAGCCCGCGATCAGCGTCTCCCACCGTGAACTCCTCAGAAACGCGATCTCGCCGCTTGTCATGGTCGGGCTGGGCGCGTCGGTCCAGGTGGTCGACGTGGAGGCGCGGAAGCGGACGCTGCTGGGCGCCTTCCATTGGCAGAAGCGCGTCAGAACCCGCGCGGTGGCTGTTTTGGCGCCGCCCTCCGCAAGGGGTGCGAGCTGATTCTGGGTGACAAGCGGGGCGCAGCCGGCGGCGAATAAGAGCGTCGCAATCGCTGCAATACAGCGAGCGGTACCGTCCATATTCCCCCCTTTCGAGCGCGGCGCGGCCCGGCGGGGCGCCCGCACCAGACATCAGGCAATCATCCTGCGGGCACATGTGCCACGTCAACGAGCGCGAGCCGACTCTGTTGGCCGTGGAGGTTACCGTGCCCCGGGGAAATTGCTCCGACTAGCGGATCGGCGGCACGTACATCAGGCCGCCCTCGGTCCACAGGCGGTTCTGGGCGCGCTCGAAGCCGAGCGGCTTGAGGTTGGCCTCGAAGCTCTCGGCGTAGTTGCCGACCTGCTTGACGATGTTGTAGGCCCAGCGGTTGTCGACGCCGAGCATCTTGCCGATGTCGCCGCTCGCGCCGACGAAGCGCTGGAGGTTCGGGCTCTGGCTCGAGAGATGCTGGTCGATGTTCTTCGAGCTCAAGCCGAGCTCCTCGGCCTCGATCATCGCGAACAGCGCCCACTTGGCGACGTCGAACCAGCGGTCGTCGCCGTGGCGCACTACCGGGCCGAGCGGCTCCTTGGAGATCACCTCCGGCAGGATGACGTGCTCCTCGGGCTTGGGCGCGCGCGAGGCGCGCACCGCGACGAGGCCCGAGACGTCGGTGGTGTAGACGTCGCAGCGCCCGGCGAAGTAGGCGTTCAGCACCTCCTCGAGCTTCTCGATCACCACCGGCTTGAAGCTCATGCGGTTGGCGCGGAAGTAGTCGGCGAGGTTGAGCTCGGTGGTGGTGCCGGGCTGCACGCAGACGGTGGCTCCGTTCAGCTGCTTCGCGCTCGTCACCTTGAGGCGCCGCGGCACCATGAAGCCCTGGCCGTCGTAGTAGTTGACCCCGACGAAGTTGAGCCCGAGGCTGGTGTCGCGCGTCACGGTCCAGGTGGTGTTGCGCGCCAGCACGTCGATCTCGCCCGATTGCAGCGCGGTGAAGCGCTGCTGCGCGGTGAGCGGCGTATAGCGCACCTTGGTCGCGTCGCCGAACACCGACGCCGCGACCGCGCGGCAGTAGTCGACGTCGATGCCGCGCCACACGCCGCGCGAGTCCGGCTGCGAGAAGCCCGCGAGCCCGGTGTTCACGCCGCACTGCACGTAGCCCTTGGCGCGCACCGCGTCGAGCGTCGACTGCGCAAATGCCGCAGTCCCCAGAAGCAAGCCTGCTGCAAAAGCGATGATCTTCGTCATTACGTGCCTCCTTCGAGCAAGAAATCCTTCACGATGGAAATCTGTTGCGGATCGAGCAGCGTCGGCGCGTGGCCGACGCCCGAAATCTCGGCGACGCGCGCCTTCGGCCCGCGGCGCGCCATCTCCAGGCAGGTGTCGCGCGCGAGCAGGTCCGAGCGCTCGCCGCGCAGCACGAGCGTCGGGCAGCGCACCGCGTCGTAGAGCGTCCAGAGCTCCAGGTCCTTCTCCGGCATGGCGGCGCGGAACGCGTCGCCGATGCGCGGATCGTAATGCGCGCGAAAGCTGCCGTCTTCGTTCTTGCGCACCCAGGTCCCGGTGAGGAAGCGCCACTGCTCGTCGCTGTGCGGGCCGAAAGGCGCCGAGACGGTCCGGATGTAGGCCTGCGCCTCGGCGAGGTCGCGGAAAACCGGCGTGCGCCCGACGTAGCTGCCGATGCGCTCGAGCGCGGCATGCGCCACCACCGGTCCGGCGTCGTTCATCACCAGGCGCGCCACCGGGGTGCCGGTCTGCGCGGCGAGCGCCATGCCGACCAGGCCGCCGAGCGAGGTGCCGACCCAGGAGAGCGCCTCGACGTCGAGCCGCGCGATCAGCGTCACCATGTCGGAGACGTATTGCGGCAATGCATAGAGCGCCGGCTCGGGCAGGCGGTCGGAGTCGCCGCGGCCGGCGAGGTCGGGGCACACCACGCGAAAGCGCCCGCACAGCGCGCGCGCCAGCTCGTCGAAGTCGCGCGCGGTGCGCGTCAGCCCGTGCACGCAGACGAGCGCGTCGCGGTTGCGCGGGTCGCCCCATTCCAGGTACGCGATGCGGTGCAGCCCCTTCGGCGAGGCGCACAGCACCGAGCGCCGGCGCGGCTCGGGCGCTACGCCGGGCTCAGCCATTTCACCGCCACGGCCTCCCGGATCTCCCGGGCCGCATCATCGAGCGAGGAGAAGCGAAAGCCGCCGCGGCGCAGCGCCGGCAGCTTCTCCGACCTGAGGTTCGCGCCGCGCACCTCGTAGCCGTAATCGGCGTAGCGCGCGCGCTCGACCGGCGCCTCCTGCTCGTCGTACCAGATCCACTCCTCGACGAAGCTGAACGCGACCTCCTCGAGCTCGGCGTCCGCCTCCTGCGGCTCGATCAGCGTGAGCACGCCTTCGCGCCAGCGGAAATACGTCTGCCGATCCGACGTGACGACGTAGCCGATCGCGCCCTCGCCCTGCACGCGGCAGACGAAGCCCAGCGCGAGCCGGCCGTCCTCGTCCACCTCGACCTCGACCCCCGGCGCGCCGGGATCGGCGCGCTCTTCCTCCACCAGCCGGCCGTTCTCGATGACCGCGCGACCGCGCGCGCCGTCGTGCTCCCACTCGGCCTCGACGCGCAGCTCGGGAAAATCGCCCGAGGCCTCGGTGAGCGCCGGGAACGGCAGCCCCTTCTTCGGCTCGAAGCGGTATTCCAGCGTGCCCTCGGCGTGGTGCTCGGTGTAGTCCTCGGCGTCGGCGTCGCGCACCATGAGCCAGCGCAGGCGCTCGCGGAAATCCGCGAGCCGCCCGGCGCCGGTGACGCGCACGACCGCCGTGAACCCCAACCCTACCCCTCGTACTTGAACGACAGCGCGAGCCGCGCCCGGAACTGCACGATCTTGCCGTCCTCGATCCTGACGTCCAGCTTCTCGATCTCGGCGATGCGCAAATCGCGCAGGCTTCCCGCCGCCGTCGCGACCGCGCTGCGCGCCGCATCCTCCCACGAGTTGCTGCTGGTGCCGATCACTTCCGTAACGCGATAAACCGTGCCTTCGCCCTTCTTGGCCATGACCCGCTCCTCTCTCCTCTATCGCGGAATGCCCGCCGGGACATTTTAGCCAGCACCGGGCGCGCGCTGCACGCTTTCACAGCGTATCGATGAAGTCCTCGGCCGAGACGCCGCCTTGCTTCAGGACCCGCTGGCGCGCCACCGTAAACCCCAGGTGTTCCAAGGCCGTGTATCCCCCTTCCGGGACGGGCATCAGAACGGCGGTCAGCATCATGATCGGTACTCCGAGCAGATAGGCGAATCGGTTGCATTATCGCCACGTAGAGCTTGGTGTCCGGACAGTGCTAGATGACGGCGGTGAAGGTCTTCATGGCATCGTCATCTTAGCCAATAGCGCCCTCGCCTAGCGCGCTCGGCCGTGATCGATACCCCGGAATTGAGGGCGACGCTGATCGCGCCGTCGAGGTCGGTGCGGAGTACTTGAGCGCCGACGGCTTTATAGCGCTCGAGCACCTGAGGGCCGGGATGGCCGAAGCGGTTGGCGTAGCCGGCGGGGACGATTGCCCAGCGCGGGGAGACGGCGGCGAGGAACTCGGGCGAGGACGAGGTGCGGCTGCCGTGGTGGGGGACGAGGAGCACGTCGGCGGCCAGATTTTTCGTTCTTGCCAGAATTTCCAGCTCTGCGTAGCGCTCGATGTCTCCGGTCAGCAGTATCGAAGCGCCGGCGGTGGAGATGCGCAGGACGCAGCTCAGGTCGTTGCGCCGCGCGTAAGGCTGCGGCGTGCCGGGGTGCAGGAACTCGAAGCGCACGCCGTCCCATTCCCAGATCTGGCCGGCGGCGCAGCGGCGCGGGGCGGGGACGAGGGCGTTGAGGGCGTGGCGCGAGGCGAGGGAGGAGGCGAGCGTGTCGACTTCGAAGCTTTCGAGCACGCTCAGCGCGCCGCCGAGGTGGTCGGTGTCCTCGTGCGTCACTACCATCAGATCGACCCGCGCTACGCCGGCGCCGCGCAGTGCCGGAACCACGACGCGCGAGCCGCTGTCGGCATCGGGGCCGTAGGAAGGGCCGGCGTCGTAAAGCAGCGTGCGGCTCGAGGTGCGGGCGAGCACCGCGAGGCCCTGGCCGACGTCGAAGACGCTGACCCATGCCTCTCCTGGTTGAGGAACGCTTGGGGGAAGCGCGAAGGCGGGCGCCATCAGCGCGACGCCGCCCGCGCGCCAGGGCACGCCGCGCGGCGCGAGGATCCAGGTTGCGCCGACGAGCGCGAGCGGCACGCTCCAGAACGGCGGCGAGCTGCCCTGCCACAGCGCCGACGGAAGCGATGCGCACCACTCCAAGTATTCGAGGAGCCACTGCACCAGCCAGGCGGCGAGATCGAGCAGGAAGTCGAACGGCAGCACCGCGGCGATCAGCACGAGCGGGGTCACGACCACCGAGACCACCGGGATCGCGACCGCGTTGGCGAGCGGGCCGGCGATCGAGACCTGGTTGAAGAGCAGCAGCGCCGCGGGCGCGAGGCCGACGGTGATCGCCCACTGCATGCGCACCCACTGCGCGAGCCGCGGCTCGGGCGCGCTCCAGCCGGCGCCGACGTAGAAGATGAGCGCCACCGCGCCGAAGGAAAGCCACAGCCCGGGCGCGAGCGGCGCCCAGGGATCGGCGATCACCACCGCGGCGAGCGCGATGGCGAGCGTGCGCCAAGGCGAGGCGATGCGCCCGGCCCAGAGCGCGGCGGCGACTACGCTCACCATCCAGAAGGTGCGCTGCGCCGGGACCGCGAACCCGGAGAGCAGCGTGTAGCCGAGCGCGGCGAGGATCGCGGCCGCGGCCGCCGGCTTTCTCGCAGGTACGCGCAGCGCGAGCGCCGGCACGCGGCGCCAGGCGGCCGCCGCGAGCAGTGCGACGAGCCCGGAGACCAGCGTCACGTGCAGCCCCGAGATGCTCATGAGGTGGGTGACGCCGGTGCGGTTGAAGAGCTGCCATTCCTCGCGCGAGATGGCGCGCTGGTCGCCGACCGCCAGCGCGGCGAGGATGCCGGCGGCCGGCGTGGCGCCGAGCGCGTTGCGGAAGCGCTCGCGCACCGCTTCGCGCGCCTGCGCGACGCGGTCCATCAGGGAGTTGCGGCTGCCGAGCCTGCGTCGCTCGCCACGGCTGCGAACGTAGCCGGTCGCGCCGATGCCGCGCTCGAGCAGCCAGGCCTCGTAATCGAAGCCGTGCGGGTTGACCTGGCCGTGCGGCCGGCGCAGGCGCACGGTAAGCAGCCAGCGCTCGCCCGGATGCAGCCGGGGCGCGGGCGTCGCAGATTCCTTTTCCTGGAATGAACTGAAATACCAATTGAGCGCGAGCCGCCGCGGAGCGCCCTGCGGCGCGGACTCGACCTCGAAGTCGAAGCGCACCGCGCGCTCATTGCTTGCCGGCAGCCCCGCGACCACGCCGACGACTGCAAGATCGCGGCCCTCGAGCGCCGGCTCGAGCCGCTCGGCGAGGCGCCAATGGGCGAAGCCCGCCGCCCACAGGAACCCGGCCGCGCAGGCGAACACCGGGACTGCACGCCATTTAAGGAAAGAAAGAAAGATGAAAGCCGGAAGCAAGGCGAGCCACGGCAACCCGGGAAGCCCGGGCTGCAGCTGCAGGAGCGCCGCGCCGGCGGCGAACGCGAGCGCCGCGAGGGTCATCTAGAATGAAACGCGCCCGCTTTGCTGCCGCTGACCATGCCTCGCAAGTTTTTCCGCAAATACCTGCCCCACCCCGACAAGGTGCGCTCCAACCGCCTGGTCGCGGCCTTCGGCACGTGGCTGCATCACCCGAACCTGTGGCACCTCAACCGCCACTCGGTGTCCGGCGCGGTGGCGATCGGCCTGTTCGCCGGGCTGGTGCCGGGGCCCCTGCAGATGCTGGTCGTGCTGCTCATCGCGATCCCGCTGCGCAAGAACCTGCCGATCGCGCTGCTCATGACGCTTTACACCAACCCGTTCACCATCGTGCCGCTGTACCTGCTTGCCTACGCGTACGGCAAGCTGCTTCTGCCCGACGACCCCGACAAGGGGCCGATCGAGCCTTTCGAGATGGACTGGGGGAATTTCTTCGAGTCGATGCAGGCGCTCGGCGCGTGGATGATGAGCCTCGGCAAGCCGCTCGCGGTGGGCCTGCCGGCGCTCGCGGTGACGCTCGCCGCGCTCGGCTATTTCGGCGTGCAGCTCGCCTGGCGCGCCTACGTGGTCGCCGCGTGGCGCGCGCGCGCCCGGCGGCGAAGCAGAAACAGGCCGAGCGCTTAGAATCGCCGCATGGAGGCGGTGAACACCACGCTGCTGCTCGGCGCGCTGCTGCTGTTCATCAGCGTAGGCGTGAGCGTCGTTTCGTCGCGCTTCGGCTTCCCGCTGCTGCTGGTGTTCCTGGTGGTCGGCATGCTCGCCGGCGAAGACGGCCCCGGCGGCCTGCAGTTCAACGACTTCGGCCTGTCCTTCCTGATCGCCAACCTGGCGCTCGCGCTGATCCTGCTCGACGGCGGACTGCGCACCAACATCCGCAGCTTCCGCGTCGCCCTCGCCCCGGCCGTCGCGCTCGCCACGGTCGGGGTCATCCTCACCGCGGCGATCGTGGGCGTATTCGCCGCCCTGGCGCTCGGCTTCGGCTGGCAGTACGGGCTGCTGTTCGGCGCCATCGTCGGCTCGACCGACGCCGCCGCCGTGTTCGCGCTGCTGCGGCACAGCGGCGTCGCGCTGAACGAGCGCGTCAGCGCGACGCTCGAGATCGAGTCGGGCGCGAACGACCCGATGGCGATCTTCCTCACCATCGTGCTGGTCGAGCTGATCAGCGGCGCCGCGCCGCCGGGCGCGCTCGGCACGGCGCTGCTGCTCGGCCAGCAGCTCGGCCTGGGCGCGATCGGCGGGCTGGCGCTCGGCTTCGCCCTGCGCGAGGCAGTGCACCGCATCCAGCTCGCCGAAGGGCTGTATGCCCTGTTCATCGCCTCGGGCGCGATCGCCTCCTTCGCCGTGATCAACAAGCTGGGCGGCAGCGGCTTTCTCGGCATCTACCTCATCGGGCTGGTCGTGGGAAACGGCCGCAGCCACGCCACCGAGCACGTGATGCGGGTCATGGACGGGCTGGCGTGGCTCGCGCAGGCCGGCATGTTCCTGATCCTCGGGCTGCTGGTCACGCCCTCGGCAGTGGCGCGCGAGCTCGCCCCCGCGCTCGCTGCCGGCGCGTTCCTCATCCTGATCGCGCGGCCGGCAGCCATCTTCGTCACGCTGCTGCCTTTCCGCTTCAACCTGCGCGAGAACCTCTACATCGCCTGGATGGGCCTGCGCGGCGCGGTGCCGATCATTCTGGCGCTGTTCCCGCTGATGGCCGGGCTGACGGACTCGTTCCGCCTGTTCCAGTACACCTTCGTCGTGGTGCTGCTCTCGCTCCTGATCCAGGGCACGACCGTCGGGCCGATGGCGCGCTGGCTGCGCCTCGAGGTGCCGGCGCTGCGCGAGCCGCGCCTGCGCAGCGGCCTGCACCTGCCCACCGCGCCCGACTACGAGCTGCTGCAGTTCGAGGTCGAGGCGCAGTCGGCGGCCGCGGGCGCCAGGCCCTCCGAGCTCGGGCTTCCCGAGGGCTCGCGCATCGTCGCCGTGGCGCGCGGGCCGCAGCTGCTGAATTCGGTGGCTTCGCTGCACGCTGGCGACATCGCCTGCGTGCTCGCCCCCGAGGACAGCTACCCGCGGGTCGGCCAGCTGTTCGCCGCCGAGCCCGGGCCGGCGGGCGAGGCGACGCGGCGCTTCTTCGGCGCCTTCGTGCTCAACGCCGATGCGCGGCTCGAGGACGTGTGCGAGGCGTACGGCCTGCCGAGCGTCGGCTCGGGCACGCTGGACGAGTTCCTGCGCCGCAAGCTGAAGGGCCGGCCGGTAATCGGCGACTCGGCCACCGTGGGCGACATCGTGCTCACGGTGCGCGAGATGGAAGGGCCGCGCATCCTCAAGGTCGGCCTCAAGCTGCAGTAAATGACGCACGACGAATTCGTTTGCGCCTACCGCGAAGGCCGCGTGCGCGTGCGGCTCGACCGCAAGGCCGCCGCGCGGCTCGTGTCGCGGCGGCTGCTGCTGCCGCTCGTGCTGCTGCCGATGCTCGGCCTCGCGGTGGCGCTCGCCCTCGCCGGCGCCTGGATCTGGGGTGCGGCGATCTTCATCGCCGCGCTCGCGTTTCGCGCCGCGGTGCGCGCGAGCGGCCCGGGCTTCGTGCTGTCGCGCTCGCTCGACGACCCGGCCTTCTATCGCGACGCGCTGGCGGCGGGGGTGCTGGTCCTGGAATGAAGCCGGCCGTCGCGCAGCTCCATGACGCGGCCGGCGCGCGCCGCGAGGCCGGCGTCGTGCGTGACGATGATGAAGGCGGTGCCGCGCGAAGCGGAAAGGCGCAGCATCGCGTCGAACACCTCGTCGGCGGTGTGCGAGTCGAGGTTGCCGGTCGGCTCGTCTGCGAGCACGCAGGCCGGCTCGGTCACCAGCGCGCGCGCGAACGCGCAGCGCTGGCGCTCGCCGCCCGAGAGCTCGCCCGGCTGGTGCTCGAGGCGAGCGCCCAGCCCGACCTCGCGCAGAACCGCTGCGGCCCGCCCGATCGCCTGTTCCCTTTTTGTCCGCCTTATCAGAAGCGGCATGGCCACGTTTTCCACGGCGGTGAACTCGGCGAGCAGGTGGTGGAACTGGTAGACGAAGCCGAGCGTCTGGTTGCGCACGCGGCCGCGCTCCGCCTCGCTCATGGCGCTGAACGGCCTGCCCTGCACCAGCACCGTGCCCGCGCTCGGGGTATCGAGCCCGCCGAGCAGGTGCAGCAGCGTCGACTTGCCCGAGCCCGAGCGTCCCATGATGGCGACGTGCTCTCCGGCGCCGAGCGCGAGATCCACGCCCTCGAGCACCGGCACCGGCTGCGGCCCCTGGTAGGTCTTCTTGAGCCCCTGGCAGGCGAGCACCGGCTCGGGCGTCATTCGTACCTCAGCGCCTCGGCCGGATTGAGGCGCGCCGCGCGCCAGCTCGGATAGAGGGTGGCGAGAAAGGCGAGCGCGAGCGCCATCAGCGCCACCGCCACGACGTCGCCCGACTGCAGGTCCGAGGGCAGGTCGGGGATCATGTACACGTCCTTCGACAGGAACTTGACGTTGAAGGCGTTCTCGATCGCCGGGACGATGACGTCGATGTTGAGCGCGGTGACGATCCCGACCGCGACGCCGATCAGCGTGCCGACCACGCCGATCACCATGCCCTGCACGATGAAGATCTGCATCACCGACCCCGGCGCGGCGCCCAGCGTCCTCAGGATGGCGATGTCGGCCTGCTTGTCGGTCACCGCGACCACCAGCGTCGAGACGATGTTGATCGAGGCCACCAGGATGATGAGCGCCAGGATGATGAACATCATGCGCTTCTCGATCTCGACGGCGCGGAAGAAGTTGGCGTGGCTGCGCGTCCAGTCGGTGGCGTAGATCGCCGGCGGCAGGTCCACCATCAGCTCGCGCGCCACGCCGCGCGCGGCGAACAGATCGTCGAGCTTGAGCCGCACGCCGCTTACCCCCTCGCCCATCTGGTAGAGCGTCTGGGCGTCGCGCAGGTGCACCAGCGCGAGGCCGGCGTCCGCGTCCGAGATGCCGGCCTCGAAGATCCCCGCCACGGTGAACTGCTTCAGGCGCGGGATCACCCCGGCGGGCGTCACCAGCCCCTGCGGCGCCACCAGCGCCACCTTGTCGCCGGGCAGCACGCCGAGAGCGCGCGCGAGGTCCGCGCCGAGCACCACGCCGAAGCCGCCCGGGCGCAGCGCCTCGAGCGACCCGGCGCGCATGTGCTGCCCGAGATCCGCGACGCGCTCCTCTTCCGCGGGAAGAATGCCGCGCACCAGCGCCCCGCGCACCGCCTGGCCGGCGGTGAGCATCGCCTGCGCCTGGACGTAGGGCGCGGCGGCGAGCACGCGGGGATGGCGCGTCGCGGCCTGCGCGACGGACCGCCACTCTTCGAGGCGTCCTTCGGCGCCGATCAGCTGCACGTGCGAGGCGACCCCCAGGATGCGCGTGCGCACCTCCTTCTGGAAGCCGTTCATCACCGAGAGCACCACGATCAGCGCCCAGACGCCGACGCAGATGCCGATGATCGAGACCAGGGAGTTGACGCCGATGAAGCGGTTGCGGCGCCTGGCGCGCGTGTAGCGCAGGCCGACGAGAAGCTCGTATCGCACGATCGCTCGAGAATACTACAATCGCCGCAGTGGACGAGGAGAGCTCCGCCCTGCTGCTGCGGCTGCTGCGCACCGAGCGCATCGCGCATCTCGGCACGCTGCGCGCCGGCGCGCCGCTGGTGTCGATGACGCTCTACCTGCCGCAGCCGGATCTTTCAGCGTTCCACA
>Ga0214472_10007280_pt1 | contig 11584 bp, 14 predicted proteins | sample RVTome_6_FD_207662 | JGI IMG/M metagenome (GOLD analysis project Ga0214472, IMG submission 207662) | Soil microbial communities from uranium-contaminated site in the Upper Colorado River Basin, Wyoming, United States - RVT140D175 | ecosystem: Environmental > Terrestrial > Soil > Contaminated >...
GGTATCCGAGGGCTTCGAGCCGGCACGCGGCTCGTGGGGACATGTCTCAGAGGCCGTCGTGGCAATAGACGACGATGGGCCGAGCGGGGGAGAGGATCCCGGCGGTCTCATCGGTGAGCTGTTTGAGCGGGATGTTGACCGCTCCCGGAATATGGGCCTCCGCGTACTCCGGTTCGGGGAGCACGTCGACGATCTGAGCGTCCTCCTCATCGATCAGCCGGATGACTTCGGTGCGGTCGATGCCGGTGACCATCGGGCTTCACTCCTTGCTCGCAGTTGTGACGGCGTCTCGCAGTTGGGACAGTGAAGGTGACCCGGTGTACCCGTCCTCGGTTTGGTAGACCCTGCATGCCAGTCCGACGGGTGCGTCCTCGTCGGCGAAGGGATCAACGCCGTCGATGAGAACGGTCGGTGAGCCGCGGAATCGGCGGGCGACGGCCGCTTCGTAGGTATCGATCACCTCGAAGTCGATGGTGGCGTCCAAGCCCTGTCTGACGAGTGTCGACAGGTGGGCGGAGGTTGTCTTCCAGTTGGGACAGCCGTCGAAGTATTGGAGGATGATGTCCATCAGGCGCCCCCGTCCGGGTCTGCGCCGATGACGGATCCCATGCGGAGACGGTTGGTGACCTGTCCCAGCTCGAACGCCTCTTCAACGGTGATGGCGAACAAGCCGGGCCGGCCGTCGATCCACGCTTCGGCCGACTCGGGTGACGTGAAGAAATGGACCTTGTGGCAGAACCGCTGGATGGCGTCATCGGTGAGGCCCTGCTCCGGGAGGAGAAAGGACACCATCGCGCCGGGTGGATCGACGCTGGTCACACCCTCCGGTGCCACAGCGAGCTCGACCCGGGTCCCGCTGTTGGGGTCGGTCGAGGTGACTCGGGTGGGACGGCCCAGGATCTCGGTTATGAACAGCGTGTCCCAAGCACACCATGCGAAAACCGAGGTCCCGTCGACATCGATGACATGGGTAGGGGTTATGTGCTCGGCGTGAATCCCCCAGAAACCCACCACGCGATCCTGGTCGTCCCAGATCACCAGTGGCCACGACCGGAGACTCTCCTCGACTCGCTCGGCAGGAACTCCGGCACTGCCGGCGATCTGGGTGATGGTCACCGGCTCGGAGGTTGCTGCGATCAGCCGATAGATGTGGAGGGCGACTCGCTGCTGTTCCGGATCGAGGATCGGGGTGGCCGATGCGAGCTGTTCGGCCCATGCTCTGATCCTGGTATCGGTGGTCATCTCGATGCTCCCTGGCGGTCGGGGTCTGTCAATCGCAACGTACAGCCTCAAGTATGGTTGAAGGTCAAGTGGCAGCGTTGAGTCATGCGGCGCGGTGAAGTAGCGCGCCGCTCGGTTTGGCCACGTCGGCACCTGCGGAGACTACGGAGCGACCTTGTTGCAGCGCGCGAGCACGCTGCCCGTCTGGATCCGGACGACTGTCCCCCGGAAGGCGTGTGCCGCATCACCAGCCTCGCTACCTGACGGCTTCCGCTTACACGCCGGTCGGGTCCCGACGGTGATGTGACTTTCGGCCCTAATGAGACCAATTGTTGAGCTGTTGACTGAACAATTGATGAACATCACGTTTCAGCGTCGCACCGATCTGGCCCTGTTGGCGCTCCGCCGCCTGGCGGAGTCGGAAGGGGTCACGAGTCGCAGTGAGCTGGCGTCGGAGACCGGTACTACCTCCTCGTTCATTCCACAGGTGATGTCCCCCCTGGTCGAGGCGGGCTGGGTCACCTCGTCTCGCGGGCCTGGAGGCGGCTATCGGCTCACCGAGTCGGCCTTCGGGGTGCGACTACTCGAGGTCGTGGAGGCCATCGAGGGTCCTTCCGCCGACGGCACGTGTGTGCTCCGTGATGCCCCCTGCCCTGGGGAGGACAGCTGTCCGATCCATGTCATTTGGACTGAGGCACGCCGTGTCCTCGTCGAAGGGTTCGATCGAGTTCTCGTCCTGCAACCGAACACGCAAGGAGTCAACCGATGACCCAGACACTCGAACGACCGCCACGTGACACCAATCGGCTACCGGAGCCACCACCTCCCCATCCCCACTACACGCTGGGCACGCTGGTGTCGCTTGGGATTCTGGGAACCGTTGCCGCGGTGGTAATCGCGATCGCGGCGTTGATGATCACCGCGGACCGTGACTCGGTTGACGACGCCATCGTCACGGAGAGAGTCGACAGCTTCCTGGCGACCGCCGACGTCGGCGGTACCAACCTGCCCGAGGACGTGCTGCCGACCCTGGTGCCGAAAGAGCAGCTGTCGCCGGTCCCGGCCGGCGAGGTCAACGTGGCCGTCGCACCCGACATGCCTCCTGCCTCGACTCGGACCACACCAGCCATCGTGGATGTGCGTTTCGAGGTGGTCGAGGGGGTCTCGACGATCAACCCGGTGACCGGGGTGGAGACCGAGACCTGGGGCTACAAGCTGGCGGATGGTCCCGATGGTGTGGTGGTGGGGACGCCCGGCCCTGTGATCCGGGCCAGGGTGGGCGACGTGCTCCGTTTCACGATCACCAACCCGGCGACCAACCACAACCCACACAATGTCGATTTCCATGCCGTGACCGGCCAGGGAGGCGGAGCGGAGGCCACCACGGTGGCACCTGGTGAGACCAAGACCATCGAGGCCCGGCTGCTCTACCCCGGGTTTTTCATGTACCACTGCGCCTACGGGGACATCCCGGCTCACATCTCCCACGGCATGTTCGGCGGGATCCTCGTCGATCCAGAGTCGCCCCTCCCCGAGGTCGACCATGAGTGGTACATGGTCCAATCCGAGTACTACACCAATTCGACCACAGCCGGCCTCGTAGACTTCGACCGCGCCGCGGTCACGAGCGAGGAGCCCAGCTTTGTCGTCTTCAATGGAGCCGTAGGCGCTCTCACCGGGGACAACGCCCTGGAGATGGGGGTGGGGGAGAGGGCCCGCATCTACTTCGTCAACGCCGGGCTGAATCTCGACTCCAACTTCCATCCCATCGGGTCGCACTGGGACAAGGTCTATCAGGAGGCGGCCCTGCTGAATGCGCCGCTGCGTGGCTCCCAGACCACGCTCGTCCCGGCCGGCGGCGGAACGGTCGTCGAGCTGATCGGCCAGGTGCCTTCGACGATCGTCCTCGTCGACCACGCCTTGTCGAGAGCGATCGACAAGGGTGCCGTCGGGCAGATCGTCATCAGCGGGGATCCCAATCTGGAGATCTTCGAGGATGTCACCGGCGGTGGCGCGGGAGCCGACGGCGGACACGACATGGGCGGAGACGGGCAAGTGACGGGCGAAGAGATCTCAATCGTCAATGGGGCCTGGACCGCCCAGGATATGGGCGCCGCCGACGAGTTCGACGACACCGAAGACCCCACCGACTACTCGGTCAACGTCCTCACCATCGAAGTCGGCACCACGGTCACGTGGACCAGCAACGATCCGGGACAGATGCACACCGTCACCGCTGTAGAAGGCGCCTTCGACTCTGGCTTCCTCGAGACCGGCCAATCCTGGAGCCGCACCTTCACGGAAGCTGGCGAATTCGAGTACTACTGCCTGCCTCATCCATGGATGCGGGCCAAGGTGATCGTCGAAGGGTGACGACGACGGGACGCCTGGGAGTCCCGTCGCCACCATCGCCATCGCGCGCCCGGGTGCGCGTCGGTGAGTCCGAACAGATCTCGAGGTGTAGTCCGCGGTGAGAGAGGCCCTCCAGTCGGTTCGATTGTCGGCCCACTGATCGCAGCTATACACGCCGGTCCAGGCAGCTCGACCTGTCGCAACCTGCTGCGACCTCAGAACTCGGGTTGCATTCCGGCCAGTGTGAGGGTGACCAGCCGAGTCACCGACTTCTCGGACGGCGCGTGTCCGGCTGCCTCGAGGGCGTGGATGCAGTACCCGGCGAGTTCGTTTGGCGGGATGTCGTCGCGGACCGTTCCGGAGGCGACGGCGTCAGTGATCACGTGTCCGATCATTTCGTGCAGGGCACGTTGGGCCTCGTCGAGCTGAGGGTCGCTATGGAGCAGGACGGCGAGCTCTCGCCCGTGCGGTCGGTCGTGATGGTGTCTGACGCGCTCTCGTTGGATGTGGGCATAGGCGGTGAGCACGGCTTCCAACCGATCCGCCGGTGTCCCGGCGCGGTCGCGGACTTGGCTCAGGTGGGCGAGGTGGTGGCTGATCTGTCGTTGATGCCAGGCGGCGAGGATGGTTTCGACGTCGGGGTAGTACTTGTAGAGCGTGGCGCGGCCGATCCCGGTCCTCTCGGCGATCTCCGACATGGTCACGGCGCGCAACCCTCGTTCGGCCACCAGAGCGGCAGTGGTGTCGAGGGTGGCCTCCCGCACCGACCGGCGGTGCTCCTCGATCGTCTCATCCCACAGCTTCGGCACGCTCTTACTATACATACTGCATCTATGGCGACAGAGCGATTTGACAAAGACACACTGTCTCGATAAATGTTCTGGTGCGAAGAGGAGGTGTGATGACCCATCCAGCAACCAGCCGTGGTGGTGACGGTGGGAGGGGAGAGACGCCGCCGGACATGCCCGGCTGGGTGAAGGTAGCGGCGCTCGTGGTCCTCGTGATGGCTGTGGTCTTGGTCGTGATCATGTTCGTGGTGGGCGGTGATCACGGACCCCGCCTCCACACCGGCGCCGCCGAGCCGATCGGGGCCTTCACATCGATGGTCGGCTGAGGACCGTGCCGGTGAGAATGCGATCCGGGCCACGCAAGTTCGTCCTCAGCCTCCATCTCATCGTGTCGATTGGATGGATTGGCGCCGTGGCCGCCTACCTCGCCCTCGACGTGTCCACGATCACCAGCGACGATCCCGGGATCCTGAAAGCTGCCTATGCGGGAATGGACCTCATCGTCCAAACGGTGATCGTCCCTTTGGCCGTCGCCACATTGGTCACCGGCATCGTGATCTCGCTCGGCACCCGCTGGGGACTGTTTCGGCACTACTGGGTGGTGATCTCGCTGCTTCTCACCGTCGTGGCGACTGCTGTGCTCGTATCCGAGACCAGAACGGTCAGCGCCCTCGCCGGGATCGCCGCCGACCCATCCACCACCCCCGAAGAGCTCTACGCGCTCAACAGCACCCTGGTCCATTCCGTTGGGGGCTTGCTTGTGCTGATCGCGATCCTCACCCTCAACGTCTACAAGCCCCGGGGCATGACCCCGTACGGGTGGCGCAAACAGTCCGGCGGCGTGGGTCAGAACACGTCTGGTTGAGCGTCGGCCGATGGGGCGCTGACGGGAAGACTGGCAGGGCGGCACGCGTTTTCATGCGTTCCGCGGGGCCGAGGTGCGGTGGAAGATGGCGGCTGCGGCGGCAGTGAGGCCAACCAGCCAGGCCAGCCCGAGCATGAGACCGCCGGCCTCGTCGAAACCGGGCGTGAAGGCGCCGTCGATGAGGACTCGGACGGCGCCGTGGGCGGGCATCCATACGGCCCAGGATGGTGGGGCGGCGTCGAACATGATGTTTTGGGCGAGACCGACGTCGAGGAAGGGCAGCAGGAACATGAGGTAGAGGCCGCCGAGCCGTCCGACGAGCGGGCCGATCACCACACCGATCATGGCATACGTGATTGCGACGACGAGGGTGGCGACGGCGAACGTGAACCAGGCCTCGGGTTGGAAGCTCGCCGCGGTCACAACCAGCGAGGCCGCACTCACCAGCACGGCGGCGATGGTGATGACTCCGAGACGGGATGCGAGTACCTCGCGGGGTTTGAAGCCGGCTAGGACGAGGCGGCGGTCGCCTTCGGTAGAGCCGATCACGACGAAGAGCCCGGCGAGGCCGGCGAGGAAGGCAACGGTGATGGCCACCATGATCGCCCCGTGGAGATCGGTCATCGACAGGATGCTGATGGTGGTCTGTCCGTTCTCGACGAGTTCGACGGGTGCCGGGTCGTCGGGGGTGACCGCGATGGAGAGGGTGATGAAGAACAGGGGCAGTCCGACGAGAAGCACCCACAGGGCGATGTTGCGGCGGTACTCCTTCCAGGCGTAGCGCAACCCGGTCCGGGTTCGCGCCCAGGCCCCGACCACTCGGCTGAGGTGTTTCTTGCTGACCGGCCGGGTGGTGGCGAGGAGCGAGGCGACTGCGATGGCGAGGGCACCGATCGTCCAGGCCAGCGAGGCGCCCAGGTCATCGAGCGGCCCGGCGTGGGTGGTGGCGGCGTCCAACATGACGAGGGTCGGGAAGTGGGAGGGGAAGAACCGCGTGAGTAGGGATTCCGTGCGTCCCATGGCGGGTCCAAGGAACACGTCGAACATCCAGATGAAGATGATCAGAAGTGATCCGTTGACCTCGGAGCGGACCCAGGCGCCGACGGTGATCCCGATCGCCAGGTAGATGGCTGCGAACATGATGGTGGCGCCGACGGCCCGGCCTATGTCCGCGACGTCGGTGCGGGCGGCCAGAGCGATCAACGCTCCCGCTGCAGCGATGGCGGCCAGGATCATCGAGGACGCCACTCGCGCGGTCACCACTCGGGCGGTCTTCGACCCGGCAGCGGCGAGACGGCGGTCCGGCTCTCGGGATCCGGTGACGTGGAAGAAACCGGCCACCCCGGAGAGGAAGGCCGCCGCCCATCCCGCAGTGGCGGCCTCGAGTTGGCCGAGGCTGGCCTCGCCACCCAGGATGCGAGCGAAATCGGCGACGGCACCTGCAGACAGGGCCACGAAGATCACCGGGACCACGGCGAGCAGCACCAGATTCAGCGGTTTCCGGGCGTACTCGTTGAGATATCGCCAGGTGAGCACGGCGGTCATCGCGGCACCGCCTTCCCATCCACCAGGTCGTAGATCCGGTCGAAGCGGTCTGCGTCGGTGATGAAATGGCTGATGATCAACAGGCTGCGTCCGGCGTCCCGTCGCTGCCTGGTGAGCTGCCAGAACCGCTGGTAGGTGTCCCAGTCGAAACCGGCATAAGGCTCGTCGAGGAGGAGCAGGTCGGGGTCGGGAAGCAGTGCCAGGCCGAGGTTGAGCTTGGCCCGAGTGCCCCCGGACAACTCCTCAACCCGCGAATCCCGCCATTCACCGAAGCCGAGCGTCTCGTAGAGGTCGTCCCGGACCTTATCGACGGCGTCGCCCGTCATGCCGTAGGCCCGGCCGAACAGCTCGAAATGCTCATCACTACTGAGCCGTTCGTAGAGGATCGGGTCCTGGGGGCAGTAGCCGACCGAGCCCGACTTGGTGATGATGCCGGCGTCGCGGTCGATGCCGCCGACCAGGATCTTCATCAGCGTTGACTTTCCCGAACCGTTTTCGCCGACCAGACCCACGATCTCGCCGGACTCGAGAACCAGATCCGCGCCGCGGAGCACTTTCAGTGAGCGTCGGCGGGGCCAGATCCCGCGGGTGTAGGTCTTGGCGATGCCAGATGCGGTGAGCAGCTCTCCAGCCTGTCCGTTGGATCCGGGTCTGCCGTGCGACTCGACGCCTTCCTCGTCGCGGCCGCCAAGGGTGGCCGCATTGGATTGCCGCCCGACCGTCCGCATTCTTGATCGCGATTCCGGTGCTTCTCGTCTCATATCGTCAACGTACGCCTTCCAGTCGGCTGGAAAGTCCATAGGGTCGAAGGTCCTGACTTGCCTGGGCAGCCCCAACTCGTTCAGCGGCTCGACCGCTGGCGGAGCTGGTCGACGAGCCGGTCGGTGGCGCGTGCGGTGCGTCCGTCGAGCCAGAAGGTGGCCGCGCAGAGGGCGAGGCAGACGAGGACCATCACACCGACCGTGTATCCGGCGATCTGAGGGTCGAGGCGGTAGACCGCGACGACTGCCATGATCATGATTGCGACGCCGATTGCTCCCCACATGATGGGGCCGAACCGGCGGTAGTGCGAACCGGCGTTCACGACACGACGACCTTTCCGTGGAGCATCCCCATCTGGCAGGCGAACTCGTAGCTGCCCGCTTCGTGTGGGGTGAACTCGATTGGCACGTTGCTGCCCTGGAGCAGTTCGGCGGAAAGCCCAAAGGCGTCGAGGACCACGCGCTCCGAGCAGGGGTCTGCCTCCTGGCGGTTGAACACGAGCCGTACCGGTGCGCCCGCTGCGACGCGGATCGTATCCGGGCTGTAGCCGCCCTTGACCACGATGAACGCCTCTTGCACACCGTCGGCGGTGACCGCGGCTATTGCGCCGGAAGGCTTGGAGAGCCAGAAGTACCAGGTGATGAGCCCGATCAGGCCGAGCCCCATCGCGTTGACGGCCACGACATCCATCACGCCACCTCCTCACGATGAGTGGGCTTGAAGCGACGGAGCCGGTTGGCGTTCGAGACCACGGTGACCGAGGAGAACGCCATGGCGGCTCCGGCGATGAGCGGGGAGAGCAGCATCCCGAATGCCGGGTAGAGAACCCCGGCGGCGATCGGAATCCCGAGGGTGTTGTAAGCGAACGCACCGACCAGGTTCTGGTAGATGTTGCGCATCGTTGCCTTGGAGAGCTCGATGGCGGTGGCTACCCCGGTGAGGGACCCCTTGACCAGAGTGACGTCACCGGACTCCATGGCGACGTCGGTGCCCGTGCCCATGGCAAAGCCGACATCCGCCTGAGCAAGGGCAGGGGCGTCGTTGATGCCATCGCCGACCATGGCCACCGTCTTGTCCTCCGCCTGGAGCAGCCGGATCTGTGTTGCCTTTTCGTCGGGGAGCACCTCGGCTAGCACCCGGTCGATCCCGACCTTGTCCCCGATCGCCTTCGCAGTTCGGTGGTTGTCACCGGTGAGCATCACCACCTCGAGACCGAGCCGGTGCAGCCGGGCGATCGCCTCCACCGAATCCTCCTTGAGGGTGTCGGCTACCGCCACCAACCCGGCCAGATCACCGTCGACGGCCACCAGCATCGCCGTCTTGCCCTGCTCGGAGAGCTCCTCGAGCAGGTCTTCGGCAGCTCCGGCGGCGACCCCTCGGTCGGCCATCAACTTCAGTGTGCCCAGCACCACCCGTCGCCCATCCACTGTCGCCTCGATGCCGTGACCGGGCACGGCGCCGAACTCGTCGGGATCGCTCAAAGCGACGCCGCGGTCGGCAGCGGCGCGGACGATCGCTTCGCCGAGGGGGTGTTCCGACCCCTTCTCAGCGGAGGCCGCCAGCCGCAACACCTCGACGTCGGTGTGATCTCCGAAGGGGACGAGCTCGGTGAGCGACGGTTCGCCTTTGGTGACGGTGCCGGTCTTGTCCAGGACGACAGTGTCGATGCGGTGCGCGGTCTCCAGTGCGTCACCGGACCGGATCAGGATCCCGTTCTCCGCCCCTTTGCCGATCCCCACCATCAATGACGTGGGCGTTGCCAAGCCCAACGCACAGGGGCAGGCGATGACCAGCACCGTCACCATGGTGATCACGGCGTATATCAGTGCCGGTGACGGACCGAAGCTGTACCAGGTCATGAAGGTGGCCACCGCGATGATCATCACCGCCGGCACGAAGTACCCGGACACCTTGTCGACGGTGCGCTGGATCGGCGCCTTGGAGCCCTGTGCGTCGCGGACCATGCGGATGATCTGGGCGAGCATGGTGTCTCGACCCACCCGGGTGGCTTGGAAGCGGAACGAGCCGGTGCGGTTGATCGTGGCCCCGATCACCGTTGTGCCTTCGGTCTTCTCGACCGGGATCGGTTCCCCGGTGACCATCGACTCGTCGACCGCAGAGGAACCCGAGATCACCTGCCCGTCCACCGGGATCTTCTCCCCGGGACGAACCACCACCACGTCGCCGACCGCCACCTCTTCGACGGGGATGTCGACCTCCATGCCGTCACGGATGATCCGCGCGGTCTTGGCCTGCAGCCCGATCAGCTTCTTCATCGCCTCCGAGGTGCGGGCGCGGGCTCGTAACTCGAGCGCCATTCCCAGGACGACCAGGGCGGTGACAACCGAAGTGACGTCGTAGAAGACGTCACGCAGCATCTCATCGGGGAAGAACCCTGGGACGAGCACCGCCACCGTCGAATACAGCCAGGCGGCAGAGATCCCGGTGGCGACCAGCGTGTACATGTTCGCCGATCGATGCTTGAGAGCTCCCCACGCTCCGGTGAAGAACTGCGATCCCGACCAGGCGAGGACCGGGATGGTGAGGATCCCCATCGCAGCCCAGATCGACCGAAGTGCGGTCGATCCCTTCTCGGGAACCCCGGGGAAGATCTCCGGATAGGAGAAGTAGATCACCGGGAGCGACACGACGGCGGCGAACCAGAACTTGCGCAACAGCTGTCGGTACCTGCGTTGGGTTTCGGCCTGGGCGATCCCGGGGTCGGCATCGCCGTCCCCGTCGAGCGGCGCCGCCTGGTATCCAGCGGCTGCAACGGCGGCCGTCAGCACCGACGCCGGCACCACCATTGCGGTGTCCACGCTGGCGGTCTTGGCGGCGAAGTTGACCCGAGCATCGATAACGCCGGGCACCGCACCGAGAGCCGACTCGACCGTCGACACGCAGGAGGCGCAGGTCATCCCTTCCACCGCAAGATGAGTGGTCCCCGTCGGCTCGGCTCGACCCGGCGTAGAGGTGTTGCGGCTGAGATGCTCCCGGTCCGGGCCGTGCCCATCCCCGGGCGCGTCACCCGTGGTGTAGTGCTCCGGATCGGCCAAGAAGCTACGACGGCAGTGCTCGGAACAGAACCCGAACTCCGGGTATCCGTCCACCTGCAATGCACTGGAACTCAGAGTCATTCCACAAACCGGATCGCGCATCTCGACCGCTCCTCTCCGGTCGGTCTTCATCGTTTCCATCTGGGCACCGTACGCCTTCCATCCGACTGGAATGTCAAGGGGTTAGAATCCGCGTCATGAGGATCGGCGAACTGTCCCGGCGCACCGGCAACTCAACGAAAACGATCCGCTACTACGAGGACATCGGCGTTCTCCCCGCCCCAGATCGCACTGCCAACGGTTACCGGGAGTACTCGGATGAGGCCGTCGACCGGCTCGAGTTCATCCGAGACGCCCAGGCCGCCGGGCTCACCCTCACCGAGATCGCCTCCATCCTCGACCTGCGCAGCCAGGGGGAGTCCACCTGCCATCACGTCATCGACCTGTTGGAACGGCACATGACGGCCCTCGACCGCCACATCAAGACGCTCCGCGTGACTCGGAAGAAGCTGGCCTCTCTCTCGGCGCAGGCCCGAAGCCTCGACCCAGCTGACTGCGTAGACCCCAACCGCTGTCAGACGATCAGCCACGCTCGAGGTTCCGATCATGGGGCAACCAAGCCGGGTCGTCATCTCCATGAGGCACCCGCCGGTCACCGCCATTGAGACACGCTCTGGTTCATGACGTCTACTGCAAGCACGGAGGACGCGGGGTCGGTTGCCTTGCTTGGTGCCCGCGGAGCAATGGCCGTTCCTGTGTTCAGTGATCATGGGGGTGGGTTGTGGTGGTGACCGACGGCGCAAGCGGATCACGTGTCGACTCTGACTCGGTGAAGAGGGGGCCGATGTACAGCGAGGACACGGCGTAGGTGAGGGCGAAGAGGGAGATGGCGATGATGGGAGCCGCCCACGATCGGAATCGCCGGTAGAGGCGGACCAGCATCGGGGTCGCTACCAGTAGCCCGAGAAGGAAGAAGAGGATCCGACCGGCGGCGC
>Ga0214472_10007281_pt1 | contig 11584 bp, 13 predicted proteins | sample RVTome_6_FD_207662 | JGI IMG/M metagenome (GOLD analysis project Ga0214472, IMG submission 207662) | Soil microbial communities from uranium-contaminated site in the Upper Colorado River Basin, Wyoming, United States - RVT140D175 | ecosystem: Environmental > Terrestrial > Soil > Contaminated >...
TAAAGTTGCGGTGGTAGCCGGATATGGTGATGTTGGAAAAGGATCCGCCGCGTCTTTAAGAGGTGCTGGAGCCAGAGTTATTGTAACAGAGATTGATCCTATTTGTGCCCTGCAGGCAGCAATGGATGGCTATGAAGTTAAAAGGATGGAAACTGCAGTTGCCGAAGCCAACATCGTTGTAACAGCTACCGGAAACAAGGACATCGTTACAAGTCAAATATTTAAGTTGATGTCTGATAAAACTATTGTTTGTAACATAGGTCATTTTGACAATGAAATTGATGTTGCATGGCTTAATAAGAATTTTGGATCAACCAAAGAAGAGATCAAACCTCAGGTTGATAAATACACCATTGATGGCAAGGATATAATTCTTTTAGCAGAGGGGCGATTGGTTAACCTTGGTTGTGCAACAGGTCATCCATCTTTTGTTATGTCCAATTCATTTACTAACCAGGTGATGGCTCAAATGGAACTCTGGAATAATATTAATAAATACGAAAACAAGGTTTATACATTGCCAAAGCATTTAGATGAGAAGGTCGCCAAATTACACCTGGCTAAAATAGGGGTTGAGTTAACCACGCTTACCCCTGAACAGGCGAAGTATATTGGAGTTGAAGTCAATGGTCCATTTAAACAGGAATATTATCGCTATTAATTTTTACCCACATAAAATCAGCTAGCCAAAGTTTTGCACTTTGGCTTTTCTCTTTTTCAGCCAGAATGATTTTTTGTCTTATCCGCAAGTAAGTTTCTATTGCCAGAAACTTACCAGAGAATGATCCATAATTTTTGCCACAAATAGAATTTGGTAAAAATGAACCAGGAAGTGATTTCTTCTTTATAGTTAAATAACCACAGCGTATTAACTTACAATCCTGAATTATTTCATCCTAAAGGTGGCCACATTCTGAAGTTATCGTTCGGTTTTAGGTTATTTTTGATTGCAATGGGAGAATCAATTCAGCAGCTAAACAAGGCCGGGAAAGATAAATTATTCGAAATGGAACTTTTGCCACACCTTAGTTCTCTCTATAATTTTGCGTATAGTTTAACTTCTAATCAGGATGATTCGGACGACCTGGTACAGGAAACCTTCTTAAAAGCCTATAAATTTCTAAATTCCTATCAATCCGGAACTAATGCAAAAGCATGGTTGTTTCGAATATTGAAGAACTCATTCATTAATGATTATAGGAAATCTTCAAAAGAACCTCCTAAAGTTGATTATCAGGAAGTGGAATCTTATTACAATTCAGACGATGTGGACATAAAGATGACAACCGACCTAAGGGTGGATGCAGTAAATGGGATGATGGGTGATGAAGTGGCAATGGCTCTGAATAATCTGGATGTTGACTATAGAACAATAATAATTCTCTGTGACCTGGAGGGATTTAAGTATGAAGAAATGGCAAAAATTCTTGATATTCCAATTGGAACTGTGAGATCAAGATTGCACAGGGCTCGGCAGCTTCTTAAAGAACAATTGCTTGAGTATTCTCAAAAAATGGGGTTCACAAAAAGGAAAAACTAAACATGACTCACGAAATATCAAGGTGGATTAAGAAAAATCTGGTAACCAGGTATATTAAAACCGAATGTCCTGAAAGAAGAAAGTGTCTGCAAGCTTTGGAGGAAATTCTGGATAATGAAGCGCCGGAAGATATGGAGTCTGAGTATAAAGCTCATATTGACCAATGCTGGAGTTGTTTTCAGGATTATAAACTGGAAAGGGCGATTCGACAGCTAATCAAGATCAAACTTGAAAGGAAACCTGTTCCAGATAAACTTCTGGAAGTTATTAAAACAAGAATTAGTGAATCAGAATAGATCAGGCTTCAAAGGCAAAGCCATTATTATATCAGCCCCCTCCGGATCCGGAAAAACTTCATTGGCAAGAAATCTTCTTAAGTCCCGAAACGATTTGGATTTCTCGGTTTCTGTTTGCACCAGGCCTCCAAGACTCAACGAAGCAGAGGGCGTAGATTATTATTTTATTTCGAATGAAGAATTCAAGGAGAAAATTGCCAAAGGAGAATTTATTGAATGGGAAGAAGTGTATAATGGAATGTTTTACGGTACGCTAAAATCTGAAATTCAAAGAATATGGACCAACAAAAAGCATGTCTTATTTGATGTCGATGTAAAAGGTGCACTAAAACTTAAAAAGCACTTTGGTGCGGATGCACTTGCTATTTTTATTAAGGCTCCCTCAATAGAAGAAATTGAGCGAAGATTAACAAAAAGAATGACTGAGAATTCTACGTCAATGAAAATCAGGTTCGATAAAATAAAATTAGAGCTGACTTTCGAAAAAGAGTTTGACGTAACAGTATTGAACAAAGAAATTGAAGAGGCGAACAGAAATATATTGTCAATTGTCGAGAAATATCTTGCTTCATGAAGGTTGGATTATTTTTTGGTTCATTTAACCCCATTCATACAGGTCACTTAATTGTAGCCCAGGCAGTACTCGAGCAACCCGGCATCAATCAGATTTGGTTTATTGTTTCTCCCCGAAACCCATTGAAGAAGAACGCGAACCTGCTTCATGAATTCGACAGGCTGGATTTAGTAAATGCAGCAATTTGGGATAATCCAAAAATGAAAGCTAAGGATATTGAATTCAGATTACCAAAGCCCAACTACACAATCAATACAATAATTGCTTTGAAGGAGAAACACCCTAAGCACGAATTCATCCTCATAATTGGACAGGATAATCTTAGCCAATTTCCAAGGTGGAAAAATCATAAAGAAATTTTGAAGGAAGTACATTTATATGTGTACCCCCGTCCCAATGCTCAGAATTCTGAACTCGATAAACATTCTAAAGTAAAATTCATTGAAGCGCCTCTCTTGGATATCTCTGCAACTTTGATCAGAAAATCCGTAAAAAAAGGAAGATCGATTAAATATCTTGTTCCGGAAACAATAGAGGAAATGATCAGGCGAAAGAAATTCTATCTCTGAGTTAGACGTGAAGTATGTCCGTTTCTTTATTTGCTATCAAATCGTCAATTTTTTTTGTGTACGTCGAAGTCAGCTCATCTATTTTTTCTTCACCTTTTCTAATTTCATCTTCTGCAATGCCTTCATCTTTTAATGCTTTAATCGAATGAAGTACCTCATGACGTGCATTCCTTATGCTAATCTTTCCTTGCTCGCCTTCATGTTTAGCCTGTTTCACTAATTGAACCCTGCGTTCTTCGGTTAAGATTGGTATATTGATAATAATCTGCTCTCCATCGTTGTGGGGATTCAATCCTAAATCAGAATTGATAATAGACCTTTCAATCTCTGATACCAGACTTTTCTCCCAGGGTTTTATAAATATTGATCTTGCATCAGGCGTGCTTAATGAAGCAACCTGGTTAAGAGGCGTTGCATTGCCGTAATACTGTACTCTGATACTATCCAGCATTGAGGTCGTCGCTTTCCCGGCTCTTATTTTTGCAAGCTCTCCATTTACATGTTGCAGAGCCTTTTCCATCAAAGATTTCGCCTCATCTAATAACATAATAACTTCTTCCATGGCTTAGTTAATTAAGGTTCCAACTTCTTTGCCAATTATTACATCAAGTAAATTCCCCGGTTTATTCATGTCAAAAACAATGATAGGAAGATTATTCTCCATACATAGGGTGAAGGCTGTCATATCCATTATGTTAAGACCCTTTGTGTATGCGTCTTGAAATGTTAGGCTGGTATACCGCTCTGCATCAGGAAATTTTTCAGGATCAGCTGTGTAAACTCCATCAACGCGTGTGCCCTTGAGAACCACATTCGCTTCAATTTCAATAGCCCTCAGGCTTGCAGTAGAGTCGGTTGTGAAATAAGGATTTCCTGTGCCAGCTCCAAAAATAACAATCCGGCCTTTTTCAAGATGCCGGACTGCCCTTCTCTTTATGAATGGTTCACAAACCTGATCCATTCTTATGCCTGACATTAATCTGGTATAAATACCTTGCTCTTCAAGGGCGCTTTGAAGGGCCATCCCATTAATAACAGTGGCAAGCATACCCATATAATCTCCCTGCACGCGGTCAATTCCCATCCTCTCAGCATCACTTCCCCTGAATATGTTGCCTCCCCCAATAACAATTGCAATCTCAACCCCCATTTCACTAACCTTCTTTATCTCTTCAGCGTATTGTAGCAATCGCTTGGGATCAATACCAAAGGATCTTGTGCCCATCAGGGCTTCACCACTGAGTTTTAGCAGAATTCTTTTATACTTCATGTTTTGGAAAGGAAATGATACATTTTTTTGCAAATATAAGACTCAACCTCTTTTAAAAGTGCTTAAGCTTTTTTAAAATTCAATCAAAATCTGATTCTTTGCCACGCTTTCTTTTTCTTTCGCCTTTATATTTTTGATGATTCCATCAACTGGAGATTTAATAATATTCTCCATTTTCATGGCTTCAAGTATAAGGATAGGCTCCCCTTTCTTAATGGACATTCCACTTTTCACCAGAATCTGCAAAATTAACCCAGGCATTGGAGCTTTGATTTCACCAACAGAGGCAGCAATAGTTTTGTACATCCCCATTTTATTCAGCAACTCATCAAGGGTTGTTCTTAGCTCGCCAGAAATAATACTATTATTAACCCTTAAGACGGGAGTGTTGGAATTGCCATTAAGGGTGAGTACTTCTAAATTGAAAGACCTGCAATCAATCAGTATATTATAGTAATAAGGGTTTATTGGAAGAATATTAATAGTCACTTCGGATCCGTTTAAGAGCCATTTTCCGTCAAACTTTTCAACGTTGAACTCCACCTTATCCTGAGATTCGAACACAATTGTATGCATCTGCAATTTAAGTTGGGTGATTTGCTAAAATACGAATAATTCCATCGCTTGAAAACCAAGAAGATGCCAAAGAAGCTCAACTTCAAAATTGAATTCAAAAATTTGAATAAAATAAATTTAAATCTATTTTTGCAACTCCAAAATTGAGGGTAACCAGACTATCCTTTTTATTAGGAACTGAAGGGGGGATACCGAAGCGGTCAAACGGGGCAGACTGTAAATCTGTTGGCGCAGCCTTCGTAGGTTCGAATCCTGCTCCCCCCACCAGAAAGCATTCGGTAGCTGGAATTTGGTAATATTATATTAAATTCGCAGTCCGATTATCATAAGCGGGAGTAGCTCAGTTGGTAGAGCGACAGCCTTCCAAGCTGTAGGTCGCGGGTTCGAACCTCGTCTCCCGCTCTGTGAAGGCTTAGTAAAGCCGATGTAGCTCAGGGGTAGAGCGCTTCCTTGGTAAGGAAGAGGTCAAGGGTTCAAATCCCTTCATTGGCTCGGATAAAGTCGGAAAATTTTGTAGAAATAAATAGTAATCATAAAATACACTTAAAAATTGAATTAATTAAAATTAGGAATTTTCAAATATGGCTAAAGAAACTTATGACCGCTCAAAACCACACGTGAACATTGGAACTATAGGTCACGTAGATCATGGAAAAACCACTCTGACTGCTGCCATTACCAAAGTTCTTTCAGCGAAAGGCTTGGCTCAAATAAGAGACTTTTCTTCGATTGACAACGCTCCGGAGGAAAAGGAAAGAGGTATTACAATTAATACCGCTCATGTTGAATATCAGACAGACAAAAGACATTATGCTCACGTTGATTGTCCAGGTCATGCTGACTATGTGAAAAACATGGTAACAGGTGCCGCTCAAATGGACGGCGCCATTCTGGTTGTAGCAGCAACAGATGGACCAATGCCTCAAACCAGAGAGCACATCTTATTGGCAAGACAGGTTGGAGTACCTGCTTTAGTGGTGTTTATGAATAAAGTTGACCTTGTTGACGATGAGGAATTGTTAGACTTGGTTGAAATGGAAGTGAGAGAACTATTAACATTTTATGAATTTCCCGGAGACTCTATCCCTGTAATCAGGGGTTCTGCATTAGGAGGATTAAATGGCGAAGCTAAATGGGTAGAAAAAATCCAGGAATTGATGAATGCCGTTGATGAGCATATTCCAATACCAGAGAGACTTATCGACAAGGACTTCCTTATGCCGATTGAAGATGTTTTCTCAATAACTGGTAGAGGTACTGTTGCTACCGGTAGAATCGAAAGAGGAGTAATCAATTCCGGCGATGGCGTAGATATTCTTGGAATGGGTGCAGAAAACCTGAAATCCACCGTTACTGGCGTAGAAATGTTCCGGAAAATCCTTGATAGAGGCGAGGCGGGTGACAATGTCGGTCTACTCCTCCGGGGAATTGAAAAGGATGAAATTCGAAGAGGAATGGTTATCTGTAAACCAGGTTCTGTAACACCTCATTCACTCTTCAAAGCTGAAATCTACGTATTATCAAAAGAAGAAGGTGGAAGACATACGCCATTCTTTAATAAGTATAGGCCGCAGTTTTATCTCCGAACTACTGACGTAACGGGTGAAATTAAATTGCCCGATGGAGTTGAAATGGTGATGCCTGGAGATAATGTTACCATTGAAGTTAACCTAATTAACAAGGTTGCAATGGAGAAAGGACTTCGATTTGCAATTAGAGAAGGAGGCAGAACGGTAGGGGCCGGTCAGGTGACCGAAATCCTTGATTAAGGCAGGGGAATAAGCTCTTTCAATAGTTAGTATAACAGACGCGTTTCTGCATAAAAAAGTGCGAAACGCGTTTGTGTTATAGCATATATTATGATACCTTTGCAGTCCCTTTTGGGTTGCTCAAAGACGGGTGTAGCTCAATTGGTAGAGTGGTGGTCTCCAAAACCACAGGTTGGGAGTTCGAGTCTCTCCACCCGTGCAAGTAAAAACCGGTAATGATGCAGAAGCTAATTGAGTTCTTTAAAGAGTCGTATGACGAAATGAGATTTAAGGTTTCCTGGCCAAAATACAGGGAACTTCAAAGTAGCTCGGTATTGGTTTTGGTGGCCTCCTTAATATTCGCTCTAATCATAGGAGTAATGGATTTGGGGTTTGAAAATATATTGGACTGGTTTTACCGCGAATTCTAAAATAGCATGGAGATGACTGAAGTGAAGTGGTACGTAATCCGTGTCTTAAGCGGTCAGGAAAAGAAGGTAAAGGCTTACCTGGAAACTGAGATTGAACGGGAAAATTTGAAGGAATACATTCCCGAAGTAATGATTCCTTCAGAGAAGGTATATGAAATGAGGAATGGAAAGAAAAGGGTTCGCGAAAGAAATTTCTTTCCTGGTTATGTATTGGTACAGGCTAATTTGGAATATGGAGAAGCAAAACATGTTGTCATAAGCATTCCGGGAGTAATTGGTTTTCTCGGAGCAAACAGCACCAGTACTTCGAAAGAACCGGTTCCCCTGAGACAAAGTGAAATAAACAGGATTCTGGGTAAGGTTGACGAGGTGGATGAAATGGTTGAAAAGCTGGATCGCCCATATATTGTTGGTGAAGGAGTTAAAGTAATGGATGGTCCGTTTAGCGGTTTTACCGGAACCGTTGAGGAAGTTTTTGAAGAAAGAAAGAAATTAAACGTAATGGTTAAAATCTTCGGAAGAAATACACCCGTTGAACTTAATTATATGCAAGTTGAAAAATTAGACTAAATGGCTAAGGAAATTGAAGGTTTTTTGAAATTACAGGTAATGGGCGCCTCGGCTAACCCATCTCCTCCTGTAGGACCAGCATTGGGTAGCAAAGGACTCAACATCATGGATTTCTGCAAACAATTTAACGCAAGAACCCAGGATAAGCAGGGTACTTTGATCCCCGTCCTGATCACAATATATAAAGATAAATCCTTCGATTTCGTTGTAAAAACTCCGCCGGCTCCGGTTTTGATACTGAAGGCGGCTAATCTGAAGAAAGGTAGTGCTGAACCCAACAGGAATAAGGTTGGGTCATTAACCTGGAATCAATGTAAAGAAATTGCCGAAACCAAAATGCAGGATTTGAATGCGTTTACTATTCATTCCGCAATGAAAATGATAGCGGGTACTGCAAGAAGCATGGGTATAACTGTAACCGGAACTCCCCCGAGGGAAGCTAATGTTAACTAGGATGACAAAGCTGACAAAAAACCAAAAAAATGTGCTTGAGAATTTTGATCCAATGAAATCTTATTCTCTGGAGGCAGCATCAAAACTGGTAAAGGAAATCACCACTACCAAATTTGATTCATCAGTTGACCTGGACATTCGCCTCGGAGTTGATCCGCGCAAAGCCGACCAAATGGTGCGCGGAGTAGTTGCTTTGCCCCATGGAACCGGTAAGCAAGTTAAAGTTCTTGCTTTGGTTACTCCGGATAAAGAGAATGATGCCAAAGAGGCCGGTGCAGATTATGCGGGATTAGATGATATCATAAAAAAAATTGAAGGAGGATGGATCGATTTCGATATTATCGTTACAATGCCAACTGTTATGGCGAAAGTTGGTAAGCTGGGGAAAATCCTGGGACCAAGAGGCCTTATGCCAAATCCAAAAGCCGGTACGGTAACTCTTGATGTCGCAAAAGCTATCAGGGAAGTCAAGGCTGGTAAAATTGATTTCAAAGTAGACAAATTCGGGATCATTCACGCCAGTATTGGAAAAGTCTCTTTTACGGAAGATAAAATTCTTGATAACGCAAGAGAGCTTATTCACACAATTTCCAAACTTAAGCCGGCATCTTCAAAAGGCACTTACTTCAGGAGCATAAGTCTTTCCAGCACAATGAGTGCAGGAATTTCCATTGATAAAAGTTCAATTGTTGGAATTTAAAAAGTCATGATACGAGAAGAAAAAGCAACAATTATTAATGAACTCTCAGAAAAGCTGAAGGAAAATAACAATTATTATTTTACAGATGCTACAGGTATGACCGTTGCTCAGATAAATGATTTCAGGAGAATGTGTCACAAGGTTGACATTGATTACAAAGTGTATAAAAACACTTTAATTATCAAGGCACTGGACACCCTTAAATTTGATTATTCCCCGCTTTATGAAAAAGCCCTTAAGGGTGCAACAGGAATTTTGTTTTCAAAGGAAATTGCCAATACTCCGGCTAAGTTGATTAAGGAATTTAGAAAAAAGAGCAATTTGGACAAGCCTTTATTCAAGGGGGCATATATCAATCAGGATGTTTATATAGGCGAGAATCAACTGGATACTCTAAGTAATCTCAAGTCCAGGGAAGAACTTATTGGTGAGATAATTGCCATTCTCCGGTCTCCTGCTCAAAATGTTATTTCAGCACTTCAAAGTGGAAAGAATAAACTTGCCGGTATCGTTAAAACTTTATCAGAAAAAACAAATTAATAAATCATTAAAGCAAATATCTAAATCAAACTAAAAATGGCAGACTTAAAAGCATTCGCTGATCAGCTTGTGAACTTAACCGTGAAAGAGGTTAATGAGTTAGCAACAATTCTTAAGGAGGAGTATGGTATTGAACCGGCGGCAGCGGCAGCTCCAGTAATGGTTGCTGGTGGAGGCGCGGCATCTGCAGAAGGTGGAGCGGAAGAAAAATCATCATTCGATGTAATTCTAAAATCTCCTGGTGGAGCCAAGCTGGCTATCGTGAAACTCGTTAAGGAACTGACAGGACTTGGGTTAAAAGAAGCCAAAGACCTGGTAGATGGTGCACCGAAAGCGGTAAAGGAAGGATTGGCTAAAGACGAAGCTGAAGGCTTGAAAAAGCAATTAGAAGAAGCCGGAGCGGAAGTAGAATTAAAATAAAATTTGGACAACCTGCTGAACGGTAGTCTAACTGCAGTTAGACCCTGATTTTCGTCGGGGTCTTTTGCTGTTTGTAGATGTTTCAGTTTTCTATGAATAAAACATTTTTTTAAACTAAATAAAAATTGCCTTGGCAACTAAAAAATCAAACAGAATAAGTTTCTCCAACATAAAATCTGTAATTGATTATCCCGATTTTCTGGATGTTCAGTTGAGGTCTTTTAAAGACTTTTTTCAGATTGAAACCCCAGCGGAGAAAAGAACGCAGGAAGGGTTGTACAAAGTATTTTGTGAGAATTTTCCTATCAGCGATTCCCGGGAAAATTTTGTACTGGAATTTATTGATTACTTAATTGATCCTCCCAAATACTCCGTTGATGAATGCATTGACAGAGGATTAACCTATTCAGTTCCTTTAAAAGCAAAGCTTCGACTTTCTTGTAATGATGAAGATAATGAAGATTTTGAAACAGTAGAGCAGGAAGTCTTTTTAGGAAATATTCCCTACATGACCGAGAAAGGTTCTTTCGTAATCAATGGAGCAGAAAGAGTTATTGTCAGTCAGCTTCATCGATCACCAGGAGTATTCTTTGCCCAAAGCAAACATACAAATGGTACAAAGCTGTATTCAGCTCGAATAATTCCTTTCAAAGGATCCTGGATAGAGTTTGCTACCGATGTCAACAATGTGATGTATGCCTACATCGACAGAAAAAAGAAATTCCCGGTTACCACACTTCTCAGGGCAATCGGATATGGGACTGATAAAGATATTCTTGATTTGTTTGGATTGTCTGAAGAAGTTTCAGCCACAAAGGCAAATCTTAAAAAAGTTGTAGGAAGGAAATTGGCGGCACGTGTCCTTAAAACCTGGACTGAAGACTTTGTGGATGAAGATACTGGCGAGGTTGTTTCTATTGACAGAAACGAAGTATTGCTTGAGCGGGACTCGGTGCTAACAAAAGAAGATGTCGAACTGATAATTGAATCCGATACAAAATCAATTATTCTCCATCGGGATGATGTCAACATCACAGACTACAATATCATTTTCAATACTCTGGCTAAAGACAATTCGAACTCAGAAAAGGAAGCGGTTGAGCAAATTTATCGGCAGTTAAGAAATACTGAAGCCCCCGATGAACAGACTGCAAGAGATATTATCCAAAGTCTTTTCTTTAGTGATAAGAGATATGATCTGGGCGAAGTAGGACGATACAGAATTAATAGGAAACTCGGAATTGATATAGGATTTGAGCAGCGAGTTCTAACAAAAGGTGATATTATCCTTATTGTTAAATACCTTATTGGGTTAATTAACTCTAAGGCGGTTGTAGATGATATAGATCACCTGAGCAACAGAAGGGTTCGAACCGTAGGTGAGCAGCTTTATACACAATTCGGAATTGGGTTAGCCAGAATGGCCAGAACCATTAAGGAAAGGATGAATGTAAGGGATAACGAGGATTTTAAACCAGTCGATCTCATAAACGCGAGAACACTTTCCTCAGTGATTAATTCATTCTTCGGCACAAATCAACTCTCTCAATTTATGGACCAGACAAATCCATTGGCTGAGATAACTCATAAAAGGAGAATGTCTGCGCTAGGCCCAGGTGGTCTCTCCAGAGAACGCGCAGGATTTGAAGTTCGCGACGTGCATTACACCCATTATGGAAGATTGTGTACCATTGAAACTCCCGAAGGACCAAACATCGGTTTGATCTCTTCCCTTTGTGTACACGCCAAGGTGAATCATATGGGATTCATTGAAACACCGTACCGTAAAGTTGAGAAGGGACTAGTTTCAACGAATGTGATTTTTCTTACTGCTGAAGAAGAAGACACTCACAACATTGCTCAGGCAAATGCTAAAATTGATGACAAAGGTAAATTC
>Ga0214472_10007282_pt1 | contig 11583 bp, 13 predicted proteins | sample RVTome_6_FD_207662 | JGI IMG/M metagenome (GOLD analysis project Ga0214472, IMG submission 207662) | Soil microbial communities from uranium-contaminated site in the Upper Colorado River Basin, Wyoming, United States - RVT140D175 | ecosystem: Environmental > Terrestrial > Soil > Contaminated >...
GGCAAAAAAAGCAGGCGCTACCGGGGCGACTATCATACCGGCAAGGGGCACCGGCATACATGAGGCGAAAACCTTTTTTGGTCTATCGCTCGAGGCGCAGACCGATATTGTCATGTTTCTTGTCGAAGAACATCTAGTTGCCAAGATTATGGATAGTATCAAGGTAGCAGGGCAATTCCACAAGCCGGGAACCGGCATAGCCTTTGTGGTCCCTGTTGAGCAGGTGACCGGATTAGAGAGCCAGATGGAGAAATTTAAAGAAGAGGTTCGGGAAAGTTATTTTTAAACTAATAATTGAATAAATAATTGAACAAATAATGAAAGGAGCATTATGACACAGGAGAACACATCAATAATCCGGGCCAGGGACGTGATGCAGAAAAAGTTCCATTTCATTGACGGCATGGCCACTGCTCGCGAGGCTGCCGCTAAAATGCGAGCTGAAAAAGTCTCCTGCCTGCTTGTCAAAAAGCGGCATGACGATGATGCCTGGGGTATCGTGGTTATTCAGGATTTTATAAAGGGGGTCATCATCCCCGGCCGTGCTTCAAACGAGGTTAATGTATATGAAATAATGACCAAACCTATTATCACCATCCCGGCTGATATGGATATACGCTACGTGGCCCGACTGCTCTACAGAGCCGGTGTACGAAGAGCGCCGGTTGCGGATGGAGCAGACCTTATCGGCATGATATCTCTGTCCTCGCTGATTCTCGACAACGAATTGTTTTAGGCAGGTTGGATTACAAATGGTCAAGCACATGAAACTCGTCGATCTGACATATCCGATAACACCGAACATGCCCGTCTATCCTGGTACGGAACCTCCTGTATTCATTACCGGATGTTCTATTGAGGAGGCGGGATTTCTTGAAAAGCAAATAACTTTCTACTCACACACAGGAACGCATATTGACGCACCCGCCCACCTGATCAAAGATCATAACACCTTGGATATGCTGGCAATAGAGCATTTCTATGGGCCGGCCCTGATGTTGGATTTTTATAATTTCAAGGCCAAAACGATTGGAGTTGAGGAATTGGAACCCCATCGAGACGCAATCAAGAAGGTCGATTTTCTGTTGCTGCGCACAGGTTGGAGCAGGTATTGGGGTTCAGAGAGATACTTTAGCAATTATCCTGTGTTGTCCCCGGAGGCGGCGAACTGGTTAAGCAGCTTTGGCATTAAGGGATTTGGATTAGATACAATTTCCGCCGATACGGTAGACTCACAGGATTACCAGGTACACAAAGCCCTGCTGCAGAAAAATATTATCATCATAGAGAACCTGGCAAACCTCGCAGATCTTCCCTGCAATCAATTTGAATTTTCCTGTTTTCCCTTGAGTTTTGAAGATGCCGATGGCTCGCCGGTGCGGGCGGTTGCGTATATTCAGTACTAACGGGAGCCCACGGGGAGACGCCCCTACGGTGGAATCATCCCGTAGGGGCGGGCCCCTGTGCCCGCCCGCAGGAGTGCCCGCCCGGTCGTTCCAAAGGCCGGACCAGGCCTCTATTTTACATTTGCCGTAATGCTGCTTATTTTTACATGAATCAGGGGTATGAAGGAATTCATTACTCACCAATCGCTTTGAACGGCGATCAGACAAGCAACTTTGCCGATTGTTAAGCGGATGCTGTCCTTTTGGATGTTTGGCCTTTCTTTCGGGTATACTGGGCGCTTGGTATCGTCGACACGTAAAACTGGAGGAAAATCATGGTTAAATTAGCATTGTTCGTCCGCCTGGAAACAAAACCTGGAAAGGAGAAAGAAGTTGAGGATTTTCTTAAAGGAGGTCTGCCATTCGTCACGGAGGAGCCCGGCACAACTGCCTGGTTTGGAATGCGCCTTGGGCCAACCACCTTCGGAATATTCGATGTCTTTCCCGATGAACTGGGTCGGCAGGCACATCTCTCAGGCAAAGTAGCGGCAGCACTCATGGCAAACGTCGGCGACCTTTTTTCCGCCCCACCCTCAATTGAAAAAGCCGATGTCCTTGCAGCAAAGCTACCGGAATAAGTAAACAGAACAAAAAACAAAACAAAAAACGTCAGCAATTCTTACCTTCTGCGGTTCTGCCTCAGTTTCCAGGAGATGGATTGACAATCGTTCAATCGTCATCTTTGATGGGGTGTGCAACTTCTGTAATGGAGTTGTACAATTCATCATCAAAAGAGATCCAAAAGGAATGTTCGCCAGTTCTTTCAAATAGATATAGCTTCCGGCTTTCGCCGGATTAACAGAGCTAAGTAAAAACTTCATCTGCAAGGCAGCTCAAGAGGCCGTATATGAGTAAATTAATTCCCTCATGGGAAACGCTCAGTGAACTGATAGCTGCCCAAGACAGCCTTGAGTTAGCAAAATTTATTGAAACTCTCAGCCCATCGGAAACGGCTAGGACCATTTCCCGTCTCGATGCGGAGGAGCAGCAAATGCTGCTCAGCCTCCTCAGCCCTGAAGATGCGGCTGACATGATTGAGGACATCCCGGATGCGCAGGCTGCCGACCTGGTGGAAGAGATGCCGTCGGAACAGGCGGCGGCTATCATGGAAGAGCTCTCCAGCGATCACCTGGTCGATGTGCTCGGTGAAATGGATGAGCAGGCCAGCCGGGCAATTCTTGCCAAAATGGACAAGAAAGACGCCGACGAAGCGAGAATGCTGCTGGAATACAACCGGAACTGTGCCGGCGGACTGATGGTTTCCGAGTTTCTTGCCTATAAAACCGATCAAACTATCAAGGATGTGCTCAACGATCTTCAGCTTAATCGGGATGAATATGTCGATTATCATGTTCAGTATTTTTATGTCGTGGACCAAAAAGAAAAATTGGTCGGTGTGCTTCGAATTCACGATATGCTGTTTCCTCCACGGGAGACCCGCCTCGGCCAAATAATGCTGTCCTCTCCCCTGCGCGTCTCCGATAAAGCATACCTCAGGGAACTTGAAGATTTTTTCGAGGAACACCACCTGCTCGGTGCACCTGTCGTGGATGATGAAGGGCGGTTGGTCGGCGTAGTGCTGCCAAATGCCGTTGAAGAGGCAATCAACAAACAGAAAACAAAAACTTTTCTCCGGTTGAGCGGCATTATCGGTGGCGAGGAGTTCCGGACCATGCCGCTCTTCAACCGAGCCGGACGCCGTCTGTCCTGGTTGAGCATCAATATTGTCCTCAATATCATTGCTGCAAGCGTCATTGCCCTGTACCAGGACACCCTTACCGCAGTTATAACCCTGGCTGTTTTCCTGCCGATGGTCAGCGATATGAGCGGTTGTTCAGGCAATCAGGCGGTGGCGGTTTCCATGCGCGAACTCGCGCTCGGCCTGGTCCGGCCTGGTGAACTGTTCTGGGTGCTTGCCAAAGAGGCAAGAGTCGGAATGATCAATGGTATGGTTCTTGGCTTACTGCTTGGGGGAGTCGCCTATTTCTGGAAGGGAAATCCATGGCTCGGACTTGTGGTCGGCGGTGCACTGGCAGCCAATACACTGGTTTCCGTCCTCCTTGGCGGAATGCTCCCCCTGGTGCTGAAGAAGATAAAGCTGGACCCGGCTCTGGTATCCAGCCCATTGCTGACAACGGTCACCGATATGTGCGGTTTCTTTTTTGTGTTAAGTTTTGCTGCCGCAATCCTGCCAAAACTCGGAGGGATGTAACGCAGACCGCCGACTCGATATCTTCGTCTAAGCAACCATTGTGTGATCGGTTCTCAGGGAGGGGAAATATGTTCCGGCTGATCGAAGGTAATCTGCAGCTCATATTCTCCCGATTCTTCTGCTTTTTTGATCGTAAATCCCATCTTTTTACCAAGGGCCAGCATGTTTTTATTTTCCTGCAGCACAATGCCGTGAATATTTTTAAATCCACGTTTTTCGGCAATCAGCAGACACTTATCCAGCAAGGCGGCGCCAATGCCCTTGCCCTGCCAGGCATCACCGACAAGCACGGCGAATTCACCTTCACTCGCGTCCGGATTGCCAATAATCCTGGCTACCCCAAGTATTCGTTCAATTTCTGAATCTTCATCGACGGCCACAAGGGCAATCTCCCGGTCATAGTCAACCTGGGTAAAACGGGAAAGCATCTCCAGCGACAGCTCTTTTATAATACCGAAAAACCTGTAATAGATACTCGTTGGCGACAACTCCTTGAATAAATTGACAAAGAGCGGAGCGTCTTCCGGTTTTACCGGCCGGACAAAAATATGAATGCCGCTTTCGGTGACCAGCCGATATTCATTTTCCCCCGGATAGGGACTGATTACCAGATGGAGGGGCGAAAGCAGCTTTGTGGTCGAGACAAGTAAACGGGCATCGACCACAACAGGCCTGCCATCTTTAATCATGACCGGATTCATATCCAGTTCGGCAAGGTGTGGAAAATCAATCAGCAGCTGAGATAAACGGACGATCATCTCCTCAAGTTGTTCAAAATCTGCGGCCGGACGGTTTCGATACCCCTGCAGCAAGGCATAGGCTTTCGTCTCCTGCATCAGGCGCCTGGCGAGCAGCCTGTTCATCGGCGGCAGCCCAAGCGCCATGTCTTTCATAACTTCGGTGAAAATTCCACCCAAGCCAAAAAGAATCACCGGGCCAAAATCAGGATCCCGTTTGGCCCCGAGCAAAATCTCAAAATCCGGACTGGCGAGATAAGGTTGAATCGTTACGCCTTCGATTCGGGCAGTTGGCATATATCGCCCCGCTGAAGCGATTATCTCCCGAAAGGCGAGACGGACATCCGAATCGCTGCGCAGGTCCAACCGGACCCCTCCGGCATCGGTTTTATGACTGATGTCGGGAGAGCGGAGTTTCATTACCACTGGATATCCCAAATCCGCGCTGAGCCGGGATGCCTGCTCTTCAGTATCCGCCATGAGCGTTTCGATAATCGGCAGCCCATAGGCGGAAAGAAGAGCCCTGACCTCAGCTTCGGGCAGCAATCCAATCCCCACCCTGGTCAGAATTTTTTCGGCTTTTACCTGATCTATCACCACGTTTCGGGCCAATTTTGGCGGTACTTCGAGAAGCAGTTCCTGATTTCTGACAAAGGTAACCATATGCAGAAAGGCGCTGATTGCCCTTTCAGGGGTTTCAAAAGTCGGAATTTCAAATTGATTCAGCAGTCCCACCGCCTGCTCAATGCTTTTACCCCCCATCCAACAGGCAAGCATGGGAAATTTCTTAACACTTTGTAAATTATCCTGACACCTGTTGCACATTCCGCTCTGGTCGAAACGTCGAAGCAGGCAGGTATAGCTGTTTCATTTCCTGAGGCTGGATACGTTCAAGCAGGTCAATCATCGAAAAAGGTTTGAGAAGAAAAAAATCGGCTCCACGACGCAAGGCTTCATCTTCGCATTGCCCATCGCAGCAACTAGTAAGCATAATAACTACGGTTTTATGAATCAGCTTTTTTGTGTTTATATTTTTTACTTTTTGGATAACATCGAATCCGCTGGTACACCCCATTTGCAGGTCGGTGATTACCAGATCAAAATCCCTGTCATCCAATGCCTTGGCAGCCTGCTCCGCATCGGTTGCCCTGGTAGGTTTGTAGCCACATCCGCTAAGAAACATTTCTAATAAATCCAGCATCATTTGATCATCATCCACTATGAGAATTTCCAGGATCATTTTTTTCCTCCTCTGTAGGCTGTGAAATTAAAATTGCATCCGATTGCCTTCTGTGACTTTTAACGGTTTTGCACAAACTGTTCCAGCAAAGGTAATTTCTATAACCACGCCAAGGTCTCGACCGGCACGGTCTATGCGCAACCAAGAGAGTATCCTCTCGTAAAACAGGTTGATATGTACGAATGGCAAATCTCCTCGCGGACAATAAAAAAGAATGCCCTAAATCAGATCAATGAAGCCACGTACTCCTTGTTTCAAAAAGAATATTCAATATAGTATGGAGACCGGAAGGCTGTCGAACAGCTCAAGTCCGGAAATGTCTAAACCGTTATTCTGATGGGGGAATATTATGAATGAAAAAAAAAATACTGGTCGCAGTTGATGGTTCCGAACATTCCGGCAAAGTAATTGAGACTGCTATACAATACGCCAGGCTCTTATCAGCGAAAGTGGTACTCGTTCATTGCCATAAAAAATTTCCAACCATTTTAGGGGAACCCTTGCGAAACGAGGCTATTGTCACCACGCTGCGTAAAGCGGAAACACTCATTGCACCCTTTACCAAACGTTTGCGTGAAGCAGAGGTTGACGTTGAGGAAAGGTTAATGGAGGATCCCGCCGGCGCGGTAATTCCCGATATAGCCAGGATTGAAAAATGTGAATTGATCATTGTCGGCTCAAGGGGGCTCACCAATCTTGAGGGACTTTTTCTCGGTAGTGTGACAAACAGGGTACTGCATACGACTCCCTGCTCGGTTCTGGTGGTAAAATAAAGCTGGATTTTAGCCGGAGGAACCCTTCTTGAATCTTAGAGTTCCGAATCGGTTCATTTGTCCTACTATCCAGCCAATCCGGCGCTGAATGTATGAACTCGGCGGATTCGCCTTATATTCACGTGGATTGGGCAAAACAGCGGCAATGGCCGCCGCCTGGGTTCTTGAAAGATTTTTGGCGTTCTTGTTGAAATAATAGCGGGAGGCGGCTTCAGCTCCGTAAATCCCGTTGCCCATTTCGATACTGTTCAGATAAACCTCCAGGATGCGTTCCTTGCTCCAGGCAATTTCGATGAGAAAGGTAAAGTATACCTCAAGGCCCTTGCGAAACCAGCTTCTCCCGGGCCAGAGAAAGACATTTTTAGCGGTCTGCTGAGAAATGGTACTGGCGCCCCTAAGCCGTTTTGTTCCTTTCCGGGAACTCAGGGAAGTTTCAATCGAACGTTCGATGGCCTTGAAGTCAAGACCGAAATGATTCAAAAAATTCTGATCTTCACTGCAAATTACCGCCAAAGACAGATTTTTAGAAATTGCCTCAAGAGGTACCCAGCTGTGCTTCAATTGAAGTTTTTTCCCTTCAGCCAACTGTTCAGCGGAACGGATCAACATCAGCGGGGTAACGTAAACAGGCACATAGCGAAATATCAGGACAAAAAAGATGGACAAACCGACCAGACCTACGACGGATTTCCACAAACATCGGTACATTTTTGGGCCCACCTTCTCTACCATCTAAGTTCGGATATTCGTACCGGCAGTACAAACAATAAGATTTGAAAAGGCTCACCAGCTATCATCGCAACCTCAGCTATGGAATGTCAGGCGGAAAAAGCTTTTTTGAGAACGCCGCTTTGGTTCTGGTTCTTTACCAGCCAATTAAACCAATCGTCTATTGCCTTGTTTTCTAACGATAAGCCAAAGCCATGCCAGCGCAGTTGCATGTCGGGCAAAACGTTTTGAATAACCGTCAAGATATCGTCATCCCCAAGCGCATTTTTGTTGCAGCAATAAAACGACAAAATATCTGCAAGTTGGATAACATGGGCAAGAGCTTTCTCCCTGGCTGCATCGGCGGGTCGATGATGATAGGCAACTGCCGTGATTAAATTTTCCGGGAAAAACCATTTCCTCAGCAACTGACCGCCTAACATGTCATGGGTGAAGGAAAACGTCTGAAGCTCTTCATAGAGCATTTCCTCATTGCTGAAGGTGGCCATCCAACGCTCAGGTGCATAGTCGTCGGTAAAAGTTTCCAGCATGATCAGTTTGCCGACGTCGTGAATAAGACCCCCCATAAAGGCGATGTCGGGGGCAATATCCTGATCTTTGGCAATAACCCTCGCAGCCATTCCACAAACGAAAGAATGCTTCCAAAACCTGTCGACAAAGAATTTGTGCTGTTTGGCTAACACGCCAAAGGAGTTAATGAGCGCTTTGGCCAAAGCTATTCTCTGTACTTCATTGAAACCAAGAATCACTACGGCCATCTTGATGGAATCGACCTTCCGGGGCCGCCCGAACAGGACGGAGTTGGCAATCTTGAGAACCGTGAGGCACAAAGAGTGGTCGGAATGAATGGTCTCCACGACATCCTTTACCGTACATTCAGGATTGCTGGTAACCTTCATTAATCTGGTTACAGTTACAGGGAGAACTGGAAAAGAATCAATATGTTGTGTGATCAATTCAGATCTTGAGCTTTTCATGTGCCGGTTCTTGGAAGAGGTTCCCCATTAGAATTTTTTGAAATTAGGAATTAGGAATTCATACTACAGGTATCACTATCCCGCGAGAATAATTTTACACGACCAGTTGTCTATAGCCTATAAGAATCATCAGTTATTTGCCAGACACAAAGACCCGAGTCTTTAAAAAGTCGACATTCCGATATAATCCTGAACCGGAAAATGATCAGGCGGCCCGTCGGCCTAACGGCGAGCATGGCAACATCGGCTTGTTCGGTGGATCTTCGTGATCGCCCGGCTTGCAGACCATTACCGGGGCCGTCAACTCGAGCACCATTCCTACTTTCATTATGGCTTCCCGTAAAGCAGCGTTAATCGGCATGCGTACTGTTCCCAACCCGGGATGCAGGGTTGTTATACGTAAACCGGCATCGACAAAAAGCGGCATAGGTGTATGCGGATCGTCGAGTATTACAGCGGTCTCGTTCGCAATTGACTTTTCCTTCATTACCCGGCACATTGCCAGCCGCAAATTCCCTTCACGATCCGGATTGCCGGCAAAGCCGAAGAGTCGGCAGACGACCGCCCGGTGTTTATACTGGGTACAGCCCCATAGACCAGCTTCGGTGTAATCGGGACGATAGAGGACACAACGCTTTTCATGCTCGTTTTTCAGAAGCCGTTTCAGGATCAGTTCAGCCTGAAGGGTGCGAAACAACTCGAATGCAAGGGGAATACACTCCAGCACCGTTGCTTCAACTTTTTCTGATGAACAGCAATGGCCGCAACCTTCCGGGCAGGAAAGTCCCGTCCGGGCAACAAATCCGGCAACCGCCGTATCCAAAATCCTATACACTTCCTGAACCTGGAACTCCAATTCCTGCAGCATAAGTGCGTAACCAGCGCCTGGTAAATTATGAAAAAGTCCCGAAGACTATCGGGGAAAGAGGTTTGACACTTTGTGTCATTGAGGAGATCGAGCATTAAATGATTTCAGGGAAAAACACAAGCTCGATTTAGGTTACCTCGTTTTCCTGAAGACCTCATTCGAACTCAGATCGGCAAGATATAATCACTGCCTGCGAACTGAATATTTTCCGCTGTCGGACACATGGGAGCAACGGCGTGCACGCCGCCACATTCCGGGCACTTTCCCACATATGTTTCAAGGATAAATGCTGCCTGGCAGCCCTGGCACACCGTTTCAATTGGTCCCTGCCGGATCTTCTGATCCCTCACAGTCCCTCCATGGGCAAAAAACACAAATTCCACCAATTCCCTTCCTTTTGAAAAAGGTCCACCCTTGTTACCGGTACATCCACAACCGCATTCTGACATATTCGACATCCTCACTGAAATCTGATAGTTGATGAACTTGTAAAAAGTCCCAGACGCGGTCATTCCGGTAAAAGCTGGAATCCCGCCTGTATTATGAGGCTGAGAATAAAACAAACATGAGCGGATCGCCTTGACGTAAGTCAAAGCGGGACGCAGGTTTTAACAAGTCGAATGAAAGAGTCCGCCGACCGCCTGCCCTTTTTCCACATAGTCGTTATAGAGCTGGATGGCTTTTTTCGTATCGGCCACTACCACTTCGATGGATTGGGCTTTCAGGATATCGACGGTAGTCTGCGGCACTTTCAGCCTCTGCATCCTGCCGGTGGTCAGAATCACCACCCGACAGCCTTTAGTTATCAATTCCTCTACATCGCCCTTCTGAATGCCCCTGCTGTGGCCGGTTCCGTATTCCGACCAGTCCCAGGGTCTGCCGCCACCGGGCCATAATTTAAAATCCTTGCTCCTGCCCACAGTCTCGACTTCCATCTCTCCCCAGCCGGAGGAGATAATCCGGGGTGAAGCGTCTGTCAAATGTGCCATCTTATCCTCCTTTCGCAGTGTGAACGATTCCCGCTTTTGCTGAGCTTTTGTTTCGGAACTCTTCTTTCTAATATAAAGAGTCTTGGTGACCCCCGCAACCCGTACCCCATTTTCATCCAGCACATCCACACGAAACCTCTCCAGCAGTTTCTCTCCCGAGGCGGCTTTGGTACGGATTTCCTCCAGGCGCTGGTCATCTATTGAAAAAAACGCCGAAACCTTGCCCCACCCCGGTTGGATAAATTGTATTTTAGCCGCCATATCCCAGACGATATACTCCCTACCAAGATTACGCATGAGGATCAGCATATAAAAGGGATCAGTCATGGAAAACAGGCTGCCCCCAAAATGACTGTTCACATAATTGCGGTTATACCAGTGCAATTTCATTGCAACCCGAATTGTCTTCCAGTCACGGCTGATGCCTTCAACGAGAATACCGGCTCCCAGATACGGTGGCCAGCTATTGATAATCAGTCGAAAAATGCGGGGATGGTTCATTGGGTCGAATTTTCGACGACGGATAAGTGCAGCGATCATTTTCCCACAATGCGTAATAAAGATTTATCTCGGCAGCAAGCCACCGAGTACTTGGACTCCACCGGCATGGCCTCCTGCAAAGGTGACAGTTTACTCCGTTTACACCAGTTCATAGCAGGTGCATTTCACAAAACAATAGGGGGCAAACCACGATTACGCTACTCAAAACCGCTTAAAACTGTGGTCTGTCCCCTACCGCTCCCACCTGGCGTAGCCTTCCGATTGAGTTGCGGAAAGCACCAGCGTAAGTTCATCTCATTTAAGAGACTGTAACGATTTCCGAATCTGTGTTTTGGATCTTCCTTTGCCTTCTTTGCTATTCCCCGCAGTGAGATTGGCATATGTTGGTCAGCCTGTCGAATCTGCATATGTTTCCTTTGCGGGCTACACAATACCGTCATCCCCTTCCCCATGTGATCGGCGTTACCGTCTCAGAGTACTATGAGATGATCTGACTCCCTTCGCTTAATTCACCCGTCGCGACAGCCTTTTTGTGATTGAGCTGCCCTACCCCTAATCGGTAAATCGGGGGAGGTGGAAGGGTCTCCCAAGTTCCTAATGCTTCTCTCACTACATGCCACGCTCTTGGACCCCGGCGGCTCCTCGGGAATCTCACCATAGCGATTCCTTTGTACTGGCTTCCGACACGTTAAAACCGTCGCCGACTGCATCGTTACTCTGACGAGGCTGAACTGCTTAGGGGAGGTACGTCTCCCCTGCGGCCTGCAGTGTTCCCTGTGTAAGCTTCACGATCTTTGTTCACCGATCTTGCAACCGATTCCGCCGACCGCGCAACACTCGGTACGGGCTGCTGGTTAGGCTTTGCCCGATGGGGACTACCTGCCCAGGAACATAGGCAGGGCACCCTATAAGAAGCACCAAGCTGCGCTTGGCGCACTAACGGCGAGCTCACCTGCGCGACGATAGGAGCGTCAGGTGCAGTGACTGGTGTACGCCCGGCATGGGCGTGAACTCATGGGGTTAAAGTCCCCTGTAAGTGTTCCTGTGTTAGGCGTAAATCTAACACGAATTACTAGCCGAAGGCAAGGGCGTTACCGCGAGGTAGGGTCTGA
>Ga0214472_10007283_pt1 | contig 11583 bp, 10 predicted proteins | sample RVTome_6_FD_207662 | JGI IMG/M metagenome (GOLD analysis project Ga0214472, IMG submission 207662) | Soil microbial communities from uranium-contaminated site in the Upper Colorado River Basin, Wyoming, United States - RVT140D175 | ecosystem: Environmental > Terrestrial > Soil > Contaminated >...
TCAAAGGAGTCATCCAGAACGACGGCTGCACCGGAAAATGAGGGAAGTGCCGGCGCCAGAGATTGATTTACCCCAGCATCCCGGGGCAGCGCAAGGTCGGCGAACACCGGTTGATTATTGTTGGAGCTGAATCCGATCATCGAGACAATCAACAAAATCGCGGCAGAAGTAGTGGTCGCATTCCTGGTCACAATCCTGGCCACATTCATAGAAAACAACCTCGAGAACAACCTCGCACAGTCAGTCCTGGCGCGTCAGCATTGGCACCGTTCTTGCCAGAATAGGCCGGAGATGTGCTGAGGCTGGCGGTGGTTTAGTTTTGAATGCGGGTAAAAATGGTGAACGGGGATGAACGGCGTGTAGTTATCAGAAAAACTGCGGGCGTCTTGGAATCAGCCCTTTTTGACCAGGTCCCCTGGCGGGTTACTGGTAATCCAGGCTCAATAACAGAGGAGGTCTAAATTGGGGCCGCTGCCAGAGCATCCCTCAATACTTCGACCAGGTGTCTTGCTTTGCGTCCGGTGCCATGTTCCACCTGCTGACGGCAGGATACGCCCATCACCGCCACCTCCCAATCCGGTCCTTTGGCGTTGACCGCCGGGAACAGGGCCTGCTGGCCGATTTTCATCGAGACCTCGTAGTGCTCCTTTTCAAATCCAAAGGAGCCGGCCATGCCGCAGCATCCAGCATTGATCAGCTCGACCTGGTAGTTGGGAGGCAGTCGCAGGGCCTTCATGGAGCTGTCGGTACCCACCAGCGACTTCTGGTGGCAGTGGCCATGGAATAACACCTGCTTGACCAGCGGGCTGAACTTCAAGTCCAACTCGCCCCGGTCCTGGAGCATGGTCAGGAACTCGTCGATCAAGTAGCTGTGAGCGGCGACGGCCCGGGCCCGCTCGTCCTTTACCATTTCGGGGTACTCATCCCGGAAGGTGAGCAAGCAGCTGGGTTCGCAGCCGATGATGGGGACGTCCCGCTGGGCATACCGGTACAGCGCCGTCACATTGGACTCGGCGGCGGCGGCGGCCAGGGCCAACCGTCCTTTGGAAATCATGGGACGGCCACAGCAGCCGGTATTGGTTAGCTCCACCCGGTAGCCGGCGGCCTCCAGCAGTTCCACTGTGGCGATTCCGATCTGCGGGTGGTTGTAGTCCATAAAGGTGTCGTTGAACAGGGCCACCGTCCCTCTGGCAGTCTGGCTGGGGTGGGGCTGCCGATGGGAGTTGAACCACTGGCGAAACGACTGGCGGGCAAAGGTTGGCAACTGACGCTGGGGATGCACCCCCAGCACCGTGCTGGAAATCCATTTTCCGATCGGCGAGGCGGCTCCCCAGTTGGACAGGGGCGCAAAGCGGCTGCCCCACCGGTTGACCCGGTTTATTCCGGCGAACACCCTGGTGCGTAGCGGAATCTTATTCACCTTATAGTAGTTGTCCAGGAACTCGTACTTGAGCTTGGCCAGGTCCACGCCGGAGGGGCACTCCGACTTGCAGGCCTTGCATTCCAGACACAAGTCCAACGCCTGATAGAGCCGTTGGCTGGTCATCGATCCTTCGGGGAGGTTCCCCGACAGGGCGGCCCGCAGCAGATTGGCTCGGCCTCGGGTGGAGTGCTCCTCGTCTCGCGTGGCCATGTAGGAAGGGCACATGGTGCCGCCTTCCAGCTTGCGGCAGGCTCCCATGCCGTTGCACATCTCCACCGCTCCGGCGTAGTCGTGGTCCAGGGAGAAGTCCAGGGTGGTGGTCAAGGGAGCGGGCTTATAGCTGGTCCCGTAGCGGAGATTCTCGGTCATCGGCGGGCAGTCGAAAATCTTGTTTGGATTCATGATCCCGTCGGGGTCGAAGGTCTTTTTGACCTGGCGGAAGGCATCGACGATTTCCGGGCCAAACATTTTCTCGGTCCACACTCCACGAACGATGCCGTCGCCATGTTCGCCGCTGAGCGAACCGCCAAACTCCTTGACCAGGTCGCTGATTTCGTCGGCAATCGACACCATGCGATTGATGCCATCCTGGTCCTTGAGGCTGACCAGTGGCCTGATGTGCAGGCAGCCGACGCTGGCGTGCCCGTAATAACCAGCCTCGGTGTTATGGTTACGCACGATTTCGTCGAACCGGCGGACGAAGGGGCCCAGCTTTTCCGGGTCCACCGCCGTATCTTCGACATAGGGCAGGGGCTTGGCGTCGCCGTGGATGCTCATCAACAGCCCCAGCCCGGCCCGACGGATGTTCCATACGTTGTTCTGGGACCCCCGGTCCGTCAGATTGACGCAGGCGTAGCCCAGGCGTTTGCGGGACATGTCGCTTTTCAGAGCGTCCATCCTGGCGGCCAGTTCGCTGGCCGACTCTCCATAGAACTCAACCAGCAGCAACGCACCCGGGTCGCCTTCGGTAAACGACAGGTTCTGGGCAAACCCCAGGGACTCCCGGCAACGGTCCAGCATCATTTTGTCCATGATCTCGATGGCCGAAACCGGGTGCCGCAATACCTCTCTGGTGGCGTCGCTGGCCTGGAATATGTCCGCAAAATGCAGTACCGACAGGGCGGTCATGGTGGGCCTGGACACCAGATTAACCCTGGCCTCGGTGGTCACGCACAGGGTGCCCTCGGAACCCACCGCCATCCGCGCCAGGTTGACCGGGCCTTCGTTCATAAAGTTGTCCAGGTTGTAGCCGCTGACCCGCCGCATAATCTTGGGGTAGCGGGCCTCGATTTCCGGCAGGTGCTCCCGGGCGATGCGCAACACCCCCCGGTAGATATCCGACTCCAGTCCGGTTCCGCTGAGCTTGGTCTCCAGCTCATGGGCATTCAGCTGATGAAAGTGGGCCTGGGAGGCATCGGACAGCACCACGTTTAACTCTTTGACGTGGTCGAGTGTCTTGCCGTAGATCACCGAGTGGGACCCGCAGGTATTGTTGCCGATACCGCCACCGACACACGCACGGCTGGCGGTGGTCGGGTCAGGAGCATACTGGAGGTTATAGGGAGTCAGCAATCGGTTGAGTTGGTCCAGCACGATGCCCGGCTGGACTCTGGCCCAATGCTCTTCGGGGTTCACTTCGATGAGCTGGTTCATGTGTTTGCTGAAGTCGATGACGATGGCGTGGTTGACACACTGCCCGGCCAGGCTGGTGCCTCCGGTACGGGGCAGCACCGGCACCTGATTGTCGCGGGCGATCTCCATTACCGCCAGCACATCCTCGACGTTGCGGGGAATCACCACGCCCACCGGCTCCATCTGGTAGATGCTGGCATCGGTGCTGTAAAGGACGCGGGAAAAGGGGTCAAACCGCACCTCCCCGGAAACCCTACGTCCAATTTCCCGGGCCAGTTCTTCACGGACTTTGCCTCGAATACGCTGGGCGGCGGCGGTGGTCATGGGACTCTCCCTTGGACAAGCTCAGGACCGGCCTGGCAGGAATGGGCTGGATTCGTAACCCTTCGAGGTTTTGGGCTAGCTTATCCTAAACCCGGGCGGGGTTCAACTGAGGGTATGGGCTGTAAACCGGAGGGGAGTAAGGTGGACCACTTATTCCACTGAGAGAAGGGCGCGCTAATGTAAGCCCAATCTCCTCAAGTCTGCTTCCGTCCAACGGGCCTGGTCCTGAATCATGATGCGCAATATCCTGGGGGAAAAGGATTCCCCCGACCGATGATAGGATACCGTTACTCGCCGGCCATCCGAAGGGTAATACTGCTGGTGGCTTCCTGCTTGACCTTGGAGATTGAATCCATCTCTTGCCAGTGCCCTGATGACTTGTCTGGCCGTTAGAGAACGCAGCCTGTAATAGTCAATCCGGCTCATACCGTGATAGCGACTTGCGGCTCCGCGAACACCTGTACATCGGTTTCAGGATTCTCTGGAATTGATTCGCTGTGTTCTACCATGCTCGCGACGGTCATCTGCAGAACTTGCCGGATATTCTCCAAGGCCTCTTCTGGTGTATAGCCCCAAGGGGCTCCACCCTGCTGCCTCCTTTGTCATTAATTTTGAGGGACGCGGTCTTCATAGATTACTGGATTACTGTGATTACTGGGTTACTGTTTACTTTGAAGCACTCCGGTGGATAAGGTCAAGCCTTGAAAAACCTAACCAATACTAGTTGGTGTCCCAGAAGTTCGATTACAAAAACGGGCGATGTTCGCCAGAATTTCATCAGCGTAAATCCCAGTGGCAGGCCATAGCCAATGGACTCTCTCACAATGGGGTGCTTATAATCCTACCCAAGTCAGACCATAAACTCAGACGGCCTGTGGAGGCGGTCGTCGCTCATCTGAAAGCACAGGGCTGTCAAGTTGAGACGATTTCCATCAATAAATTCGCTAGTATGTGATATAATACCGCTGTGGTTAGATATGATTACTCATTTCTCGATAAGGCGGTAGAGAGTATTGCTGGCGCTGAGAGTGAGTTTGTCAACGGTCGCTACAATAATTGCGCCAACCGGTGCTACTATGCATGTTTTCAAGCAGCTATTCATGCCCTGGAACAAGCTGGTATTCATCCAACTGGATCACCAGCACGGTGGGGACACGACTTTGTCCAGGCCCAGTTCTCTGGACAGCTTGTGAACCGCCGCAAGCTCTATCCCAAAGAGTTGCACGAGGCCCTGATACGCACCTACGCCCTGCGTCAGGCGGCAGATTATCGACTGGACCTGGTTTCAGAAGCTCAGGCAAGCCGTGCCCTAAGGCGCACACGAGAGTTTCTGGCCACAATCCGGAGAGGAGGTGAAGCTATATGAACGAGGAAATGCAGGAAATGAGCGCTCAAATGCGGCGGGCGATCAAGGAGCTGGAGGGAGCCATTGGGCACCGCTATCCAACCGCTACCTTTGAGGTGAGTCGTGGCGAGGATGACCCAGAAGCGGTGCATCTTACCACTACCGTTGACCTGGATGACCCTGACGAAGTATTGGACCTGGTTATCGCCCGTGTGATGGAACTACAGGTTGAGGAAAAGCTGCCACTGTACGTCATTCCCGTGCGCACACCGGAGCGTGTTGTGGCCTTACGCCGAGATTTGGCCCAGAAGAAACAACACCAGCGATTCCAAACGCCACCTCTTTCACCATAATGAACTGTGTAATCCTGTCCCGGATCAAAGAATTTTTGCTCCCGATCGTTGGTTATTGAGGGCTATCTCAACTGACAGGAAGCCAGGCTATGAAAGAAGCCGGGGTAAGAAAGAAGCCAGGCTATTAAACTTGAAGAGGTCAGGGATCGCAATTCTCTTAGTCAGGTTCATGTCCAGAAACCAACGGAAGAGCAGGTTGTAATCCAGTTGTTCGCAGAAGGCCCGTTCTCTGCGCACCGAGTACAGGGCGATCAGCAGGGAAGACTTCAGCAGTCGCTCGGGAGGGATCGAAGGCCGACCTGCGTCGGCGTACATCCGGTCCAGGTCCGGCGACAGCTTTGCCAGGGCCTGGTCGGCTATTACCTTGATGACCCGCAGGGGATGATCGGGTGACACTCGCGTCTCCAGGTCAATGAAGGTCAGTGTGCTCACTTGGGGGTCATGTTTCCCGCGCATCGGCTTAACCTCAGTCCAGGGTTGGCCTATTTTAACTCATTCTATCTGGACGGTGCGGTGCCGCCGGGTTTTTCAGCAGCCTGTTAGTATTACAACGACGAGTAAAGATTCCGGGTGCGCCGTTGTGTCTCAAGTGGCTGTTGAAGCAGTCCAATTGTAGTGGACTCTTGAGCCCAAAGCAGATATTCGAACCTACAAGCCGTCGTTGTAATATTAGTACCTTGCAGCGCCTCCTGGAGTTTGGCGCAGAATAGCCAAAAAACCGCCCGTGCTTGTGCCAGGTCTGACCCAGGTAATTTGTCAAATATGGCCTGGTCCACTCCCTCGCAAAGTAGCCCTGCCGCCAACTCCAACCCATCGGCATGGGCCAATAGGGCGACCAGTTGGGGAGCAGCCCCAACCAGCGTAAACCGGAATGGAATAATGGTGTAACGTTCGTCACCACCAACGGACAGGGGCGGCCCATCTTGCTTGAGGTGCGATTACCCTGTGGCAAATTTCACCCCACCTTGAACGTGACCGCGATTTCATATATGATTCAGCCCTTGGAGTACCATTCATATGGCTGACAAACGAGACCTGATTTCCATTACCGACCTCTCTTCTCAAGAAACCCGCCAGGTAATCCTTCGCGCCCAGCAGATGAAAGCCGGGGATGTCGGTCGCCCCCTGGCCGGCAAGAAATTCGCGCTGCTTTTTGAAAAGCCATCCCTGCGTACCCGGGTCAGCTTTCAGGTGGGTATTGAGGAACTGGGCGGTTACTCGCTGTACCTCAGCCCCCAGGAAGTTGGGCTGGGTTACCGGGAGTCGGTATCCGACGTGGCCCGGGTGCTCTCCGGATATGTGGACTGTATCATCGCCCGGGTGTACTCGCATCAGCACGTCGAAGCGCTGGCCAATTATGCCAGCGTTCCCGTGATCAACGCCCTGTCGGACTGGGAACATCCCTGTCAGGTGATCTCCGACCTGCTCACCATCGCTGAGCATAGGGATAAACTGGAGGGCCTGAAGCTGGCCTTCATCGGCGATGGCAACAACATTGCCCGGAGTCTCTGCCTGGGCTTGCCTCCGGTGGGAGTGAGCTTCGCCATCGCCGCGCCCGAGGGATATAATCTAGATAAGGTTTCCCTCAAATGCGCCTTGAAGTCGGCCGCAAACCAGGGTTCTGAAGTTCGGGCGGTGACCGACCCAGTAGAAGCGGTGGGTGGCGCTGATGTGGTATACACCGATGTCTGGACCAGCATGGGCGACGAGGCAGAGTCGGGGACGCGTCGGGAGGCCTTCCAGGGTTATACCGTAGATTCCCGGTTGCTGGCCCAGGCAAAGCCGGACGCGTTGTTCATGCATGACATGCCCGCCCATTATGGCGAAGAGGTGGCGTTGGGAATGCTGGAGCACCCCCAGTCGGTGGTTTATCAGCAGGCCCATAACCGCCGGCACGGGCAGAAAGCTTTGTTAGAGTTCATTTTTGGCGGGAGGTAGACCCTCCCGGCGGTACGAATATGGTTTCTCAAATATCATCTGATCCAGCCCAGGTCGTAGCCGGCGGCCAAGCAACTCCCGGCGCGCCGTTACGCACTCCAGTGGTCGCGATCATTGGGCGGCCCAACGTCGGAAAGTCCTCACTGTTCAACCGGATTCTGGCGCGGCGCCAGGCGATCGTGTCGGACGTCCCTGGCACCACCCGAGACCGTCTTTTGTCCGAAGTGACCTGGGCCGGGTCCAAGTTTATCCTGGTTGACACCGGTGGGTTGGAAACCAACCCCGAGGGGCAAATTCGGCAGATGGTCCAGGAGCAGGCGGATATGGCGATGGCCGACGCCAACCTGATTATCTTCCTCACCGATGCCATTGAGGGCCTTACCACCGCTGACCAGGAAATAGCCCAGCGATTGCGACGCTCCAGCAAGCCGGTGGTCCTGGTCGTAAATAAGGTCGATAACGACAATCGGGAGTTCGGCGCCTCGGAGTTTTATCGGTTGGGTCTGGGCGATCCCGTTCTGGTTAGCGCCTATCATAATCGGGGCATTTATGACTTGATGGAACAGGTGCGGTCCATGCTCCCGATTCCCCTTCTGGTTGAGGAGGTCGACGGGCAGGGGTTTGACCCGGAGGGGGTTGACCCGCAAGAGGTCCGGCGACCCGCTCCCACCAGGCTCAAATTGGCCATAGTTGGCCGCACCAACGTTGGTAAGTCCATGTTGCTTAACACCCTGTTGGGAAACAACCGTTCCATTGTCAGCGACGTTGCCGGCACCACCCGGGACGCGCTGGACACTGACTTCACGTATCAAGGGCGTGACATCACCGCGATTGACACGGCGGGTATCAGAAAACCCGGCAAGGTCGAGCGCGGTATCGAGCAGTACAGCGTCCTCCGCGCCGTAAACGCCGTTGACCGCAGCGACATGACTCTCCTGGTCACCGATGCCACCCAGTTGGCTGCGGCTCAGGATGCTCATATCTCCGGATTGGCCTGGGATTTGTGCAAGGGCCTGATCGTGGTGGTCAACAAGTGGGACCTGATCACGGATACGGACCGCTACACCAAGCGGAGAGCGGTTGATCTAATTCAGCAGTCACTCCACTTCATGCCCTACACGCCCATCAGTTTTGTTTCCGCCCTGCACGGACACGGCATTGACAGTCTGATGCGAACGGTGTTGGAACTGCACCGGGAGCGAATGCGCTGGGTGCCCACCCGGGAACTGCAATACCTTCTGGCGGAGGCTCTGGTTGACCACCAGCCGCCCATGGTGAAAAAGAACCGGGGGCAGCGTCTGCGGGTTACCCGGTTACGCCAGGTTGACGTAAATCCGCCGACTTTTGTATTCACGGTGAATGACCCAAAACTGATACACTTTTCGTACAAACGCTATCTGGAGAACAAAATCCGGGATACGTTTGATTTTAGCCGGACCCATTTGAGACTGCTGTTCAGAGAAGGATGAAGCGATCCCGCTGCTCCACTTTGTTCCGCCTGATTGTGCTGCCATTGCTGCTCTCCGCCGTAATCGTGGCGTTTTTCACCTTGGGCCAGGCCCAGGCGGTCTTCAAGTACCTGGTCATATTGCCGCTGGCGTACCTGTTGGGTTCCGTTCCCTGGGGGTACTTTCTATTGCACTGGTCCCGGGGCGTAGACGTCAGGGAATACGGCAGCGGACGTACCGGTATGACCAACGTTTTGCGTACCGGCGGCGGTCGCATGGCCGCGGCAGTTCTGGTGCTGGACCTGGGCAAAGGCATGGTGGCCGTGCTGCTGGCCCGGGAAGTCCTCGGCACCACCAGCGGTGAGGTGGCGGCGGGGCTGCTGGCTCTGGTCGGTCATAACTGGCCGGTATTTCTAAATTTCAAGGGCGGACGGGGTATCGCCACCGGTATGGGGGCGCTTGCCGTTATCGCTCCCATTTCGGCAGCCATCGGCATGGTGGTGTTTATTCCAGTCACACTGATTAGCCGCTACCTGTCTCTGGGGTCCGTCACTGGCGTCATAACCGCCAGTTTGTCCCTGCTGGCCCTGACCCTTCTGGGAATATATTCCACCACTGACACCTGGTACGCGGTAATTGGTGGGACTGTGATTATCTGGCAGCACCGGGACAACATTCAGCGGCTTTGGCACGGTACCGAACGTCGTTTGGGTGTTCCGGCAGTCAAGATTTAAGGATCGGTCCAGCAAGGCTGATCGCGCCTGGTCACCAGGGTCCAGTCCCGAGTCCAGGTCTGCTGTGGGTGTTTGCGGCCACCGGCCCAGGCCGGGCGGAATTGGCCCGCTCATGCTGGGTTGGCTTATGCTGGGTCGATCGAGCCATGAATCCGCCGAGGGTGCGATTATTGGATAACCTGGGGAAAAGAGCGTCGATGTGATCAATACGGTAGCCATTATCGGCTCCACTACCTGGGGCACCACTCTGGGCATAATTCTGGCGCGTACCGGCCTTCCGGTTACCATCCTGACCCGCACCTCCAGCGAAGCCAACGACCTCAACTCCCACCGGGAACATCGGCGTTTCTTACCCTCGGTAACCTTTCCTCCATCCCTGGTGGCCTCGTGGGACCCGGTTGAAGCCGTCGGCGAAGCCAGAGTGGCGATCATCGCAGTGCCGTCAGACCGGCTCCGGCAGAACCTGGTGCAGATTAAAGATTTTCTGATTCCTGACGCTGTGGTCTTGAGTGTAGCCAAGGGCCTGGAGATGCCCGACGGTAAGCGCATGAGCCAAATAATGGAGGAGGAACTGCCCCCAGCGCTCCATTCTGGAATCTGTGTACTGTCCGGCCCAAATCTGGCCAAGGAAATTGCCCAGGGCAAGCCAGCCTCGACCGTGATCGCGGGCCGGAATAGCGACAAACTGGCCGATGTGCAGGACATCCTGATGTCTCCCACCTTCCGGGTCTATACCAGCCGGGATGTGGTGGGCGTTGAGCTCGGTGGTGCCTTGAAGAACATCATCGCCCTGGGGGCAGGATTCGCCGACGGTCTGGAAATAGGCGACAACATCAAGGCGGCCTTCATCACCCGGGGGCTGGCCGAAATAACCCGGCTGGGGGTAGCCGCCGGTGCTCAGCCGATGACCTTCGCTGGGTTGGCCGGACTGGGTGACATTGTCGCCACCTGTGCCAGCCCGTTGAGTCGAAATCGCCACGTCGGGGAGCAACTGGCCCGGGGCAAGACCTGGCCGGAGATCCGTGAGTCGATGGACAACGTGGCCGAAGGCATAATCACCACCGGCGCGGCCCTGAAGCTGGCCCAGGAATTGAATGTAGAGATGCCGATCGCCCAGGTCACCCAGCGGGTGTTATTTGAGGGACTGCCCGCCAAGGAGGCCATCGCCGAATTGATGGGCCGTCCGCCCCGTCCGGAGTGGTAAGCCCGGGAGGGCGTTCAAGCAGGCCCTCCCTGCCCGCTCATCTGACCCGCTCACCTGAGCCGCCGTTTGGGACAACCCGCCGCCGGAACGTCTGCCGGGTCAAGAAGATGATGCCCCCGGTTAGAATGATGCTCACGTAGCTGATGGCCCGGTCTGCCAGGATCAGGGCAGCCGCGCCGCTGGCGGTCAGTGACGATACCCGCACCAGCAATCCGGCCACCCCCGACTCCACCGCCCCGACGCCTCCCGGCGTCGGCACCAGTGTCAGCAGGGAGTTAGCCAGCGTCACAAAAACTATCAGCGCCAGGCTCAAGGGTATTCCCAGCGCCAGGGTAACCAGGTAAAACCGGACCACTTCGGCCAGCCAACCCAGCAGCCCCAGCAGGGTTACCAGAGGTAATCGCCCGAGGCTGCCGATGACGCCTTCCTGGAAATGTTGAAAGCGTTCCGCCAACCAGCCCGGGAGCCGCCGGCTCAGACGGTCGCCGGATTGCCCAATTACCAACAATCCCAGGGCTAAAACTGCCAGCAATGTTAGAGCGATGCCCACTACGGTCCAGGGGGAAGTTGATTCCCGACTGACGATAAATGGTAATGACCCGAGCAGCAGGGCAACCACCAGCACGGTGTCCAGCGTGCGCTCCGAGACGATGGTGCCGACGGTGCGGGAAAATGACTCCCGCTGTTCGTGCTGGTAAAGGTGGGCGCGATAGGCGTCGCCCAGCCGGAACCAGGCCACCGAGTTGGCGAACCAGCCCAGCAGGATGAGTTCGCTGCAGTACAGGACGCCCGGCGGACGGGGGCACGGACCCTGAGCGTTTTGCAATAGCAGTCGCCATCGCGCACCGCGGAAAAGGAAGGTGGTGTAGTGAACGCTCACCGCCAGGGCCAGGAGCCAGGGGTTGCTGCTTCTGATCTGACGCCAGGTGGCGGTCAGGTCAATATCGAAACGGACCACCAGGAAAACTAGAAAGGCAACTGCCAGGGCCAGGGAGATCAATGTGGGGATTGAAAATATCCGTCGCGCAACTGAAACCGGTTCTCCCGGCCGCTGAAGTGAACGAAACATGGCAAGATTAGAACCTGAGACCGGCGGGGAGACCACGGGTTGCTGGCGAGATCGGGCGAGAAATCATGGGGCGCGGTGGCCCGGCAGTCTCACCAGGAGCGGGCGGTAGCTGG
>Ga0214472_10007285_pt1 | contig 11582 bp, 9 predicted proteins | sample RVTome_6_FD_207662 | JGI IMG/M metagenome (GOLD analysis project Ga0214472, IMG submission 207662) | Soil microbial communities from uranium-contaminated site in the Upper Colorado River Basin, Wyoming, United States - RVT140D175 | ecosystem: Environmental > Terrestrial > Soil > Contaminated >...
CGTCAGGAAAAAGTGCCCGGACAGATATTGGGAAGAGAAAAACATCTTTATGGCATTTACACAAAGATGAAGGAACAACATTTATCTTTCTCAGATGTTTATGATGTTTATGCTTTTCGTTTAATTGTTGATGATATCGATACCTGCTATCGCACCATCGGCACCGTACATAATTTGTATAAACCGGTTCCCGGTAAATTTAAAGATTACATTGCCATTCCTAAAGCGAACGGCTATCAGTCTTTGCATACCGTGTTATTTGGTCCTTATGGTGTACCGATTGAAATTCAAATTCGCACCAAGGAAATGGATGATGTTGCCGAAGCAGGCATTGCCGCACACTGGCTTTATAAGGCAGAAGGGAAATCAAAAAAATCCATTCGTCTTACTACCAGTGATCAAAGTGATGCACAACGTCGAGCGCGCGAATGGTTACGCAATATTGTTGAATTAAATAAATCTGCCGGTAATCCGGAAGAATTTTTCGAAAATGTAAAAGTAGATTTATTTCCAGACGATGTTTATGTCTTTACGCCAAAAGGAAAAATCATGGAATTGCCTAGCGGCTCTACCGCTGTTGATTTTGCCTACGCAATTCACTCTGATATTGGTAACCGCTGTGTCGGCACCAGAATTAACAGAAAATTATTTCCGCTCGCAACAGAATTGGCCAGTGGTCAGACTGTTGAAATTATCACTGCAACCAGTGGCCGACCCGATCCGGCATGGCTGAATTTTGTCGTTACCGCTAAAGCTCGAACACAAATCAGGCATGTCCTGAAAAACCTTCAACATAGTGAAGCGATTGCATTAGGAAAACGTTTACTGAACCGCGAACTGGAACCCTTTGCATACACCTATCAGGATATCAGCAAAGTTGATATGCAATATTTATTTTCTGAAAATAAGGTTGAAACTGAAGATGAACTTTTTCAGGAAATCGGGCTAGGTAATAAATTTGCACCTTTGATTGCGAGACAACTTGTTGCATTTGAAAAATTAACCAAACAAAAACATAAAAAAGTTAATTCTAATGAAGCCCGGCCACTTACTATAAAAGGTACGGAAGGCATGGTCGTCAGTTTTCCAAAATGTTGTTATCCGATACCGGGCGATCCAATTCATGGCTTTATCACTTCAGGACGAGGCATCGTTGTGCATCGACAAAGTTGTAAAAACATTGCCGAATACCAAAACCATCTTGAGAAATGGGTTCATGTGGAATGGGAAGCGAGTATTAAACGTGAATTCAGAGTTCGAATTAGTATGAATGCCAGCAATCAACGTGGTGTACTTGCCACTGTTTCATCTACTATTTCTGATGCAGCAGCAAATATCGTCAATGTCGTAATGAAAGACCGTGATGATAGATATACTACTTTACGATTTATTATTGAAGTAAAAGATCGGGTTCATTTAGCTAACGTCATGCGAAAAATCAGATCACTTAAAAGTATTTCCCAGATTACGCGATCTTAAGCTTCAACTTAGACTACTACTAACAATAAGAGGATAAAATAATGCAGCGAGAAATAATATCAACTGCGGATGCACCACAAGCCATTGGCGCCTATTCACAAGCAGTCAAAGCAGGAAATACCGTTTATCTTTCCGGACAAATTCCCTTGATACCTGAAACAATGGAATTGGTTGAAGGTGATATGCGTGCTCAAATTACACGCGTATTTGATAATCTATCCGCTGTTGCAAAAGCGGCAGGTGGTTCACTGGCAGATATAAGTAAACTTAATATTTTTCTAACTGACTTATCCCACTTCTCTTTAGTTAATGAAATCATGGCAGAATATTTTTCTGAACCTTACCCTGCACGCGCAGCTGTTGGTGTTGCCAGCTTACCTAAAGGTGCTTTAGTGGAAATGGATGCGATAATGACGCTTTAACACTTGCTTATAGTTTCTTTCAGCGTTTATCTTCGCTTTGGCAATTTATAAACAAACTTCTCTTTCAGATCCTGTCACTGCATTAAGTGGAGTCGGGCCGCATTTGCTGGAGAAACTGGAACGTATCGGCATTAGTAAAATTCAGGATGTGTTGTTTCACCTACCTTATCGTTACATTGATCGAACACACTTATCACCCATCGGTACATTACGACCGGGACACAATGCTTATATTCAGGGTGAAATCGAACTAACACAAGTGCGTTTTGGTAAGCGTCGCTCATTATTATGTCGAATCAGCGATGGTACTGGTGCCATTGTTTTACGTTTTTTTTATTTTTCCAAATCACAGGAAAAAGGATTACAACGAGGCTTAACAATACGTTGTTATGGTCAGGTTCGTCCTGGTCAGGACTCACTGGAAATCATTCATCCTGAATACCGCGTGCTTAGTGATCATCAGGACAATGAACTGGATGAAAAATTAACTGCCGTTTATCCGAGCACAGAAGGTTTACAGCAGCCACGTCTACGCAAACTTACCGAACAGGCTTTAGCCACATTAAGCAATGATTCTGAAAACCTGATCGAATTATTACCCGAAAATATTTTACTAAAAAACAAGTTACCCACTTTAGCCGATGCCTTAGTGTATGTGCATCGACCGCCACCTGATGCTGATATACAAAGCTTGATAGAAGGAAAACATCCTGCACAACAAAGACTGGCATTTGAAGAATTACTTGCGCATCAATTAAGTTTACTTGAGTTACGTAAAGAATTTAGAACCGGGCAATCCCCTGCTTTTGATAAAAGCAAACAACTTGTTCCTGATTTTCTAAAATCATTATCGTTTGAATTAACTGGTGCTCAGCAACGAGCATGCAAAACAATAACCGCTGATTTAAATAAAACAGAAGCCATGCTGAGACTGATACAAGGCGATGTCGGCTCAGGTAAAACTATTGTCGCAGCTGTAGCTGCCCTGCAAGCCATTGAGGCGGGCTATCAGGTCGCTATTATGGCGCCAACGGAATTACTTTCTGCTCAACACTATAATAATTTTTTACTCTGGTTTAAGCCGCTTGGAATCGATGTTGTATTTCTAACCGGTAAACTTAAAAAATCTTTGAGAGATGAAGCTGAAACGCGACTACAGGAAAAATCTCCTGTTGTTGCTATTGGCACGCATGCCTTGTTTCAGGAATCTGTATCTTTCGGAAAACTGGGACTAATTATTATTGATGAACAACATCGCTTTGGTGTGCATCAACGACTTTCCCTGCTGGAAAAGGGACAACAGCATAATCAGTATCCACATCAGTTGATCATGACCGCAACACCCATTCCCAGAACATTAACCATGACAGCCTACGCCGATCTTGATCACACTGTCATTGATGAGCTTCCTCCCGGCAGAAAAGTGATTAGCACCAGTGTTATTTCAAATGAACGACGCGATGACATCATAACAAGAATAAAACATGTCTGCGCTGAAGGACGCCAGATTTACTGGGTCTGCACCTTGATTGAAGAATCAGAAACTTTGCAATGTGAAACTGCAATGGAAACAGCTGACACACTAAAAGAAAAATTAAAGACAATAAACGTTGGTCTGATACATGGTCGTATGAAAGCAATAGAAAAAGAAAGCATGATGCAGGAATTTAAAAACGGTAAAATTGATCTACTGGTAGCGACGACGGTAATTGAAGTTGGGGTAGATGTACCGAATGCAAGCCTGATGATAATCGATAATGCCGAACGATTTGGCCTGTCACAACTGCATCAATTGCGTGGTCGAATCGGTCGTGGCGAAATAAAAAGCGATTGTGTTTTAATATATCAATCGCCACTTGGTGATCTTGCCAGACAGCGGCTTGAAATCATGCGTACCAGTAATGATGGTTTTGCCATCGCCGAGAAAGATCTGGAATTACGCGGCCCGGGAGAAGTATTAGGGACACGCCAGGCTGGCATGCCGGAAATGCGTGTTGCAGATCTAATGCGTGATGCCAGTTTATTACCCGAAATTCAAAATACCGCTAAAATTTTACTCGAAAGTAACCCTGACAAGGTAGAATCATTAATTCATCGATGGCTCGGTAAAAGCGTCGAATACAGTAACGTTTAATTGGATCATTAATTGAAACTTCATTGGCAAAATAAGGAAGACGCACTATTAGATACTAGTGATATAGCATTACATGATTTTCTGTTTCATGAAGATTCGCTTACACGTTTTATACAGCAACGCTGTGAAGGTGAATTTAATATCGAACTAATGTCGGAGTCATTACAACTGGCAATGTCAGATGAAACACAATTCTTGTCACTACAAAGTGATGAAATAACATTTATCAGAAAATCTCGCTTAAAATGTGGCGATCACGCTGTCGTTTATGCACGCACTATTATGCCGCAAAAAACCATCGAGGGAGAAAATCAGTGGTTAACAAAACTGGGAACAAAGCCATTGGGGGATATTCTCTTTAATGATGAGAAGACCTATCGTACAGACATGCGTTATGCAAAAATTCCTGTAGACTGCGAGTTACATAAAGAGGCAACAAAAGATTTAGATATCTCTTCCGAATTATGGGGAAGACAATCATTATTTTATACTGATCAACAACCTTTACTTATTACAGAAATATTCTTACCTGCGATTCTGGAATGCAGCAAAAACTAAAATCTATTCTTGAGAAAATTGTGGCTCTGTCTCATAAGACCAGTGCGATCATCTCACGCTATGCTCAAAAAATCCGGGCTATCATTGTTACAGTGACTCGCCGGTTATTATTGACTTGTAAAACTCACTGGCCAGCGGTACGTGAGCGACTTGAACAATATGCATTGCTAATCAGACTGGATCGACCTGTTGGTATTTTTTTATTGTTATGGCCCACACTCTGGGGCTTATGGATTGCCGCAAAAGGTTTCCCTGATTCAGATGTATTAGTCGTTTTTGTCTTCGGCGTTATCCTGATGCGTTCTGCCGGCTGTGTTCTAAATGATATTGCTGATCGACGCTTTGATCCGCATGTCTCTCGAACAAAAACCAGACCATTGGCTAGCGGCAAGGTCTCTTCTACTGAAGCATTAATCGTCGCCGGTAGTTTAATCTTTATCGCTTTTTTATTGGTGCTGACGATGAACTGGTTAACAGTGCAACTGGCTTTTGTTGCCGTGATACTCGCCGGAATTTATCCTTTTATGAAACGCTACACCTATTTGCCGCAGTTTTTTCTGGGTCTGGCATTCGGCTGGGCCATTCCAATGGCATTCGCTGCTCAGACAGGAGCAGTACCACAGATTGCCTGGTTATTACTGATCGCAAATATTCTCTGGTCCGTCGTCTATGATACGATGTATGCCATGGTTGACCGCGAAGATGACCTGAGAATCGGGGTTAAATCCACGGCAATTTTGTTTGATGATGCCGATCGGGTTATTATCGGTATAATTCAAACGCTGGTATTAATAACACTGGTAATGACCGGGAAACAGGCGCAGTTGGGAACAAGCTATTTTATTGGTATTGCTATCGGATCCTGTTTCTTTATGTATCAATTAAGTTTAATTTGGAGCAGAAAGCCTGAACGCTGTATGAAGGCTTTTTTAAATAATAACTGGTTTGGCCTGACTATTTTCATTGGCTTATTCCTTGATTTCATAATAAAAAATAATGTTTAAACCCTATCTCTACATCACCTTACTGATTCTTTTGCCATTGTCTCCAATAAAAGCTGAAGACAATGGCACGCTCGTAAAAGATGAATGTATTAGAATTGGCAGCAAATTAGGTAGCGTTAATATTCAGGATTGTTTAGATATAGGTTTAATGGTTACCGAAGGACGTTCCGTTAATAATGCACCTATTCTATTAAAAGAGTATCCGCCACTACCAAGTCGCTCGCCAGAAGGAAAAGTATTATTGATCGGCGGTATCCATGGCGATGAGTATTCCTCGGTAAGCATTGTATTTAAATGGATGCGAACACTCGACAAATACCACTCCGGTTTGTTTCATTGGAATATTATTCCTTTGTTAAACCCGGATGGCCTGTTACAAAGAAAATCCCGGCGGATGAACGCGAATGGTGTTGATCTGAATCGCAATTTTCCGATGCATGATTGGGAAGATACGGCTATAAAGCACTGGATTGAATATACCGAAAGAAACCCTAGATATTATCCCGGCAAAGGATCTTTAAGCGAACCGGAGTCAACCTGGTTGGTTGAACATATTAATCAGTTTACCCCTGATGTAATTGTTACAGTACATGCACCGCACGGGATTGTTGATTACGACGGACCTCGCAATGGCCCTTATAAACTGGGACGTCTACATCTCAATCTATTAGGCACCTACCCGGGTTCTTTAGGTAACTACGCGGGGATTCAACGTAAGATTCCGGTTGTGACTATTGAACTTCCTTATGCCGGCATCATGCCAACCAGTAAGGAAATAAATGATATCTGGCGTGATATGGTGAGATGGTTGAGTGAGAATATTTCCGAAGAAGCTTACATCGAATCACAAGAATCAGATCAGGACGCAGCTCCTTCATAAATTATTCGCCATTGTCCATCATCTTCCAAACGCCAGTACTGTCGTTTGGTAAACTTCCTTTTAAAATTGTCACTGGCATAATCTTGATCAAATGTAACAACCATTAATTGTTGTTCACCCGGATAAAGAAACATACTTGTATCAGTTAAATTAACCCTAATGAATTTTTTCGATGGGTTAACCCTGCGTTTGTACTCAACCCATGAAGCGTAATCTTTTCCTAAACCTGAATATTCTTTTGAATAATGGCGTAAGTACAAATCGACATCTCGACTTTCCCAATCATATCGCCATTGCTCAACGAATTGTTCGTAATCGCTTTTAGATTGTTTCCATTCTTTTTTTGTAATCCAGTTAATCGAATCAGAAATAATAACCGGCGTTTGTCCTTTATCTATAAAGGGTGACAACATGTTTAAATCATTATTACTAACAATCACACAACCGTTACTGTCTTTGGGAGGGCGACTATAAGTGCTACTTGGTGTGCCATGTAACCAGATACCGTAACCCGTTCGGCCATGGCGTTGATCCCAGGCATTCGGATAATCAATCGGATAAGCGCCGTCGCCATAAAGATCGGGTAATTCATCCGGACTAATAAATCCGGTAACAAAATACACACCTACCGGTGTTTTTTGGTCTCCTTCAACATACTTACCAGTTCCATTCTTGCCAATAGTGACATAAAAATCCTTTATCAATATTGGCAAACCATGCTGATTTTTGAATAAGAACAAACGTGAACGAGATGAGTCAACAACAATGGCATATTCCTGATTGCTTGCCAGTTGAATTAAGGTTGCCGGTATTTTGTCTCTATCAACCGGAGATTGATTATATCGCCATCGTGCCTGAGCTTCATCACGCAAAGCCGTAATGCGTTCAAAAGAAGCATTGGGAATATTGCCAAAATCAGTAATGGCCTGGGAACGCGCCAACATCATGTCAGCATAAATTAATTGGGCTACTTTGAAATCCGGATTAAGCTTTATTAATTGGCTTAAATCTTTTATTGCCTGCTCTGTTTTATCCTCTTTAATATTTTTCAAAGCATGAATTAAAAGACCTTCAGAATGTCTTGATAAACCTTGATCAGAAGTGGCCTTTGATAAAAGGTCAGCGGCAACTATCGGATGACTTAAACCGAGATAAAAAAGAAAAAGAAAATGTTTGAATTTAATTTTCATTGTTAACATTATCCCGCACCAATTACCGCGTTCTCTCCTGCGTAATTAACCATTTATCATTTACTTTTCGCATTAGTATTTCTTTTTTAACCTTATCACCATAAGTATTAGACTGATAACTTTGCGTGAACCTGATTTCAGCATAGTCTTTTCCATGAAGATTGATCTTGATATCAGACAAACCAACTTTAATGAATTTTGGTTTACGTAAACGAACATGTCGTTCTTTTTCCCACTCTGATCGACTTAGTCCTTTCGGCGGAACAAATTCTTTGCCATAACTAGTAATATAACTATCTACATCCTTTGCCGACCAGGCATTCGCCCAATTTTTTAACGCCAATTCAACTGCGGTTCTATTTTTTGCTTTTTCTTGCTCAATATCTACCTTTTCAACCACTGCTACTGCCGGTTTTTGAACATCGGCTTGCCTGGGCTCTGGTTTCGCTGGAATAGTGATAATTTCCGGTTCTTGTGAAACAGGTTTCGTTTCCGGCTTTGCTTCAATCCTGGGAACAGGTTCAGGCTCTGGAGCAACAACAGCAACCGTCGTGTTTTCAGGTTTAGATGAAGGCGGTGCCGAAATTAATTCATTAACAAGCGATAACTTTTCTCTAGCCGTCTCATTACTGGTATCCAGTTCCAATGCCTGATTGTATGCATGGCTGGCCATTTTAGCGTAAATATCACCTAAGTTTTCGTGCGCAGTGGCATAACTTGGATGGGTATTGATAGCGCTTTTCAGTGCCTCTGACGCTTCTGTATATTTGCCCTGAGCAGCATAAACAACGGCAAGATTATTAAACGGTTCTGGTAAATCAGGGTTTTCTTTTGTTAACTGAATAAACACCGTTTCGGCATCGCTGTATCTATCAAGGCGCGTCAGTATCAAACCCTTCATAAACTGCAACTTTATATCTGATGCATTACGAGATAATTGATTATCCGTTAATTTAAGAGCTTCTTTATATTGCCCATCGTTAATTAAAAGCTGAATATCACCATAAGAGCTTTGTGCGAAAGCACTGGAAAAACAAAAAATAGAACTAAGCAGTATTGAAATAATCGTTTTATAAAAAGTCATTAATAGTTCCATTAGATAGTGAATTGATTAACTATTTTTGCTCCAACTTTTCGAAAATTGGAGCCCCGAGAGGGAATCGAACCCCCAATAGGTGATTACAAATCACCGGTTATACCATTTAACTATCGGGGCAATGTTATTCATTGCCTCAATGTATTCAATCCAAAAATACAAATTTGTGAAATTTTGTGGGCATATTCTAAGGATTTCCCTATTGCATAGCAATTCCATTGCATTCAACAGGTAATGCATTAAATCGTGCCGGAAAACCGGTAAATAAATCATTGACGTAATTAGAGTTCTGAATGACGCTGACATCAAACCAAAGTATCTTCTTTCCGCCGGAATACGGCACGACCACGGATTGATAGCCTTTTGTCTTAATCTCGTTTAGACGACGATTTACCGATGCCTGGCTGGAAAACAAACCTAGGGAAATCGCGTTTAAAAGATCGCCTTCCCTGATCAACCTCATATCCTTTACGCCTTTTTGCTCAAGATCTTTCATTGCAGCCTCTGCCTGTGCAAGCGAATCACGTGGTGCCAGATATACCCAGAATAATTGTTTTCCCTGTTCATCTGTTTGCCTCACTTTATATATAATTCCTCGGTCATCAAGCCATTTTGATAATAATTCAGACTCTTCGACGTTCGGAATTGGGCCATAGGTATAACAGATGGTTTTTACAGGTATTGATTTCACCGGTTCGGCAAAGTCATCGGAAAATAAGTTTTCTTTCTGATCAACATATTGTGCTATTTCATCATCCAGCTTCGGCATTGATGTATCTGTTAAAAGCGACTTTATCATCTGCTCTGTATTGGGGTTCATTTCAATAGGCATTACCGGTTCTGAACTAAAATTTGCCACAGACAGTTCATTGTCTAGCTTAATGTGACTTCTTGTCTCTGGCAGCTTATCAAGCTCACTTAACAGCACCAGTTTTTGTGTCCCTGGCGGAACTTTAATTGCAGAAGCAACATTGACGCGGTTTAGTATCGCATCACGATCAATTTCCCAACCCAGATAAACCACATTAACCAGGAATAATAATATAAAAAACCACTTCATAGGGAAGCCTTGTGAAGAATTGAAAGTCCGGCTAACACCAGATTAGGTTCTTGTTGAAACGGATGATTCAGTAAAGGTTTAATCAACTTTGCCATACCGCCGGATATTATACATGTTGGTTTACAGTTTGATTCTTTCGAAAATTTATCCACCGTATGATCGATCATCGATACTGCTGCTAAAAAAGCACCATTATTAATGGCAGATTGAGTGTCTTTAGCATAATCAAGTGATGCCTGATGTTTAACGTCAACGTTAATCTGTTCGGTGTTGTTTACTAATGCTCTTTGCATCAATTCAATACCAGGAACAATATAACCACCTAGATGTTGACCCTCAAGATTAATTAAATCTATTGTTAATGCTGTACCACAACTAACCAGACACAATGCCGATTGATACTGTTCCCAACTGGCTATCATCGCCAGCCATCGATCAAGCCCCATCTGTCGAGTATCACTATAACTATTTTTTAGTTTATTAAAACTGGCTGAAACACTCGGTTGCCAACATTCTTGTTGCCACTGCTTTTTTACCCGAACATTTAGTAAATTGAAAATTTCATTTCCAGCAACGTTTGAAACCAATACATCCGACGGTTTTTTAGAAAGCAATAAATTTTCCTGAATATTCTGTTCAAAATCATTTTTTTTATATCTAAACGCACCGCTAGAAATAAATTCCTCTTGTTCCTGTAGAGCCCATTTGACAGATGAATTGCCTATATCCAACAGGAGTTTCATTATGCTGAAACTCTCAAACTAATTTCACCTGAGGTATAACTCTTCATTTCACCTGCGACTAACATTAATAATGACCCTTGATTATCTACACCTTTTAATATGCCCTCAATTTCTTCGTTTGGTAAGAGTAATCTGGCGTGACGCTCAACATAGCAATCCAGTTTTCGCCATTCATCAAGAAGATTTAAACTTTGGTCTAATTTCATGTCTTCAAGTACTTCAAAAATATTTGACAGTAATGTAGCCATTATATGGTTTCTTGATAAGCGTCGTTCTGCGTGGCTACACATATCCGTTACCGCCTGGTCTATATTGTCCTTCGCTTCTTCTGCCAGGTCGTAGTTCAATCCTATACCAATGACCACATCAACAGGGCCACTCGCTTCGCCGCGAACTTCTATCAATATTCCGCCTATTTTTTTATCCATTACAACAATATCATTAGGCCACTTTAAACCAATCGTTGTGATTTGTTCAGCATACAATGCACGAGCAACAGCAACCCCCATATACAAGGACAATAAACTTAACTCTTTAGGTACAATATCAAATCGCCAACCAATGGAAAATATAAGTCCACTGCCAAGAGGCGAAATCCACGTATTACCTCGTCGACCACGCCCATGTGATTGATATTCGGCCAATACAACGTTGCCATGAATTTGTCCGCTTGCCAAACGATCGAATAAATAAGAATTTGTTGATTCGGTTTTAAACAGAACCTCGATATTTCGGCAGGATTTTTTTGTTTGAGAGGATAATAATTTTTTTATTCTTTTTTCCGATAATAATTCTATTGGATGAGCCAGACGATAACCTTTACCGCGCACAGCTTCAATCTGCAAACCTAGTGATTCAAACTGTTTTATCCCTTTCCATATTGCCGCTCTTGAAATATTAAGCTGCGTCGCAAGTGCTTCGCCTGAATGGAATTGCCCATCTGAAATGATTGGTAGCAAAGAAGCATGTCCCTTTTTCATAGATGAGGATAATTTAAACCGACGATGACTAAAAAT
>Ga0214472_10007286_pt1 | contig 11581 bp, 10 predicted proteins | sample RVTome_6_FD_207662 | JGI IMG/M metagenome (GOLD analysis project Ga0214472, IMG submission 207662) | Soil microbial communities from uranium-contaminated site in the Upper Colorado River Basin, Wyoming, United States - RVT140D175 | ecosystem: Environmental > Terrestrial > Soil > Contaminated >...
AAATATGAAATGGGATTTACCCAGCGTATGGCATGGGTAGGGCAATTATCGGTACATGCGGTATCGGGATATCCCATGCAGTTGTCACATTTAATGGCGAGCTTTTTGGGTTTTAACCTCGTGTCTTCGGTCTTTTCTCCCTTCCCGTCTCCTGCTTTAGCTCTACCTAGTAAGGCATCAAATATATCGAATTTTCTTTTTTCGTGTACTGTTTTCGTTGAGACCATCTGTATGACATTGTATGGACATCTTATCGCGCACCCAGCGCACCCTATGCATTTATCATCTATGATATAGATCTCACCTGTTGGCGCTCTCTTGATAGCATCAAAGTTGCAGATCAGGCAGACCGGGTCTTGGCATAAACGACAGGCAACAGGAATAGATATTTCGGCGAACCGTGTTCCTCTTCTATCTAGGCGTGGATAACCATGCCGGTCCTCACAGGCCTCTACACAATTGTTACAATGAATACAGGTTCTCAGGTCAATGATGAGAAGATTCTCACTTTGTATGATTCCCTTTTCCACTAATGCTTCAAGCCTCTCCGCCTTAGCCGGATCCCTCTGGACTTCCAGGGTCTTGAGCTTTCGCTCCATAATAATGTCCTGCATTTCTTCAGCCAGCTTTGGGTCTGTACCAAGTAGTGCGTTGAAATCCTCTTTTGCTACCTGGATTAGCTCAACCTTCGTGAAGGCTGATACGGTGGCACTTCGTTTCTCATCTTCCAGAAGTGCCATCTCTCCGAAGTAGCTTCCCTGCGCAAGATAGGCAATAATCTGGTCTTTATCCCCACTTTGTTTTGTTATCTTGACAAATCCATTCCGTATTATATATAGAGAATCTCCGGGATCGCCTTCCCTGAATATGACATCTCCTTGATTAAAGGATTTTAGTTTGACTTTACCTTCTAGTTCCTTGAGCATAGCGTCGCTCAAATTTCCAAAAAGCGGTACTTTTCTAAGATAAGTACGAACGGCTCGTACAGTATATTTTTCTTCGATTATTTCCCTGAACTTGGGAGATATCTTCATTAATTCCTTTAGAACCTCTGAAGGTATCTCGAGCAGGTATAAGTTGTCCTTGGCCGAAACTGTAGCGCTCCTTGGATAGCCTGATAATGCTGCCATTTCTCCGAAAATGTCACCTGCTTCCAGGTTGGCGAGGGTCAAATTGTCGTATCCTGCGGTATTGATTGTTACCTCTACCGAACCTTCAAGAATTGCGAAAAATGTGTCGCCGTATTCTCCCTCTCGACAAACAACACTCCCTGCTGAAAACTGCTGCTTTTTAGACTTATCGACCAGGCTGCTAATATTTTCTGCCGAAAGCTCCGCGAAGAGATGCATCTGGTTTAATTTTTCCTTTATGGATTCCTCCTCGGAACGTATATCGTTAACTGTTGGGGTATTCTGTGGTGTATTCATCGATCATCCATCACACGTTATCGATTTATTATTTTAGCAAAATTTATAAATTAATCGGGCATTCTCTTTGTTTTCAATTTCAATAGGCATTGGAGAATGAAACAATCAGTTTAGTTCGAGAATCCTACCTTTCTCATTGCTTACTATAAAACCTTTAAGAGTTGCGTTTTCTCTCCTGGAGGCTTTTTCTATAACCGCAATGCTGTCTTCTGTTCCGTGGAGCATGTAAATCTGTCCAGCACTATTGTAGATTACGTGCATATGAGGTTCATATTCATTACATGGCGCTACCGATAATCCGTGAACTTAATTTTCTTAACTTCATAGGGAACAAAAGTATACACTAGTCTCCATCTATCCTGCTACTCCACTTGTGCTTATAGGGCAAACGCTACCGCATCGCTTATCTGGACCAGGAAAGTCAGGATCTAGAACCTCGTGCTCCTTGTTATTATTGTCCAGGTTGTCAAACTCATCTAGTGGGCATGGTGTAGTTTGGTCACTACTATGATTTTCCCATTCATCGCTGCTTGGGCATAGATTGTTCGCAATGGCCGGTCTCAACAAATATATTGAAACATGCAGGAAGACAGACGATGTTCCCAAAATCGTTATTATTAAGATTGCCGCCGTGATTAACTTTTTCATTTCTGCCTGCTCTTACTTTTTGTTCTACTATCTACAAAGTGCAATGACTGTGCCAACATTCTTAACCAGTGCATTAAATTCAAAAAAGCTCGTGATATTGGGCTGTTAGAGTTCTTGATCTGTTTAAATTAGTATACCGTATCTATCATTTGAACATAAACCTCGTTTACTCTATTGTAAACAAAGTTAACGATATACCGCTCTCCATTAAGAGCCTGGTAAAACTAAGCCACGAATTTTTTCAGTAAAAAACTAGGAGCAATGAAGCGAACGAGATGGGATCCTACAACTAAGGCAAACGCAATATTTGAAGGTCTATCCGGGAGACCAGTCTCTGAGATATGCAATGAGGACGGACTACATCTGATCATTTGGCAATTTGATCATTTTACTCCAATATCTCCTCCCCCAGCCTGTTGGGGGAGGATTAAGGTGGGGGTTAATCACCTCCGTTACAATTTCAATATCCCACTACACCTCATTATTCCAAAATCTTATTACCTTAAATCCCTTTTCGTCAAGCCACTTATCCCTTTTTGCATCATAAAACCTCTTTTCATCGTGCTGTCCCTCATCCACTTCTACAATTAATCTTTTCTCTTCACAAACAAAATGAACGATAAATGGCCCTAAGGGATGTTGTCTCCTAAATTTATATCCACCGATCTTACGAAGACGGAGATGAGCCCACAGTTTTCTTTCTGCTTCTGTAGGATTTTTTCTCAATTCCCTTGCTCTGTTAACCCCCATCCTAACCTTCCCCCTTTATGAAAGGGGGAAGGGATAATTTTTAGATTTCCTGCACATTTCAGGTGGATTGAGGTACTTATAATGAATTATACAACGACACTTAGCCTTGTTGGTTGCCACGGAAATAGGGACAGTCGTCCCCATTTTTTTTTATATATTGAAATTTAGACGTTTGGTTATATTAATTTGTATCTCTTTATCTTCTTTATCAATCCCTGCCTTGTTATTCCAAGAATTTCTGATGCCTTTTGCTTATTTCCTCGTGTTTTCTCCAGAGCATCTTTTATCATTCTTATCTCAATTTCTTCAACTGTTTCTTTAAGAGATTGGCTATCTCCTCTTGCATACGATCTCACATGCGTAGAACCCTTTCCTTCCATTTCACGTTGGACCTGTTCTGAAAGGTCTGTCTTGTCTATAACATCACTTTCTGTCAGAATGACGGCCCTTTTGATTTCGTTCTCCAGTTCTCTCACATTGCCAGGCCAGCTGTAATTCACGATGCAATCCATAGCTTCCGCGGAGAAATGCATCTGGCCATGTCCAAGTTCGCTTGTAAGAATATTTAAGAAATGTTTAGAGAGCATGGGGATATCTTCTCTTATTTCTCGCAGTGACGGCATACGGATGTGAACAACATTTAATCGGTAATACAAATCTTCTCTGAAGAGTCCTTTATTAATTTCGCCGATCAGATCTTTATTTGTTGCAGCGATTATCCTTACGTCAACTGATATATCTTGTTTTCCACCGACCCTTCTCAGCGTCTGTTCCTGTATAACACGGAGAAGTTTAGCCTGAGCGGGAAGACTCATATCTCCGATCTCGTCGAGAAAGAGGGTACCGCCATTTGCCATCTCAAATTTTCCTTCTCTTCTTTCAACGCCTGTGGCAACCCCTTTTTCTATACCAAAGAGTTCACTCTCCAGTAAGCTCTCCGGAAGCGCGGCACAGTTAATATCCACAAAGGGTTGATTTGACCTTGAGCTATTGAAGTGGATCATGCGCGCAGCCAGTTCTTTCCCGGTACCGCTCTCTCCTGTGATCAGAATATTGATTGGAGTGTCCGCAATCTTTTCTATAAGATTTACTACGTCCTGTATTCTCCTGCTCGTTCCGATTAATTTACTTGTGAAGAACTTGCCCTTTACCTTATCTCTCAAGACTGCATTTTCACGCTGGATGCGGGATTTTGCCTCTTCGAGCTCCTTTATCAACTTTGCATTTTCAATTGCTACTGCCGCATTTGAGGCAAAGATTTCCAATGTTTCTTCGTCCTGTTTTGTAAACGATCCGTCATTTTTATTAAGGGTCTGTAAGACACCTACTGTTTTTCCTTTTATATCTTTCAAAGGCACGCATAGAATTGATTTTGTTCTATAGCCAGTCCTCTTGTCTATTTCTGGGTTAAATTTTGGGTGCGAATACGCATCTTCAATGTTTGTAATTTTCCCAGTCTTAAATGCTTCGCCTGCTATTCCTAGTTTCGCGTCGAATCTGATTATTTCAGGGGTTCCCATTGCGAGATGTGACCATAGTTGGTCTGTATTTTCGTCATATAGAAATAATGTTGTCCTGTCTGCGTCTACAATCCTTGAGGATTCCTTGACAAGAAAATCTAGAAGGACGTTTAGGTCTCTCTCTGCATTGATCATACGGGAGAGGTTAAAAAGGGAGTAGTGTTCTTTTACGAAACTGCTCTCTGAATCTTTATCTACTGGGTCCGTCATACTCGTAAAAAATTATATCATGCCTTAACTTTTAGCGTCAACTCCGTTTACGTATTGTGTGAACGGGGTTAACTTGTTGAAGAACGTTTATGTAACCTGCCTATACATCTTTTTGTAAATGCACTTGGATGGTCCGCCTGGAAACTATAAATCACCCCTATCTTGTTCTTCCCCCTCAATGGGGAAGAAATCCTACCCTTCTCCTTGAAAAGGGAGGGGAAATTGTCTCCTCTCCCTATAGATATAGGGGGAGGATCAAGGTGGGGGTATTTGAAAACCGAAACTAGGGTAAAAAGCTACCAAGCGATTCTTTAATCTGTTTAACCCTCTTGGACCGCCTCTTTTTCCTCGTTTCAGCCTCTTTCCAAAGCCTTACTTCGTAAGGGGTCTCAGGTTTGAAACCGGGGAGGGGCTTTGGTTTACCGTCATCACCAATATGAACAAAGCTGAGAAAAGCGGTACATGTATGCTTCTGATCACCTGTGGTCAGATCCTCAGTAAGCACCTTTATTCCAACCTCCAAAGATGTGTTACCCACGTAGTTGATTCCGGCCTTGAGGATAATGACGTCACCAACTCTAATCGGTGAGTAGAAGTAAAGATTGTCGAGTGAGCCGGTGACTATTAATCCTTTTACATATCGTCCGGCAAGTATTGCCGCAGTCTCATCGATATCCAACATCAGTTTACCGACTGACATAAAGTTGCCGTAGAAGGTATCTTCCGGTAAGACTGCCCTGATCGTTTCTAGGTTAAATCTGGTCACCTCTGTTTCGTCGACAAGGTTCTCCGCCATTTCATCTCTGTTTGCCAACTCGGGCATTCTTGCATCTTTTCTGTCCTTGGCCTCTACATTGATTAATTCCTCAAGCTCACCAACTGGTGTTATTTTTTCCTTTACGCCCCTTGGTTTACCGTGTTCATCAACTGCTACAAATGCCAAATGAGAGGTTGTCGTTAATTTTTTCTCACCTGTTTCCGGATTTTCCGAGTGTACCCTAACTCCTACTTCCAGTGAACTATTCGCTATATACTCCACCCAGCTATCCAGAATGGCAATCTCGCCTACCTTAATAGGATTGATAAAATCTATGCTATCAGTTGTTCCAAGGACTGTTATACCTTTTGCAATTCTGGATGAGGTTATGCTCCCTGCTAACATAATCCAATCCATAATTCTTCCGCCATGAAGTGTCCCCAAGGTGTTTGCATGCTCAGGGAATACTAGCTGGATCATTTGATTTCTTGTTTCTTTGATGCTTGGCATAGTTATGAAGATGCTTCATTTAGTCTATCTACTTGTTCCGGAGACAGCCTCCAGCCCGAAGCACCGCAGTTTTCAATTGTTCTCCTAACGCTGTCGGATTTTGGTATTGCTATAACATAAGGTTGCGAAATGCACCAGTTTAGAGCAACCTGTGCTATGGTTTTATTTGTCTCTGAAGCTATCTGCTCTAATACCTTAAATCTGTTTCTCTTAAAAAGACTTGAGCCTTTCGCCAAATTTCCATTATCCAGGGGTGTATAGGCCATAATAGTTATCTGATGTTTTTGGCAGTATGGTAACAAATCATACTCAATTTCTCTGCTGTTTAGATTATACAGGACTTGATTGGAAACAATTTGATGGCTTTTCATGTATGCCTGGGCCTCTTGCATCTCTTCGAGTGTGAAATTACTCACACCAATATATTTAACAAGTCCGTCGTCCGCAAGCTTTTCCATTGCTCTAATCGTCCCCTTAATTGGGAAACGTGGATTAGGCCAGTGTATCTGATAGAGGTCAATATAATCGGTTTCCAACTGGACGAGGCTGCCCTCGGCAGCTCTCAGAACACCGTCATAATCCAGGTGCCTCCCGGAAACTTTAGTGGCGATAAAAACCTGGTCTCGAATTTCCTTTACCGCTTCGCCCACGACATCCTCAGTGTAGTAACCCTCAGCAGTATCTATTAATGTGGCTCCGAGCTCGATTCCCTTTCGGAGCGGCTCAACTCCACCCCTGTAGTTCCATGTGCCAAGCCCGATTTCTGGAACCATCACGCCGGTGTTGCCTAGAGTTTTAAATTTCATTTTTGATTAACTTCAATTTAATCAATTATCCATTCTTTTCAAAGAGAATGTGAATTTCTAAAAATATTAAATTTATCAATGCCGAGAAAACGTTGGATTAAAAATTGTTCGGTAAGATTATTTTTCATTGATGCTCCATTGTGCATGTGTCATTCCAGGGGAATCGAGTGAAGAAGATATTTGGATAACCGATGGAGCTTCTCCCTGCTTGAATTAAGGTGGGATTCTCGGGGATGATAAGAAGGGTCAATGCCCGTTTAGTATTCTCGGTATGACTTGGCGTACGAGGTCAAGAAGTTTCTTTTTTGGGCGGTGTTCCATGCCTTTATCTTATATCTAGTCACGACTGCAGACGTCTTAAAGTATACTCGCAAACAAAGGATTAAAGAGTTAAGGATCCTGCATAATGCGCAAAAAAAGATGATTTTACGGAAATAATTCCGTATAATCAGTAGTCAGGTCGTGGTAAGCTGGGAAAGCTACCGCGTCGTGGAGAGAAGGAAGGTTCAATCAGCAACACGGAGAAGGAAAAGGAGGTGATCCCGATGGGGCGTTTGTTTCTGGCTGGTGTCGTGACATGTCTGCTCGTGGCGATGGTGCACACTTCCTGGGCTGGGGAACCAGCCCGCAAGTCAAAAGGGGCGAGTATCCAAGGCAATGCGTTGATTCTAGAAGAAGGGTTTACGTTCAAAAGGACTGAGAAGGGTGTTCAACTGGTAGACCCAACCGGGCGGTACGCTCTTACATACATTTGCACGGGCTGCGATCGATGCGGGGTATCTGTTACGCCGCACGCGCTCCTCTGTGGTGGTAAATGTGAAGGCGGGTGCAGCTGGGAAGAGACGAGATAGGGCTTGCGGAAAAGGCAATGTGTTCGCTTTTATTTGGAATTTTCTTTTTTCGGGCGGTTTTCCGTTTTCCCTCTGTTGACGTAAAATTAGACTTGTTGTAAGATGGGCTGGACCAGCGATATGAAAACGGGAAAAAAGAAAGGGTCATTGCGTGACTTTGTACTGTTTCAATAATTTTAGTAATTCTGGATCGATCTGGGCGGTTCCGTCAATTTCTCCCTGTAACTTGGATACTCTAGTGTTCTTCCATAATTTCTAGCGGTTACGTGTTGTTGACTCAAAGGGAATCTTTACGTATGCTCCTACTCCCAAACGATAACAAACCATTAGGAGGCTATCTATGCGATTCTTAGTCAAGGTGAACATCCCCGTTGAGGCCGGGAACGCGGCCGCAAAGGCTGGAAAACTCGGTGCGACCATCCAATCCATTCTCGAAGATTTGAAGCCAGAGGCCGTCTATTTCACGGACAACAACGGACAGCGGACGGGGTTCATTTTCCTCGAGATGAAGGACGCTTCCCAAATCCCTGCGATTGCGGAACCGTGGTTCCTCGCGTTCAACGCGAGCATTGAGATTCATCCGGTCATGGTACCAAAGGATCTCGTTAAAGCGGGGCCCGCGATCGATCGAGCGGTCAAGAAATACAGCCGTTAGATAAGATATGGTCCGAATCTTTTCCAAAGTCACACCAGCAACTCTTCGATTCTTCGACGCGGCTCAGAACTCAGGGCAGGGGCTGGTGTGCTACTCAGATTATGGATGACTTGCGTTTATACTCGCGGCTGGAAGCCGCTCCTACAGTTAATCCGTACCATTATCCGTTAACAAGGGATTGTCACGAAGTGATTGCGACAAAATTCCGGAGGGGAATGGTTCACTATCTTATTGAGTATTCGATTGTGACAACTGCTTTGATGCTTTTATCGATCGTGGAAGTGTCATATATCCCATATTATATCTTGACGTGAAATTAGACTTGTTGTAAGATGGGGTAAAGTAGCGATTTGCGGTATAACACCCCTAATAGGGAATTATACTGCGTTTTTTTGCAGTCTAATCAGTAGTTAGCTGGTGCTACTTGACGGAGAACAGAAAGGAGATGGGATCGTGCGGAGATTCTCGTATATCGTCCTTCTCGCGGTAGTGGGAGCATTGGTGGTGGGTTGCCTTGCGGCAACCCCGCCGCCCGATAGCGCACCACCCCCCGAGATCGTGGTATTGGAGGTTGTTGGCGGGGCCTCTGGCGGCTGTGGACCCGCGTCGCTAGATTTTGTTCGGGTTTTGCCCGACGGATCCAGCAGTCCGGGTTTCTTCCGTGTTCCCGAGGGAAGGTTACTAGTTGTGACGGATGCTGATTGGCAGTATGCACACGCAACGCGAGCGAACAAGATGGAGATTCTTCGCCTCTTTATTGAGAATCTCGCGGACCCTTCTCAGGACCGGAGGGCTTTTGAGTCCACGATCTTACTCAATGCTGATGGAGAAGGTGGCATCAGCGAGCATATGACCACTGGCTTGGTGGTTTCATCCCAGGCACGCATATGCCCCGACTTGTTCCCAGGTCCTTTGGGTCCACCTTCTGGCCTCCAGCACCTAATCATACGTGGTTACATGGTTCCGGAAAGCTAAAACGTTGCGAAACGATCGCGGCAGTTCCTGAGCGCGTCGTGTCGCCGGGCGTCCCGGTCGGGCGGCCGTGGCTCAGCTTCGGTTCGTTAGTGGGAAAATCAGGGACTCTTAACTTATTTAATTGAGTACTCGATAGTCACAACTGCTTTGATGCTTTTATCGATCGTGGAAGTGTCATATATCCCATAATCTGAAACATAGAAAATCACGGGGTCATTGCTTGACTTTGTGCTGTTTCAATAATTTTAGTGACTTTGGATCGATTTGGTCAATTCCTTCAATTTCTCCCTGTATCTTGGATACTCTAGTGGTTGATATACCAAATTCTTTTGCCACAGTTTTTAAATCCAGATTCACTACCCTCCTGAGCAAATAAAGAGCCGCTTTATAAGCTCCGAATGGAAAAAAGGTGTCGGATGCGTGATGTTCCGTTGTGCATTCGTCATTCCCGCGGATTCTTAGCGCGAATCCAAAAAATACTTCTGGATCTCCGATGCAGCTGGTCCCCGCATGAATTAAGCAGGTAGTCCTCGGAGATGACAAGAACGGTCAATACCGTTTACTATTCTCGGTATAACTTGGCGTTCGAGTCCAAGAAGTTTCTTTTTTGGGCGGTGTTCCATGCCTTTATCTTATATCTAGTGACGTCTGCAGACGTCCTAAAGTATACTCCCAAACAAAGGAATAAAAGGAATAAAGAGTCAAGGATTCTGCATAATACTCTAAAAAAGATGATTATACGGAAATAATGTCGTATAATCAGTAGTTAGGCCTAAATTTGAAGAACGAAAGGAGAAGAACCATGTGTGATCGAGTGTTAGTCAAAATGAAGACCGTGTTGCTCTTGCTGATAGCCGTCGTTTCGGTGGGATGCGCCAAATTAATTACGGTACAGCTAGAACCGGTTGTCGTTGCCCAGGATTGCACGAGCGACCACGACGAGGCCTCGTCGGCGTGCGGTTTCCCATGTGGTTTGGCAAAATATGGACTTGCCTGCGTGGGTAGCGAGGGTGTCGTGCCCGCCAACTCCCTGAAGGAGTTCACCAACCCGGTTGTTCCGCCGGTTGTCGGTTGGGGAGACAGCTACGACGATGGAACGGAGCCATGTCCATGTTGGGAGTGGGTGAGCACTTTCAGTCGCGGCTACGTGCGATTTGACCTGACCAAGTTGGTGGGTCCGGTCCAGAGTATCGAGTCTTCTGCCGTCTCGTGGAAGACGAACAGGCTCAAAGGGGGTTCGTCGAAGTCGTGCGTAAAATCCCTTTACGAGGCAACGGGTCCATGGAAAAGGGGCGCGACCCCGGTGCAACTTCTGTTCGAAAATCTTGACACGGCGGCAATTAGCGGCGGCTACTATGGGGTGACGAAGCAAGCGGTGAGCTGGTGGGCGAACCCGAACGAGAACTACGGGTTGATGTTTGAGCCGTCCCGCGCAAAAACTCTGCCGAAGTCGAATTCGGATTGTGCCGACTCGTTAGAGGATCTCCGTCTTATGGTGAAGTATCGCCAAAAAGACGTGAAGTGGCCTGGTCAGTAAGAGGAGAAGATGCACTTTAGGTTCCAGCCTTTTTGGAATCCAGGGCGCCTCTCCTTCTCATTTCCGTGTACGGTCATCGACAGACTCGATTAACGGCAGACATGCCTGACGAGGCGCTGGAGAGGGACACCACAAAAAGCGCGGCGGCACTCAGCTCAAACGTTAGGGAAAAAATGGAGGACTTAAACCTTATTTAATTGAGTATTCGATTGTGACAACTGCTTTGATGCTTTTATCGATCGTGGAAGTGTCATATATCCCATAATCTGATACATCGGTAGAGTTTACAGGGGTGATTTGAAATACACCCTGGCTGGCATATTTAAGTTCTCCAACCTGGCTCCCGCTATTGCTGGCTAGCTGTTCAGCCCGCATCCTTGCATTTTTCGTTGCTTCCCCAAGCAGTTGGATTTTCAAGTCATCCAACTTTGTATAATAGTACTGAGGAGTATAGGACGCGAACTCGATTCCCTCTTCTATCAAAGAGGTTGATTCATTTGCTATTTCTGATATTTGTGAAACATTGGGAGATGTAATACTAATATTTTGATCTAAAACGTAACCATCAATTATATTGGTTGCAACACCTTCGGGTGTTAACTGGTATTGAATAATGGTCGATACAGAAGAAACCTCGATATCTTTCTTGTCGATGCCCTTTTGCTCGAGATAGGTGAGAACCTTTTGCAGGTCCTGCTTGAGGTTATTGTATGCCGTAACAAGGTTTTGGGACCGAGCTGTAATCCTGCTCTGCCACACTGCTAGATCTGAGGTTATCTTTTGCTCTGCAAAACCCTTTATCTGGATACGCTGATTTTGTATCTTTATTTTCTCTACTGTCATGGCTACGAGAAGTGATGAAATGATAATGCCTATAGCTAAGCAGATGCCTAAGAGTGTCAGACCAATCCATGTATTACTATTTTTATCCATAG
>Ga0214472_10007287_pt1 | contig 11580 bp, 11 predicted proteins | sample RVTome_6_FD_207662 | JGI IMG/M metagenome (GOLD analysis project Ga0214472, IMG submission 207662) | Soil microbial communities from uranium-contaminated site in the Upper Colorado River Basin, Wyoming, United States - RVT140D175 | ecosystem: Environmental > Terrestrial > Soil > Contaminated >...
AATCGCCAGCTTGGATCACACAACCGAGTGCGCCTCCTCCAACGTGGGTTGCCCCACCTCTCCCGCTCGGCCCAGCGCCTCTTCGCAGTCGACTTTCACACGCGGGCCAGGGGCGTCGACTCGGTCCGGCTCAAGGGCACCCGCTTCAAGCTCTGGGCGGTTCCTGCGCTGCGAACGATCGGGGTAGACCCACGAGCTGGTGCGCCGGTACCTGGTCGAAGGGGAGGCCGGGCTCACACCCAGGTCACGCCGCCCGAGGGCAACCCGCACCGGACCTCCGACACGCTCGAGCAGGAGATCGTCGAGCTTCGCAAGCACCTGGCCGACGAGGGGCCTGGACGCCGGCGCCCACACGATCGCCGTCCACCTCACCCGCCGGCACCGGCGCACTCCGGCCGTCTCGACGATCTGGCGGGTGCTGTCGCGGCGAGGCTTCGTCACCCCCTCAGCCGCAGAAGCGCCCCCGCAGCTCGTTCGTGCGGTTCGAGGCCGTGATGTCCAACGAGCGGTGGCAGGCCGACATCACGCACTGGGCCCTCGCAGACGGCACCGACGCCGAGATCTAACGTGCTCGACGATCACTCGCGGCTGCTGGTCGCCTCCGATGCGAGGGCGGTGTTCAAGGCGGCGGACGTGGTCGCATGCTTCCACGAGGCGCTGGTAGGCACGGCTTCCCGGCCGGGACGCTGACGGACAACGGCGCCGTGTTTCACGGCGGCTCCACGGGGCGGCGGGCGCTGCGCCGTCGAGCTCGAGTGCGACGGTCTGGGCATCGCGCTGCGTCACTCCTCCCCGTACCACCCGCAGACCTGCGACAAGGTCGAGCGCTTCCATCAGACGCTCTGATGTTCCCCGGGTTCGGTGGAGTCGACTCGTTTGACTTCATGCCACGGCGGACGGGTAGACGTGCATCTTCTCGAACTCGATCGGCGTGCGCATCTCCAGCGAGCTGTGGCGGCGCTTGCGGTTGTGGAAGATCTCGATGTACTCGAAGATCGCGTTCGCGAGCTCGACTCGGGTCCTCCACCGCCGGCGATCGAGCAGCTCGACCTGCATCCTGGCCCAGAACGACTCGACGACGGCGTTGTCGTAGCAGTCGCCGATCGAGCCCATCGAGGCGACCAGCCCTGAGTCCATGGCTCGCCGGGTGAACGCCCAGGAAGTGAACTGAGTACCGTGGTCCGAATGGATCAGCGCTCCGGGTTCGAGCCGTCGTGAGTCGATCGCCATCCCGAGCGCGCTCGTGACGAGCGTGGCCGAGGGCGTCGAGTCGATCGACCAGCCGACCACCAGACGCGAGAACACGTCAAGGACCACGCAGCAGTAGACCTTGCCCTCGTGGGTCGGGTGCTCGGTGATGTCGGTCACCCAGAGCCGGTTCGGCTCGGTGCGGGCGAAGGATCGCTCGACGAGGTCACCTGCGGTCGGCGTCTGGTGCTTGGACCGCGGCCTGCGGGCGCCGGGAAGGCCTGCAAGGCCGGCCCGGTGCATGAGCATCGCCACGGCGTTGTGGCCGACGGAGATCCCTCGGCCGAGCGCCAGCTCGGCGTGCACCCGCGGAGCACCGTACGTGCCGCGAGAGTCGGCGTGGACCTGGGTGATCACGTCGGTGAGCCACGCGTGACGGATCGCACGGGCCGACGGCGGCCGTGAGCGATGTGCGTAGAACCCGGATGCGGAGACCTCGAGCACTCGGCAGGCGATCTGGATCACGTGTCCCTCCTCAACCATCTGCGTGATGGCGGCGAACCGACCTTTTGGGGGCACCGCCACCTTCAGCAGCTCGCCTGCCCGCTTGGTTGCAGCGAGCTCGGCCTCGAGCTCCGCGATCCTGCGTCTGGCGGCGGCCAGCTCGGCGAGCTCGTCACTCCGAAGCCCGGGTCGCTCACCGCGGTCGATCTGTTCCTGCTTCCGCCAGTTGTAGATCGTCTGATCGCTCACCCCGAGGTCTCTTGCGACGTCAGCGATCTTCCTCCCGGATGCGATCAGGTCCAGGACCCTGCGACGGAACTCCGGCGGGTACCTCCTCGGCATGCCGACCTCCTCAAGGGGGTCAGGGGCATGAGGCAATCAAACATGCCGACTCCACCGAAGTGGGGGAACATCATCGAGGGTCTTGGTGTCGCCGAAACAGTCGGCTCCCCAGACAGCGTCCGAGTCGTGGAGGTCCGCGCGTTCGGCCCGAGGTTCTGGCGTGCCTCCCCACGGTCGATAGGGAGCTCGGCCCCACCGACGTCGCCCATCAGGTTGCGGCGATCAAGGCGGGGTTGTTGCTCGCGGCGGGGAAACGGTGGTTCGCCGAGCTCGGGTCGGGACGTCCGGTCGCCCTGGGTTCTCTGCTCGCCCTGGGCCAGACGGCTCTGATCGATCACGTCGTGACCTGCCCGGCTGGCGGCGCCGCGGTTCGCGGATGCGATCGTCCGCCGCCTGTGCGCGGAGACACGGTCGCGGGCGCACGGACGTCCTGCCTGCTCACCGATCCGGACGGCGACGGCTGATGAACGGCTCGGGGAGGTCGCGACGATCGCGAGCACCCTGCGCACGTCGCAGCGGAGGCCCCGACGTCAGGAGACGACCAGGAACACCTTCTCGAGCACGAACCCGAGGATCGCGCACGATGGCCACGTGAGGATCCACGCCGCGACGACCTGACCGGCGACCCCCCATCGGACGGCCGAGAACCTCCTCGTCGTCCCAACCCCCATGATCGCGGACCCGATGGCGTGCGTCGTCGACACCGGGATCCCCAGGCGCGCCGCGCCGGTGATGACGAGCGCCGCGCCGGTCTCGGCTGCGAACCCCTGCACGGGTTCGAGCTTGGTCAGCCGGAGCCCCATCGTCCGCACGACGCGCCACCCTCCGATCATCGTGCCGAGCCCCATCACGAGCGCGGCCGAGACGATCATCCACAGATCGATCGTGAGCTCCGCGCCCGCCGCGGTGCCTCGCCGGTCAAGGTAGAAGGCGAGCGCGATGATCCCCATCGTCTTCTGTGCGTCGTTCGTTCCGTGGCTGAACGCCATGAAGGCGGCGGACGCGATCTGCGCCCGACCGAAGAACCGCGCGACGAGCGCTCGAGCCTGCCGCTGGAACAGCCGGTAGATCGCGACCATGATGAGGAAGCCCAGGAGGAAGCCCCCGAGCGGCGACGTGAGGAGACCGATCAGGGCCTTGATCGGCCCCTCGCTCTTCAGCGCATCGAGCCCCCCCGCTGCGAATCCGGCGCCGAGCAGACCCGCGACGAGCGCGTGCGATTCGCTCGAGGGCAGACCGAAGTACTGGGCGCCGAGCGCCCACAACGTCGCCGCCAGGACCGCCGCGCCCACCGTCGCGAGCGTGACCGTTTCGGGAACCAGGATGCCCTCGGAGATCGTCTTGGCGACCGCGGTGCCCGAGAGCGCGCCGAGGAGGTTCAGCACCCCGGCCATCAGCACCGCGATGTGAGGTCGCAGCACCCGCGTCGAGACGACCGTCGCGATCGAGTTCGGAGCGTCCGTCCATCCGTTCGCGAACTCGAACGCGTAGGCGAGGAGGAGCACGAGCCAGAGCGGCATGTCAGGCGTGCTTCAGCGCGATCGCTTCCAGGAAGTTCGCGACGTCTTCGACGAGGTCGATCGACAGCTCCAGCTCGTCGATCACGGCCTTCCACTTCAGGACGTCCATGGCGCGATGATCGCCGCCGAACATGTCCGCGACGGCCCGACGGTAGATCCGGTCGCCCTCGTTCTCGAGCCGGTTGATCTCGACCCAGAAGCGCGGGAGCTCTTTGTACTTCGGCAGCGTCGCGATCGCGTCCCGAACGGTCGTGGCCGCGCGAACGAGGACGTCGGCCTGGGCCTTCATCTCGGGCAGGGGCTCCTCGATCTTGTGGAGCACGAAGAGGTCCGCGGCGGCCTCCATGTGGTCGAGCACGTCGTCGAGCGTCGACGCCAGTCGGTGGATGTCCTCGTGGTCGAGCGGTGTCACGAACACCGTGTTCAGCCTCCGCATGATCTCGTGCGTCAGCTCGTCGCCCGCGTGCTCGAGGTCCTGCAGCAGGCCGGCCTTCCGCGGGACGTCCTCGTACGAAGTGACGAGGTCGAACAGCGCCTCGGATGCGCGCTTGATGTTGTCGGCCTGACGCACGAAGAGCTCGAAGAAACTCTCGTCCCTGGGGACGAGCCGGAACCTCAGTCTGGGCACGCGTCCTCCGGCGTCGGCATCCCGCGGGGTTGATACACCACGCGGGGTGTTCGCGACAACCGTCGTCAGTCCACGAACTTGTACCCCAGGCCCCGGACGGTCAGCAGGTGAACCGGACGGTGCGGGTCCGGTTCGACCTTCTGCCGCAGCCGCTTTACGTGCACGTCCAGGGTCTTCGTGTCGCCGAAGTAGTCGGCCCCCCAGATCTCCTCGATCAGGAAGGACCGCGTCAGGAGCCGTCCCTTGCGCCGCAGCAGCGTCTCCAGCAGCTCGAACTCCTTCGGCGGGAGCTCCGTGGGCTCGCCCCGGACGGCCACCTCGTGCCGGTCGACGTCCATGCGGACCGGGCCGGCCTCGAGGACCTCGCCGTCCGCCGGGGGAGGCGGGGTGGTCGCGGCCCGACGCAGGTTCGCCCGGACCCGCGACACGAGCTCGCGGATCGAGAACGGTTTGGTGACGTAGTCGTCGGCCCCGAGCTCGAGCCCGATGATCCTGTCGGCCTCGGAGTCCTTCGCGGTCACGATGATGATCGGCACGTCGGACTCGGCGCGGATCGCGCGACAGACGTCGAGGCCGGACAGCTCCGGGAGCATCAGGTCCAGGATCACCAGCGACGGCGACTCCGAGCGGAACCGGTCGAGGGCCCGCCGGCCGTCGGCCGCGACCGAGACGACGAAGCCCTCCCGCTCGAAATGGTACCGGACCGATCCGGCCAGGGACTCCTCGTCCTCGACGACGAGGATCCGGTGGGCGGCCTCAGGACTCGGGGACGATGTGTACCGGATGCGAGGCGTCGGTGAACTCACGGAACTCCCCTGTCAGCAGGAACCCCACCTGCTCGCCGATGTCGACGGAGTGGTCGCCGACCCGCTCGAGCTGGCGCGCGACGAGCAGCATCCGCAGCCCCCAGTTCAGGAGCGGTTGATCGTCGGCGAGCGCCGCCACCTCCTTGTACATCCCAAGGTTCAGTCGGTCGACGGGATCGTCCATCTCGGGCAGCCGCAGGCACAGGTTCAGGTCGCGTCGGCCGAAGGCCTCCATCGCCGTCCGGATCATCGGACCGACGACGTCTCCCATCTCCTGGATGTGGGACAGGATCATCGCGCTCGTCGGGAGATCTCGGACCGACAGGAAGATCTTCGCGACGTTGACCGCTTGGTCGCCGATCCGCTCCAGATGCAGGTTCGTGTGGAGGATCACCGAGAGCAGGCGGAGGTCGCCCGCGACCGGTGTTTGGAGCGCCATCAGCTGCAACGCGCGGCTCTCGATCGTCATGTACGAATCGTCGACCTCGTCGTCGCGAGCGACGACGTCCTCTGCCCGCTCCTGGTCGTGTTCGACGAGCGCGCCGACGGCGGCGGCGACCGCACCCTCGCACAGCTCGCCCATCCCGAGGACGTCGAGCTCGAGCTGTTCGAGCTCCTCGTGGAAGCGCACCCGGGCCATCAGCCGAACCGTCCCGTGACGTAGTCCTCGGTCCGCTTGTCCTTCGGGTTCGTGAAGATCAGCTCCGTCTCGTCGTACTCCACCACGGTGCCGGTCCGCTGCCCGGTCTCCGAGACCTCGACGGTGAAGAACGCCGTGCGGTCGGACACCCGGGCCGCCTGCTGCATGTTGTGCGTAACAATCACGATCGTGTAGTCGGACACGAGCTCGCGCATCAGGTCCTCGATCCGCTGGGTCGCGATCGGGTCGAGCGCGGATGCCGGCTCGTCCATCAGGATGACGTCGGGTCGCGTGGCGATCGCGCGCGCGATGCAAAGCCGCTGCTGCTGCCCGCCCGACAGAGCCATCGCCGACTGCTTCAACTTGTCCTTGACCTCGTCCCATAGTGCGGCGCGCTGGAGCGACTCCTCGACGAGCTCGGCCATGTCGCCCTTGAACCCGGCGATCCTCGGACCGAAGGCCACGTTGTCGTAGATCGACTTCGGGAACGGGTTCGGCTTCTGGAACACCATGCCGATCCGGCGACGGACCTCGACCGGGTCGACCTTCGCGTCGTACAGATCGACCCCGTGGTACCGCACCCTTCCCTCGACCCGGGCGCCCTCGATCAGGTCGTTCATCCGGTTCAGCGTCCGCAGCACCGTGCTCTTGCCGCACCCCGAGGGGCCGATGAGCGCCGTGATCCGGTTCCGAGGGATCGCCAGCTCGATGTCCCGCACGGCCCGGAAGCTTCCGTAGTAAACGGAGACGCCCAGCAGGTCGAACACGGCGGGACGCTCGCCCACGACCTCGGCCCGTTCCCCGTGCGTCGTCTCCAGCACGATCGGCCTCGGCTCCCCCGACCCCTGCTCCGTCAGCTCGACGTTCACGCCGTCACCACCTTCGCTCATAGCGGTTCCTCAGCGCGAGGGCGACGGAGTTCATCGCCAAGAGTACGGCCAGCAGCACGATGATGGCGGCAGCCGTGAGCGCCCGGAACTCCGTGTCCGGCAGCGTCGCCCACCGGAAGACGATCGTTGGCAGCGACGTGAACTGGTCCTGGAAAGACTCCGCGAACGTCGCGTCCGTCGCGAAGAAGCCCGTCACCGCTCCGACCAGGATCAAGGGCGCCGTCTCGCCGAGCGCCCGCGCGAGCGACAGGACGGTTCCCGTCAGGATGCCCGGTGCCGCGTATGGCATCACGTGGCTCCGGATCGTCTCCCATCGCGTCGCGCCGACCCCGTACGCGGCCTCGCGGATGCCCTGCGGGACCGCCCGGAGCGCCTCGGCGGCCGTGATGATCACGATCGGCAGCACCATCACGGCGAGCGTCAGACCACCCGACAGCAGGCTGCGTCCGTGTACGTCCGGGCCGGTCACGCTCCCGAGCGCCCTGACGAAGATCGCGAGGCCGAGGAGCCCGTAGACGACGGCCGGCACACCGGCCAGGTTGCGGATGTTGGCGTTGATGAAGCGGGTGAGCCGCGTGTCGCTCGCGTACTCCTCCATGAACACGGCCGCGCCGATGCCGAGCGGGAACGCCACCGCGACGACGACGAGCATCAGCAGGACCGACCCGATGAGTCCCTGCCAGATCCCGGCGTTCTGCGGGAGGCTCGAGAGGTTCGAGCTGATGAATCCGATGCCGCGGTCGGCGAGCACCGGATAGGCCTGCCGCCACACGTCGGCGAGCAGGGTCACCAGGACGGCGAACGACACGAGGAGCGTGAGCAGCAGGCCGAGTTGGAACACGGCGCCGCCCAGGTCGACCCGTCGTCCGCGTAGCGCGGCGCGCACGCTGGCCGTCACGTCGGTGGGCTCGACGACCTGCGCCATCAAAACCGCCTGCGGAAGCGGCGGACGAACCGCTCGCTCACGAGGTTCAGGGAGAACGTCATCACGAAGAGCAGGGCCCCGACGAAGAACATGCTCTCGAACGTGAGCGCGGCGCCCTTCACCCGATCCGAGCCCGTGGCGACCGCCATCATCGCGGCGGTCATCGTCTGGCCGGGCCCCGTGACGTCCACCGTGAAGAGCGATCCGCCGGTCCCCCCGGCGGCGATCGCGACGACCATGGTCTCCCCCACCGCGCGGGAGACGCCGACGATCAGGGCCGCGACGATCCCCGAGATCGCCGCGGGGAAGACGACGCGCAGGCTCGTCGTCCGCTTCCGGCTGCCGAGCCCGTACGCGGCCTCGCGGAGCGAGTGTGGCACCGCGTGCATCGCGTCCTCGGCGATCGTCGCGACGAGCGGGATCGTGAGGATGCCCACGCCGATCCCGGCGGCCGCGAGGTTGAACAGCGTCGCGTCGGCCCACAGCGTCTGGACGATATTCGGACTGATCCAGGTGAGGGCGAAGAACCCCATCACGACGCTCGGGATGCCGGCCAGGACCTCGAGGATCGGCTTGAGGAGCCGGCGCACCCGCGGTCTGGCGAACTCCGAAAGGTACACCGCCGCCCCGAGGCCGATCGGAGCCGCCACGAGCATCCCGACGCCCGTGACGAGCAACGTCCCGACCACGATCGTCCTGATGTCGTACAGCCCGCGACGCGGGAACCATCCGTCGCTCCAGAGCGCGCCGAGATCCACCCGAAGCACGAACCCGATCGCCTCTCGGAAAAGCGAGACGACGATCAACGCGCTGATGACGATCGAGACGAAGGCCGCCGCGAGGAAGAGCGAGCGGACGATCCGCTCCCTCTTCCTTCGGCGGGGATCGCCTTCGAGCGAGAGCCCGACGCCGGGTGCTCCGGCGGTCGCGGTCACGCCGACCGCCACGTGCTCCTGGTCGCCTCGATCCGATCGGCCGGCAGGTCGACGTAGCCGACCTCGGTGACGGAGGCAAAGCCCTCATCGGAGAGGTAGAAGTCGACGTACGCCTTGAGCGCCGACTTCTCGGCGGCCATCGCGTCGTTCACGTAGATGTACAGGGACCGCGAGAGTGGGTAGCTGCCCTCGGCGATCGTCTCCCGGGTCGGAGCGACGCACCCGTCGCCGCCGTCGATCGCGATCGCCTTGATCGCCTCGGCGTTCTGCTCGTAGTAGGCGAAGCCGACCCATCCGAACGACGACTCCGAGCCCTCGACGCCTTGGATGATCACGTTGTCGTTCGGCGACGACTGGTAGTCGGGGCGGGTGGTCGCCGCCTCGTCCTCGGATAACCCCTGCCCCACGCCGATGTCCTCGAAGCCCGCGAGCTCGATGAACGCATCGTAGGTGCCGGACTCCTCGCCCGGGGCCGTGATGTCGAGCGGCGCATCCGGGAACCCGCCCGTGCCGCCGACCTCCTGTGCGAGGGCGTTCGCATCCGACCAGGTGTCGAAGCCCTGCGATTCCGGACCGATGAGCGCGTACAGGTCGCCGGTCGAAAGGCACTCGACCGCGTCGTTCGCCGGGCTCGTCATCACGGTGATCCCGTCGAGCGCGACCTCGAGCTCCGTGTACCCGATCCCGTTCTCCTGGCAGGCTGCAATCTCCTCGTCGTCGATCGGCCGCGACGCGTCGCTGATATCCGACTCGCCGTTGCAGAACAGCTCGAAGCCGTCGCCCGTGCCCGGACCCTCCACGCGGATGTTCACGTCCGGGTTCGCGCCGGAGAACTTCTCGGCGTTCAGCCCCGAGATCGGCTCCACGGTCGACGACCCCGAGACAAAGATGTCGCCCTGCAGACCTCCGTCCGCGCCGGCGCCGTCATCGTCTGGGCCGCCGCACGCGGCCGGCAGCAGCGCCACCGCCGTGAGGCCCACCACCGCGACGAGCCGCCACCTTCTCCCCATGCCGCTCCTCCTTGGGCTCCGCGACCTCTCGGGGCACCGTAGGCGCCCCCGGTGTCGCTCCGCTTGCGTCCGGATGAACGGACGGTGAACGACCCACCCTGTGTGAGCCAACACGGAACGGAGGCAGAACCGCAGGTGACGGGTCCGCACGGCCCTCTACACTTCCGGCGTGACGGAGGGGGCGATCCTCGTCGTCGGCCTCGCGGCCCTCGCGGTGGGCATCGTGCTCGGGCTCATGGCGCGCCGGGACGCCAGGCCGTCGACGTGGCGGATCGCGCAGCTCGACCGGTCCGTCCAGCGGGCGCGCGAGGATCTCCGGATCGCGGACGACGAGCGCCGGCTGATGCAGCTCGTGCTGTCCTCGATGAACGAGGGGGTCCTGCTCTTTGGGGGGGACGGCCGCCGCCGGTTCGCGAACCCGGCCGCCGGGCGGCTGCTCGGCGCGCGGCCGTCGAACGTGCAGGCGATCCTCCCGCTCCGGCTCCGCGAGGCCGTGCGGGCCGCGGCCAGCGACGGCGGGACGACGACCGTCGACGGGGAGGTCGGGACACCGACCCGGGCGCTCCGCGGGGCCGCGACGCCGGTCGGTGGCGATGGCTCCGTGCTGCTGATCGTCTCGGATGTGACGGAGACGCTCCGGATCGAGCGCATGCGCCGGGACTTCGTGACGAACGCGTCGCACGAGCTCAAGACACCGGCGGCGGCCATCCAGGCGACCGCGGAGACGATCCGCACGGCGGCGGCTGACGATGTCGAGGCCGTGCCGGGCTTCGCAGAGCAGCTCGAACGCGAAGCCGCCCGCCTCTCGCGGATCGTGTCGGACCTGCTGGACCTGTCGCGGCTCGAGGCCGGGACGACCGACGACGACGACGTGTCGCTCGACGGGGTCCTGCGTGACGAGGCGGATCGGTGCAACGCCGAGGCTGGCGAGACCGGCGTGGCGATCGAGATCCGGACCGTGCGCGTTCCACCGGTCTCCGGATCCAGGCGCGACCTCTCGCTCCTCATCCGGAACCTCCTCGACAACGCCGTCCGCTACACCGCGTCGGGCGGACGCGTGGCGGCCTCGCTGCGGGTCGATGGGGACGACGTCGTGCTGACGGTCGCCGACGATGGAGTGGGCATCCCGTCGCGCGACCTCGAGCGGATCTTCGAGCGGTTCTACCGGGTGGACCGCGCGCGTTCGCGCGGGACCGGCGGAACGGGCCTGGGGCTGGCCATCGTGAAGCACGTGGTCGAGAACCATGGCGGTACCGTTTCGGTCGACAGCGAGCTCGGGCGCGGCACGACGTTCGAGGTGCGGCTGCCGGCCGCCCACGGTAACGCGCCGTCTATCCTTCGCCGGTGACCGTCGTCCTGCTGGTCCGCCACGGGCTGACCGAGGCGACCGGCCGGCGTCTCGTGGGGTGGTCGCCCGGGGTCCATCTGTCCCCGGCTGGCCGAGACCAGGCGGAGCGCGCCGCCGAACGGCTCGCGTCCCTTCCGATCCGAGCCGTGTACTCCAGCCCGCTGGAGCGATGCCTGGAGACGGCGCGGCCGCTGGCGTCGCGGCTCGGGCTCGCGGTCCGCCGGCGCGAGGCGCTCGGCGAGGTCCGGTACGGCGAGTGGACGGGACGGTCCCTCGCGCAGCTGTCGAGGACGGCGCTCTGGCGACAGGTGCAGATGGTTCCCTCGAACGTGCGGTTCCCGGCCGGTGAGAGCTTCCTGGAGGTGCAGCACCGGGTCGTCGGTGAGCTCCGTCGGATCGTGGCGGCGCACCCTCGGGCGTTGGTCGCGGTGTACTCGCATGCCGACGTGATCAAGCTCGTGGTCGCGCACCTGTCGGGGATGCACCAGGACCTGTTCCAGCGGCTGGTGATCGAGCCCGCATCGGTGTCCGCGATCGCCGTCGGCGACGGGGTCCCGCGGATCCTCAGGGTGAACGACACGGGCGACCTGGCCGCGCTCCAACCACGCGGCCGGCCGAAGCGCCGCGCGACGAAGGTGCGAGGATAGGGCGGTGGAGCTCGAGCGCGTCGACCGCCTGACCGCCGGCGCCGTGGGCGAACCCGGTCACCGTAGCTTCTACCTCCAGGCCCAGCACGGCACGGACGTGATCACGTTGCTGGTCGAGAAGCAGCAGGTGCAGCTGCTCGCCGCGTCGATCGAGGAGCTGCTCGGCAAGCTCGAGGTCGAAACCGGGGAGGGCCCGG
>Ga0214472_10007289_pt1 | contig 11578 bp, 9 predicted proteins | sample RVTome_6_FD_207662 | JGI IMG/M metagenome (GOLD analysis project Ga0214472, IMG submission 207662) | Soil microbial communities from uranium-contaminated site in the Upper Colorado River Basin, Wyoming, United States - RVT140D175 | ecosystem: Environmental > Terrestrial > Soil > Contaminated >...
TCGCGTTAATGGGAGGGTGACATGTTGCCGGACTCGCCCTGAGCTCGGCGCCCATGGCGGACCCGGGGGCCAGCCCGGCGGCGAGCCCAACGGCGAGAACACGACGTCGTGCGCCGAGGAGAACCTGCTCGGCCACCCGGGCACTCGGTACTTCGGTCAGTCGATCTGCGTCCATGAGTTCTCGCACGGCACGGGGGCTTCGTCACGGCGCAGGGCTATCCGGGGAACAACTTCAACGAGTACTGGGCGACGGGCATCGAGGCCTGCGTGTTCGGCGGCGGCCGGGGGCCGCACGGCGCGGTCCACGATCCACTCGACGGTCCCGTTCTCCGAGGCGACGCCGAACAGATACGTCACGCCCACGAGCAGCACGAACAGCTCGATGGGAAACCCGCTGACCATCCGGCCCGGACTTTCGCCCACGACCACCGCGCCGACGACAAAGGTCATTACGAGCGCAAGCACGCCGAGGTTGATCGGCCGCAGCGTGCCGATGATGAAGATCAGCACGAGCCCGAGCACGCCAATCAGGTGCGGGGACACGCGGAACGGTCAGAGTTGCACATCAACCGATGAGCCGGAGAAGGTCACCGTTCGAACGGCCGACGATCCTGCGAGACGGACGTCGATGCGGCGCTGGAGCGGCGGACGCATGCGCGATCCCGGCGTCAGCGCGAGACTGAGCCGGCGATTCGCGTCGTTCCAGCGCATCGCGAGGCCCATCCATTCGCCCGACCGATACTCGAACGTCGAGCCGTCGTCCTCGTAGAGATCGAACGCGCCGTCGGCGCCTGGATACACCGTGAGCGTGAGCGGCCCGTCAACTGGCTCGCCCGTGTACTGGCGCAGGGGCCCCATCGGCAGGATCGCGCCGGCGCGCACGTAGAGCGGGATGGTCTCGAGATCGACGGCGCGATCGACCTCCCGTTCGCCCTCAACCGCGGCATTCGTCCAGAAGTCGTGCCAGCGGCCGCGCGGCAGGTACACCCGCCGGTTCGTCGCGCCCTTCTCGACGACGGGCGCGACGAGGATGTCGCGGCCCCAGAGATACTGGTCGCCGCGGGCGACGGCGACCGGGTCATCCGGGTAATGGAGCCACATCGCGCGCACGATCGGCATGCCGGTCTCGGTGCACTCCCGCACGGCCGAGTAGAGATACGGCATCAGCCGGTAGCGCAGCTCGAGGTACTTCCGGCAGATCGGCTCGACGCTGGGATTGCGCAGCTCGGACGGATCGGGGCTGGCGGCTCCGCCTTCGCGATTCGCGGTCGTGATCTCCACCACCCCCACCTGGCCCGTGTTCCAGCCCCACGGCAGGCGCAGGTGCCAGTTGCGCCCGTGCGCGCGGAACAACGTGCAGAACGCGCCGAACTGGAACCAGCGCACGTGCAGCTCGCCGGTGTACTCGGCCGTCGGCACGAACCCGCCGATGTCGGTGCCCCAGTACGGAATCCCCGACAGCCCCGTGTTCACGGCAATCGGCACGTGCAGCCGGAGCGTCTCCCAGGTCGTGTAGACGTCGCCCGACCAGAGGAACGCGCCGTAGCGTTGCATGCCGGCCTGGCCGTTGCGGTGGAGCGCGAACGGGCGCTCGTTCGGCCGCCACTGCTGGCTGCCCTCCCAGTACATCCGGATGCGCGCGAGCCGCGAGGCCTCGTCGTAGCCGTCGCCCTGGTCCGGCCACCACCCGTCGATCCCCAGGTCGTAGAGCGGCTTGTGCGACGGCCAGTAACAGGCGACCTGTCGATCGGGCGGCCACCGGTTGTCCGGCGTCCGGCCGGGTGGAATCGGATCGGCGGTGCAGCGGTCGTTCACCGTGCCGGTGAAGCGGCGGCCCTCGACGACGATGTGGAGGACGACCTTGAAGTGCAGGGCGTGCAGGGCGTCGATCGTCCCCTTCGGTTCGGGGAAGTTCGCCGGGCTCCACGTGAACTCGCCGTTGTGCGTGTTCCAGCCGGAGGGCGTGAAGTCCGTGCCGAGGTAGATCACCGCGTCGCACGGCAGCCGCTTCTCGCGGAAGGTACGGGCGACGGTCATGACCTCGTCCGGGCCTGAGAGCGTGCGGTGCGACTGGAGGTAACCGAAGGTCCAGAGCGCGGGCATCTCAGCCGGCCCGGTGATGTCGGCCCACGCGCGCATGATTTCCGCAGGCTCGCGCGACGCGACGACGAACACGTCGTACGCCGGGTCCTCGCTTCGCGGCGTGAACACGCCGTCGGCGCCGGTCAGATCGAACGTCCCCGAGGGCTGATGGATGTAGAGACCCCATCCGCCGGTGCCGACAAGCCACGGGATCGCCACGCGTCCGCCGTGCGTGCGCAGCGCGTAGCCGCCCTGGCCGGTTGGCGAACGGTACGTCGCCTGGCCGTTGCGCATCGGATCGACGGCGCCGCGCCGATCGAACTGCGCGCCGCCCTCGCCGAACCCCAGGACCGGCGCGGATCCGAGCGTGAACTTCATGCCGGGCGCGTCGCCGTCGAACACGAGCCCTTGCACGGGCCGGCCGTCGGCGTCGTCGACGTGGAGCGTCGGCGGGTCGTTCGTGAAGCGGATGGTGAGCTGGCCGACGCGGACGCGAGCCAGCTCCGCCGGGGTGTGCCGGCGCGGCGGCCGCAGACTGTCGGAAGGCGCGTTGAGGACGCCGAGGTCCCCGACCGGCATCGCCTGGCCGTCGAGGATCGGGCGCACGCTGATGCGCACGACGTTCGGCGAGGCGCGGCCCGACCAGGTCGGCGGCGGCTCGATCGCGATCTCGACGGGCAGGCCGCCGATGCGGATGTCCGACGACTGGCCGAGCGCCCGGCCGGACAGCACGAACCCGGCGCCGGCGGCGCCGAGCGTGAAGAGCGCATCGCGTCTGGTGATCGTCATCGGTTATCGGACCTCGGCCAGTCCCGCCGCGCGGAGCGCACCGTTGAGGCGCGCCAGGCTGCCGGCTTCGACGGCTTCGAGCTTCGCGGCCGTCTCATTCGTCATCTGCGTGTCGCGCTCGATCCACTCGACCTGCGCCGCGGTGGGCCGGCCGCTGTACTTGCCGACCTGAATCGTCAGCCAGTTGATGCGGCCTGGTTCCACCTCTCGTTGGGCCCGCGCCAGATCTCGTGGTCCGGGAAGCCACCCAGCACGTGGTAGGGATCGTCCATGTCCACGCCCACGTGGTAGGCCTGCGCCATCGGCATGTTGTTCACGACGTCCCACGTGCGGGCGTGGTCGTTGGAGATGAAGAACCCGCCGTCCGTGCCGCAGATGAGCCGCGTCGGCCGGGCCGGGTCGATCCAGAGCGCACGTCCGCCCCCGGTCGGTCGAGCGCCACAACACGCCGTCCTCCTGGGCGTCGATGAGCGCGTAGACCACGTTTGGATTGGAGCGGGCGATTGCGACGCCGACCCGGCCAAGCAACTGCGCCCCCGGCAGGCCGTTCTTGAGCGCCGGATCGGTCAGCTTCGTCCAGGTCACCCCGCCGTCGCTCGACCGGAACAGGCCGCTGCCCGGCCCGCCGCTCCGCAGCGTCCACGGCTGCCGCAGGTAGTCGTACATGCCGGCGTAGACGATCGACGGATCCTCAGGGTCGATCGCCACGTCGCTCGCTCCGGTCGTGTCGTTGACGAAGAGCGTCCGTTGCCACGTCGCGCCGCCGTCGTCGGACCGGAAGATGCCCCGCTCTGGGTTCCTCCCGAACGCATGGCCCATGGCCGCCGCGAGCACGATGCGGGGATTGGCCGGATGAATCACGATGCGAGAGAAGCGCTCCGAGTCGCGGAGGCCGAGGTGCGTCCAGGTCCGGCCGCCGTCGGTGGTTTTGTAGATGCCGTCGCCGAACGACACGCTGTTGCGTACCGCGCCCTCACCCGTCCCGACGTACACCACGTCGGGGTTGTCGGGCTGCACCGCAATCGCGCCAATCGACAGCGTGTTCCCGTCGTCGAACACCGAATCAGAGCCGACAGGGCGTCGGCCGCGATCCGGCCGGCCGGCGGGGCCGCCGCCTGAAAGGCCCCGAAGATGGCGCTCGCGGCGAGAGCGAAGAGCAGACGCGTCATGACAGTCTCCCGACCGCATACTACCGCCGACGCCGGCGCCCCGGTGCGAGTCCCCGTCTTTCTTATTGGGTCATGAGCCCACCGGCGTGAGAAACTGGCGCCTCGTCGAAAGGACTTGCCATGAAGACACGACACCTGCTGTGGTTTGGTGTGGCCGCCGCGTTCACGGCGGCCGCCGGCCTGCATCCTGCGGCGCAGGGTCAGGACATTCAGGCCGCCTACGAGCGGTCGACGTCCCTCAACGAACGCGTCCAGGGCCTGGTCTACAACCAGGCCGAAACGCCCCGCTTCCTGGCCGACAGCAGCACGTTCTGGTACCGCAAAACCGTCAAGGGCGGGAATCAGTTCGTCTTCGTGGACTCCGCCGCGCGCACACAGACCGCGGCCTTCGACCACGCCCGGCTGGCGGCAGGCATCAACGCCGTGGCCAACGAACAGTACACGGCGGTGACGCTGCCGTTCACCGCGTTCAACTACCTCGAGAACCGTCAGGCGATCGAGTTCACGATCGGCGGCGGCGGCGGGGGACGCGGCGGCGGGCGCCAGGGCGGGGGCGCGCCGGTGCTCGCGCCCGGGCAGCCGCGGTGGCGCTGCTCGCTCGCCGACTACACCTGCACGCGCACGCCGGCGCCGGAGGGCGCGCAGGCGCCGGGCGGACAGACCCGCGGCGGAGGCGGCGGTCGCCTCGGCATCGGCGGCGCCATCAACGCGACGCCCGAGCCGGAGGCGCGGCGATCGCCCGACGGACGGTGGGAGGCCCTGATCCAGAACCACAACGTGTACGCCAGACCCGCGCGGCCGGGCGCGACGGGCGGCCGGCGCGGCGGCGGCGCGGCGCGCGGCCAGGGCGCGGCCGGCGCGGCCGAAGGATTCCTGCTCAGCACCGACGGCTCGGAAGGCAACGCCTACACGGTCCAGTCGCTCACCTGGTCGCCCGACTCCCGGAAGCTCGCCGCCTTCAGGCGCCGGCCCGGCTACGACCGCGAGGTGCACTATGTGGAGTCGTCGCCGCGCGATCAGGTGCAGCCGAAGCACTTCTCGATGACGTACCGCAAGCCCGGCGATGTCGTGGATTTCGATCAGCCGGTCGTGTTCGACGTCGAAAGCCGGAGGCAGGTCGCGGGCGACGAGTCGCAGTTCGTCAACCCGTACGCGAACACGCGGCTCGCCTGGTGGGAAGACAGCCGCGCGGTGACGTTCGAGTACAACCAGCGCGGCCACCAGCTCTACCGCGTGATCGAGATCGACGCCGCGACCGGCCGGACGCGCGCGATCATCGAGGAGTCGAGCAAGACCTTCGTCGAGTATTCGGGCAAGCGCTACCGCTACGACGTCGCCGACGGCCGCGAGATCGTCTGGGCGTCGGAGCGTGACGGCTGGAACCACCTGTATCTATACGACGGCGCGACCGGCGCGGTGAAGAACCCGATCACCCGCGGCAACTGGGTCGTGCGCGGCGTCGATCGCGTGGACGAAGACCGCCGCCAGATCTGGTTCCGCGCGAGCGGCATGCACGCGGGCAGGGACCCGTATTACATCCACTACTTCCGCATCAACTTCGACGGCACCGGCCTGACGGCGTTCACGAGCGAGGACGGCACGCACAGCGTGGCGTTCTCGCCCGACGGCGAGTACTACGTGGACACCTGGTCGCGCGTGGACCTGCCGCCCGAGACCGTGCTGAAGCGCACGGCAGACCAGCAGGTGGTGATGCCGCTGGAGAAAGCCGACATCTCCGACCTGCGGGCCGCGGGCTGGCGGGCGCCGGAGCCGTTCGTCACGAAGGGCCGCGACGGCACGACGGAGATCTGGGGCGTGATCGTCCGGCCCACGAACTTCGACCCGAACCGGCGGTATCCGGTCATCGAGAACATCTACGCCGGGCCGCAGGGCTCCTTCGTGCCGAAGCCGTTCAGCACGCAGACGGGCATGATGTCGCTCGCCGAGCTCGGCTTCATCGTCGTGCAGATCGACGGCATGGGCACGTCGAACCGCTCGAAGGCGTTCCACGACGTCGCATGGCGGAACCTCGGCGACGCCGGGTTCCCGGATCGCATCCTGTGGCACCGGGCGGTGGCGGCGAAGTACCCGTTCTACGACCTCACGCGTGTCGGCATCTACGGCACGTCGGCGGGCGGACAGAACGCGGCCGGCGCCGTGCTCTTCCACCCGGAGTTCTACCACGTCGCGTACTCGAACTCCGGCTGCCACGACAACCGCATGGACAAGATCTGGTGGAACGAGCAGTGGATGGGCTGGCCCATCGGGCCGCATTACGCGGCCTCGTCCAACGTGGACAACGCCCACAAGCTCAGGGGCCGGCTGATGCTGCTCGTGCCCGAGCTGGACACCAACGTCGATCCGGCGTCGACGATGCAGGTCGCGGACGCGCTCATCCGGGCGAACAAGACGTTCGAGCTCGTCGTCGTGCCGGGCGCCAACCACGGCGCCGGCGGCGCGTTCACCATCCGCAAGCGGAACGACTGGTTCGTCAAGAGCCTGCTCGGCGTGGACCCGCCCAACTGGAACGCCGTCGATCCGCCGGCGTCGGGCGGCGGCGACGACGAGATCGACTATTTCGAGCTGGAACGCGCGCCGTTTTACGACGACTGGGACTGAATGGTGCGGGGGTGCGGGACCGCCCCTCCGAAACGCAAGGAGATCGCGCGAATGTCACTCAATCGCAGAGAGTTCCTCGAAGTCACCGCGCTCGGCGGCGCGGCCGCCGCCGTCGGGTGCGGTGCGCCGGCGCCATCCGCCAGCGAGGCCGGCGTTCCCGCCGCCATCCGGGCCCTCACGCCCATGACGGACGGCATCGTGCCGATCTCGCGCGACGAACGGCTGGCGCGGATCGCGAAGGCCCAGCAGCTCATGGCCGCCGAGCGGCTCGACGCGGTGTTCATGGAAGGGACGGCCAGCTGCTTCTACTTCACCGGCACGCGGTGGGGCCAGAGCGAGCGGACGTTCGGCGTGGTCATTCCCGCGCGCGGCGAGCTGGCCTGGGTGAGCCCGAAGTTCGAGGAGGAGCGCGCCCTCGAGCTCATCACGTTCGGGGCCGAGGTGCGGACGTGGGAAGAGGACGAGAGCCCGTACGCGCTCATCGCAAAGATCGTGAAGGACCGCGGCAGCCGGCACGGGCGCATCGGCATGGAGGAGCGCGTGCGGTTCTTCATCGCGGACGGCGTGCGGAAGGCCTCACCCGGCGCGGAGATCGTCGATGCCACGCCGGTGACGGCCGGGTGCCGCGTCTACAAGTCGCCGGCCGAGATCGCGCTCATGCAGCGCGCGAACGACGCGACGATCGAGGCCTACCGCGCCGCCTTCACGACCATGCGCGAAGGGATGCCGCAGGGCGAGCTGTCGGCGAACATCTCGGCGGCGTTCCGCGCGCTCGGGTTCGACGGCGGCGCCAGCGTGCAGGTCGGCCAGTGGTCGGCGCTGCCGCACGGCAGCATCACGCCGCAGGCGCTGCGCGAGGGCGACATCGTGCTCGTCGACGGCGGCACGGGCTGCGAGGGGTACCGGTCGGACATCACGCGCACGACCGTGCTCGGCACGCCGTCCGCGCGACAGATCGAGGTCTGGAACAAGGAGCTGGAAGCCCAGTCCGCGGCGTTCGCGGCCGCGGAGATCGGCGCGCCGTGTGAAGCGGTTGACGCCGCCGCGCGGGCGGTGATCGAAGCGGCCGGCTTTGGCCCGGGCTACCGGACGCCCGGCCTGCCCCACCGCACGGGCCACGGCATCGGCCTCGAGGGGCACGAGTGGACCAACTTCGTCCGGGGCAACACGACGCCGCTCGCGCCGGGCATGTGCTTCAGCGACGAGCCGATGATCGCCATCCCCGGGGAGTTCGGGATCCGCCTCGAGGACTGCCTGTACATGACCGAAAGCGGGCCCGTGTTCTTCACGAGACAGGCGGTCGCGATCGATCAGCCTTTCGGCTGAGGCTGACGACGACCGCCCCTCAGTGCAGAGGGGCGCGTCGCGATCGCTTCGGCGCCGGCAGCCGCTCCGGTCGGCGCGCGCTTCGGCGCGGCCACGAGCACCATCTCGTCGAGGTGCACGTCCACCCAGTGCAGCTCGCGGAACGCCGGCTCCTCCTTGACGAAGCCGATGTCCACCTCGCGGTCCATCACCTGGCGGGGAATCTCGCTCGGCCGGCTGCGGCGGATGCTGATCTTGATGTTGGGAAACGCGCGCAGGTAGCTCCGCAGCGGGGCCGGCAGCAGGTAGACGGCCGCCGCCTCGTGCGCCGCGATCGTCAGGCATCCGGCGCGCAGCGTGTGCAGCTCGGCCACGTGCCGCATCGCGTCGTCGCGCATCGTCAGGAGCCGGCGCGCGTAGTCGGCCAGCACGCGGCCCGCCTCGGTGAGCGTGACCTTGAGCATGTCGCGCGCGAAGAGCGGCGAGCCCACTTCCTCTTCGAGGCGGCGCAGGCTCTGGCTGATCGCGGGCTAGGTCCGGCTGACGCGCTCGGCCGCCCGCGTCAGGGTGCCCTCCTCGACGACGGCGAGGAAGTGCTCGAGGTGCAGAAGGTCCATATGGCTTTTCCCCGGCGAGAGGATAGCAGGCGTCGGGGTCCGATGGTAGAATCCGGCCACATCCGCATCGCGCATCGGAGGGCCGGGGCTTCAGACCCGGCCGGTCAGGGGGGCACATGGAGATCGATCGTCGGGCATTTATCGCCAGCCTGGGCGGGCCGACCGCCATCGCGCTGATGACGCCGGACCAGAAGGCCGATGCGCTCGAGCACTACATGGAGGAGCAGTTGAACGCCGCCCTCCAGAGCCAGGCCCAACCCCGGTTTCCCACCATGGCCGACATCGAGGCGCAGAACCTCGACCTGGCGCGCCGCGCGCGGCGCGGCGCCGGGGGCCTGTTCGTGCCGGGCTCGAACGGGCAACTGAAGAGGCTCGAGAAGATGCCCGACAAGCCCACCCTTCTCGACTTCTTCAAGTACCGGTTCGACCCGGCGAACCACGTGCTGCAGAGCGCGAACCGCGCGGTGCAGAACGGCATGAAGGAGGAGATCGTCCTCGCGTGCCTCCTTCACGACGTCGTGCTCAACATGATTCACCCGGATCACGGCTGGTGGGGCGCCCAGCTCGTCGAGCCCTACGTGCCGGAGATCACGACGTTCGCGATCCGGTACCACCAGACGCTGCGGTTCTATCCCGACTCGGCGTTCGGCTACGAGTACCCGGAGATGTACTTCCGGATGTTCGGCGAGGACTACACGCCGGAGCCGTACCTGCAGCGCACGTACGAGTACGTCCGCAACCACAAGTGGTACGAGCACCCGCGGCTCGTGACGGTCAACGATCTGTACTCGTTCGACGCGAACGTGAAGGTGTCGATCGATCCGTTCGTCGACATCATCGGCCGCCACTTCAAGCAGCCGAAGGAAGGCCTCGGCTGGGACAACACGGCCTCCTCGCACATGTGGCGGACGATGATCTGGCCGGATCGGCCGCTCTGATGACGAGAGCGGGCCGGTTGCTCGTGGCCGCGACGGTCGCCGGCGGGCTCGCGCTGACCGCCGTCGTCGCGTACCCCGACGCCCTCGCTCGCGCGCGGGAGCACGGCGACGCCGCCCCCGCCCGCGGTCAGGCGCAGGCGACGCCGCAGGTCGTCAAGGGCTTGGCGGTCACCCCGACCGCCGTGGCGCGGGGCAGGATCGTGAGCCTGCGCGATTGCCCGCCGGGCGCCAACACGCAGCGCGGCGTCATCCGGCCGATCGAAGACAGCGAGTTCGTCACCGTCTCGGTGAGCATCAAGGTGCTGCCGGCGTTCGTGCCGGTCGCGATCGCGAAGCCGGTCCTGGTGGACGCCGCGGGCAACACGTTCAACACGGGGCAGGCGTTCGCGGACGTCGCGGCCGAGCCTTCCTACGCGTGCGACTTCTCGTTTCGCGTGCCCGCGGGAACCGAGGCCGCGCGACTCGTCATCGACGGGGTGACGTTCGACCTGACGAACATCAAACGTTGACGGTTCGCCTCACCGCGCGTCGATCATCCGCACACCGTAGATCGGCGCGACGCGTCCCTCGCCCTCGTCGGCCTGAAAACGCACGGTGACCTTCGTCTTGCCGCGGACGAGCGCGGGCGGCACGACGTACCGGGCCTCCCAGAAGTTCTCGACGCTGCCGTTCGGCTCGAACCGCGCGATGGGCGTGCCGTCCACGAGGATCTGGAACTGCCCCTCGGTCGGCTCGCGCTCGGGCCGGTTCCAGTAGGTGACGACGAGCGCCATGGGCCGGGCGGGATCGACGGGCAGATCGTAGGAGAACCAGCCGGGACCGCCGCGGCCGGACCGGCCGTCGGTTCGCTGCACGGTTCGGTCCGGCTGGCTCTGATAGTTCGCCTCGACCTCGGCGCCCGGCTCGCCCGGCCGGACGAAGAGGAGCGTCGCCGCCTCGAGCCGGCTGAGGCGCTCGCGCTCGGCGGCGACGTCGCGCGCGCGCGCGTCGAACGCTTCGGGTGTCAGCAGGTCGACGTAGACGCTGTAGCGCCGGCGATGGGTCCGGTAGAACGGGGCGAACGCGAGGTCGGCGGGCGGCGCGGCGGGCGTCCCGGGCGCGCGCGCGACGGCGACCGCCCGGAAGTGGCCCGGGCTTCCGGCGACCGGCCGGATCCAGTCGTCGAGCGGGCGGCCCGCGGCCACGAGCGCAGGCACCGGCTCGGCCTCGCCGCGGCCGCGACCTTCAGTGCGCGGCCCGTGGTCGGCGGCGAGCGCGAGCGGCCCCCACATGATCGCCGTCACCTGCGGGTCGTCGGGCGCCGGCTCGAGCCGAAGCGCCTTGGGCAGGCGCAGCTCGACCGTATCGCCGCTGCGCCAGGTGCGCGCGATCTCCACGTACTCGCTCGGCTGCAGCCCGCCGTCGTACATCGTCCGGACGCGGCGGTTGCCGGCGCCGCCGGGCCTGAAGCTCGCGAGCGGCGGCTGCTCGAGGGTCTCGCCGTTCACGCGGACATGGAACCCGTCGCCGGCCCAGCTCGGCCGGCGCACCGCCAGCGTGAACGCCCTCGGCGCGGCCATCGTCAAGCGGATCCCCGCCTCGTCGCCGTCCGGGAAGCCCGTCGTCATCTCGAGACGGGCTCCTCCCATCTCCAGCTCGGCTGTCGAAGGCGCGAAGAGGTTGACCCACACGGTGTCGCCGGACTCGTAGTACAGGCCGTCGCCGTGGAGTGCATGGCTCTCCATGCCGGAGCCCACGCAGCAGGTGAAGCTGCGCAGCATGTTCTGGTATTCCTGCTGGACGCCGCGTCCGACGGGCACCATGTAGGACGTCCGGCCGTCCTCGGGATCGATCGAGCCGAGGATGTGATTGAAGAGCGCGCGCTCGTGGAAGTCCGCGTACAGCGGGTCGGGCCTGAGGGCGAACAGCCGCCGCGTGAGCTTGAGCATGTTGTAGACGTTGCAGGTCTCGGCGGTCCGGCCGTCCACGCGCCGGGCGAGCTGGTCCGCCGGCCCGAAGTACTCCTCGTAGCCGTGGCCGCCGGTCGCGTAGCTGTGGTGCTGCGCCACGCGATCCCAGA
>Ga0214472_10007290_pt1 | contig 11576 bp, 7 predicted proteins | sample RVTome_6_FD_207662 | JGI IMG/M metagenome (GOLD analysis project Ga0214472, IMG submission 207662) | Soil microbial communities from uranium-contaminated site in the Upper Colorado River Basin, Wyoming, United States - RVT140D175 | ecosystem: Environmental > Terrestrial > Soil > Contaminated >...
GAGAGGATGAGGTGTTTGCCGCCTGGTTCACTCTCAACGGCAACGGCGAAATGACTGGAACTACCTGGGTGGAGGAATCGGGCTTTCTCGGCGGACCTGTCATGATCACCAACACACACAGTGTCGGGGTCGTTCACAGTGCGGCCGTGGAATACGCGGTATCCCGGGGCAAGGCTTTCGCCTGGTCGCTGCCTGTCGTTGCGGAAACCTGGGATGGGGGACTCAACGACATCAATGGATTCCACGTGAAGAAGGAACATGCCTTCGGCGCCATCGAGAATGCTCGCGGCGGACCGGTCGTGGAAGGAGCGGTTGGTGGGGGCACCGGTATGCAATGTCATGAGTTCAAGGGCGGCATCGGTACGGCATCACGGCGGCTGACCATCAACGGCGAAACAATGACCGTGGGTGTGCTCGTCCAATGTAATTACGGGCTCCGCCGCCAACTCCGAATCGCTGGGATTCCGGCCGGCGCCGAGCTTCGGGAGCCAAGGGTGTGTTACCGAGGAGCCACTCCGCTGGGGGCGTCCGACCCATCATGCTCCGACCCGGGCGGTGATCGTGAGCGGGAGGAGCACGGCTCCATCATCGTGGTCGTGGCAACCGATGCGCCCGTGCTTCCACACCAACTCAAGCGCGTCGTGAAACGGGCGGCGCTTGGCATTGGGAGGATGGGGGGTGTCGGGGGAAACAGCTCGGGGGACATCTTCATCGCCTTCTCCACCCAGCTCCCGGAAGGAGGCCGACCCGGTGCGGTACAACGGGTCCGGATGCTCCCCAACGAGAGGATCACACCGCTGTTCGAGGCTACTATTCAGGCCACTGAAGAGGCCATCCTCAACGCGATGGTAGCTGCGAAAGACATGGTGGGAGCGGACGACCTCTTCGTCCCGGGCCTGCCCCACGATCGCGTAAGGGAGTTACTGCGCAAGTACGGTCGCGCCGTCAACCGATAACGCGATCCATACACCCTTTGACCGGACGCTGGGACAGATGACCATACGCGGATACTTCCACAGCGGCTCTGCACTTGTCGCAACCATGCTCGCCACGACGTCGGCGCATGCACAGGTCGAGCGAGTCGCCGACTATGGTGACGCGGCGACCCGAATCATCCAGACCGCACTTACCGACAGCAACGCCTGGCACAGGCTCGCTTACATGACGGACACCTTCGGTCCACGTCTCAGTGGGTCGGACAACCTGGAACGCGCCATCACCTGGATGTTGTCGGTCATGGAGGACGACGGCCTGGTAAACGTGCGTGGCGAACCGACCATGGTCCCCCATTGGGTCCGCGGCCGCGAATCCGTCGACCTGATACTCCCGCGCGAAACTCCCCTGGCGATGCTCGGATTGGGCGGGAGTGTGGGAACACCACCCGAGGGAATCACCGCGGAAGTGTTGGTCGTGTCGAGTTTCCAGGAACTCACCGAACGAGCAGCAGAGGCTCGCGGGAAGATCGTGCTCTTCGATGTTCCGTTCACCAACTATGGTGCCACCGTGCGCTACAGAGGCAACGGCGCGGTGGCTGCCGCACGGGTCGGCGCGGTGGCGGCTTTGATCCGCAGTGTCACGCCGGTGTCCCTCAACAGCCCCCACACTGGGGCGATGAACTACGACTCGACGACGACTCGGATCCCGGCGGCAGCCTTGAGTGTGGAGGGTGCCGCGATGCTCCATCGCATGCAAGACCGGGGACAGAGAGTGGTGCTCCGGCTGCGGATGGAGGCTCGCGCGCTCCCCGATGCTCCCTCTCGAAATGTGGTCGCTGAACTCCAAGGAAGAGAGCATCCGGAAGAGGTCGTCGTTCTCGGTGGCCACATCGACAGTTGGGATGTCGGGCAGGGCGCCATGGATGACGGCGGGGGAGTCGTCGTGTCCTGGGAAGCGCTTCGCGTGCTCAAGGGACTCGGGCTCCAACCTAGGCGTACCATTCGAGTCGTGGGATGGACCAATGAAGAGAATGGCCTGAGAGGTGGCAACGCCTATCGCGATCGGCACGTGACGGAGCTCGACAATCACATCCTTGCGATCGAATCCGATGGGGGGGTCTTCGCCCCGAGAGGATTCGGGTTCACGGGTCCGGATGCAGCCCGCGCAATCATCACCGCGATCGGACAGCTCCTCCAACCCCTGGGCGCAGAGAGGGTCTTCGCTGGCGGCGGTGGGGCCGACATCGGACCCATAATGCGTGAGGGAGTCCCTGGGGCGGGACACCAGGTCGATGGGACCAAGTACTTCTGGTACCATCACTCGCATGCTGACACCATGGACAAGCTGGACCCACGCGAGATGGCGATGAACGTGGCGGCCATGGCCATCCTCGCCTATGTGGTTGCCGACCTCCCCGAACGTCTCCCCAGAAAGTAGTGCGGTCGACTTCAAACCCTGAATCAAGGAACACCATGTCGTTTCGTACCTTCGCGAGCGTCCTCACGATCCTCCTCCCGAGTGCGTTGGGGGCACAGCAGGCCGCCAGCAATCCCATGAAACATGAGCCTCACCCAACGGTGACTGCGATCACGGCCACCGATCTCATGACTCGGCTCTACATCTTCGCCGACGACTCGATGCAGGGACGAGAGGTGGGAACCAAGGGTCACCTCATGGGGACTCGCTACATCGCCTCGGAACTCGATCGCCTTGGGCTGCTGCCGGCGGGCGACAGTGGGACTTTCTACCAGGACTTCGGTCTCGTCGAAAAGCGTATCGACCCCGCAAGCCGGATGAGCATCGCCGGGAAGGATCTGGCGATGCGATCGGATTTCCTGATCTTCCCGGCAGTCGGGCTCCCTCTCGTGGGGAAGAGCTTCGACGCGCAGGAGGTCCCTGTGGTCTACGGGGGCAAACTCGGTGACGTCAATTTGATCTCGCCCGCAGCCGCGGCCGGAAAGCTCGTGCTCTTCGCCCCGGCTGATGGTCCGCAAGGATGGCAGTTCTGGGGTCGCTTCGGTCCGGCCCAGTATGGTCAGTATCGTGAGGCAGCTGGTTTGCTCATCGCCGCACTGGATGTGGCGCCTCCCCAACTGGCCGGGTTCCTCCTATCGGGGCAGATCGACACGCTCACCTCAGGGGAACCTGAACCGAGCATCGCTTTGGCCTATGTGGCCAGCGCCGTCGCCGAGACCCTGATGGGAGGGTCACTGGCAGGCCTGCTGCCGGGCGCGGAGCACTCCAACGCCACCTTGGTGGGGGGGCCTCGGGTCACACCAACGTTCGGTCCGGGGCGGAATGTCGTTGCCATCGTACCGGGAACCGATGAGGTCCTGCGGCATCAGTACGTAGCTGTGGGCGCCCATACCGACCACGATGGCTTCTCCACCCTGACAGAGCACGATTCGCTCCGGGCCTTCAACACGGTGGTCCGACCGGGTGGCGCTGAAGACATGGACAAGCAGGCGACTCCGGCTCAACTCGACACCGTAACCCGGCGACTCGACAGCTTGCGCGCGATGCGTCCAGCACGACCGGATTCGATCATGAACGGTGCGGACGATGATGCGTCAGGATCGATGGCCTTGCTCGAGCTCACGGAGTATTTCACGGCGAACCCCGCGCGTCGATCCATACTTTTCGTGTGGCATGCCGGGGAGGAGAAAGGACTCTTCGGCTCGGCGTGGTACACCGATCATCCCACGGTCCCCCGCGATTCGATCGTGGCCAACGTAAACATCGACATGATCGGTCGCGGGGATCCGACTGACATCCCGGGTGGGGGTCCCGCATACGCCCAGTTGATCGGCACGCGCAAGCTCTCCACCCAGCTGGGGGACCTGGTGGAGGTGGTGAACGCCAAAGGCAATCACGGGTTCGTCTTCGACTATCAGTTCGATGCGGAGGGACACCCACAGCAGTACTACTGTCGTAGCGACCACTATGAGTATGCACGTTACGGAATCCCCATCGTCTTCATCACCACCGGGAGCCACCCCGACTACCACATGGTGACGGACGAGCCGCAGTACATCAACTTCGACAAGTACGCTCGCGTAACCGATTTCGTAATGGACTTGACCCGCACCGTCGCCAACCTCGACTCCCGCCCGGTCGTGGACAAGGAAAAGCCAGACCCCAAGGGCCAATGCCGTCAGTAGAGGACACTGTCTTCCCTGGACGACTCAGGGACTGAGTTCGTCCAGACGCTTAGCGATCTCCGCGCGGTCGAGCCATCGGCCGCGCACCATCACCCCGGCTCGACGAGACCAATTCGCCACGTCGTCGAGCGGGTTCGCTTCGAGGAGCACCAGATCGGCTCGTCGACCGACCGCGACGATGCCAAACTCCTCTTCCGCACCAAAATGTGCGGCCACGTTTCGGCTTCCCATCTCCAGTGCCTGGTAAGGTGTGAATCCCGCCTTGATCATCGCATCGAGTTCTCGCTGAATTGAGAACCCAGGAACGTTCCACCACTGGGGAGCGTCGGAGCCGAGGAGAAAGGGAACCCCCGCCTGATAGAGGGCTCGCATGACCTGGCGCCGCGCATTGAGATACCGTTGCGCATTGTCCGGTGTGACACCGGAACTCTGCCTCGTGTTCAACGTGGCTCGTTTCCACCCCTCGACCTGTGCGGGAATCCAGTACTTCATCTCCGGCCACGCTGCGAGTTGGTCGGGGGACAAGGGGCCAAGGATCGATTCGAAGAGACTCTGTGTGGGGACAATCCCGGCACCGGCTGCCTTGGTCGCCTGAACCAGGGCGGGCAACTTGGACATGTCGAGGTGGTCGACGAGGTTGAATCCAAAGAACTGTGATTGCGTCCCACTCACAGGCGAACCGTCGCGCACCAGGGCCTCGAGAAATCCATCGACATGGTCCATGGTCCACTGTCCCTGTGCCAGGGCGTGGATCAGCCCGACATCGAGCGGGACATGACCCGCAAATCGAAGGTTGAGCCGTTTCGCTGTCTCGGCCATCGCGTCGTACACGTCCCGCCGAATCCCCGGATGGATCTTCATCAGATCGTACCCGGCCGCCTTCTGGTCAGTGACCGCCTTCCGGGCTGAGGCGACATCCGGAATGCTGTTCCCGTTGAGCGAAGGACCGGTCGTGATGATGGTGGGGCTGAGGACATCCCCAGCCGCGGCACGCGCCCGGTAGTCCAGATGATGTGGGGCCCCGAGCATGCCGCGGACCGTCGTGATCCCATTGAGTACGTAAAAGGCTAGCACCTGTTCGATCTGGTCGCTCGTCGCCTGTGCCTGGGGCGGTATGTGACCGTGCATCTCCGCCAACCCCGGCATCAGGAAATGTCCGCGACCATCGATCCGGGTGGCTCCCGCTGGGACTTCCACATCGGCCGCAGGGCCCACCGCAATGATACGCTGTCCGCGAACCACCACCGTGTGGCCTCGAAGCAGGCGCTCGCTATCCATCGGGATCACGGTGACCCCGACAAACGCCGTCGTCCGCTCCTGGGCAAGGAGTAGTGGAGCGGCCAGGACGCCAACGAGAAGGAAAGTGGTAATGATACGCATCGTGGTACTCCGGATAAGTGTTAGTCGGTCCGCTGCCGGTTGGGCGGAACCCGACAGGCCAGAAGAAAGATGGGCCAGGAGAGGGGACGAGGAGATTCTGGCTCCTTCCACGCCTCCCGCAATCGGCTGCCCAAGGAAGGAATCGGATCTTCGCCGGTTTCAACGCGATACCGCCGTACCGCGGACCAGGTCCCCACGTATCCCAGGAATTGGTCCAGGGTCCACTTCTCCCTCATGGTGAAGACCGGGGTTGCAAGCGCAGGAAAGGGAAGCGTGATTTCTCGGTACTCCGTGTCGACGAGTCTCCGTTCCGGGGTCCACCACTCCGCCAGGGTCTCATCGGCAAAGCGGGCAAGAATCGCATCGAGGTCAGGGGAGATCCTGGTCCAGGTGTAGCCCCACACGGCGATGACGCCGCCCGGCCTGACGACTCGAACGGTTTCGGTGAAGTAGGCGTCTCTGTCGAACCAGTGGAGCGCCTGGGCCACGGTCGCCAGATCGACGCTCCCGTCCGGCAGGGACGTGCGGCCCGCAATGGCCTGTCGATAGGTGACGTTCGGATGCGGCTGCGAGGCGGCCAGTTGTCGCTCCGAAGCATCGGTCGCAATCACCTGATCGAAATGGCGGGCGAGCCCACGCGCTGCCTGCCCATTCCCAGTCCCGGCATCCCATGCAATCCGGTGGCAGTGGACCAACGACGCGAGGAAGCGAAAGAGATCATCCGGATATCCCGGCCGATATGCAGCGTATGACTCCGACTGTTCGGAGAAGTAGTCCAGGTACTCGGGATGCGATGCTCCGGCACGAGGCATGGTTACCCGGGTCTCGTCAGACACCGGGTGGATCTCCGTCACTAGCCATCCGACGCCCCGGCGACCGCCTCAGGACCACGCCCGGGCGGTGCGCAGTGAAGGTCCCCTGATCGACAACCGGTATGCCGCGGACGAGAACAAACGGGATACCGATCGGGTATTGATGAGGGTCTTCGAAGGTAGCGCGGTCGGCCACCGTCGCCGGATCGAAGATCACCAAGTCCGCAACCATCCCCTCGGCGATGCGGCCACGGTCGGTCAGCCCCACCCTCCATGCGGGCAGGCTGGTCATCTTCCGAATCGCACTCTCCAGACTCAGGACCTGCAACTCCCGAACGTAGTGCCCCAGGACCCTGGGGAACGTGCCATACGCCCGGGGATGGGGATGACCCTCACCTGGGCTGCTGAGTCTCCCATCACTGGCGTGCGCCACCATGGGGTGGCGCATGATGCGTGTGACGTCTTCCTCGTCGAGGACATGGTAGATGGCGGAGACACCCCCTCGCAATGTGGCCTCGATCGCCAGCGCCGCGCCGTTCTCCATCGTGGGTTCGAGACCACGGTCGACCGCCCAGTCGTAGAGCCGCTTCCCCTCGAGATCGCGCTGCCAGGGCACCAGGGACAACTGCACCCGGCGCAGATCACCTCCCCCACGGTCGTTCAGGAGGTTGAAGACCGTCCCTGCGACGAGGCTGTCATGTAGAGCAGGGTCCGCTGCTCTTCTGGCGTAGGCGCTGTCGCCCCCCTCCCTCGCCCAGGTGGGGACCAGGACATCCAGACTCGTATAGGTGGCCGTATAGGGGTACTGATCGGCCATGACGTCGGTGCCGGCCGCCCGAGCGGAATCGATCATGGCCAACGTCTTGGAACTGCTCCCGTACATGGGCTTCCCGACCACCTTGTGATGGGTCAGCACGACGGGGACTCGGGCCAGGCGTCCGATCTCGAGTGCCTCGCTGACCCCCTCCAGCAAGCCGAGGGCTTCCTTGCGTAGGTGTGAGGTGTAAATGCCCCCGGAGTCTGCAGCAACGCGCGCGAGTGCCACGATTTCGTCCAACCCAGCGAAGGTGCCGGGGAGATAGAAAAGACCTGTCGAGAGGCCGAACGCTCCCTCACCCATGCCACGGGCGACCATACCCCGCATCCGCCCAAGCTCGGCTTCGGTGGGAGCGCGGTCGGCGAGACCCATGACTTGGCGCCTGATCGTGTTGTGGCCGACGAAGAACCCGACGTTTGCCCCGAGCGCGGAATCCGCTCTTGCCAGGGAGGGGGCCATGGGATAGAACCCGCCGCCATCCGGGTTCCCCATTGCTGTGGTGACCCCTTGGCGGACGTGACTCTCCATGTCCAGCATTCGGAGGAGGGGATCGAGATGCGTGTGCAGATCGATGAAGCCCGGCGCTACGACCAGTCCTCGGGCGTCGATGACACGGTTGGCGGTCGAGCGATCGACCGTCTGGCCTGTCACCAGCGCGATCTTCCCATCACGAAGGGCAACATCTGCACGAGATCGTGGGGACCCGGTGCCGTCTACGACCGTGCCGCCGGTGATCAGGATGTCATATCTCGCCTGGGCTGCCCCGGCGCGAACACCCGCAGCCAGCAACACTGCCATCACGAGTGCGTCACGACGTTTCATTCCACCTCCACGGGAAGATCTTCCCGAATGACCCCGGGAATCTCGAGAACAAAGTCGGCGCCACACGCTCGCGAGGGGGTGAGAAAGCCACTGCTGGTTCCCTGCAGCACACGCTCAGCTATGCGGACGGCACCAAGTGCGGTAAACGAATACCCCTCCGGCCCACGGAGGCGCGCCCGCGCTCGACGGCCCTCGGCGTCACTCACTTCTCCCCAAACATCGACTCCTCCACGAGCCCGTTCTTCGGCAGTCGGCCCCGACAGTCTTCGCCGAATGATCCCCCGGAGGAGGGACACCACAGGGGTCGACCCCAGGATCCTCTGAAACGGTCTGGTACTCCGAAGCGCACGGATCCGTGAGGGACGCATGGCGATGGAGATCTCGATGTTTCCGATTCCCGTTGAATGGAAGGCTGTCGAGACGTCACCCCAGGGGATGGTGACCACGGATCGAGGGCCTGCTCCGAAATCCACCTGACTGGTCTTCCAGGCCAGGGGCACCGGGGTGATGACACCATCGCGACGGATGGCTCCCCCACGACCAAGACCTTGAATGGTGGTGAGCGCGGTGCCACGAGAAACTCCGCCACGGGTCTGGAAGGCGAGCCGAAGATGGGTTGCGGAAGGCAAGCGATCCGAGAGATGAGCCGCGAGGCAATCGGTCGGTACCACATCGAACCCGACGCCGGGCAGCAGAGTGACCCCGGCCCGCGTGGCCTCGACAGCACGTCGCGCGAGCGCTTCGAAGACCGCGATCTCACCCGTGATATCGAGATAGTGTGTCCGAGTGCGAAGACAGGCGTCAGCCATCGGACGAGAGGTTCCAGAGAAGGGTCCGGCGCAGTGGATGACGGCGTCGTGTGGTTCGAGGAGCCGGTCGAGAGCGTCGGGTTGATCGAGAGAGGTCACCGACACCGGGAGTCCGAGTTCCCGACCGAGAGCCTCGAGGGCCTCTCGGTTTCGCCCCGCGAGCGTGGGTAGGTGTCCGCGGCTGACGGCCTCTCGCGTCACCAGGTCTCCCGTGTACCCGGTGGCCCCATAGATCACAAAGCTCATTTGACCTTGCTGCCAAGCCACTCGGAGCGGAAGGCCCGGATCGAAGCCGTGACCTCGCGCCCAGCTTCCTCGAAGGTGACGACCTCCAGTCTCGGATCACTCGTGAGGTCGACTCTTCCCTCCACCCGCTGACCACGGCTCTCGAACACGATTTCGATCTGGTCGCCGATGTGTCTGGACTCGAGCACGGCCTCGATGTCCCCGGGAGTGGTGATCGCCCGGCCGTCGAGTGAGACGATGCGATCACCGGTTTCGAGCCCGGCCAGGTAGGCAGGGGTTCCCACCAAGACGGGCGAGCCAATGGTCGCTCCCTCACGGCCTTCGAGTCCCAGGTCGCCCATCCATGCCGCCTCGCGATTTCGCTGGCGGAGCACCAACCCGGCAGGTGCCAGCAACGCCTGATAGTCCGGAATCTCTCGGCCCAGCACATACCGTCGCCAGAACTCCCCGGCGAAGGCAGTGTCACCGCTCACCCGACCGAGTGCGTCACGAGCATCGGTCGTGGTGTATGGCCGTTCGGTCTTCCCGTGGGTGGTCCACATCTCGCGCATGAAGTCGTCGGAGGTGACACCTGGGAAGCGTTGCCGCAGGGTCAGATCGAGTGCCAGGCCGAGCGCTTGCCCCCAGGTATAGTAGGAGATGAAGGTGTGAGGGAAGCTCGTGGGATCGATCGCCGTCGCCGCATCGACGAAGGGGGCCAGCATACTCATCTCGGTGGGGGACCGGTATCGTCGTCCAGGGGCATTGGTCACCGTGTTGATGGGGCCGGCAAGAGAGTGAGCGTAATCCTCGAAGAGGGTCAGGCCGGCGCGGTGCATCGTGAGGGGGCCATAGTAGCTCGTGAATCCTTCGGCGAGCCATAGCTCCCCAGACATGTTTGCCGTTTCGAAACTGAAGGGCTCGAGAGTGCGAGGTCGAATCCTTTCGACGTTCCAAGAATGAAAGAACTCGTGCGACACGGTGCCAAGTAGCCTTCGGGCGGCTTGAAGAAGGGAGTTCTGGCTCGCAACGATGGTCGAATTCCGGTGTTCCATACCATCTCCCGAAACGTGGGGGAGGTAATCCGCCAGGAAGGTGTAGGTCCCGTCATCGTACACCGGGAACTCACCGTACACCGCACCCTGCTCGGCCACGATCTTCTTGATGTCCTCGACGTAGGCATCGACTTCCGTGCTCGTCCCCGCGTGGTGGATCGCCAGGCGAATGGTCTGCTCCGGTGGACCATCGACGATCCAGGTCCGGAGATCGAAGTCGCTGAGTTCGATCGGGCTGTCCATGAAGCGTTGCAGGTTGGGCGCCGTGAAGGAGCCCGCCTCCATTCCGCGCGCGAGTTGCGTGGCGATTCCCCACTCCGGCGGGAGATCGCCGAACGTGACGATGACCGGGCGCTCGTCCGTCCCCCGCGCCCACATGAACGTCGCCGGGATGTTGAGATGCGCATGAGTCCGATCGATACCGCTGTAGGTCCCGCCGGCACGATTGGCATACAGGGTGTAGCGCACGATCACTGTCCGGTCGTGACCACTCACCGTCCACTGATAGGGATCGGGCCGCGAAATACTCAATGGGTTACCGCGCGAATCACGCGCGCTCACGTCATACACGTTCTTCCCGAACTCATGAAGGGCGTACCGCCCAGGTGAGCTCCGACTCATCCGGAGTTCGAGCGGCCGAGTGGGAAGGTCACTGAACGTGACTGTGATCTCGGCCTCGTGATGCGCGCGGTTGGGGAACGTCACATGGTATCGCACCGGGGCCTGACCGCGTTGTGCGGCGGCCGGGGAAACTCCCATACCGGCGACCATCAGAGGCAGAAGGGCACTGCGGAGAAACGCACGGTATGGATGTGAGGCGATCACCGGGGAAGCTCCGAAGAGGACAGAGGTCTCGAGGATGCGAATATATCCTCCTTTCAAACGCCTGATGCCGTCACCGCAGCGGCTCCGCGGGTGAGGTAGGTCGCGAAGGAGGCGTGATCGATGTTGGCACCACACACGATCAGCCCGACTCGGGAGCCCCGAAGCCGGTCGCGCAGCGGACCAAGAAGAGCAGCGGTACTGGCCGCCCCGGCAGGCTCGACGGCGAGCTTGGCACTCCGAAAGAGATGATAGAGGGCACTGCACAGCGCGTCGTCGTCCACGAGAACAAGATCGTCGAGGAACTGCCGGCACAGGCTGAAGCTATGAGGGAGCGCGAACGGGGGGGCCAGGCTGTCGGCGATGGTGGTGATCGCCCCTGCTGGTTGAGGGGATCCGGCGGCAAAGCTTCGGGACATTGAATCGGCTCCGGTCGGCTCGACCCCGAAGACAGCGCATTCGGGGTTGAGTTGCTTGACGGCGGCCGCAACCCCCGAAGCGAGTCCTCCACCACCGACGGGGACGATGATCGCGTCGAGGTCCGGCACCTGCTCTATGAGTTCGAGTCCGAGGGTTGCGGTACCGAGAGAGACCGCTTCACCCTCAAAGGGATGAATCATCGTTCGGCCTTCGTCGCGTTCGATGGTCTCACCCATGGGGAAGGCCTCGTGGACGTCCTTCACGAAGACGATCTCGGCTCCATAGGTGCGGCAGAGGGCGACACGTGAGGGATTGGC
>Ga0214472_10007291_pt1 | contig 11576 bp, 5 predicted proteins | sample RVTome_6_FD_207662 | JGI IMG/M metagenome (GOLD analysis project Ga0214472, IMG submission 207662) | Soil microbial communities from uranium-contaminated site in the Upper Colorado River Basin, Wyoming, United States - RVT140D175 | ecosystem: Environmental > Terrestrial > Soil > Contaminated >...
GTCTCGGCGGGCCCGCGCCCGGGCGTAAGTCGCCGTTGCCGCCGACCTGATGCGCGGCAATATCGTAATCGGCGTAGTATCCGTATCCCACCGTGTCCGGCACGATAAAATCCGGCCGCACCAGCCGTTGGCCGCGATACAACGTGCGGCCCCGCACAAAATAACGCACCTCCGCCACGTCGGATTGTATCGTGCGGCCGCCCGGACCGGCGCGGCCGACGAACGGTTCGTCCATGCTGCGGGTGGTGAACATGAGGACGTCATGATCGCCAAGCGTGGAGTCGAAAAACGTGGGATCGTCCGGATCGACGTTCGCCGGGTGGGTCGGCCCGACGATTTGGCCGTCGGCGTTGACTTGCACGCGAACGGCCAGCAAATCCGCGGGCGGTGAGTAACCATTGCCGGGATAAAAATCCGCCCCCTCGATGTACTCAAAGTACCCTTCGCCCCAGGCGGGCCGGCGGGGCGGGGCAACGGTCACCGTCATGCCGGCCAGATCGTTTTGCAGGCGGTGTTGCACGGCCCGCAGTTGTTCTGCCATTTCGATTTCGGCCCGGCTGTCGCCAATATTCTCCATCACGATGGCGAACATACCCACGACAACTGCCATCATGATCAGCGTGAGAGCCGTGGCGACCAGCATTTCGACCAGGGTGAACCCGGCGCGGGAGCGCAGAGGCCGGAGGCTGGAGGCTGGAGGCTGGACGGCGAAAGTGGAAGGTTGACCGGAAAGTGGGGCGCCACTGCTGGCTTGTCCAGCAGTGCTGTCCGGGAAAACGTGGGCACTGCTGGACAAGCCGGCAGTGGCGCCCCCGCTTTTCAATCGACGGTTACGCGGGCACAATGGTGCGCGCTGGCCTCGGGGCGGCCCCTCGTCGGCTCGCCGCAAGGCGTCGACATTCAATTGGAAGAAATCGGCAATAGACGTGATTCGATTTTCCTCGTACGCGCCGGCGGGCGGTCGCATCGCGCTGCTCCAGAGTCTGTTCCTATTTTGCCCGCTATCGGTGCCCGGCCCGCGGCAAAATCACCCAAGTTCATTGCACACTTCCCCGCGGCGGCTGTCAAGCATGATTTACTACTTCCGTGGGGTGGGTGCGATGTAGCTGCAAGAATTCAGCCCCCTGAGTGTCAAACGAGTATCAAACCGGCAGGTTTCCGAGTTCTTGCGAATTCGGCTACCACCCATTCCGATATTCTGGCGAACTGGGCGACTGCGGTTTTTTGCTGGAAAACCGAGACCGGAAGTGGAATAATGCCCCGTGTTGTGGTTCGTATCGCTGTCTCCCTGCCCGTCGCGGCCGCTGGATGGGTCGCCTTTGGGCGGGGCACGCGATCGGCCACCGCGGAACGAAGAGAACCGAGGTCCAACATGAAATCCCTCCGCCGGGCCCGCACGGGCCGCTTGCTCCATGCGCTGTGGCTGGCCGCCGTTTTGTTCTCAGCGTGGTCGCCGGCAGCGGTCCTAGCTCAGCAAGCCACTCCGGACGCGGCTCTCGATCCGGCCGCCACGCGTCAGTACGCCGCCGCCGTGGCATTGCAAAACCGCGAGCAATTCGAGTTGGCGATTGACGAATGGCGGGCCTTCCTGACCCGCCACGCGGCCGATCCCCGCGCCGACCGCGCCACGCATTACTTGGGCGTGTGTCACCTGAAGGCCAACCAGTTGCCGCAGGCGGTGACGGCCTTCGGGCAAGCTATTGCCAAATACCCGGAGTCGGAACTGTTGCCGGCCAGTTATCTGTACCTGGGCATCGCGCAATACAACCAGGCGCAGGGGGGCCAGGCCGCGCAGTTTGACGTGGCCGCCAAGACGTTCGCCGCGTTGTTGTCCAAGTACGCGGAGAGCGATCAGGCGCCGCAAGCGATGTATTACCTGGGCGAGTGCCTGTACGCCACCGGCAAGAAGCAAGAGGCTGCCACGTTGTACGCGGAACTGGCTGCCAAGCACGCCGACGATCCGTTGGCCGCCGACGCGTTGTATGCCTTGGGCGCGACGCAGGACGAGTTGGGAAAACCGGACGAGGCCGCGCGGACGTACCTGGCGTTCCTGGCCAAACACGCCGACCATCGCCTGGCCACCGAAGTCAAGTTGCGTCACGGCGAGACGCTGATGACGTCCGGCAAGTACGCCGAGGCCGCCGCGCGATTCGCCGAGGCCGCGGCCGTCGAAGATTTCGCCCTGGCCGATCATGCCACGATGCGGCAAGCGGCCAGCCTGTACGAGCAGCAAGAATATGATCGAGCGGCCGCGCTCTATGCATCGGTGCCGCGGAAGTTTCCCCAGACGCAGTTCGCTCCGGCGGCGCATCTGGCCGCCGGCAAGTGCGCGTACTTGGCCGGCAAATACGATCAGGCGCGTGCTTATCTGGCGAAACTCACCGGCGGCGGCGCCCAAGCCACTGAGGCGGCACACTGGATCGTTCGCAGTTTGTTGAAACAAAACCGCCCGCCCGACGCGCTGGCGACCGCCGAGCAGGCGCTGTCCGCGGCTGAAGGGGAGTATGCCACGCAGATTGAGCTGGACTTGGCTGACGCGCTGTATGAAATCCCCCAGCGCCGTGACGAATCGATCGCGCGTTATGCCGCGCTGGCCGACGCGCATCCACAGGACGCGCTGGCGCCGCAGGCGCTGTACATGGCGGCCTTCGCGTCGCTGGGCGAAGGGAAGTATCAAGCCGCGCTGGCGCATGCCGGAAAATTTCTGCGCGCCTATGCGGATCACAGCCTGGCGACCGATGTCACCTACGTGGCGGCCGAAAGCTACGTGCAATTGAACGACTTTGAAAAAGCCGCCGCGCTGTACGATCGTTTATTGAGCAGCCATGCCGAACATGCCGACGCGCCGACGTGGCGGCTGCGAAAAGGACTCTGCCTGTTTCACGGGCAAAAGCACGCCGAGACGATCGCGGCGCTCGAGCCCCTGCTGTCCACGTTGTCCGCCGCGGAGCAACAGGCCGAAGCGCACTTCTTGATCGGCAGCAGCCGGCACGAATTGAAGGATTACCCGGCCGCCGTCAAATCGCTGACCGCCTCGCTGGCGGCCGCGCCCCGCTGGCGACAAGCCGATGACGTGATGCTGGTGCTGGCCGACGCGCTTGATAAGTCCGGGCACCGCGACGACGCCGCCCGAGTGCTTGAGAAGTTGGTGGAGTCGTCGCCCGACAGCGGATCGCTGGACCGGGCGCTGTACCGGCTGGGCGAGGCGGCGTACGCGGCCGGAGATTTCCCACAGGCGGCCGCCCGCTACGCGGCCGTGTTGGACAAGCAGCCCAATAGTCCCTTGGCGCAGCACGCGTTGTACGGTCTCGCCTGGTCGCGCCTCAGCGGCGGCGAACACGCGCCAGCCGCTGAGACGTTCACCGCGCTCATCGATCGGCATCGCGACAGCGACCTTGCGCCCAGAGCGCGTTACGGCCGCGCGGTAGCCCGACAGCAGGTCGGGCAGTTCGCCGCAGCGGCCGAGGACGTGCAGGCGTTCCTGGCGACCAACCCAGCGGAGGGCCAGCGCTCCGACGCGCTGTACGTGATCGGCCTCTGCCAGGCCGGGCTGAAGAAACCTGCCGAGGCCGCGGCGACGTTTCAAAAAATCTTGGCCGACGATCCCGATTACAGCGGCCGCGACAAAGTCCGCTACGAACTGGCCTGGGCGCTGAAGTCCGCCGACCAGCCGGCGGACGCGGCCGCGCAGTTTCAAAAGCTCGCCAGCGAGCACGCCGACGGTCCTTATGCGGCTGAGAGCCTGTATCACGTCGGCGAATTCCAATATCAGAAGCAACAGTTCGACCGCGCCGCCGAGGCATTCGCCGCCGCGCTTGTAAAGGCGGGCGAGTCGGACCTGGGCGAAAAGGCGGCGCATAAACTGGGCTGGGCGCAATTCCGGCAGGACGATTTCCCGGCGGCTGGGGCCACGTTTCGCAAGCAACGCGCGCAGTACCCAGGCGGCCAGTTGGCGGCCGACGCGGCCTTCATGGAAGCCGAATGCCTGTTCCACCAGCAACAATGGCAGCCGGCCTTAGATCGGTACGTCGATTTGCCAGGACTCTCCGGCGAGGACTTCCCACCGTTGGCGCTGTTGCACGCGGCGCAAGCGGCCTCGAAGCTGGAAAAATGGCAACAGGCCTTGCAGTTGAGCCAACAGTGCGCGGCGGATTACCCGGACACCGACCGATTGCCGGAGGTGCTGTACGAACAAGGCTGGGCCCGGCAGAACCTGGGCCAATTGGACGAGGCCGTGCAACTCTACGAACGCGTGACCGAGTTGACCGGCGCCGAAGTGGCAGCCCGGGCGCGGTTCATGGTCGGCGAGATCGCGTTCGAGCAAAAGGAGCACAGCGAAGCGATTCGGCACTTTTTCAAGGCCGCCTACGGGTACGCCTATCCCGAGTGGCAGGCCAACGCCCTGTACGAAGCCGGCCGCTGCTTCGAAGTCCGTCAGCAGATGAAACAGGCGACCCAAACGTATCGGGAGATCATCGAAAAGTTTCCCGACAGCGACAAAGCGGACCGGGCCCGGCGGCGACTGGCCGAACTGGGCGAGTAAGCTGCCGAGACCCTTGGGGAGACAACCATGCGACATCTTTTGACCACGCCATCCCGCGCCGCATTATTGCTCCTGGTGTCGGCCGTTTGGCTTTCACTTATGGCGCCGGCCGTGCCGGCGCAAATCACCGGCGACACAACACGGATGGAAGAAGCGGAACGCCGCGCCGAGGAAGCGCTGGCGGCCGAAGATGAACCGGCCGATGACGACAACGCAGCCGATGAAAGCGGACTGCTTCCAGTCGAAGCGCCGTCGGTCAATCTGCTGTGGCTGTTGGGTCAGGGCGGCTGGTTCATGATCCCGATCGGGCTGATGTCGCTGCTGGTCGTCGTGTTTGGCATCGAACGCGCCATCGGACTGCGCCGCCGCAAGGTGATCCCGCCGGAATTGATCGAAGGCTTCGGCGAACTGGCCGTGCGGCCCGGCGGGCTGGATCCGAAGGCGGCCTACCGGTTCTGTCAGCGGCATCCCTCGACGGCGGCCAACGTGTTTCGTTCGGTGTTGTTGAAGGTCGGCCGTCCACACGCCGAGTTGGAACACACCGTCAAGGAAGCGTCCGAACGTGAAGCGGAAAAGCTCTACGGCAACGTGCGCCCGTTGAATCTGGCGGCCGCCGTCTCACCGCTGTTGGGCCTGCTGGGCACGGTATGGGGGATGATCCAGGCGTTCTTCGCCACCGCCAACATGGGACCCAACGTGAACAAGGGACAGGCGCTGGCCGACGGCATTTACGTGGCCCTGGTCACCACGTTTGCCGGCTTGAGCGTGGCCATCCCGGCGGTGCTCTTGGCGCATTTCTTCGAAGGCCGCATCCAGCGTCTGTTCCGCGAGATCGACGAGATGCTCTTGGGCGTGTTGCCCCAATTGGAACGCTTCGAAGGCAAACTGCGGGTCACGCGGCACGACGTCGAACGCGACGAAGTCACGCGGGCCGACGGCCGCGCCACCCCGGAACCGGCGCCGGCGGCGGTTGATTAGCACGAAACACGAGAGGCCATGTATGTCGGTAAGAATCGGAAAAGGCAGGGCGTTGGGCGTGATCAGCTTTACACCGCTCGTCGACGTCGTGTTTCTGCTGTTGATCTTCTTCCTGGTCGCCACGCGCTTTGAAGAAGAAGAGCGGGAGATGGACGCCACCCTGCCGCAGGCCAGCGAAGCCCGGCCGCTGACCAGCAAGCCGCAGGAGTTGATCGTCAACATCGACCGCCAAGGCGCCTACGTCGTGCGGCGCGTGACCTACACGTCCGAAGCGCTGGAGCGGCTATTACGGCAAGCGGCCGTCAACAACCCCGGGCGGCAAGCCGTAAAAATCCGCGCCGACGAACAGTGCCACTGGAAGTACGTCGTCGAGGTGATGAACCTCTGCAACCGCGTGGGCATTCGCGATTACTCGCCCGTCGTCGCGCCGGGGACCTAAGGGGGCCGGCAAAGAGTGTTTATGACGAATGACGAATGTCTAATGAAGCACGAAGCATGAACACTTCGGTCATTTGTATTGTTGGGTTTCGTCATTCCTTAGGCATTCGTCCTTTGTCAATTCCTTCCTCTCCGTGCCCTCCGTGCCTCCGTGGTAAACTTCCGTTTGCAGAGTCCGGATTAACGAAGATTAGCGTTCCTTCCACGGACGTTTCGCGACGCCAATCATTGACCTCATAGAGACGGCGAGACTCCTGCGCTTCGTTCGAGAACCAGCATCATGCCGCAACCACGCCAGGTGATTCGCAAGGTCGAACGGACGGGTCTGGCCGATTTCGACGACCAGATGTGGCCGATCAACTGCGCGCTGATCGTTTTGGCCGGATTCGTGGCCGGCATCATCATCGCGCACAGCGACTTCGACACGCCTCGGCTGCTGTACAACGGATGGGCGCGGCTGGCCAGCCTGGCGGTCGTGGTGAGTTTGGCCGCTTGGGGAATGATCAAATTACAAGGCAAGTGGACGCGGCGGATGCAGTTGGCCGTGCTGTTGAGCCTGCTGGTCCATCTGTGGTTGGGCATGTACCTGAAAGAGGCCTACCTGGCGATGGTGCTCGAGATGGAATCCCGGGCGCAAGAGGCGGTCGAAGAGCAGCAGATCGTCACCACCTACGATTACGACTTTCAGACGCCCGACCAGATCGTGCCGGATGAAACCCTGTCCGAGCCGGTTGAGACCACCACGCCGGACGTACAACCCCGCGAGGTCACTCGACGCGAGTTGGTGAGCGTACCGACCGAAGTGCAGCCGGCCGATGAGCCGGCGCGAACTGAGTTCGAACGGCCCATCCCGGCCGAACTCGAGCGAGCCGAAGTCTCCGCCCCGCGCCGCAGCGAGGCGCCGGCCGGTCCGCAATTGAGTCGCGCGGACGTCGATCGTGAGCTTGCCACACCGTCAACGGAGCTGCCGGAAATTGAAACCGCGCCGCGTCCCGAGCCGGCCGGCCGGCAAGTGGAGGCGAAGCCGCTGGAACCGACGCGCGCACGATCTGAAGCGGCGCGGCGCGACGAGCCGACTCGGATCCCGGATTCGCCGACGCAACAAGCCAGACCGGAAATCCAGCGCCGCCCGACGGAAAACCTGCCGCGGCGACAAACCGAGACCAACCCCACTGCGGCGCGGCGGTTGGCGGCCGTCTCTCCGCGGTTCGACGCGCAGTCCCCATTGCCGGACTTGGATTCAACAGCCAGCGCACAGCCGGCGCCGCGCGCGGAAGCGGCCGTCGCGCAGATTGAACGTGCTGCCGCCGCGGCCGCGCTTCGTGCCCCGGCCGAGACGAGCCAACTTCCGACAACCTCCAGCCCGACGACCGACGTTCGCCAGCCAGATGCCGTTCGCCCGACGCAACGGCCGGAGCTCACCGCTTCGCCCGCAGCGCTTGCCACGAGGAAGTTGCGCAGCGCCGACTTGCCGACAGACGCGCCGGCGGAGTCGCCGTTGACGCAATCTTCAAGCTTCGCCCCCGCGGTGACCCGGCCGTTGGAAGCGGCCGTGGCCGATTTGGCGCGGGGGCGGACCGCGGATGCGCCGAGCGCCGCGTTGCCATTGCCGGCCACTTCGGGCGCGGCGGCCAGCACGCCCCAGTCGGCGCCGGCGCTGAATCAGCCTCGTCGCGCGGAAAACTCCGGACAGCCGAGCGTCGCCGCCGCCGGCGCGGCGCCCGCGCAGTTGGCGCGAACGCAAGGCCGTGTCGAAGCGGCCGAATTTCCGGCAAACGCAAATCTTCCGTCGCCCGGGGCGGCCCAGTCGGCCGATAATTCGCCGGCCGAGCCGCCACGCACCGGACTGACACGCGCCACCGCCGGCACCGAAGGCCTGACGCGACAGCGCAGTTTCGATCTAGAATTGCCGGCCGCCGGCCGACAAATCAACGTTCCGACCGCAGCCGCGCGGCGCGCCCAAGCGGCCGACCAGCCGCACGCGCCCGACGCCGCCGATCCCAGTCGCCCCGCTCAGATCGCCCGCGCCCGGGCCGGCGCAGAAATCCCCAGCGCCACCCTGTTGGCCACGGACGCACCGGCGGCCGACGCCGCGGGTTCGAGTCGCCCGGCTGAAGTGGAGGCTTCCAGTAGCGCCGCGGTCGAGCGTGTTGCAGCTTCCGCGCCCTCAGCGCCGGTCACGGCGTCGGCCGGCGGCGCGACGATCGATTTCGGCGCGCCGCAGGCGAACGCCGGCACGCTCCATAACCGCGCGGCCGGCGGAGGCGAGCCAACCGTGTCCACGCAAGCCCTGCCGACTCGACTGGCCCGCGCGGGTCGCGCGGGCGGCGCGGCGGCTGAAATTCCCTTGCCGGCTGAGAATCCAACGGAAAACCTCGCCGGCACGTCGCCGGGCGGGGCGAATACAACGGCGTTGGAATCGCAGGCCGCGGCCGTGGACCGCGGCGCGGCGGCGACGCCGGCCACTCGTTTAACCAGCGGTCCGGCGGAACCACAGACCACAGGCGGAGGCGCCGACGTGGCCGTGGGCAGTTTGGTCCGAGCCTCCGGCGCACAAACCCAACCGGCCGACTCAAGTCGACAGCCGTCGGCGGCTCTTACCACGCGCCAATTGGCCCGCGCGGACGTCGCCGGCAGCGCCGCGGATGTTGACAATCCGGCAGCCGGACAATCGTCGGACACAGACAACTCCGACGTCCCGCCGGCCGACGCAAATGTAACAGGCATATCGCGCAACGCTTCGTCACCAGCCGGCACGCTCGCCCGGCCGACTTCCGGCGGTGAAACGCTGGCCGGGGCGCAAACCGCGCCGGCGGTCAGTTCCATCGCCGCGGCCGGACCGAGCCGTCCGGCCACCGGCCCAGAGGCCGCGCCTTCGATTAGTGGCGATGCCGTCGCCGCGGCGCCGTTGCGGCGCGCGGGACCCGCCGGGCTGCCCACTGGCGCAGCCGTGGCGGACGCGCCCGGCGCTGAATCGCTGGCCGCTTCCGGAGATACTGAAAGCCTGGGAGCCGACGGCCCCTCAGACGGCAGCGGATCGATCAGCCGCAGACGCACGGGACCGGCGGTGCGGATCGCCGCCGAGGCGGGACCGGGCGGTTTGACCACGGCGCCGGCCGCCGCACCGGGTCTGCCCAGCCGGCGAGCCCGGCCGGAAAGCGACGTCGTGCATTCGGCCCTGCAGCGGTTTGTGATGCAGCGCGCCGGCGGCACGCCGATCGCGATCGACGCCGAAGCCCTCACCGGACCCGTGGCCGGTTTCCGCCAGCGCGAGCGAGAGCAGCGCGAGGAACTCTTGCGTAAACACGGCGGCACCGAAGGCAGCGAACGCGCGGTGGAGATGGGCCTGGACTTCTTGGCGCGTCATCAATTGCCGGACGGCCGCTGGAGCCTGCACAACTTCGCCGCCGCGCGCGCCGGTTACAGCAACAACGGCGCCGGCGACATGCAGGCGGACACGGCGGCCACCGGCTTGGCGCTGTTGTCGTTCTTCGGCGCCGGCTACACGCACACTGAAGGGAAGTATCGGCCGGTGGTGCGCCGCGGATTGGATCATCTGCTTGCGCGGCAAAAGCCCGACGGCGACCTGTTCGTGCCGCAGGATGCCGTCTCGGCGCGCAACGTGTGGCTGTACAGTCACGGCATCGCGTCGATCGCCCTCTGCGAAGCCTACGGCATGACCCGCGATCCGCAGTTGCGCGACTCGGCCCAACGGGCGCTGGACTTTATCGTCGCCGCGCAACACGAAACATTGGGCGGTTGGCGCTACTCTCCCCGCGCGGGGTCCGACACGTCGGTCTCCGGCTGGCAGGTGATGGCGCTCAAAAGCGGTCAACTGGCCGGTCTGGAGGTTCCGGCCGACACCTACGCCGGCGTGTTGCGTTGGCTGGAACACGCCCAAGGGCCCGCCGGCAACCCAGCGTACTACGCGTACCGCCCCCGATCGAATCAGCGCAGCCAGAACCAGCCCAGCCGGGCGATGACGGCCGAAGCGTTGTTGATGCGGCAATACCTGGGCTGGAACCGCGAGAACCCGCACCTGGTGCGCGGCGCCGATTACTTGAAGCTGAACCTGCCCACCTACGGGTCGCGCAGTTCGCGCGACCGGGACGCCTACTACTGGTACTATGCCACGCAGGTGATGTTTCAGATGCAGGGGCCACACTGGCAGGCTTGGAACGACGCGCTGCGGCCGCTGCTGGAGCGCACGCAGGCTGAATCCGGCCAGTTCGCCGGCAGTTGGGATCCCGCCGGCCCCGTTCCCGACCGCTGGGGCGGCCGCGCCGGCCGCATCTACATCACCTGCCTGCACCTGTTGATGCTCGAAGTCTATTACCGCCACCTGCCGCTGTACCAGGATCTGAATTAGGCTGGCCTTTACGGCCGCCGCAGAAATTTCTGCGCACACTGGCCGGTGACGCAATGCTCGGATAAACAATTGTGGGCCGAACACGTTTGGCTGCTTACTTTTCTTATCACGCAGTCAATTCCGCGGCGTGCACGTTGCTGTCGCATATTGACCAGCGCGCTGTCAACAGAACACATTAGTGGATGTGATTATGTGATTAGTGGATGCGAGCTCAATTTCATGACCCTTGCGAAACGGAAACGACGCTGGTGGCAGTTCAACCTGAAGACGCTATTGGCCGGGACGATGGTCGTGAGTGTGGTTTTCGCCTGCCTCGGCGTGAATTTAAGACGAGCACGGGACCAGATGGAGGCGGTTACCGCAATTGAGAAGTTAGGTGGCATGGTAAACTACGATTACCAGTGGGACGAGTCCGCCGGTTATTACGATGCGTCACGCCAACCGCGCGGTCCAAGCTGGCTGCGGAAGTGGCTAGGGGGCGACTTTTTCGATAGCGTTGTTGCAGTAAATATGGTTTCTGGCGGAATCGGTTCCGCCAGCGGAATACTGTCTTTGGGGAAAGCAACTGACGCCGATCTAGTGCATGTGGAACGGCTGCGCAAGCTCAAATGGCTGAGCTTGCAGCGCATGAAAGTCACCGATGATGGCCTGATGCATCTCAATGGCCTGACCAATCTCGAAAGTCTCTTGCTGGGCAACACGCAAGTTGGCGACAGCGGGCTGGTGCATCTGAAGAAGCTGAACAATCTCAAACAGCTAGATCTCAGGGGGACGCAACTTACCAATGTCGGTCTGATGCATCTCAAGGGTCTTGAGAATCTGGAAGAACTCTTTCTGGACAACACCAAAGTCAGCGATGCCGGCCTGCCGCACCTCATCGGGTTGTCCAAGCTCCGTTGGCTGTCTCTGTGCGACACTCCAGTAAGCGATGCGGGGCTAGTGCACGTAAAGGAGCTTACTAACCTCGAAAGGCTGTTCGTCACCGACACCCGAGTGACTAACCGTGGCGTGAACGAGCTCCGGCGCGCGTTGCCGAATTGCCAAATCGACTATCCTAAGTGACCGGTTATCGGGGGGTAAAACGGTGTCAGGAACCGTTTCATCCTCCGTCATGTTTGTCAAGCAAACGGTTCCTGACACCTTTTGCCCCTCTTGTGCATCGTCGGCAACTGCTGGATCAGTGGGTAGAGCGATTGTCGGCGTTCCTCAGTCTGCAGAAGAAGGAGATCGGACGGATCGGCGGCGGGC
>Ga0214472_10007292_pt1 | contig 11575 bp, 17 predicted proteins | sample RVTome_6_FD_207662 | JGI IMG/M metagenome (GOLD analysis project Ga0214472, IMG submission 207662) | Soil microbial communities from uranium-contaminated site in the Upper Colorado River Basin, Wyoming, United States - RVT140D175 | ecosystem: Environmental > Terrestrial > Soil > Contaminated >...
GTAAGTTAGGTATATTAACACCAAAACAAAGTCTAAGTGTTAAAAAACTAAGTCAAATAAAAGAAGAATTAAGATCTATTTCTTTTACTGGACAAATGAAACAAAGTAAAATCAGAGAAGGTAGAGCTATATTAAAATCGCGTGTGAAATCACCAAGAGAAACAACACGAGAATTAAAAAATATTGAAGTAAACACGCTTATAAAACAAAGCAAAGCTAGAGAAGGTAAAGGAATAAGAACTCCAACAGAAGGACAACTAATAAAAAAGAAAAAAGATAAGTTATTAGTAAGAGAACAAAAAAGAGGAAATAAAGTAATTAAATCAATTAAAAATTTTGAATTTCAAAGTTTTAAGATTAAACCTAAAAAGAAAAGTGTAAAAATTACCAAGACAAAAACAAGCGTTGATGTAAATGTTGGTGGTGGACAAAAATCTAAATTACAAAAACTTATAATAACTAAACAAAAATTTGACAGGGTTAAAAGCCCTAGTTTAAAACAATCATTAAAACAACCAAATTTTGTTAATCGTTTAGGTTTTAATAAACAACAACAAAAAGATTATATTAAATTAGCAAATGAGAACAAAGTTGATTTTGACGCTAGCACTAAGAAAGGTTTTGATCGTAATAAAAGGGCTATTGAAGAATTAAAAGCTAGGATTCAAAAGAAGAAAAGAGAGGATTTTAAAAAGTTTATTAGTGAAATAAATAAGAAAGTTAATACTACTAAGAAAACTCCTAAAAAAGTTAAGGAAACTATTAATTTTATAAATAAAATAAAAACAGGTCAAGTAATCAATGTGAATTTTGATGTTAGTAGTATAAGAGCACTAGCACAAGACAAAAAATTAAAAACTTTATCAGTTGTAGCAAATAAATTATTACAATCTGAAAAACAAGAAAGTTTAGTAGAACAAGCAAGTAAACAAGCAGATAAGATAAGTTATAAACCTGTAAGTACAATTTCAAGTATGCAATCAATAAAAAAAATAGTTAAGAAACCAATAATTAAACCTGTAAGTACAATTTCAAGTATGCAATCAATAAAAAAAATAGTTAAGAAACCAATAATTAAACCTAAAAGCTTGAGAACTAAAACTTTATTTAAAAAAGTAATAGAGAAAACACCAACAAAAATTAAAAATATTAAAATAATTCCAATTAAAATTAAGAAGCAAAAAATATTAAGAAAACCAATAATAAAAAAGAAGAAGATAAAGATTAAACTCCCACCAATTCCTAAAGGTAAGCCTTCTAAAGTTAAGCTTCCAGTGTTATCTAAGAAAAGCTTAGAAGGTTATTACACGCCTACATTAGCAGGAAAAAGCGCGGTTAAGAAAAGGAAAGAAGAAAAACTAAGACAATTAAGTTATACAGGATTAGAGGTTAGAGCATGAACTACGAATACAACGATTTACTAATAGGAAAAGAAGCTAAGAACATTCAGGATGGCGGGAAAATAGATAATAGTGCAAGTGATAGATGGAGTACTGAAGTAGAAGAATTATTTGATAATAAATATCACAGGTGGATAGGTCAAAAACTTAATCGTGAGGGTGTTTGGGTTGATGATAATAACGTAAACAAATTAATGAATGAGGCTTGCGCTAGTTACCTTATTGAACAAATCAGTAGTCGTTTTAATAAAAATATTAATTTTAGTCTTTTAGAGGAGAAAGAGATTATTTGGATGATTGCAGATATGCTAGAAGATGTTAATAATATTTTAATTGAGAAATATGAGGATTTTAATGTTAAACCAGAATATTTTAGCAGTATAATTAATCAGGTTAAAAGCACTACTTATGGATTACTTAAGATTCCTTTCCATGGATTAATGAGAATGCACTTAGGTGATAAAAACAAGACAATAATTAGTAAACACGAAAACGCAGAAGTTTATTAGAGAGGATAATAATTATGGTGAACAAAAAAGAAAATGTGAAAGAAATAATAGGGGATAACAAGCCTTTTTATGATAAGATATTAAGAAGTAGTAATTTTTTAAACTTTGTAAGTGGAAGAGCCAATATAAGGGTAGCTACTGCAATGATTTATGAGAGAATTGGTGATAGCGAATACTTTCTTGGTGGTTTTCCCTTGCTTAAGGGAAAATATGATCAGATAGGTGAATATTTTGTTCTTGAAGCACCAGGTAAAAATTATTTTGTTGATTGTCTTGGTAGTGACGTGTTCACGCCATGCAAGGATAAGAAACTTGGTAAGGTTGTCGAGTTCGTGAAGTATAGTGATGATGATTACAGGGTTAGAAGGAAGCTTAACAAAAAATTTTTTGATATTGAGCAAAAGCCTTTAATTAAGTATGAAGCTTTAAAGAATGAGGATGGAGTGGTTGAAGTTGATGAAGATAATAATCCATTAATGATTCCTGTTCAAGAAAAAGACGATAAAGGAAACCTTTTATTTGAAGAAGTAAAAGTTAAATATGAAGAGCCTAAAGGAGTAGATCAGGAAGGTAGGAACGCAATAAGAATTCATAATAATACCACTAAGGAGATTAAGAAGTTCAGAGAGCAAAACCAAAGCTTTTTCGAAAAGTATGGAGGGATAATTGTTCCTATAGCAGGATTAGCTATTGTTGCTATGGTTTTCTTGTTTGGTATGAAAAGCATTAGTGATAGTTGGAGTGATGGTGTTAATAGTTTAACTGGTGAGATTAAGGATGCTGGAGAGAATATTAAGTGGTGGCAACAACCTGAAGCGCTTGATAGTATTGTTGGCGCGGTTGAGAAGAAGACTGATGAGAAGAACAGTCCACCAATAAAATAAGGAGAGTTTAAACCTATATGAAGAACAAAACATTATTTTACTTTTTTTTTTGGTTAATTCTTATAAGTAGTGTTATTGCTCAACCCCCTTTTCAAGCGAACCCGACAACACAGGGTTTAATAATTATTTATCCACAAACAGAATCTTATAATTATCATGAATTGGTAGAGATAGATTTTCACGTTGCAAACATTAATGGAAGCTTATTACTTAACACGGATTTTGATTGTAACATTCACACTTTCGCACAGAACGGCAGTCACATATTAAAAACTAGTTTGTCCGACGCAGGAATATATGATGAGAGCATAATAATTAATAATTCTATATTTGATTATGGGTTTAACCCTATCATAGTATGGTGCAATAGCACGACTGGATTAACAGGTTTTTTCAGTGGCGGGTTCTACGTGACTAACACAGGCAAGAAAGACGACACGGCAGGCAGTAAGTGGCTTGTTATAGTTTTAGCTTTAATTGGTATGACTTTCATGACAGGTTATATTAGTAGTAAGATTAATGATAAGGGTTTGAAACCTGTGAAAATAACTTTTTTTGTTTTAACTGTTATTAATGGTTTATTATTGGGTTTTGTTGCTTGGATGATTAGTATTAATCCTTATGATAGTGGTAGTTTTCAAGGTTTAGGTTTGGCTTATGCTAGTATTAATGTGTTTCTCATATTGGGTTTCGTGTTTAATTATTTTTTTCTTATGTTTTATAGGATTTATGAAAGTGGGAAGAATAGGTGGGTTAATAGTTTTAAGAAGAGGGGTAGGGATTAGATGAGATTGTTTAAGTGTAGACGTGGGAATTGGCAGGACGTGTTAGAGTATGGTGCTGGAGCACTTGTTTTCGCGGTGATTTTAATTATTGGTTTTGTTATGATAAATAATTTTAACACTACATTACATACTGTTGCAAGTAGTGATCCTATACTTAATGATACTGTTGCGTTGGATTACATGGATAAAGCAGAAACAGGTTATTATAAGACTGATTTTATTCTTCCCTTATTATATGTTGTTTTTCTTAGTTTTAGTGTTTGGAGCGCTAGGAAGATAAGTAGTAGTCATAAGTTTTTGTGGATTGGAATTATTATGCTTACATTATTGGTTTTGTTTTCCTTATTAATTGAGGTTTTGTGGGAGGAGTTTACGCTTATTCCTAGTATTGCAGGGGTTATTGGTGGTTTTAAGTTTACTAATTTCTTTTTGTCTTATCTTAGGTATTTTGTTTTATTGTATGGTTTTTTTGTGGGGGTGGCTTTGTATGCGAAGAAATAATAATTTTTTGTTACTAGGTATCTTTTTCATACTGTTAAGTGGTTTTGCGAGTGCTGATGTTTTCTTTGATAATTATGATAGTCCTACCTTTGCAGATAGTGTTTATGCTTGTGATAATACTTATAGGGGTGCGCAAAGCTTTTTTTTAAATGGGACAGGTTCTTATAATGTTACTAATATAACTGTTAGTTTAGGTTACGTCGGTTCTTCTTCTCTTATTAATTGTAATTTTGCTTTTTATGGTGATGATGATAATAAACCAAATATTACTCAATATGGTGATACTAGTTTGAATTCTCTTTTTTTATTAAATAATAATGTTAATAATTATACTGTTAGTTTTACTAATGTTGAATTGGAGTATAATACTATGTATTGGCTTGTTAGTACTGGTAATGCGGGTGCTAATGGTAGGTGGGCTAGAAGTAACACAGCAATTAATGGTAATGGTTATTATAGTACGAATGCAGGAACTAGTTATACGAGCGGAGGTAAAGATAACACAATTATTATGCGTGGATATAATAGTAGTGCAGTTTTACCTGTTAATAATTTTAGTATTAGTGCTAAAAGTTTCTGGGATAATAGTAGTATAAATAATTTTAGTGCTAATATTAATGGCACAATCTATAACACGACAACAGGAACTATCACTACTGGTTTAATTCAAAATAGTACCAGTCTTTACAACATCACAATATATAGTGATGATTGGTTTAATAAAACATACACTAATACAAATATAAGCAGTAACTTGGTTGCTAGTCTTAATCAAAGCATAATAACAATTTTTGTAAACGAATTATTTACTAATAATTCAATTAGTAATTTTACAATACAAATCGACGGACAAAATCACAGCACATCAGGAAATAATATTACGATAAATCCAAATGAAGGTAATTACACGATTTTAGTATATGACAATACTCATAATGACACATTACATACAACAAGCAGTGCATTAGAAGTTACAGCATTAGATAATAAAACAAAAAGAGTATATGTTCATCAACATTACATTACAATAAGCGCAACAAACCTATTAACAAGCGCAACGATAAACAATTACACAATTAATATATCTAGTTTGAACACTACAAGCGATAACAGACAATATGCTACTACAAACGGAACAATAAGTATTCCTGTGATTCACGAAACATATAATGTTACATTAATTAGCGCATCTGGTTACTCCACGCAAGATAGTGAGGGGGTTTACTATGCAAGTAATGATAGCGTGAAAATAACAGGAAATACTAATATTAGTTTTGAATTATACACGCTTAATAGTGTTAATCTTACTTTTTATGATAGTCAAACCAATACAATACTTAACAATACAAATATTAGTATTGAATTCATTGGCGCGCTTAGTTTTAATGATAGTACTAGTAATGGAACTTTATATGTAGATTTATTAACGCCTAGCATGTATACACTATCTTACACTGCTCAAGGTTATAGAAAGGGGAGTTATGTGTTTACTGTGACAAATAACACTATAACAAGTTTAACCCTTTACCTAGATTTAGATAATAGTACTAGCTTAGCATTAATAACTGTTAAAGATATTTACAGTAAAGATCCTGTTAAGGATGCAGAGATAACAATTCAAAGATATATTAATAATAATTGGAAAACAGAACAAATATTGATAACTGATTTCAACGGTCAAAACGAAGCTTGGTTTGTTGTTAGCACCGAGTTTTACAATTTCTTAGTTAAAGTCGGAGGAGTGACATATTTTGGCGTGTTGAATAGTAATGTGAATAAGAAAGTGATATACGCTGAAGATATAGCTAACGGTATAACTATAGAGATAGATACAAGCCCTGACCAGTCAATATTTAATTATCAGAATACTTATAGTGTTAGTACAAGTCTTAATTTTTATAATACAAGTAACACCACAGGTTACTTCTTGTTTTATTGGGATAATAGTGCTAACACGGATGTGACAGGAAGCATAGTTGTTAAGCAAGGAAACCTTAATAATTGCACTAACTCTACAACAGGGGAAACAGGAAGTATTAGTTGTCTTGTTAGCGTGCCAAGTGGTAGCGACTTAACTTATTTTACTGCTGTAGGAAGCATTAATGGAATAGCACTAGAAACAAGCGTTGGAGTATTAGGTAATAATTCCGTGTTAGAGTTTGATTGGGGTAGTACTGGTTGGATGATAAGTATATTTATTACATTAATGGGCTTCTTAATTTTCTTAGGTAATCCTAAAATAAGTATTGTTGTTGGAAGCTTTGTTTTTGGAGGATTAATACTTTTTAATGTGATCCTTGCAAAAACAGAATTAACAGTTATTATATTAATATTTTTCTTGGGTTTCATCTTGGCAAAGATTCCAAGGAAGGAGGGGGAGTAAATGGCAGAGAAGAAAGTAGGGGATGTGGTGATTGGGATGATAATGCTTCTCTTTTTTGTGGGTGCTTTTAGTGGTATAATTATTAGTTTTGATAGTCAATTCAGTAATAATGAAGGTTATGGTAGTAGTTTGAATATTACTAACACTAATATTAGTAATAATTATAAGGAAAGCGATAAGGATTTACAACAAAACTTATTAAATGGGAGTAGTTTTAGTATTCCTGGTGGAAGCGATGTTGATGTTAGGGGTAGTAGTCAAGTGGCATTAATAAGTAAGAATAGTCCGGGTACTATTAGAAATTTTATTGATTTAAGCACTACTTATTTAATGTTTAATAAGTTGATCACTGGAACTTTAGTATTATTAATGATTGCTGTGGTTACTATTGTTTGGCTTAGGTTTTTTAGACCAGGGGGTGCATGATGGAAGGATTGGATGTTGTAGTTAAGAAAAAGAGGAAGGTTTCAAGTAATTTCCTGATTTATTTTTATTGTTTTTTTTTATTGTTGTTGTTTATTACAGCATTGGAAGAAACTTATTATAGGGGTTTTGTTAATGGTATGGAAGAGTTTTGTGATGAAACTTTAGGTTTTGAGGAAGTAGAAGGTGTTTATGTTTGTTATAATAAGAGTGAGGATTATAAGAATGAGTTTGACAAAAATTATTATGTTGAAGAGGGGGTGTTGTTACCATGAAATACGATTTTAATTTGACTGATTCTGGGAACGTTTTTGTTGATGGTTTGGTGTATGCTAATAGTAATGTTAGTGGTTTATTGGTTTATTTGATTGTTTTCTTGTTGGGTTTGGTTGTTTTATATGTTTATAATGATAAGTTGGATGATTTTAATCTTAGCTTTTTGTATTCTTTGTATGTGGTTGATGTTTTTGGTGTTTTGTTTTATTATATGGGTTTGTTTTTGGGTGTTGGTTTGTTTAGTGGTTTTTTGCTTGTTGGTTTATTATTATTCACTAGTGGATTGGGTGGCTTGTTGTATTATAGTAGAAACAAGATAGGCGGAGAATAAGACGCTTTTAACCTTTTTTTTATTTTAAGCTTAGTTAGATACCTTTTTATTATTTTAATGAATTTAAAGCATTGTGTGAGCGTTATTAGAAGTTAAAAAATTAAGGGAGAGGTCTACAAGCTTTTTGTTCGGTAAAAACTCTCTCTCAAAAAAAAAAGAAATATAATAAAATATTATTACATTACAAGATCATAATGACCATCGCCATTTTTAGCAAGTAATACAGTAATACCAACATCTAAACCATTATACCTTGTTATAATCTTCCCAAGGTTGCTTCCATCAGGAACCTTATCATATTTCTTAACATGATATTCTTTAGTAAGGCAATGCTCTGCGTTCTCAACAGTTAAACATAAAAAATCATCTTCAGGCTTATCAGTTTTGATAACTCCTTCTTTGTTCACAAATATTTCTTTAGCTTTCTTAACTGTTATATTGGTAACTATTGCTTTCATGCTTAGTGGTGTTTCTATCACGTCTTGTTTTGTGTAGCTTAGTTTTTGTTGTGTTGTGTTTATTTCTTCTATCATTTTATTTTTTTTCTCCATATATATTTTTTTTGGGGGGATAGTAGTAAGGGTTAAATTTTTTTTTTAACAATTTCAAAGAGGCATCAATGAGGTGGTTAATACAATTTTTTTAACCCTTACTATTATTATTATTATGTTTGGGAACAAACTAATATATAAATGTATCGTTTTTCTATAAAATCAAAAGGTTTATATACTAGTTATGTATAAGATATATTATAGGTATTAACCTTGGAGATGAAAAATGCAAATAGAACAAAAAGCAAGAATAAGTAGTGGAAGTATAATAATTACTATTCCAGCAACACTAGTAAAATGGCTAGGAATAGAAGAAGGAGACACAATAGTATTTCAAGACGAAGATGGAAAGAAAGGCAAATATTTTAGTGCTTGGAGAAAGAAAGATGAAAAGCAACTATAGAATACTAAACGAACTATACAGCTTCTTTCCAATGAATCAACAACAACAAAGATACAACACCCTAATAGAAGAGGTACTAAAAATATGATGAAAGAAACAAGAACCATAAACCTAAACGAAGAACTAGACAGAATCAGCAGAGAAGGAAACAAAGTCCAACTATTCATAAACGAAAACTACAGCTTCATAGGAACAATAACAATGACACACTTCGACTTTGTAAGAGGAATAGAAGAAGGAGATGCAAAAAACAGATATGTAATTATACTAATAGACAAAATACAATACGTGAGGCTACTAAAATGAATATTCATTGTAGAGATACAGGATTTTGTGAATATAGATTTTTAGATACTTGGTATGATGAAATTGTAGGTTTAAATATATATCAATTTTATTGTATAAGTTGTTTAGAGATAATAAAAAAATATAGAAAATGAAAGATAAACAATTCATTTATACTACTATTATGACAATAAGAAATTATGAAAATCAGAAAAATATAGAAGAAGGAATTAAAGAAGTAACAGATTTTTGTTGTGATTATTATCACATAAAAAAAGGGTATAAAGATGAACATGGTACATGGATAGAAAATTATCAATACACATTATTAAAAATATGGATAAGTGAAAAAACAGGATGGGAATATAATCATAAAATTAAAGGTTATCAAAGAACTATATTTTATGAAGCTTTCAAAATATTTGATAAAGAGGAATAAACATGAATCAGGAATAAACAGATAATTAAAGAATTTATAAAAAAACTGAAAGATTACGACGAAACTCTCGAATTAAAATTTGAAATGGAAGGAGTATTAGGAGAATATGATGATTTACAAATAGTTGAGCGGGATGAGATAGGTACTATTAGCAATAATGATTTATATATTTTATTAAAACATAAGGATTTGGATTAAGAATGGTTAAGAAAATGAGAGGATACAGCTTAATAAATATTAATGATGGATTAGCTTACGATTTTATCATAGCTAACAACATTAAAGAGGCTAAAAGGTTAATGATTGAATATTGTAGTGAATGGATTAATGAATATGATAATCCTATATTAGAATTCTACGCCAAATGGAATAAAAAAGCAAATATAGAAGGATTAAAATTATACGAACACGTTGAAGGTAACAACTTATTAAGAAGAAATATTTGTACTTCACTTGAATATGGTGAATGTGAAGAGTGTAAACAAGATGATGTAAGTGTTGATTATTTCGATGAAATAGATAAAGTTCTATGCACTAAATGTGAGGATAATTTGGAATGAAAAGATATGAAGTTGTAAAATATTTTTGGGAAGAGGAATAAACATGACATTAGAATCAGATATGAAAAAATTAAAAAATAAAGATTTAATAAATGCACAAATAAGCCCTGATATATTAAATGTTGATGATATAGCAGAACAATTAATAGAAAGTGCTAATTTTCATTTTGATAGAGAGAAAAAGTGGTGGTTTTTTAATAAAGATATTAAACAATGGGTTAATGTTGATAAAAATGATGTTTTTGTTTTTATCAAGAAAACTTTTAATACTTTTGGATTATCTGATAGTAATTTTAGACAGAAAATGCTTAATGCTTTAGAGGATGAAGCAAGATATAAAGAGCCTGAAAAATTAGAGGATTGGAAGATTCAAATAGGTAAACATATCTATGATATAAGAGATGATAGTCAAGTTGATGTTACTCCTAAAATTTTACCTAAAATAATTATTCCTCATGAAATAAATAGTGTTGATGAAGATGATGATTGTCCTTTTATTGATAAATTATTTGAGGATTGGGTTGGTGAAGATAAAAATGTTTTATATGATATAATTGCTTATTGTATGAGTCCTAAACATTTTCTTGATATTTGTTTTTGGTTAGTTGGTAAAGGAGAAAATGGTAAAGGTTTATTTCAAACTATTATTCATAAAGTAGTTGGTGAAAATAATATTATTAGTCAAGATTTAGAATTATTAAGTGATCCTAAAGATAGATTTACTAAAGGTTTTCTTCGTGATAAACTTGTTTGTAGTCTTGGTGATGGTAATTATGGTATTTTAAAACACACTAAAAGTATTAAAACTCTTAGTGGTTGTACTGATCCTATTAGAGCTGAAATTAAAGGTGCTGGACAAACCAGTTTTTATAATCGTGCTAAATTAATCGGTGCTTATAATACTTTACCTGAAACCAGTGATAAAACTGATGGTTTTTATCGTAGGCAACACATTACTGAATTTAAAAATGATTTTGCTGGTATGAAAAATCCTTTGCCTAATGTTCCTGAACGTGAATATACTATTTTAGCTAAGAAATGTTTTGATAGGCTTAAAGAAATTTATAGAAGTAATATTATTAGTGGTTGGAGTAATAAAGAAGAAAGAAAAGAAAAGTATGAGAGATTAAGTAATCCTATTGCTTTATTTATTAAAAATAAGATGATTCAGGAAGAAGATGGTTTTGTTTTTGGTAAAACTTTACATAAGTATTATATTCAGTATGCTTTGAATAAGGGTTATAATAGTTTTACTTTGAAAGAATTTGAATCTAGGATTTTAAATCAGGGTTTTGTTAAAAATAAGAAAGATGTTTATACTAATAATGGTTTTTGTTGGGGTAAAAAAAGCGATATTCCAAAAGAAATTTTTGATAGTAAGTATGAAAGTGAATGGGAAACTACTAAATTAACAGTGATTTATGGATTAAAATATAAATTTTTAGAACATTTAGAACAAATAGAACCAAGTTTGGAATTGGATAGTCCTTACGTAGATATATCAAATCTAAAATAGGTTCTAAATGGTCTAAATGGTCTAAATTATTATGACGGAGGAAAGAAAATGAATAATGGATTGGTGAGTAATGATATAAGAAGGATTCAGGAGTTTCTTGTTATAGCTAATGATCTTCAATTGGTTCAGGTAAGACTTTTGATTAGTGATGAGATTGATAGGCGTGAGAAGATTAAGAATTGGCTTGATAAGTATTTAGGTGTTTGTGATGAATGTAGATGAAGAAATCCCAAGTTTTATCGAACCTATTTATGTTAATGGTAGGAAGATTTTGTATAAGAAGAATAAGAATTGTAAGGATGAGCATAGGGTTTTATGTGCTGAAGAAA
>Ga0214472_10007294_pt1 | contig 11573 bp, 13 predicted proteins | sample RVTome_6_FD_207662 | JGI IMG/M metagenome (GOLD analysis project Ga0214472, IMG submission 207662) | Soil microbial communities from uranium-contaminated site in the Upper Colorado River Basin, Wyoming, United States - RVT140D175 | ecosystem: Environmental > Terrestrial > Soil > Contaminated >...
GGTGCTGAGGGGTTTGCTCGACGATGAGTATGATCATATTTTGGGCATCTCCCAGATATGTCACTATGAAAAGAATGTGACTATATTCCATGAGGGCGACACCAGCCTGAATATGTTTATTCTGCTGTCGGGCGAGGTAGAAATCAGCACCGATAAAAGTGGAGCTATTTGTGTCATGCATCCGGGCGATATATTCGGGGAAATAGGGGTGATTAGTCAGGTGCTAAGAACCGCGACTGCCAAGGTCAAGAATGACGTAATTCTGCTCGAGATCAGCCGGGAGCGGCTTGATTTTTTACTGGGGAAAAATCCGGCGACCGTGGCAAAAATTTTAAAAAATCTTTGCAGTATCCTTGCGGAAAGGCTAATAAACAGTAACAAGTCCTCGTCCGTGATCTGAGAAACCTCTGATTAATCCCGCGGTTCAGGCCCTCATTCCCAGATTTATAATCCGCTGAATTAAATTCTGATATTCGATTCCTGCTTTTTCGGCGGAAAGTGCGCATTCATCGTTATGGGCAATCGCCGGATTTGGGTTTGCCTCCAGCAGGTAGACTTTGCCATCTTCATTCATGCGCAGATCAAAACGTGCATAGCCATTCAAGTCCAGGATTTTATAGGCACGCTTACAAAGCCTTGTAATACGTTCCAATAGCCCGCCGGAAAGATTGCGCGCAGACTGGTATTCAATTCCCCAGCGGTCACGGTAATTGTTATCCCACTTCACCTTATAGGTGGCCATGCGCTGGATGCCGTTATCGGTATTGTTAAATGTCAATTCGCGCAAGGGTAATACCGTCAATTTCGTGTTGCCCAGTATCGAGACATACAATTCGCGGCCGTCGATGTATTGTTCCGCAATGGCATCTCCGCCGGTTTTTTCATGTATTAATGTCACACGCTCTTTCAGTTGTTCATCGTTTTCAACATACGAAGCTTGTGCAATGCCCACTGAGCCTTCTTCCATCAGGGACTTGATGATCATCGGATATTGCCGGCGTTTATTTTTCCTGATCGCCCGGTCTTTGGGGAACACGATAAAATCAGGGACATTGATATGATGGAACGACAGCAGCTTTTTTGATAACGCCTTATCACGGGCTAATAAAAGTCCGCGTGGATTACATCCCGTGTAAGGCACCTTCATCATTTCAAGATAACTGACCACGTAATAGTCAAAGGCCGGATTCCCGGCGAACTCTTCGAGCAGATTGAACACGATATCAGGCTGCCATTCTTCAATGGTGCTGCGGATGGGTGCTAAATCGTCATACATACCAACGACCTTTACATCATGCCCCAACTGCATCAGGGCCGATTTCACGTCGTATTCGGTCATAAATTTTTCCATGCGGGGATCTTCCAGGTTAACAAGATCCTCCGGCGGCATTAATGTGGAATGTACCAATAAAATGACACGTAACTTTTTCATTTGCTGATAGATTGATTAGAATAGACGGCCGCATCCGGTGAAAATATCATCAGGTAAAAATCGCAAGCGCCTGAATATTGACTTTCAATACTCAAGCGGGGCGCGTCTGCTGTCAAAGGCATTGATTAATGTAACTCTATGATATTAAAGTAATTAAAAATTATACGCGTTGTATGCAAGGACATTTTCGGCTTGAGCAGTACCCGGCGATACGGTTATTATACAGACATTAGCAGACCCTACGTTAAGCAAGTTTAGTCCTTTGATTAATGTATAAGGTTTCTAATACCACTCAATCCAGTGGTGGCTCAAAGCCGCCGGAATGATAAGTTCTGACGGTATAATCATCATAATTTTTTAACAATTGTTATCCTTTGATTAGATTTCTTGGGAGTATCCGTAGCCTTGAGAGGGGCATGTCGACTCGCAGTAAACATAATCATGTAGTTCACTGATAACCGGCTTACTGGTGTTTAACAGCAAGCCGGTTTTTTTTATTTTCAGGGGCTGGTATGTTTATTGGCGGGCAATTCATATCCTTGTGGTTTTATACGGATAATATAATCAAAGATCATGATTTTTATTGATCTCCACTTTCCCATCAAGTATATGATTAATAAATGCAACAACGATTTAAACTGCTGAGACTGCTTGTTGACGGGCATTTTCATTCCGGCAGTGAGCTCGGCCAAGCCCTGGGGATAAGCCGCAGTGCCGTCTGGAAACATGTCAAGACATTTGCGGATTTGGATATCGATATTCACGCAGTGCAGGGCAGAGGATACCAGTTGGCACAGCCGATCGAATTGCTTTCCAAAGAACTCATCCTGTCTGCAATGAATGATAGTTCGAAAGGGTTGATATCAGGGTTTGATATCTGCGACGAAATCGATTCAACGAATAATTATCTCATGCGGCGGGCCGCAATAGGTGACCCGGCGGGATATATATGTCTGGCAGAGAGTCAACAGGCGGGACGTGGCCGTCATGGCCGGAAGTGGGTCTCGCCTTATGCGCGTAATATATATGCCTCTGTTTTATGGAATTTCCATATGGGGCCGGATTCCCTTGCGGGTTTGGGCCTGGCGGTAGGGGTGGGTATTATACGTTCACTGCATCAATTTGGGTTGAATGATGCGGGACTTAAGTGGCCAAACGATGTCATATGGAACGGCGCCAAGTTTGCAGGGATATTGCTGGAAATGACGGGCACATCTTCGAGTAATTGCCGTGTTGTCATCGGTGCCGGACTCAATGTCGATATGTCAGCCCGTTCATCCGCAGCGATTGATCAACCGTGGACGGACCTGAACACAATTTTGGGAAAAAGAATTTCACGTAATGTCATCACTGCGTCACTGATTCAGCATGTATTGAATGTTTTAACAGATTTTGAAAAATATGGCCTGTCTCCGTTTCTTGATGAATGGCGTAAGCACGATATTGTGACGGGTAAAAAAGTGACAATTCAATTACCCAATAGTGAGCTCAGCGGGATTGGGCAGGGAATCGACGATACCGGGGCCATTCTTATTGAGGACGACAATCATTTGCACCGGTTTTATTCCGGCGAAGTCAGATTACAAGTGGCATATTAATCATACCCGTTGTTGATAAATACATCGTTGACGAATGCACAGGATACATATACATGGTTTTGCTGCTTGATATTGGAAATAGCCGGATCAAATGGGGTATTCCTGAAGCCGGACGGCTGCACAGTTTCGGCGTCAAACCTCATGGCATAGGCAACCTGCACGCGCTAGTAAATGATGAATGGCGCGGCATTCTCAAGCCGGACCGGGTTGTAGTATCCAATGTCCTTGGTAAGGAATTTGCGAATGAACTTGATGAGGTCGTTCGGGCAACATGGCAAATCAATGCCGAGTATGTCACGCCTGCATACAGTGCCTTCGGCGTTATTAATGCATACCATGAACCCGGACGCTTGGGAGTCGATCGCTGGGCGGCATTGATCGCAGCGCGGCATGCCTTTAAGGGTAATCTATGTGTAATCGATAGTGGCACAGCATTGACGATTGATCTGCTGGCCGCTGACGGGCAGCATCTTGGGGGGGTGATTATCCCGGGATTTTCAATGATGCGGGCGGCCTTGCTGGAAGGCGCGGCGGGTATTGGAAAAGATGCCGATGCAATACCGCAAAAGAGCGGTGTAATATTGCCCTGCGATACCCTTGAGGCCGTGTATGCGGGTAGTTTGTATGCCTCCATCGCCGCGATAGATCGTGTAGTTGATGATGTTTCTCATGCGTTAGGCGCCGGGATTTCCGGTATTATCACCGGCGGTGACGCGCCGTTTTTGCAGCCGCTGCTGAAGGGGCAGTACATGCATGAGCCAAATCTTGTGTTAAAAGGTTTGGCGATTATTGCGGGACACGCCGGGTGAAGTATCTATTCCTGTCTTTGCTGATGATGAACGCCATATTTTTTCTCTGGCAATATCAACAAGAAAATCATAAGACTGATGATATACCAATGGAAGTATTTTCAGATAATGCCGTTGCCAGATTGGTTCTGGTGAGCGAGCTTGAAAATATACCCGTGAATAAAAGCGCACAGCCGGATGAATTGGATCATGCCGAGGATCAGGTACCGGCGCAAGAAGTCGAAACGCAGGAAAGCCAGGTATTCGTTTGTCATACGGTTGGACCATTTGCCGACATGCAATCCGCCGCGCAGGCATCATTAATGTTCAATCAATCGGGAGTGCCGGCCGTAACAAGGACGGCGGAACAGAAGAAATTTAATGGTTATTGGGTGCATTTACCCCAGGAAAATTCCTTGCCCTCTGCACGCAAGATCTTTCAGGATTTAAAAGACAGGAAAATTTCCGATATTTCCATTGTGCCTATAGAAGGAGATAAATACGTAATCTCGCTTGGGGTCTTCAGCATGGAACACACATCAAGGCGCAGATATTCGCAGTTTGTTTCTATGGGATATGCACCGGTTGTTGAAGACAGGTATCAAATTAACACCACCATCTGGGTCGATGTGAAGGACAGTGAACCGTCATTGCTGGCCCCGGGTATTTGGCAAAATCTTGCCGAGAAATTCTCCGGTATAGGGCATCAAGAAATAGCGTGTTAGCGTTGCCTTTGTTTGCAAGATTAAATAATATGGGTATATAAGCTGGCGTAGCTCAGTTGGTAGAGCAGCTGATTTGTAATCAGCAGGTCGGGGGTTCGACTCCCTTCGCCAGCTCCAGTTATTTGTGTGGGTTGTGTAAGAAACCAGTGGTTCCAGTTTTTAAGAAGACAGAGTTGTTTATATCCGCTAATTTAAGCAGTACATGTTTGAAGTGGGAATGAAAATTCTTGTTTAGTAATAATAGCAATACCAGCCACTGCTTAATTGCCGCATATCCTATTGACCGCGATTCAGCCCTTTTTGCCTGGGCAGTTAAAGCGCACTACATAAATTGCACGCCATGAGAAATGCAAATACTTCCAGTATGCCGGGCATGAGTTTCGTTAGAAAAACATGGTGGATATGGCTTATATCGGCGGGGATATGTATTTTTGGTATTGGCCTCTATCTGGTATTTGTAAAAAACAACAGCGATCCGTGTTTGACGGAAACGGTAGAGGTTTTAATTAATCGTTATCCGCAGTTAAAGGATCTTAAGGAAAAGCAACAGGACGAAACGGCGAAGCTGCTGGCAATGCAACGGCAGCAGGATTTGATGGTGAATCTGGAGATGAGTAGTGAGCAGATTAGTCCTGAACAAGCATTGCGGTTGTCATTAGGGCAAATAGACCAATTGGCCGAGTTACGTAAACGACATAGTGACGAGTTTAAAAATCTGTGCCATGAAGTTATATCGAAATCACGATAAATTGAAATATAGAAAGGCTTAGTGTAAAGATTCTATTTCATCGTCATCATCGTTCATATCGGCATCGAATTTTCCTGCGATAAGCGCCAGTGTGTTGATCATCTCTTCCGATCCCTGCATTAAAATCTTGGCGGTGTCTTCATCAATGGTGTCGGTCGTCAATAATTCCTTGAAGTTTTCGACCGGCGTATTGCCAAATTTGGACTTATAGTTTGCGAGATTCATGGCGAGCAGTAATGCGCAGTCCGCGAGTTCTTCCTTACTGCACTCGGCGACCAGCTTGGCCAGTAAATTTTCATAGGATCTTAAATCCGGATTAGTCATGGTGAGGCGCTCCATTTGTCAATAGCATCGATTAATCATTGCTGCGAGATCAGTGTTATTCGAGAATCAGTGGCTTGTCATATCCTTCAAAAGTCTCGGATTGTTGATCGTTTATTAAGCCTGCACAACATGTTAAAGCTATCTTACGATATTTCAGCAAAAAATACCTTGATACAGATCCGTTTTTTAGTGCTAAAACCCGGGTATCTCTATGTTTCAAATGGCATTAGTGATGATTTTGTGATAACTAATCTCTATCCTGAAAGCTGTGTTTGGTTTTATAGTGCCGTTAATTATGTCACATGAAATTTTAGTCGTAGAAGATAACAAGGATCTTGCGCATCTGCTCGAAATGCATCTCAGGGATCAGTCATATCACGTGGATTTGGCTTTTGACGGTGTTGCCGGACTCGCGAAGGCGATGGCAAAAACCTATGACCTGATAATACTCGATTTAATGTTGCCCGGATTGGATGGCCTGGAACTATGCAAGCGTCTACGAAGCAAGCCACCCTATACGCCGATACTTATGTTGACTTCCAAATCCTCGGAAGTTGACAGAGTCCTGGGTCTTGAGATAGGCGCGGATGATTACGTTACGAAGCCTTTCAGCATTATGGAGCTGATGGCCCGCGTGAGGGCGATATTCAGACGCGTTGAAGGATTAAAATCGGAGGCGTCCGATATCGATGATGAAATCATTCGTATTAAAGATTTGATCATTGATACCGGTAAACGCAAGGTCAGTCTTAAGGATAAAAATATGGATCTGACCGCCAAGGAGTTTGAACTGCTATTTTATTTTGCCAAGCATCCGGGCAGGGTATATACCCGCTCGCAATTGCTCGATTATGTTTGGGGGTACGGGCATGACGGTTATGAGCATACGGTGAATTCCCACATTAACCGGCTGCGGGCTAAGATTGAGAATAACCCTGCGCAACCCGAATATATTCTCACGGTGTGGGGAGTCGGTTATAAATTCACGGAATAATGGACGCCGGATGATATTTACCATGTTTAATTCCTTGTATTCAAGATTGGCCGCCGTGCTCCTGTTTCTCTTTTCCCTGGTCGGAATATTGGTTGTCGTCGTGACAGAGTATTCCACTGATATGTATCAACAGGAAGTCAGTCAAAAATTAAATCGTGATTTGGCCGAACACATTGTCAAGGAAAAACTGTTGATGAAAGAGAATCGTGTTAACGGGGATGCTCTGCAGGAAATATTTCACTCGCTCATGGTCTTTAATCCGAGCATTGAGATTTACCTGCTTGACACGGAAGGAAATATTATCTCTTTTTCGGCGCCACAGGAGAAAGTTAAAAGAAAGCGCGTCAGTACCGGACCTATCATGCGGTATCTCGAATCAGATGCAACCTTTCCTTTTTTAGGCGATGACCCACGCGATATTGAACGAAAGAAAGTCTTTTCGGCGGCCCGCATAACGGAAAACGGCAAGGTGCAGGGATATCTTTATATTATTTTAGGTAGCGAGGAATACGACAATATTGCCCAGAAACTGCAAGAAAGCCATATTATCAAATTAAGTTCAATAGTAATCATTGCCAGTCTGGTTTTTGCCTTGATTGCCGGATTGGTGCTGTTTTCTTTTATGACCGGACGGCTAAAAAAACTATCCATTGCGATGGAAGCATTTCAACGGCAGAGTGAGCTGGACGGCGATGAGCCCCATCAAACATCGAATCATTTTAGTGGCGACGAGGTTACTCGCCTTGCGGCAACTTTTGAACAAATGGCCGCCCGGATAAACCAGCATATGCATGATCTCAAAAAGACAGATACATTGCGCAGAGAACTGGTGGCGAATGTTTCGCATGACCTGCGTACACCCTTGGCCACGTTGCAAGGATATATCGAGACTCTGCTGTTAAAGGAAGAATCACTTTCCGGGCAGGAAAGGCAAAATTATTTGAAGATCGCCATCCGGCATTGCGATCACCTGAATAAGCTGGTGTCGGAATTGTTCGAACTGGCTAAACTGGATTCCGAAGAAACCATAGTCCATAAGGAATCATTCAGTCTTGAGGAACTTGTGCAGGATGTTGCACAAAAATTCTTCCTCGCCGCGCAGGAAAAAAATATCAACATTATTACCAATATCGGCAAGGAACTGCCATTTGTCTCCGCTGACATCGGTTTGGTAGAGCGCGTTTTGGAAAATCTTATTGAGAACGCGCTACGTCATACGCCGGCAGGCGGGACAATCAGCCTGGTATTGACCCCGGACAGTAAAAACGTCACGGTGCAGGTAAGCGATACCGGGTGCGGGATACCGCAGGAAGAACTGCCCAATATTTTTGACCGCTTTTACCAGGTGGATAAAAGCCGTAAGGACCGGCAGGGAGGAGCAGGGCTGGGCCTTGCGATTGCAAAGCGCATATTAAATCTTCATGGCGGTAACATCGAGGTCAGCAGTATCCTGAATTCAGGTTCGACTTTTAGTTTCCAGTTACCGGTTGTTTCAGCCACGGCGTAGTATGTCATGAATATTATTAAACTTAAACGTACCTCTCTAATTTTCATGTTGCTGGTGACTGCCGCCATTGTCCTGATAAGCCGTATAGCATATACGGACAATTTACATATCAAGGCACCGGAGATTATCACTGATGTATGGTTGAATACCGAACCTCTCAAGTTATCAGACTTGCGTGGCAAGGTAGTGCTGGTTGAGTTCTGGACGTTTGGCTGCCGGAATTGCCGGAATGTCGAGCCCTATGTTAAGGAGTGGTATCAAAAGTTCCATGACAGTGGCTTAGAGGTTATCTCCATCCATTCCCCTGAGTTTGGATACGAACGCGAACGTGAGAATGTCAGCAAATATGTCAATCGCCAGGGCATCAGGTATCCCGTGGCAATCGATAACGATTTCGTCAACTGGGAACGCTATGATAACCGTTTCTGGCCTACACTTTATCTGATCGATAAAGAGGGTTATATAAGACACAAAAAAATTGGCGAGGGTGAATATGCAGGGACGGAACAGCGAATCCGGTCGTTGTTGAAGGAGTCTTGAACTATCGGGGATTTCCGCGGATTTTTGTCAGGCTGCTGACGTCCATTGACGTTGCCGGGTATTTGTTTTTAAGCAGCTGAGTGAGTACGGATGTCATGGTGGCCAGCACGGTTTCGATAATGAGGTCGGCATGGATGTGGTAAAAATGTAGTTGGCAGTGCACCGGTTCATGCAGGCCATTACGATTAGAGTTTTCAAAATCCGTCCAGGCAAGAACAGGTAAATCATACATAGTGCGGTCAACGCACACCCATGTAGTATCATCCAGAATAATATCCATGCCCCGTAATCCGGTGAGCTTGAGACGCAAGGGATTCTCCAGACGCAACAGCCCTAAACGTACCTGATTATACCGGGCGCCGTCGATGAGCATGCGTTCAGTTTTTAATTTTGGGACGTTTTCAATTCTGGTTTTCATCTTGTCGTTTCGTATTTGTGGTGGTCTTTCCGGGGTTAGCGGCAGGTACATGGGTTTTCTGAAATAGTGGCAATCATGCCGATAATCTATACCCGCTTAACCTTCAGGATCAGCCGCCACTGAAATGGTTCGCTATTTGTATCCTGTATCGGTAGTATTGATATAGACTTCAGTTTTCGCTGGTTGATGGCTGTCCGGCGCCGGCAACAGCCCGAGTCAGCGGCATTTGGTGATAATAATCATGATATTATAAAGCCGTGATTTTTTGCAAAGGAGGCTGGCGGAACCGGTGTCTACGTGGTTATTTCCTTCGGGGGGAGAAAATGGCATTAAAAATTGACAATATGCGGAGCCTGAAATTGGCGGGGCAAGCCGTTCTGTTGGGACTGTTTGTGTCCACTGCCGTTGCTGTGGAAATCGAACAATACGATGTTGTTTCCATCCAGGCCCAGCGTTCGATGGAGGTCGATAATGACCTTATGTACGCTGAGTTAAGCGTAGAGATAGAAGGCAAGGAACCTTCGATGCTTGCCGGTAAGATCAATACCGTTATGACGTGGGCTTTGAATGAAACAAAAAAAAGCGCAATGGTAGACGTGATGACAGGTAATTATTATGTCCATGCCGTATACAATAAAAATGAGATCAGTCATTGGCGTGCCAGCCAAACGCTTCATCTGAAAAGCAGGGATGTTACCGAGATGACACGCTTGATCGGCATGTTGCAAAACCGTTTATTGATGAAGTCCATGGGATTCAGTATCTCGCCGCAAAAACGGGATGATGTGGAAAATGAATTAATCGATGAAGCGCTGGATGCCTTTAAGAAACGCGCCAATATCGTAACGAGTAACCTGGGGGCCAAAGACTACAGGATCGTTAATGTTACCGTAGGCACGCCTGGCGTGACGGCTCCGCCCCGGCCGGTTATGAGAACAATGGCGATGGAAAGCGCTGTTGCGCCCGGGATGAGTGATATCACAGTGGTTGTGTCCGGTTCCATACAATTACAATGATTTACTGCTGAACATGGCGGTATTCGATAGCTTTCCTTTTTAAGCATGAAAATCGGTACGCCACTATCTCCAAGCGCAAACCGGGTGATGTTACTTGGCAGCGGGGAGCTCGGCAAGGAAGTGATCATTGCCTTGCAACGCCTGGGCGTGGAAGTAATCGCCGTCGATCGTTACCCAAACGCCCCCGGGCATCTCGTAGCCCATCGCGCCCATGTAATCAATATGGCGGATGGCAATGCCTTGCGTGCATTGGTTGAATATGAGAAACCGCATATCATTGTGCCTGAGATCGAGGCCATTGCCACGGATACGCTTGCACAAATCGAAGCTGACGGGTTGGCTGAGATCATTCCGACCGCGCGCGCTACGCAATTGACCATGAACCGCGAGGGCATCCGCCGTTTGGCCGCTGAAGAACTGGGATTGCCTGTCTCGCGTTACGGCTTTGCCGAAAGCCTCGATGAATTGCGAACGGTCATAAACGACTCGATCGGATTTCCCTGTATTATCAAGCCCGTCATGTCGTCATCGGGTAAGGGTCAATCGTTAATTCATACGCATGAAGATGCAGCGACGGCATGGGAATATGCCATGAGCGGCGGGCGGGTCGCCCGCGGCAAGGTGATCGTTGAACAGATCATCGATTTTGATTTTGAAATTACCCAATTGACCGTGCGGGCGTTTGATGAACATGGGGAAATCCAGACCTATTTTTGCGACCCGGTCGGACATGTCCAGGTCAAGGGTGACTACGTTGAAAGCTGGCAACCGCAACCCATGTCTGATTTTGCGCTGCAGTATTCAAGAGAGATCGCGAAGGAAATTACCGGTAATCTGGGCGGGCGCGGTATCTTCGGGGTGGAGTTGTTTATCAAAGGCGACCAGGTCTGGTTCAGTGAAGTCAGCCCGCGGCCGCATGATACCGGCATGGTGACGATGATCAGTCAGATACAAAGCGAGTTTGAATTGCATGCCAGAGCAATACTTGGGTTACCTGTGTCGGTGGCGATGCGCAGTCCCGGTGCCAGTGCAGTGATATACGGCGGTATGGACGAAAAAGGAATAGCATTCGAAGGCGTGGATGAGGCCTTGCGGGTACCACAGACAGATCTACGATTATTCGGCAAACCCGAAGCCTATGTCCGCCGCCGTATGGGAGTTGCACTGGCCTATGGGAATAATATAGATGAGGCGAGGGAACGCGCCAAACTCGCTGCAAGTAAAGTTATTCCTGTCAAAGTTTAAAATCTGATTTTTTACAATTTATAGCCGGGGTTATTCGTCAAAATCTTGCAGATAAGGGGGTGTGATTATTGATATCATCTTACGTGAGTTATATAGTGCTATTGAGTTATTGACCGGCATGCACAACGGGGAGGAAGCGGCATGGTTATCAGGAAAGTCATGATTATTTTTTGGCTAATGATGTTGATATCAGTAACTGCCGAAGTACGGGCGAATGAGACAATTCTGACATGGCATG
>Ga0214472_10007295_pt1 | contig 11571 bp, 10 predicted proteins | sample RVTome_6_FD_207662 | JGI IMG/M metagenome (GOLD analysis project Ga0214472, IMG submission 207662) | Soil microbial communities from uranium-contaminated site in the Upper Colorado River Basin, Wyoming, United States - RVT140D175 | ecosystem: Environmental > Terrestrial > Soil > Contaminated >...
CACCGCAGTCAGTTCGCCGCGGCGCACGATGGCGGAGGCCGGCACACCGATGCGCGACGCTTCGCCGGTGGCGAAATGAACGCGCGCGAACATGCCGGGCACGAGCCCGGCCTGTCCGGCGGGCAGATCGACGCGCAGGCGCACGGTGTGGGTGCGCGGGTCGGCGGCGGGCAACACCGTGACCGCGGCCGCCTCGACCCAGCGTCCGGACTCGGGCAGTTCGACATGTGCCTTGAGCGCCCCCCCGGCGAGACCCGCCAGGCGCTGCTGGGGCACATCCACGACGGCGCGCATGGCGGCCGGGTCATAGACAGTGATGAGCACCCGCCCGGGCTGGGCCATTTCGCCGGCTTCGACGTGGCGCGCAGCGACCACGCCACTCAATGGCGCGACCACCGTGGCGTATCCCTGCTGTGCCGACGCCTGGCCGCGCGCGGCGCGCGCCGCGCGCAACTGCGCCGTGGCCGCGTCGTAGGCGGCGCGCGCCTGGTCGAGTGCCGAGGGGCTCAGGAACTTGCGCTCGGTGAGCGTCACGGTGCGCTCGTAGGCGGCCTTGGCATTCACGAGATTGGCCTGCGCCTGCGCCATCCCGGCCTCGGCCCCGGCCACCGCCTCGGCCGCTTCGGCCGCGTCGATGCGCAGCAGCACCGCCCCCTTGGTGACGGGATCGCCGGCATCGGCCTTCAGTTCGACCACGCGACCGGCCGTCTGCGCCGCAAGGGTCGCCTGGTGGACCGCCTCCAGGGTGGCTTCGACCGGATGGGTGAGCGCGACCGGGCGGGCCTCGACACGCAGCGTCGGCACCTCTGCATGGACGGGCGCCGCGAGCGCGACCAGGAGCGGAATCGACAGGAATGGGATAAGCGTCTGTTTAAGCATGAATATAAGTTTATTCTTATATTCAGCCAAGTCAATACCGCCGCTATCCCGCCGGCCGGCCGATCCGCCCCGAAAGCCAGGCACGCCGGCTCAGGATTCCCCGTCGCGGGCACATTGCCATGCGTAGGCGGCCATGGCGGCGATCACGCTGTCCGCCTCGCCCACAGCCTGCGCCTGCTCGATGTGGCAGCCCGGGTGGCGGTCGCGTGCCGCCTGGATCAGCTCCGGCACGTCGCGCTTGAGGTGTCCGCCCTGGGCGAGAAACATGGGCACCACGGTGATCCGCGTCACCCCTTGCGCGAGCAGCCCGTCGATCGCCTCGGCGAGCGTCGGGCGCATGAGCTCGAGAAAAGCGAGCTCCACCCGTAACGCGGGCGCCAGTGCGAGGATCGCGTCGCGGGTGCGGGCCATCGGACGCGCCCATTCGGGATCGCGGGCGCCGTGTCCGAACAGCACCACCGCCTGGTGTTCGCTCATGCCTCATCTCCTTCATCGATGTTCCGGGCCGGCCTCGGGGCGAGCAGGCGCTCGATGGCGCGTGCGGCGGCGAATAGTCCCACCCCGGCGGTCACCGCCATGCTGGAACCGTAGCCGGCACACGCCAGTCCTTGCGGGCCATGCGGCAGATCGCAGGCCGCGCCGAGGAGGCGCAGCGGCTCGGTGGAGTACACCGCCTCGATCCCGAACGGCCGCTTGGGGTTGCGCGTAAAACCGTGCTCGCTGCGCAGGCGCTTGCGCACCTTGGCGAGCAGCGGATCCTGTTCGGTGCGCGACAGGTCGTCCACCCGGATGCGGGTCGGGTCGGTCTTGCCGCCCGCCCCGCCCGACATCACCAGCGGCAGGCGCCGCGCGCGGCAGGTGAGGACGATGGCGACCTTGGCGCGCACGTTGTCGATCGCATCGATCACCACGTCGAAGTCATGCAGCAGTTGGGACGCGTTGTCCGCGGTCAGGAAGTCTTCCACCGCGTGAACGTGGATGTGCGGATTGATGCCCCACAGGCGCTCGCCCATCGCCTGCACCTTGGCCTGTCCGAGGGTCGCCTCGAGCGCGTGGCTCTGGCGGTTGATGTTCGATTCGGCCACATGATCGAGGTCGATCAGGGTGAGGCGTCCGATCCCGCTGCGGGCGAGCGCCTCGGCGGCCCACGAGCCGACCCCGCCCACACCGACCACGCAGGCATGGGCAGCCGCCAGCCGATCCAGCGCGGGCGGGCCGTACAGGCGGGCGATCCCACCGAAACGGCGTTCGCGGTCGACATCCGGGAGGGTGAGCAAGGCGGGACCGGACATGGGATCGGTGGTGGTGGAATCAGGGCTGGATGTTACCCCAGTGCGGGCATGGCTGAACTCACCGCACCTGTTCTGCTCCAATCCGCGAAGGAGGCGAGACGATGCAGCGATTCCTGTGCCGGGTACTGTTTTGCGCTCTGTTACCCGGCCCTGCCCTGCTGATGGCCGCCCCCACCTCACCCGCCCTCATGACGGAGACGGCGATCGCCGCCTACGAGGCGGGCCGCCGCGAGGAAGCCGCGTGGCTGTTCGGGCTGGCGGCACGGGCCGGCAACCGGCTCGCCCAGTTCAATTACGCGATGATGCTCTACCGCAAGGAGACGAGTTCGCCCGACCACCACGGCGCCTGGCGCTGGCTGCGGCGCGCGGCCGGGGCCGGGCTGCCGCAGGCGCAGTTCAATCTTGCGCTCCTCTACGATCACGGCGATGGCGTGACGAAATCGTTGTCGACGGCCGCCGAATGGTACCGGCGGGCGGCCGAGCAGGGGCATGTGGACGCGCAGGTGAGTCTCGCCTCGATGTACTTCGTGGGCCAGGGCGTCCCGCTCGACTACGCGGCGGCGGCGCGCTGGTACTTGGCCGCGGCGCGCGGCGGCGACGTGGCGGCGCAGTACATCATCGCCAGCATGTACGAAGCCGGTGACGGCGTCGCAGCCGATCCGCGCCTGGCGGCGCACTGGTACCTGCAGGCGGCCCAGCAGGGCGACCCGGTGGCGCGCGAGAAGTACGATGTGATCCGGGCGCGGCTGGGGGAACCGGAACCCTAGTGCGCAGCCCGCGTCACGCAGCCGCGCGTGCGCGGCTGGCGTCGAGCCACACGCCCAGCCCCTGGGCGTTGAGCTCCAGGTCCATGCGCAACAACTCCAGCACCTCCGACACCGGCAGCATCCAGCCTTGGCGCTCGGTCTCCTCCCGCACGATCTGCTCCAGCCCCGCGAGAATCTCGACGTGCCGTGCCACGCCGTCACCGCGCGCGGCCTGCGCCACCGCCACGTGGGCGCTCACCAGGCGGTGCATGTCCGCCGCGAGGCGCTCGACGTCGGTGACGCGGCTGTAGTGCGTGAGATACATCGCCTCGGGCCGGAACGCGACCATGCGTTCGATCGAGGCGTTCATCGCCCGCGGGTCGAACTGGGTCGGCGTGGTGGTGGGAAAGACGAAGGCATGGCCATTGACGTCCAATTCCCGGTAGGAAAGCCCGAAGGTGTCGCCGGTGAAGAAGGCGCGCGCAAGCTCATCCCAGACGCACACGTGGTGGCGGGAATGGCCCGGGGTATCGAGGATGGTCAGGCGTCGGCCGGCCAGATCGAGCTCGAGTCCGTCGGTGGCCGCCACGATGCGCTCGGCCGCCACCGGCGCAAGCCGACCGTAGAGGGCGAAGGCCTGCTCGGCCCCATACACGGCCGCAGTGGCGTCCCATAGCCGGGCAGGATCGATCATGTGGCGCACGCCGCGCGGATGAACGACCAGCCGAGCGTTGGGAAAGGCGCACATCAGGCTGCCGGCGCCGCCGGCGTGGTCGAGATGGATGTGGGTGAGAATCACCCAGTCCACGTTCGCGGGCGCGATGCCGGCCGCCGCGAGCGCCGTCAGCACGCGCGGCGCCGACGCGTTGGTGCCGCAGTCGACCAGCGCCGCGCGCCCTTGGTGCATCATCAGGTGAATCGCCGCCAGTCCGGGACGTCCGTAGCCGGAATCCACCGCAAGGATGCCGTGGGGATGGGCGGTCACATGCTGCACGATGGTCTTCCTCCGGAGTCATTTTCGAGTGATCGTGGCGCTGCCCGGCGCCCTGCCCGATGAGCGACGGGCAGCCACCGGGCGTTACACTGGCGCGGACGACAGGATCCCACATGATGAGCCCGCCTTGCTTCGACTTCGACACGCCCATTGACCGACGCGCGCTCCCGGGCGACAAATGGGGGCGCTACACCGGCCGCGACGTGCTGCCCTTGTGGGTGGCCGACATGGATTTCGCCGCCCCCCAGGTGATCGTCGACGCGCTCCAGCGCCGCATCGCACACGGGGTGTTCGGCTACACCGAGGCCTGGCCGGCGCTCGTGGAGGCGGTGGTGGAGGGCATCGCCCGCGACCACGCCTGGCGCATCGAAGCGGAATGGCTGGTGTGGTTGCCCGGCGTGGTGAGCGGATTCAACCTCGCCTGCCACCTGGCCGGCACGCCCGGCGACGAGGTGTTGACCGCGACCCCGGTCTACCCCCCATTCCTTGCGGCACCCGCCAACGCAGGACGGCACCTGGTGAGCGCTGCGCTGGTGCAGGACAACGGGCGCTGGGGGTGGGACCGCGCCGCGGTCGAGGCGGCGCTCTCACCGCGCAGCCGTCTGCTGCTGCTGTGCAATCCGCACAACCCGGTCGGGCGCGTGTTCGATCGCGAGGAACTGGGCTGGCTCGCCGCGCTGGCCGAACGCCACGACCTGCTCATCTGCTCGGACGAAATCCATTGCGGGCTGGTGCTCGACGCGGACCGCCCGCACCTGCCCATCGCCGCGCTCGACGCCGCGACGGCACGCCGTACGATCACCCTGATGGCGCCATCCAAGACGTGGAACATTCCGGCCCTCTATTGCGCCTTCGCGGTGATCCCGGACCCCGCGCTTCGCCGCCGCTATCGGCACGCCATGCGCGGCATCGTGCCGCATCCGAACGTGCTGGGCATGGTCGCGACCGAGGCCGCCTACCGCGACGGCGGTCCGTGGCGCGCGGCGCTGCTCGAGTACCTGCGTGGCAACCGCGCCCGCGTGATGGAGGCGGTGGCGCGCATGCCGGGGCTCTCGACGAGCACGCCGCAGGCGACCTACCTGGCGTGGATCGACTGCCGGGACGCCGGCCTCACCGACCCGGCGGCTTTCTTCGAGGCCGCCGGGGTGGCGCTTTCCGACGGCGCGCCGTTCGGCATGCCGGGCTTCGTGCGACTTAACTTCGGCTGCCCACGGGCCTTGCTCGAGCAGGCGCTGGAGCGGATGCGGCGGGCCACGCAGGCGCACGCCAGGGCCCCCGGCCAGACTCGCGGCGGCCACTAAGACTGCCGTGGCGGCCGGTTGAGCGCGCACCGGTGCAGTCCGGTGTACCGCGAGCGGCATGAACTTCTCGAAATCGACCGGCTTCTGGATGTAGGAGTTGGCTCCCAGGCGGCAGGCTTCGGCGACGTCGCAATCCTCCCCGAGGTGGCGAGCACCGCCACCGGCACGACCTTGCTGGCCGAATGCGCCGAGGATGGCAAGCAGCGGGTGCCGCAGCGGTATCGACGCGCCCACAAGGCGGACTTCTCTGGTTGCCCCGGGCCGGACCGCTACCCGGGAACCGCCCTGGCGGGCAGATCCCGGTCGTGCAATGGCCGATGCGGTACCGCGTCCTAGAAGGGAATGTCGTCGTCGAAATCGCCGAATCCGCCGCCCTGGGCCGGGCCCTTGGCCGGCGCGGGGGCCTGCTGCGGGGCGGAGCGGGCCGGCGCGGGTGCCGACTCGTAGCCTTCGGACTGGCGCGCGGGCGCGTCGCCGCCCATGCCCTGGCGCGAGCCGAGCATCTTCATCTCGTCGGCGCGAATCTCGGTCGTGTAGCGATCCTGCCCGTCCTTGTCCTGCCACTTGCGGGTGCGCAGGCTGCCTTCGATGTACACCTGACTGCCCTTGCGCAGGTACTGTCCGGCGATCTCCGCCAGCCGGCCATAGAAGGACACCCGGTGCCATTCGGTGGCTTCGCGGCGCTCGCCGGTGGCCTTGTCCTTCCACGTCTCCGTGGTGGCCAGGCGGATGTTGCAGATTGCATCGCCCGACGGGGCGTAGCGGCTCTCCGGATCGGCGCCGAGATTGCCGATCAGGAGCACTTTGTTCAAGGAAGCCATCGGGTTCTCCTCTGGAATGGTTAAGTTAGCCCGCGCTCGCGGCCGGAACGACGCGGCGCGGGGGTGGATTCATGCTGACGGCCAGCGCCAGCCAGCTCAGCGCGGCCAGCGCGCACGCGAGGTTGACCATCTCGCTGCCGAAATGCTGCGCGATCAAGCCCCCCAGCGTGCCGCCCAGGAACAGCCCCAGCGACTGCAGGGTGTTGTAGACGCCGAGCGCGGTGCCCTTGGCGTGGGGCGGTGCAATCTTCGAAATCCATGACGGAAGGATGGCTTCCAGCACGTTGAAGGCAATGAAGAACAGCGTGAGCCACAGCGCCAGCGGCAGCAATCCGCGTCCGGCGGCGAACAGACCGGCCTGGACCAGCACCAGCAGCACGATCGCACCGTTGAACACCGGCTTCATCCGCCCGCGGCGCTCCGCGATGATCACCGCCGGCACCATCACGGCGAACGAGAGCATGACCGCCGGAAGGTATACCTTCCAATGTTCGGGCAGCGGCAGATGGCCGCCGGACACCAGCGCGGCAGGCACCAGGACCCACATCGCGGTCTGTATTATATGCAAAACGAATACGCCGAGATTGAGCCGCATCAACTGCCCGTCGCGCAGCACGTCGATGAAGCTGCCGCCATTGGCCCGCGGCACGGGCGGTGCGGCCGGCACGACGTAGATCACGACCAGTATCGCCGCCGCGGCCAAAAAGGCGGTCAGCCAGAATATTCCGCTCATGCCGACCGCAACATACAGGAGTGGCGCGGCGACCATCGAGAAGGCGAACACGAGCCCGATGCTCGAGCCGATCATCGCCATCACCTTGGTGCGATGCTGATCGCGCGTGAGATCGGCGGCGAGCGCGGTCACCGCTGCGGAAATCGCCCCGGCCCCCTGCAGCACGCGACCGACGATGACCATGTGGATGCTGCCGGCCAGCGCCGCCACTGCGCTGCCCAGCACGAACAGCAGCAGCCCGAACACGATGACCGGCTTGCGCCCGAAGCGGTCGGACGCGGCGCCATAGGCGATCTGCAGAAAGGCCTGGGTGAGCCCGTAGGCGCCGATGGCGAGCCCCACCAGGGTGAGATCGTCGCCCCCCGCCAGGTTCGGCGCGTGGATGGCGAACACGGGCAAGATCAGGAACAGCCCGAGCATGCGCAGCGCGAAGATCGCCGCCAGGCTGGCGCCCGCCCGCTTCTCCGCGGGGGTCATGGAATCGTGCTCGGGATGCGACATGAAGGCGGGCGGCGAATGAAAGGAGGGATTCTAGCACCCGCACCCGGCCGGTTTGGATCGCATCCGGTTTCTCTCGTATAGTGCTGCGTTACCCTTCGCCAGCCACGCCCCATGGACGAGATCCGCATACGCGGCGCGCGCACCCACAATCTGAAGAACATCAGTCTCGATCTGCCGCGCAATCGCCTGACGGTGATTACCGGCCTGTCAGGCTCCGGAAAGTCGTCGCTCGCCTTCGACACGCTCTACGCCGAGGGGCAGCGGCGCTATGTGGAGTCGCTGTCGGCCTACGCCCGCCAGTTCCTGCAACTGATGGAAAAGCCCGACGTGGACATGATCGAGGGGCTGTCCCCGGCCATCTCCATCGAACAGAAGGCGACCAGCCACAACCCGCGCTCGACGGTGGGTACCGTCACCGAGATCCACGACTACCTGCGCCTGCTCTACGCACGTGCCGGCACCCCGCACTGCCCCGACCATCCCGAGCAGGCGCTGGCCGCCCAGACCGTGTCGCAGATGGTGGACCACGTGCTGGGGCTGCCGGAAGACACGCGCCTGATGATCCTCGCGCCGGTGGTGGCCGGTCGCAAGGGCGAGCAGCAGGACCTGTTCGCCGAGCTGCGCGCGCAGGGCTTCGTGCGGGTGCGGGTGGACGGGGCGGTGAGCGAACTGGACGCGCTGCCCGCGCTGGAGAAAGGCAGGCGCCACACGGTGGAGGTGGTGATCGACCGGCTGCGGGTGCGCCCCGATCTGCGCGGGCGCATCGCCGAATCGTTCGAGACCGCGCTCACGCATGCCGATGGGCGAGCCATCGCGGTGGAGATCGACTCGGGCGTAGAGCACCTGTTCTCGGCCCGCTTTGCCTGCCCGGTGTGCAGCTACGCGCTGGCCGAGCTCGAACCGCGCCTGTTCTCGTTCAACAACCCGGCCGGCGCCTGTCCCAAGTGCGACGGGCTGGGCCACGTCGATTTCTTCGATCCGGCGCGCGTGGTGGCGCATCCGGACCTGTCGCTCGGCGCCGGCGCGATCCGCGGCTGGGATCGGCGCAACCAGTTCTACTTCCAGATGCTGGCGAGCCTCGCCGCGCACTACCGCTTCGACACCGACACGCCCTTCGAGGACTTGCCGGGCGAAGTCCGCGAGGTGGTGCTGCACGGCTCCGGGCGGCACAAGATCGCGTTTCGCTACCTGTCCGACAACGGCCGCATGGTGGCCAAGGAACACCCGTTCGAAGGCATCATTCCCAACCTGGAGCGGCGCTACCGCGAAACCGATTCGGTGGCGGTGCGCGAGGAGCTCGCCAAGTATCGCGCCACCCAGGCCTGCCCGGCCTGCGACGGCACGCGCTTGCGCAGCGAAGCACGCCACGTGCTGGTCGGCGGCCAGCCGCTGCACCGCCTGGGCCGCCTGCCGCTGGGCGCGTGCCGCGACTTTCTCGACGGACTAGCGCTGGGTGGGCAGCGCGCGCTGGTGGCGGACAAGATCGTCAAGGAAATTTCGACCCGCCTGAGCTTCCTCATCAACGTCGGGCTCGACTACCTGTCGCTCGACCGCTCCGCCGACACCCTGTCGGGCGGCGAGGCGCAGCGCATCCGTCTCGCCAGTCAGATCGGCTCGGGGCTCACGGGCGTGCTGTATGTGCTGGACGAACCGTCCATCGGACTGCACCAGCGCGACAACGACCGCCTGCTCGGCACCCTGCGCCAGTTGCGCGACCTGGGCAACACGGTGATCGTGGTCGAACATGATGAAGATGCGATCCGTTCGGCCGACTACGTGGTCGACATGGGCCCCGGTGCCGGCGTGCATGGCGGCGAGGTGATCGCGCGCGGCACGCCGGCCGACATCATTGCGTGCGAGGCCTCGCTCACCGGAGCCTACCTGGCGGGCCGCGCGGCGATCGCGATGCCCGCGCGGCGCACCGCGCCCGATGCGCAGCGTATGCTGCAGCTTGCCGGCTGCACCGGCAACAATCTCAAGGACGTGACCCTCGAACTGCCGGTCGGGCTCCTCACCTGCGTCACCGGCGTGTCCGGCTCGGGCAAGTCGACGCTCATCAACGACACCTTGTCGGCCATCGCGGCGAAACATCTGTACGGCTCCAACACCGAGCCGGCCGCCTACCGCAGCATCGAAGGCCTGGAATTCTTCGACAAGATCATCACTGTCGATCAGTCGCCAATCGGGCGCACCCCGCGATCGAACCCCGCGACCTATACCGGCTTGCTCACGCCGATGCGCGAATTGTTCGCGGGCGTGCCGGAGGCGCGCGCGCGCGGCTACGGACCGGGCCGTTTCTCGTTCAACGTCAAGGGCGGACGCTGCGAGGCGTGCCAGGGCGACGGGCTGATCAAGGTGGAGATGCATTTCCTGCCCGACATGTACGTGCCGTGCGACGTGTGCCACGGCAAGCGCTACAACCGCGAGACGCTGGAGATCCGCTACAAGGGGCGCACCATCTTCGAGGTGCTGGAGATGACCGTCGAGCAGGCGCTGGCCTTGTTCGGCGCCGTCCCGGGCGTGGCGCGCAAGCTCGAGACCTTGACCGAGGTGGGCCTCGGCTACATCCGTCTCGGGCAGAGTGCCACCACCCTGTCGGGGGGCGAGGCGCAGCGCGTGAAGCTGGCCCTCGAGCTGTCCAAGCGCGACACGGGGCGCACGCTCTACATCCTCGACGAGCCCACCACCGGCCTGCATTTTCGCGACATCGAGATGCTGTTGCAGGTGCTCCATCGATTGCGCGATCACGGCAACACGGTGGTGGTGATCGAACACAATCTCGACGTGATCAAGACCGCCGACTGGCTGATCGACCTCGGCCCGGAGGGCGGCGGCGGCGGGGGCGAAGTGCTGTGCAGCGGCCCGCCGGAGCTCATTGCGGCACACCCGGGCAGCCACACCGGGCGTTATCTGCGCCCCGTCCTGGCGCGCGGCTAGCGCGCGCCATCGACCGCTGTGGCAGCCCTTGCAATTGACCACTTTTCGGATTTGCCAGCCCACGCCGGGCGCATAATGATGAGCGATTCAAGGCCACCCGGAGTAAGACCCATGACAGAACTCGCCAGCGACACCCAGGCAAAATTCCTGCAGCGCATCGAACGTCGCATGAGATTTCTCAAGACGCTCCAGCAGGCGGCGCTGGGCATATACCTGCCGGCCGACGAGCAGCAGCGCAAGCGCGCCATCGACCTGGTCGTGCGCATGACGGCGCGCCAGAGCGAACTGGCGCAGCTCACCGCCGACACGCTCAGCCGCGCCGCGGTCATGGTGCGAACGCACCTGGACGCGATGCAGCAGGTGCTGCCGCACGACGTTCAGTACCGCAACCGGGTCAGGCGCGACTGGTAGCGCGCTCAGGCGTCGATCGCGTAGCGGCGGAGCAACTCCAGATCGATCGTGGCGAGCGCCGCGCGGTGTGTTGCGGCCAGCACCACCGGCGGCGCGGCACCGGCCCGTTGCGCTTCGATCCACCGGTTCGCGCACAGGCACCAGCGATCGCCCGGCTTCAGTCCGGTGAAGCGGAACTCGGGGCGCGGCATTGTCAGGTCGTTGCCGCGGCTTTTCGAGAAGGCAAGGAATTCCGCGCTCACCCGCACGCAGACGACGTGGCGACCGACATCCTCCGGCGAGGTTTCGCAACAACCGGTACGGAAGAACCCGGTGAGCGGCGCATAGCTGCAGGCGCGCAACAAACCGCCCAGCACATTGCGCTGGCCCTGCATTTGGGTCTCGCTGTCGCTCATGGAAGATGTCTCCCGTAGAACCCGGCGGCGGAAAGCCGGCCCGTGCCCGATTTCGGCTGTGCCGCACAACAAGGACCGCGAAGTTCGCACCGAGTTCGAGCCGGCACGCAGCGCCTTCCCCGCACGCCTGGATCAGTCCGGATAGCCCTGTGGATTGCCGCATTGCCAGCGCCAGGCGTCGCGACACATGGTGTCGAGATCGCGCTCGGCGCGCCAGCCGAGCACGTCCGCGGCACGCCGTGGATCGGCCCAACACGCGGCCACGTCGCCCGCGCGGCGGGACACGACCCGATACGGCACGCGGCGACCGCTGGCGCGCTCGAAGGCGTGAATCACGTCCACCACGCTGTAGCCACGGCCGGTACCGAGGTTGAGGCAGGTTACCCCGGACAGCGCCTCGATGCGCTCGACCGCGCGCACATGCCCGCCAGCGAGGTCCATGACGTGAATGTAATCGCGCACGCCGGTGCCGTCCGCGGTCGGGTAGTCGCCACCGAACACCTGCAACTCGGCCAGGCGCCCCACCGCCACCTGGCTCACATAGGGCATCAGATTATTGGG
>Ga0214472_10007296_pt1 | contig 11571 bp, 8 predicted proteins | sample RVTome_6_FD_207662 | JGI IMG/M metagenome (GOLD analysis project Ga0214472, IMG submission 207662) | Soil microbial communities from uranium-contaminated site in the Upper Colorado River Basin, Wyoming, United States - RVT140D175 | ecosystem: Environmental > Terrestrial > Soil > Contaminated >...
ACTCGGTTCATAGCGCCGGTGGCATCCAGATTGAACCAAAGGGCGGCACTATTCAGGCTCGACGATTCGGAATGCAGCTTGATCGGCTTGTTTCCAGATACCCAAACCTCACCCATGGCGGATGTTTGGATATCGGTAATGCGAAATTGGGAAACATAGGACCAGGTCATCAACTTTATGAACTGACCATCTCCGTCCAGAATCATCAAAACCGAGGAAGGCCCAGGTTTGAAGTCCTTGAAAGGCGCTCCGCCAATACTGAGCTGATCTTTTAGAACTGCTGCCAGGTAAATCCGGCTTTGGCTATCAGAAGTCAAATCCAATACGCGACTACCAGAACCGGTAACAAGAAAGTGTTCCCAAAGCAACGTGCCAGACAACGCTGCTTTTGAAATGCGAATCAGAACCGAATCTTCATTCCACTGCGGATCTGATACTTCGATTCGAATGAGGTTTTCGGTCGAGTCAATATGTGAGTTTGATAGTAATAAATCTTGGGAAAATGAAGGTAAAAGAAACATTAATTGTGCTATCAGAAGAGAAACTAAGGTTCGCAGACCTATTGAATGATTCATTAGAGACACTCCCATGGATAAATTTGGGCGCACTCCACCTAAGTCCAGAGGTGTCTGTTCCAGAGAGGAGTTACGCACAGGGATTCGGCCAGTGGAAAATGATCCCGAATTTGCGTAAGTTATGGTGTTGTAATGAAAGTTATTGTGAAGAAAATAAGGAAGTATGCTGCGTTATTTTATTCAGCAGGAAGTTAAGGGTTGAGTCATTTCCACTGGCTCTAATAGACAGTGTGAAAAAGTTCTTTAAAAAAGCTCATTGCCATATAAATTATTTTTAATTTTTTTCAAACTTGGTGGGTGAATTTGGAGAGAGCTTTTTCAGCAGTGGTCGGGTAATTGGTTCAAATGAATCGGGATTGCGAAGTTGGCCATGGCAAAGGGACGACCCTCTTGGAGGCTCTGTAGATTGCTGCCAACCTTCACCATTGAAACCAAACACCTGATTCTCATATCCAGGCGCTATTCGAGCTTCGTTCCTAGCTCAGCGGAAGCATGCGCAGGAATTGAAATCCACAGAACGTCCCTTCTCAGCAGGCCGGGTATCTGGGTCATTGAATTTCGGAATTCAGGTTGAACCAAAGCCTTAGTGGCGGCAAAAGGATTCCGATTAGCCCGAGCAACCAAGGTGCTGAGATTTTATTGGTCAATCGATTCAGGAAAGTGGACACCATGAGTATTTTGGAGTCTTTGGGTCAGACTCACCAGCATGGAGTGGATTACCGGTTTGTTTTCAAACGTCTTTAGCCCGGTTTGGTAGCGTACCAGCCCTGCTTTGAGGTTCTTGCCAAGGGCGATTTCGGTGAGGCCATAAAGGCATTGCAGGAGCCGGGAAGCCTCAGCATCCTCTGGCAGATAGGCCTGGGCAAGTGAAAAGCCGTTCTCGGCCATACTTGCTGCCGTCACAAGATCGCCTTGTGCCAGGCAAATCTCGGTCAAAGTGGCTAGTGAACTGGCAATGGTCGGTGTGCTCAGATCGCTTAGTTCTAATTTGCGCTCCAGTGCTTCCTCTGCATACCAGCGCGCTTCTGCATAATTGCCGGTGAAAAAAAGAAAGGTGGCAAGGTTGTTCATGAGCCCATTAATGTTGGAGTCTTGGTTTTTTGGGATCGATTCATGAAAGATGGGAACGGCCTGCAAAATCTGAATGGCTTCGGGGTAACAATTCCGCACGGAGTAAACATCGGCGGTAACCATTTCGGTATAGATATGCGAAGGGGAAAAGGATCCAAAACGCTTTTTTGCAATGGGATCCCCTTCGGAAGTTAACCGTTCAGCATTTTCATAATAGCCATGATTGGAATAGGCTAGAGCGAGCCTGTACTTTTGGAAAATGGTGTTGGGTATATCTGCGCCATGGTAGCGTTCGAGATTGCGCACAGACTCCTCAAACAATTGCAAGCCCTGCTCAAAGCGATTGTCCTGAAGATAAATCCTACTTAGTTCGGATTGGTAAGTTAAGGCTATTCCAGACTTTGGGCCGAAATGTTTTTGCGCGCCTTCCACGGCTTGAAGCCCCCATTTTTCTGCCTCCGCGTAGTTAAATCGCAGTAATTCACTTTTCATCAGATAGCCAAAAACCTGAACTTCATCCTCTGGGATGCCGCAATCGCATTCTTGGTAGATGCGAAGTGCCTTTAAGAAATACTCCTTCTCTCCTTCTGCCTTCTCACTCATTGCAATTCGACCCATGTTCTGGAGCACTTCTGCATACCTGGCTGTTTTGGTTAGGCCTTTTTTCTCGAGCATGCTCTTAACTGACAAGGAAATAGGTTTTCCCTCGGCAATATTCCCCATCTGTATCAAACAGGAGGCAATACGCTCTTTGGCAGAGAGGGTGTAGGTATCTCTTTCTCCCAATGCCACGCGTCGAGTCTCGTAGGCCTTGTAGTAATGTTCCAGGGCATCTTTCCAGTCGCCTTCCGCTTCCAGGACATTGGCAAGGGTTACCCGGACAAAAGATTGGGCTACCGGGTCGTCTTTAAAATCGATCTCAAGGTTGTCCAATCCTCCTCTTACCAATTGACTAACAGTGAGGGAATTGCCTTGATAGGAGGGGCCGCCTTTTCTGAGAAAACGGCCCAGATAAACGAAGGCATTTTCTTGATTTTTTAGGGTTGTCTGAATTTGTCGATTGGTTCGCCAGGTATTAAGGCCTGCCAGAATGAGAGCGCTCCCGATTACGGTTGCGGAGATAGCCAGGATCCGATTGCGGGCATACCACTTGCGCAAACGGTAATGCCAGGGGGGAGCACTCGCAAGGACGGGTCTTTGCTCTAGGAATGCGTTGAGATCTTCAATGAGTCCATGGGTGGAGGCGTAGCGCTGCTCTGGATCTTTTGCCATCGCTCGCAAAATAATCCAATCGAGATCCCCTTGGAATTTCTGCATTAGGTTCCGCCGCGAAAGTTTGGATGTGCGACCGAGTTCAGCCAAGCGTTCTTTGTGTGCGGCAAGCTGCCTACTGGGTTTTTTGGGTGGTGTTTCACGCACGGCGCGCAAGCGCTGGTCGAGTGGACCCGTTTCAACCTGGCTTCTATCGAATGGCCAGGTACCGGTAAGCAATTCAAAGAGCAGGACGCCAAGCGCATAAATATCAGTACGGGTATCGATTTGGAGACCTGAACCTTCGGCCTGTTCAGGGCTGAGGTAGGGAATCGTCCCCAGGTACGACCCAATTTGGGTCATGGATTTGGACTCGCCTTCATCCCGGTCGAGGTTTTTCGAGATGCCAAAATCAAGAATTTTAACAGTGGGTTGGCCGTCTTTTTCCGTGACGAGGATGTTGTCGGGTTTCAGGTCGCGATGGATTACCATTTTCTGGTGCGCATGCATGAGGCCGTGGCAGACATCCACAAACAAGCGGATTCTCTGGTTGAGATCGAGTTTGTGTTCCTCGCAATAGGCGGTGATCGGCAAGCCTTCGACTAATTCCATGCTGAAGAAAGGTCGGCCGTCATTGGCAAATCCAAAATCATAGAGGTGCGCAATGGCAGGGTGGTTCATTCTTGCCAAAATATCCTTTTCAGCAAAGAACCGAGCCCAATGTTCTTGTGTCGAACACTGTGGCTGAATAATTTTCAAAGCAACTTTGCGGGCAACCGGCGATTCCTGCATTGCTTCAAAAACGGAGCCCATTCCGCCGCTGTCAATAAGCCTGATCAGTTGGTAATTGCCAACTGTGGGCAGGTCTGGGGATTGGGATGGTGATAGCGCATTTTCGAAGGGCCGGCTGGAAGCACCCGGCGATTTCTCGAAAAAGGAATCCGCCTGAGGTTTGCTTGCAAACATGGCTTCCAGGTGGGGTACGAGATCGGGTTGCGTCTTTTTTAGAGTCTCGAACCATTTCAGCCGTTCAGGTTCGCTAAGACCTTGCCCGTAAGTGAAAAGCCTTTCGAACTCATCCCAATCCTTTGGATCCATAATAGCTACGCCTCATTTTTTCAATTTTAATTGGGTGTAGAGCCAGGCTTTCACGAAATCGTATTTGCGCTTGATGGTAGCGGGAGAGACCCCGGTAATCGTCGCCGTTTCGGGAACCGTGCATCCCACAAAATAGCGCAATTCGAAAATGCGAACAGCATCAGCGTTGGCGTGTTCGATAGAACGAAGAAGTTCGTCCAATAAAATGACAACGTCTGGGTCTTCGAATGGGTTTGCGGCCATGTGCTCCTCAAAACTCACTTGCACCTTATCGCCACCGCGCTTTGCTGCCTTTATGCGACGCGCTTCTTCCAGAACCTGACATCTCATTACTTTTGCTGCGAAATTGAAAAAGTGCCGACGATCGCTCCATTCGATCTCGCGGCGATTAACCAACGCCTGATAGGCTTCGTTGACCAAAATAGTTGCACCCAAATCTGGATTCCAGCGCTCGGCGAGAATATTCCCCGCAATCCCTTTGAGTTCGCTGTAAACCCGCTCCATGATTTGGTCAAATGCCGCTGCGTTCCCGTTTTGCCAATCACGCAGGAGCAAAGTTATGGTCTTTGGAGCCGGAGCTTCATTGACAAGTTTTGACATGAAATCCCCCAGAAGAACCGTGCGAAACACCGTTGAAAGATGAATTTAGAAGGATCAAACAGGTATCGCTAATGATTGAATGTTCTGAAATTTTACCCACATACCTGAGGAAAGGAAATCAGTATAAGTGTGTAAAACCAAATTGTTGGGCGAAAAAAATGGCAATGAAGGCTTCGGCTGTCCAGGGGGATTTACAGAAGCTGTTGAGAAAGTTTAAAAATTGAGCATCGTGTCAAGAGTCATCTCAACTGGAGAGCACTCACCCCCAGCCCGGTCTTTATACCTGTTCGCGCATCGCTGGCGGAACGGGTTTAGACTTGAGACACGGTTTTTGAAGAATTAGGTCAGAACTCCGAGAATCGGATTCAAATCAGAGGTGTTCCCGGCAGGTTTGGATTTAAATCAAAGATGAATCGGTCATGATTTCAACCATGGCTGGACCAGGATGGTCGAGTGCTTGCCGAATTGCGGAATCTAGCTCGGAATGCTTTTCGACACGTATTCCCAAGGCACCGCAGTTGGATGCGAATTGGGCAAAGTTGGGGTTGTGGAGTGTTGTCTGCCATACATCTCGATGATCGGCGCGCTGTTCTTTGGAGATTTTCCCTAATTCGCAGTTGTTGAGGAGAATATGGGTAATCTTCATGGCATATTTGACTGCGGTGGTAACCTCAGCCATGTATTGGGCAAATCCACCATCACCGGTGACACATACAATGGGGCGGTGGGGAGCAGCGCAATAGGCGCCAATGGCGGCAGGATACCCAAACCCAATAGAGCCCAGATACCCGCTCATGAGAACCGATTGTTCGCGGCATTCGAAATAGCGGCCAAAGGAATAGGTGTTATTGCCCACATCCACCGCAATCACGGCGTTTGCGGGAATCTGGCGGTTCATTGCGGCAAATACTGCAGCAGAGTTGATTCCTTTGCCAAGATCATCCTGCTCGCGTCTGCGTTTCTCTGCTCGCCAAATGGACCAGCGCTCGGCGACCTCGGTTTTTGAATCTTGGTTGGGTGTTCCTGCAAAACCTTCGTTCAACCATTGGGCTGTAATGCCTATTTCACCCCAGACGGGCACATCCACTGGGTGAAATTTTCCTAAAGCCATCGCTTCGAAATCCACTTGGATGATCGGTTTTTTGGGTGTAATGCCTGTGTGATTGGAAAAGGAAGCGCCAAAGACGAGAATCAGATCGGACTCGTTCATGAACCAGCTTGCGATGGGTGTTCCGCTCCTGCCCAGCACACCGCATCCCAAAGGATGGTGATCGGAGATTTGTCCTTTTGCTTTAAAGGTGGTCGCAACCGGGGCATTGAGCTTCTCAGCTAATGCCAATACCTGATCAATTTGAAAGCGAGCGCCATGGCCAACAATGATCAAAGGGCGTTTGGCTTGGTTGAGTAAATCCAGCGCTTGGTCCAGGGATTCACGGGGAGGTGTGATGGTAAGCGGTGTCATTCTGCCCTGTGGCCCCGATGCCTTTTTGCACGCTGGTGCAGGGATTTCTTGAACTTCATTGGGGAAAATTAGGTGAGAAACGTGGCGCTTGAGAATGGCATTTTTCAACGCAAGATTCATGAGCTCAGCATGTTTACTATTGCTCAGTACAACCTGGCTCCATTCAGCGACACTTTCAAAGGCCGCCTTGAGGTCGATTTCCTGAAAGGCACCTGGACCCAGAACTTGTGTGTCTACTTGGCCGGTGAGGGCGAGAATCGGTGCACGATCTACATGGGCGTCCCAAAGCCCGGTCAAAAGATTGGTAGCGCCAGGTCCTGCAATGGCGAAGCAGGCTGCCGGCTTTCCGGTAAGCTTGGCATATGCCGAAGCTGCAAAAGAGGCTGCACCCTCGTGGCGTATCCCAATAAAGGTCAGTTTTCCTTGAACCTCCTGTTTGCGAATGGCATCTGCCAATGGCAGGTTTGAATGACCCACCATGCCGAACACGTGGGTAACACCCCAGTTAACCATGGTTTCAATCATTACATCGGAAACGGTGCGCAGCCCAGGATCAGCGGCGGGGAGACCTACGTAAATTCCGTCAGGGCGGACATCGGTGGGAAAGGTCCCGACCCCATCGTCGAAGCCGCCAGGGGATTTTCCCGTGCGCGGGTGGAAATCCCAGCCGTGCCAGGGACATCGCAACCAACCTTTTTCAATGGAACCCTCTCCCAAGGGACCACCTTGGTGGGGGCATCGATTCTCCAGAGCAGAATAAACTCCTTCAAAATGGGTAAGCGCGAAGCTGAGTTTACCTGCAACAACCGTCTTCACGCGGCCTTCAGGGAGCTCATCTAAATCCAAAACCTTGATCCATTGCGCGATGGTCATCTCCGTACCCATGGGTTCCTCCGATAAATCTGTCTTGCTACTCCAGCGATGTTCCGCCCCATAAAACTGCATACTTCTCGCAGTGGATTAGTAAACTTTTGTGGGATTTCCAATCAAAATCTGAAGGAAGTTCATACTCTTGAGCGCCCTTTGTCTGTTTCAGCAACGCAAGGAAAAAGGCTTGGTTCATAGCGTTATTGCCGTTGAGATCTGCAAATTTCTGGGGCGAAAAAACAATTTTCAGATCTGGCCCTGACTGGGTTTTAAAAGACTCGTCCAGGATCAGGACCTGCAACCGACCTCGTTGGACAATCTGTACCTTGCCCTGGAGAGATTTTGATTTTTTGGTAAGACTCCCTTCCCAAAGGATGGTGTCCGAGGCGCCCAACAAAATGGTGTTACTTGAAATGAGGACTAAGATCAAAAGGATGCGAATAGTCAATGGTGGATCCTTCGAGGCATTTTGAAATCACAATGGAAGTCGCGAATGCCAGAGGAACGCCAAAAGCCAGGGAAATCTTCCCATTATGGACAGCTTTTGGAAAAGCGAGGTGATTGCGGGAAACGGTATTCGAGGTTTAGGGTATGGGAGCGTTTAGACCCCAATCGTAGGGGAGGAAATTTAATGGAGTGTTTTGGGGCCATTGGCTGGGGCCGTAGGTTGCTATGAAATGGCGAACGCCCTGTTCGCCGCCGAAGTCGTCTCGGTACCAGTCGAAGATCTTGCTCAGATAGAGCACTCCGGTGGAGGGATCGAAATAATTGAAGCGCGGATCGGCCAAGAATTGGGTGGCGGCTTCTTCCAGTTGAGGGATAAGGGAGTTGGGATGGAAAGGTTTCGCCTGCAGTGGTGGACAACTGATAGAGGCACAATTTAACCCAAAGTGCATAAGCGGGTTGTATCTGCGAATGATTTTGGTTTCAAAGCCGTGCAAAGAGACCCGGACATTTGCGACGACATAGTCCCTGGTGCGAAAAAAACGATTTAAGGGACCTGTATCTTTGACGGAAGTCAGGGGCATCCGTTTGAGAACGCCTGAGAGAACTAAGGCATTGTAGGCATTGATGTAAAACGCCATGCGTTGATTCTCTCTAGGGTATTTGGCAGGTGTAGCTGTTGCAATTTCTTTAAGGAATTGATTCAGACTTTGGTGAAGCTCAGGTGTCATGCGATCGTAGGCAACCCGCCCGTCAGGAGTTACCAAAGCAGATAACACCTGGGCATAATCATCCAAACTGGGGATTTGGATTGGGGCTTTTATAAGGCGGTCTTCGATTCTTTCAGCACCATGTAAGCCGCTAAAAAATGGCCAGTATAGCCAGCCTGTTAAGCAAAGCAGCAGGATAGAACCAAAAAGCACCATGCTTCTTCTTGTGAGCGCTCGCACAAAGTCTCCTGGGTAATCGTCAAATGAAATTCTCACACACCAGAATGGGTGAAATCCATATCTGGACTGGTTCCTAAGGAAAGGGGAGCACTTGGTTAAACGATGATCGACCTAATAGTGCCAGGACAAGGCGATCAACGCCAAGGGCAATACCCGCCGCAGGTGGTAATCCTGAAGAGAGGCCATTCAAAAAGGGTTCATCCATAGGATAAACGGGTTTGTTAAGTTTTCTGCGTTCCTCTTGCTGTTCAGTGAAGCGCTGCCTCTGTTCTTGTGCGTCAGTGAGCTCGTAAAAGGCATTGGCGATTTCGATCCGTTTGATAAAGAGTTCGAATCGATAGCAGGTGGGTAGGAGGCCTGTCCCAGGAGGAGCTTTTTTTGCCAAAGCAGCCTGGCTTGCTGGGAACTGAGTGACCAAGGTTGGAGCGTTCATGCCAAGGTGGGGCTCAATCCGATTCAGAAAAAGCCTGAAAAAGAGGGTGTCCCAGTCGTCGTCTTCTAAATAATGAACACCCCAGCGTTCACATGCGTTTCTCAAGGGTTTCCTGGTGACGTGGTCGGTGAGTTCTATCTGGACAAACTGTTGAAAAAGTTCTGCGCAGGTAACGTGAAGCAGTTCTTGGGAGAAGTAGGCAGGATCGCTGGAAAATGGAGCCAGAAAGGAGAGGAGGGCTGCCACATCTTGGGCGATGTGATCCAAATCTGCGAACAGCCTATACCACTCGAGCATCAGGAATTCTTCCCGATGCTGGCTGCCGATATCGCCGGCTCTGAAACAAGGACCCATTTGAAAGATGGGTTCAATTCCCGCCGCCAAAATCCGTTTCATGTGGAGTTCCGGCGAGGTCCGCAAATAGTTAGAACCCGCTGGAAAGCTATCGAGATAGGGTTCCATTCCGGGACAAGGAACCGCCAGGGGAGTGTCTACCTGAAGGAATCCCCTGACCAGGAAGAAATCGCGGATAGCTTGATGGATCTTCCAGCGCTGAATTAACCCATCTGGCTCTTGTGCAATGAAAGGTGCTTCAGCATGGTGACGCTGCTGCTGATAGCGCAAAACCTGCCTTCCATTTGGGGTTTGGTAAACAGCAGCCCAGGCAGGAAAGGATTCAATGGCTTCTGAAACTACAGGCTGAAGCGGTAAATTCCCCGTCTGGTCTGAGAGGTAGGCGCAGTGATCCGCAGCTTTTTTGGCCAGGCCCGCCACCAACCCTTCGCCTGTTTTCGCTAAATCGGCGATGGAAATCCGTTGGTGAAAGGCCCCAAGCCATTGAGGCACCTTTAGCGCCCTTCGGGTTTCTTACATCGCTCTGAATATGCACCTGTGCGGGTGTCGATACGAATCCATTCGCCATTTTCCACAAAGAGCGGCACGTTTACCCGGTATCCCGAAGTGACCACTGCGGGCTTCATGGCATTGGTCGCTGTATTTCCTTTAATGCCTGGCTCGCAATCAATAATCTGCAACTCCACAAAGTTGGGAACTTCCACGCTAATAGGCATATCGTTAAAAAAGGAAATAGTGCAAATCATGTTCTCATACAGGTAATTAACAGCGTCACCCAGAACATCAGCGCCTACATTAATTTGCTCATAGTTCTGGGTGTTCATGAAGGCGTAGTCTGAACCATCGGCATACATGTACTGCATGTCCTGATCCATAACGCGGGCTTGAGTGGCGGTTTCATTGCTTTTAAATGTTCTTTCGATTACGGAACCAGTGATGAGATTTCTCAATTTGGTTCTCACAAACCCTTGACCCTTACCCGGACGGACGAAATCAACGTCGATCATGATGTAGGGCTCCCCGTCGATTTCAATTTTCAACTTTTTCCGAAATTGATCGGTTTTTAACATGGTAGGTAACACCTTTAAATGGTTTTGACAACGGGGATGGGAGGTGCGTATAACCTGGGCTAGGCAATCATTTCATGCCTTTTGCCTGGCGACGCTCCCCGAATACAGCGAGATATTTTATGATTCATCGCCCCATCAATCAATTGCCAACTGAGAATCTTCACAAGCAATAACAAGAAAGGCCGAACCTAAATGAAACAAAAACCGGAACAGAAATGATCCATCAGAAAGAGAACGTGCAGAAATCATCTCCAACGGGTTTCGCTCGCAGGCAAGACATTCTGGAGCGTTTAGCTCTTAAAGATACAGTGTTCCTGCAAGCGCACAAACGGTTCCCTGTTCAATGGCCGGATGCATATTTACAGTTGGTCGGGCAGCCTGCCGAGAAGGATCCGGTTGCGAAAATGGGTAGGCCAGATCAACGCGAATTTGAATCTGATCCCAATGATCTTGCAGATGCTATTGGTGATCATTTGAAGCGGCCCATGCCTTTTCTGGTGCGTAAGCATGCCGATCGCATCATTGTGCTTACCACCAAGCGCTGCCACTTTTATTGCCGGTTCTGTTTTCGTCGGGAAGTACCACCAACCTCCCAGACAGAACTTAGCCCCGGGGATTGGGATGCGGTCTTCGATTATTTGAGGGGTGAAAAGGATCTGCGCGAGATCATACTCTCCGGCGGTGACCCGCTCACGCTGACCAATACAAAACTGTTCCAAATTAAAAAAAGGATTGAAGCTTTACCGCATATTGACCGGTGGCGAATTCACACTCGGGCACCCGTGCATTTCCCGCAAAGGGTGACCCTTCAATTGGTAAAAGGCCTGGCGAGGGGTTTGCCCTTGCGTGTTGTTACCCATTTCAACCACTGTCGGGAGGTTACGCCTTCGGTGCGGGCAGCAATCAACCTCTTTCGCCGTTTTCAGATACCCATCCTAAACCAATCTGTGCTGCTTGCAGGCGTGAACGATTCAGCGCTGAGTCAGGTTCAGCTCTGGCGAGCTATGGTTACCCTGGGCATCCAGCCATACTATTTACACCACCCTGATCGCGTTCCCGGTAATGCCCATTTCAGGGTATCCATTCGGCAGGGGCTGGAGCTTTACCGGCATATTCGGGATGCCCTGGGCCAGCGTTCACCCAATTATGTTTTAGACCTGCCCGATGGGAGAGGAAAGGTTCCAGTGGAACAACTGGTTGCAGTGCATGACAACCTCTACCACTTCCACCATTCCAATAATCAGATAAGTCAGTATCCAGATATCATTTCCTAAAAGCGTCCCTGGCAAAAGCCGTCTGAGGGGATGAGCGTGTTAGTCGGCTATTCCAGGCAAACAGTTCTGGAGTTTGATTAAATTGCCAATTTGAATAAGGCAATCTCTTTTGAAATCGTAGT
>Ga0214472_10007297_pt1 | contig 11570 bp, 7 predicted proteins | sample RVTome_6_FD_207662 | JGI IMG/M metagenome (GOLD analysis project Ga0214472, IMG submission 207662) | Soil microbial communities from uranium-contaminated site in the Upper Colorado River Basin, Wyoming, United States - RVT140D175 | ecosystem: Environmental > Terrestrial > Soil > Contaminated >...
GGGGCAACCAATCGGCTGCGAGTTCGCCGCCGGCTTGGGTCAGGCTGAAGCCGAGCACCTGGCCGCCTGGCCCGTACCCCACCAGATGTTCGGCCTGTGGTCCGGGCAGCGCCGCGAACAGCGCGTTGCTGTCAACCGACCACAACGGCGATCGGCCGGGGCCAATCTGGACGGGCGGGGCGCCCGGGTCAGCATTATCCAGCGTCCAAAGTAGATCAAGACCCAGGCCTTGCGTGCTGTAGGCCAGACGAGATCCATCCGGTGCGAAGCTGGGATCGGACTCGGCCCAGTCGGCCGATTGGGTCAGATTGACAAAACGGTCGGCCGGGCGATTGAGGTCGGCCAGATACAGATCGGCCGACCCATCCCGGGTTGAGACAAAGGCAATCCGCCGGCCTAAGCTTGGGTCCCAGTGCGGGCTGCTGTCCAGCGCCGGATGATTGGTTAGTTGAATGGGCCCCTGGCTGCCATCGATGGCCAGGATCCAGATATCGAGATCGCCATCGGCATAAGCTTCATAGGCCAGCCAGCGACCGTCGGGGGACCAGGTCGGATGTCCCTCGTAGTATGGCGTGTGGGTCAGACGCCGACTGCTGCCATCGGCCAGATCGAGCAGATATAACTCCCAGTTGCCATCGCGCTGAGACCGGAAGGCGATCTGGTCACCGGTTGGGCTGACGGCCGGGTCGGCATCATCGAAGGGCCCACCCGTCAATTGAACCGGGCTCAATGAGCCCGGCGCCAGCGCAAACAGGTGCCGGCGCAGCCCATCCCAGCCCTGATAGACCACGCCACCGCCCTGCGCCAGGCGGACCGGGTTGGCAGCTTGCGCCCCCGGAAGCTCGGCCCTGGCATCGGCGCTGTCCGGCGAAAGGACCAACGCGTCTGAGACTGCCTGGATGGTGGCTTCTTCACGCGGCGCCGAGACGGCGCTGCCGGATTGGCTGAGCGCCAGGTAGGTCAGCGCCAGCAGAAGCAGCAGGGCCCCAATCAGACCGGCACGCAGCGCGGCGCGGAGCCGGCCGACGGCTGGCTGGGACGGATGTGTTGGGCGCTGCGACCCCTGGGTCACGGCTGTAAGAACCTCCGTTGGGTGCCCGAGGCGAGCATTCTAACGGCCCCGGGCGTCGCTATGACCAGATTGTTGCAAAGTCGGTGCCACAGCCGAAATAGGAAGAGCCGGCCAGTGGCCGGCTCTTGGAAGAACAGGAGGTTTGACTGTCAACGGCCGTTGGGGATCGGATCCTCCCAGCGAGCGGCCGCAACTTCGATCGGCATTTCAAAGGTTTCGGCAAAACTGTCGAGGTCCCCGCCTTGCTCACGGAAAGCCCGGACCATCATGTCCGGCGCCACCATGACACGGGCGAAATACTCGGCGCTGTCGCGCAGTTCTGGGAGCAGCAGGTCGGTCAGTCCCATGCGGCGCCCGTGGTGTGACGTAATCAGGGCGCTCAGGGTTTCACGAGCCAAGGCAAAGCGACGCTTGGCTGAGTCCAAGTTCGTGTGCACGAAGATGTTGCCCCGCTGGGTGAGCGGCCGGGCGAAGGTGGCGTCCCAAAGGCTGGAGAACATCTCCACCACCCCGAAATCCCGCTGGTACAGGTCCGGCGGATGCGTCAGGATTTCTTCGACTGGGACGGGCGGCTCAGCCGTGCCCGCGTAGTCGACGAGACCCTGCGCCAGGTTCCGCAGGAACCAGCGGCGTTCTTCGCGCGTCGTGGGGATCATGCCACCTGCTCGCCGGAGGCCTGGTCACGGTCATCCAGCAGCCCTTCGAGCGGCGAAGGCAGCTCGATCCGAGGCTTCTGGGCCATCTCGTAGGCCTTGACCGTGCGGTATGCCAAAATGGAGAACTCGGCAAAGTTGGGTGCCTGGATCGAGGTCAGGCGGGTCTTCAACTCGGCGTTGAATTCGAAATCCTCGAGCACCGAGGTGAAGCTGCCGTCCCCGAACGCCTGCATCACGCTCGGGTCCACGATCGAACGTGCCACCAGCTTGTTGAGCGCCTTCATCGACATGTCTTGCCTCCTGTTGCAGATAGGCGTACTTATGTTAAGTCCACATTTGTAGCATAGAAGAAGCCTTAGGCTTCTATGCTCCGATGCTAGCGATGTTGACCGGACTTGCCTAACCTAGGCGGTTAGTCGCCGCCACCGGTTCCGGCACATGGGCATCTGCTTCTCATGGCAACCTCCGAAAACGATTTCCACTCTTGTCGGAGAATACACGCCCTCACTCATCGAATTCTTAGCGAGAAATTGCAGATCTCCTACAGTTAGTTCCTCTCACGAGGACTGGGTCACTCGTACATAGATCTCCCTTACTGAGCCTGCAGGCTCCAAATCGAACTCATCGCGGAGTCGCCGGCTATAATCCTCATAGTGGCGAATCACATCCGACCTGCGTTCAAGTCGTTCAAGTGCGAGCATGTATCGACGGTTCAAATCATCACGGTATGGATCAATCTGCAGTGCCTCTCGCAACGCCTGGATCGCACGAAGCGGTTGATTTCTTAGCATCGCTTCGTCAGCGTGTTCTGCTGCGACATCGAGGAACTTCGACTCAAGTTGTCTACGCCTCGACACCGCCCAGTCAGTATAAAACTCGGGGCAGAATGGTCCCCCATAGGCATTCAGTGCATCCGTCAGTGCAAACAGTCTTCTAGGGTCTCCGGGAGCTAGTCCTCCTACAATCCTGGCGGCATTCTCAAAAACTGCTACGTCAAATGACCAATCCAAGTCCTCGGAGAGGCTGTAAGTTGAACCATCAAGTCGAATTGAATCCTTTCCGAGTGCTCTTCTGATTCCGTAGATCGCCATGTGAAGGTTAGCGGCTTGTCGGCCTGGCCGGAATCTTGGCCAGAATTCCTCCGAAAGCGTGTCCCGATCTACTTTCCCATTGTCGGCCAAATGGACTAGGAGTTCCAATGATTGCGGCTTAATGTCCTCAATTGACTCGCCCGAAACGATCAACCTTGCACTGCCGAGCGCGAATAGCCTGACCAAGGCGCGCTGGCTGGTGGTGTCAGAACCCTCTGACTCATAAAATGCCCTAGTTCTGGCCATTAGGTCAATTCGCGCTTCAACCACCTTAGTGGTCGGATGGTCAGATAGCTTTTCCACAAGCCAGGTTCTTATTCCTGAGCCTGAACTGATTTCGGCGGCGATGAACTGAATTTGATCATGCAGGCCTCCTATATCAAGGCACTTCTGCATATGATCAACCGCCAGCCTGTCCTCCCCAATTCTTAAGAGGGCTACCGCCAAGAATAGCTCTGCGAGCGCTACTTCTGTAGGAGTCAAGTTTGAATTTGTGGAAACCAACTGCTCGAGCAGCCGAATAGCACCCTTAGGATCGGATATTTGGATGATGGACGCAGCTTGAATGTCGTGAAGTGATTGTGACCTTGGATCCTCATTCTCTCTCGCACGAGCAAGCCACTGACCTGCGAGTGCATAGTTGCCTGATCGGCGATGGAGAATGCTCGTAGCATAGCAGCCGTATCGAGTCAACTCTCGGTTCTGCAGCCTCGCCGAAATCTGCAGTGACATCTCATAGAGCTCTGCTGCCTGTAAGAGAAGACTAAGGTCATTGAATATGTCTGCTTGACCGTACATAAGCATCGCTTCTCGGAGAGGATTAGCAGCAAGAGCTGCGTAGCTTAACCCGTTCTGAAATCGCTCCAGTGCCCCCTGGAATCTTCCAGCCCAGTGGTCGAACACCGCGAGGTCATTGAGCGCAAATGCCATTCTGGCGGGAGACCCAATCTCTTCGAGTATGGATAGCGCCTCCGCGGCAGCGTTGGCAGCGTCCGCATTCTTACCCGCTTCAGCGAACAGCCATGTTTGTTCTTGAAGGGCGCCTACTAACAAGTTCCTATTGGCGTGATCACGTAGAGTATTCACAGCAGTTTCTGCATGAGCGAGTGCAGCATCCAGGTCTCGGCGCACCATTGCTGCATGCCTTGCGTGGAGTCTCTCTGAGATGGCAATACCGTTGCGGTCCAAGGTCATCCCCCGTGTTTCAGCAAGGACATCCTCTACACCTTCGGTTTCACCTAAAGACAAGAGCGCCATTCCTTTGTAAATGAGCGCCAGATCCCTCACTTCAATCGGGAACAATTCCTCTGACTGAATGACTTCCAACAGTTCCTTCGCTAGTCTTGAATCACCTCTATCTAAGGCGATTCGAGCATGCAATAACAAGAGAGTCGGGGTGAATTCAGCGTGCGGCTTGAGAAGATCGACCCAGTGCTCAAGAGTAGAATATCGTCCCTGTTCAAAATACTCTGTCGCCCGGCCCTCCGCGATTGATGCTGCCTGTTTCACCTCCCCGAGTTTTAGAAAGATCAGAATCGCAGCCTCTGGTTGGGTGTCCGCAATCAGACTGGCGGCCAACCTTGATGATGCATCGAATCGGTCAGGAGCCGATGCCTTAAGCGTATCGAGCAAAAGAGTTCTAAACATTGGATGGAACTCGAAGGTGCCTGTAACCCCACCTGAGGACGTAATGAACAGACCCTTCGAGCTAACTTCGCTAAGGAGTTTTTCAGCATCCCCGCCCGAAAGGAACGGCTCGCAAAGCTCCACAGTCATTATCGGAAGGACGCATACGTCGAGGAGAAATCGGCGAATTGACTCAGGCTGACGATTTAGGACTACTGAGGCTAGGTATTCATACGCCAATTGCTCAGTTAAGCCTGCTGAAAGAGTAACTCGGGATGTCGAGAACTCTGACAGGATCACACCCGTGATCCACCCACGAGTCTCATCCAGAACACTAACCATCTGCTCCTCGGCCACCCGAGAACCAGTGACTATCTGAGATAGCTCACATGCCTCTTCCAGAGTGAGTGCCAGGTCTTGCGGCCCTAATCCCGCTAACCTACCCTCGGCCATCAGCTGAGCGAGGGAGATCTCAGGCACCTCCCTGCCCGCGACGATGATCGTTACATGGTCTGGCAGGTCAAGGACAAGGCTATCCAAGAATGCCATGGAGTCTTCTGAGTGGCCTATCAGGTGGATATCGTCTAGGACGATTACGAACGCTTCTGGGATTTCTTGAAGGATTGCTGCCGACAGAGTCTTGGCGAACCCGGCAGGGGTCGATCCGGCAAGATTCGCGATCTTGAATGTTCCTCTTAGTCGTCTGAACCTCTTCTCCAATGAAGCCACGAGGACCGCAGCCATCCGCACGAAATCTTCATCTGTCGCTGAGAGAGTGACCCAACAGGTTGGAAGTTCGGTGTGGGCAGCAAAGTCGGCCAAAAGGCTAGACTTGCCATAGCCGGCGGGAGCTGCGATTGCAATTAGGCTCCGCGGGGTCTCCGCGTGAAGTCTATCAACAAGTCTTTCGCGGTGGAGCTTTCGGGAATCGAATTCCGGCGGGGTAATTGCGTGCCGAGTTATTGGGTCAAGTTTGGCCATTCAATCCTGGTCCTAGCCCCTTGGATTGAAACTGGGTACATAAGGGGGTGATACGCTGTCGCCCCCAGAACACATGGATCAAGTCCACTCTACAGGATTCTAGTCCGATTTCAAGTTCCTAGACCACGCTATCCCTCACCACCACCGTCGACGGGTCTGGGGAGAAACCATCTGCTTCAGCTCTATTCGAGCACAATTCATGCCACTGGTCAGGCGAGTGTTGCTCCAGTGGGATTTCGAGTGGCGTCTTCAACTACTTGGGCGGGTTCCAGTTGTAGGTCCTCGACAAGTCTCTTTCGGTACCGCTGGAAGTGCTGCCTCGCCTCTAATCTCCTTCCCGTTCTGGCTAATCCTAGAATATAAGCTCGGTTGGCCTCATCATCGTAGGGGTTCACATTCGCCGCAGTCCGGAGAAGATCAAGCCGGGGACTTCGCTCGAGGTGTGATGCAAGGGCGTGGAGGGCATAACGGCGCGCCATCATTGCATGAAGTGATTCGATTTCCCTGCGTCTAATCGATGCCCAATCCGATTGCACGCCTTCGAGAAACGACCCACCATACAGGTCAAGGGCCTGCTCGAGAACTTTCCCAAGCTCTGGCCTTGACGGCTCGGACCTTACCGCGATTTCAGTAACTTCCTTAAACTCGAGCAAATCTATCCGCATGTCGTCCGGTTTGCAGAACCTATAGCCGGTCGGAGATGAGACAACTATTTCCTCGTCAACAGCCTTTCTGATTTCATAAATTGCGGTGTGGGTACAAGCAGCCCGACCCGAAGGATCCAGGTGTGGCCAGAACACATCGGCCAGGCGTTCACTGCTTGCTTGGCCGCTATCCGCCAAAAAGACCAAGATCTCAAGGTGCTGCGGCCTGAGCCGGATTGTCGATGATCCCCCCCTACTCAGCTCGGCCTTACCAAATGTCACGAGTTCGAGCTTGCTCTCTCTAACGCCAAGCGAATCGGAACTTTCGAGGGATGCCCTGAACGCTTCGAGGTTCTCAACCCAGTCCTCTATTCTGTTAGTAGTAGATACCTCAACATCCGCGGCTTTGGCAATTGGAAGAAGCTCCGGAAACGCCCGCAGTTCGGCAGCAACGATATGGAGGGTACCTTTGGCTTCCGCGTAATTTATGCATTGTCGAACCCATCCCTGCGCCTTGCGGGGCGAATTCATGTTCCCAAGCGCCAGAACGACTCTGGCGAGAGTGAGCTCAAAGGAGTGAAGGTCAGCTCGCTGTTCGATCGACTCCAATTCCTGCTCAGCATTAGTGTCACCTAGTAATAGTCGTGCTGCGAGATGCTCTATTCGCCGGATATTGGACCACTCTGTCGCGTTGAATCCGAGCCCGCCGCCCGAGGCCACTCGCTCTGCCCCAAGGAAGTCTCGCTGATGCCGGTGGATGGCGGCTGACTGCGCGGCAAGATACGAATCCCACATTGCAGACTTAGATTGTGTTCGCTTCTCCTGTGCCCTTAGGAAGACATCGGCCGCGAGGCGATACGCACCACAATCTTTAAGAAGGTCACCCCAGCTGATTAACGTCGCAACCTGCATCGGAATATTCCAAAAGAGGTTGCTCGAGTCGATTGCCTGTCTTAGCAGGCGGTCGGCACTCTCAAGATCCCCCGTTACATGCGCAGCAACCCCCGCATTGTTGTACGCAAGGGGAAGCCGCCTTGCATACCCAGCTTTGCGTGTTAGTTCAAGGGCATCGAAGCTCGCGGAGACCCCCTTCCCTACATCGCCGAAATACCCGAAGAGGACAGATTGCGTAGCAAGCAATCGGCTTTGAAGATCAATTTGTCGAGTCTCGACTGCATACTCAAACCCTTCACGCGCATAGCTCAAGGCTGACGTGAAGTCTCGATCGGCTAGCGCTAGACTCGACCTAACCTGAAACATTCTGCACCGATCCCTGGAACCCATGTAGGGCTCAAGCGCCTCGAGCTTCTCCAGGTCATTATCCCGACCCTCAAGTACGTCAAACTCCATTAGACTCTCGACCCGGCTTAGCAATGAGAGCGCGAGTAACTCACCGTCCTCAATCCTCCGAGCCCCCTCTTCTAGGCGATCACACCACCTCAATGCCTCGTCGAGACTCCCTCCGTTTACTGCAGAATAAGCCGCCTGGCTATAGATCTTTGTCGCTTGACACCCTGCCGTCCAGAGCCTCGTGGCCCAGTCCAGGATGGTATGGTCGTTTCCGCGCTCATAGATTGATCTGGCATTCGCCTCCGCCACCTCCACCGCCCCGTGCACGTCTCCCGCCTCCATATACAGGTCAAACGCCAGCTCGGGCTGGTCGTGCCCGGCGTAGTGGGCGGCGGCTTTCAACTGCAAGGCGCGGTGTTCTTCCGGCTCAGCCTGCCGGAATCGGTCTTGCAGGAACGCACGGAACAGGTGGTGGTACTCGTAGGTCTTGGGCCGGTCGCCGGTGACACTGATGAACAATCCCGACCGCACCAGCCGGGTCAGCATGCGTTGGCTCCCCTTGCGTCCCAACACTTGGTCACAGGCCGCACCCGTCATCAACGGCAGGGCCGACGAACGCAGCAGAAACTCCCTCACATCCTCCGGCTCACGCTCAAAGGCAGCGTCGGCCAGGTACTCGTAGGCCAGCGGCTCGCCCCCCTCCGCCAATGCCGGCAAGTCCTCGCCGACAAACACATCCGACAGCAGGACGCCGGTGATCCAGCCGCCGGTCGACTCCAGTAGGTCGATCGCCCTGCCTTGCTCCAACCGCGCTCGCCCCCGAGCCTCGAACACCGCCTGCAGCTCATCCAAATCCAGGCTCAGGTCCTCCGGCCCATAGCTGCGCAACTTGTCGTCGGCGATCCACTTGACCAGGGGCAGATCGGGCACTTCGCGGCCAGCAACCACGACTCGAGCCGTGGCCGGCAGCGCCTCCAGCAGGTTGTCCAACACGACCAACGGCTCGTCTTCATCGGCCAGCAGCTGGACGTCGTCAAAGACCAGAAAGAACGCCTCCGGCACCCGGCGCTCGACCGCTTCCCCGATCAGCCGCCCCAAAGCCTCGGGCATGGCGCCGGCGTGCTGCTCGAGCCGCAGCTCCTTGCGCAGACGCCGAAAGCGTCGGCACAACGAGGCCCACACCAGGCTCGCCAGCCGCATAGGGTCGCGGTCGGCCTCGGTCAGCCGCACCCAACACACCGGCTGACCGGCGTGCTGATCGACATCCGCCAGGAAGGTGGTCTTGCCGTAGCCGGCCGGCGCACAAACCAGCACCAAACGTTTATGCGTCTGGCGCAGCAGGTCATCGACGAGTCTTGGGCGGTGGGCTTTGGTGCGCGTGAAGTCGGGTGCGGTGATGGCGTGCTGCGGTGTCTTGGATCGGGTCCCCATATCCCCCTTGCCCCCTCTCGGTTAGCCTAACTGGAAACGGACCTCTCGGCGGTCAACAGGCTCTTGATCCTCGTAGGCGACTTCAACCTGCAATTGGTACTCACCCGGGTCGGGCTGCCGCCGCAGATGCAGGGTGAACGCCAACTGGTGATCGACGGTTTCGATGATCGTGGTCTCGGCCAGGCGGGCACCGCTGGCGTCCTCAATCGCCACCTCCAGGGAGGGCCGCTCGGTAAACGGGGTCAAATCGATGGAAACCTGCAGCCGCCGGCCGTCCGGCAGCGGCTTGAGCGCAACCTTGCGCACCCGCACCTGGTCGGGTGGTACCGGAATTTCCCCGGGGTCAACGAAGTTCAAGTCCAAGCCAGCCTCCGGCCACGTGAGCTTCGTATTATAGTACGCAGGTTCCGCCTGCCCGTCCACTGTGGCGCCTAGGAGCTGCCCATGCCCGACCATGGCTTCGAAACCCTGGCCGTCCACGCCGGCCAGTCACCGGACCCGACCACCGGCGCCGTCATGACGCCTATTTACCAAACCTCGACCTACGCCCAACCGGCCGTCGGTGAGCATCTCGGATTCGAGTACTCGCGCACAAGCAATCCCACTCGCCAAGCGCTTGAGGCATGCATGGCTGCACTCGAATCCGGCGGCCGCGGCCTGGCATTCGCCTCGGGCATGGCCGCCACCGACGCCGTGCTACACCTGCTCCAACATGGTGATCACGTGCTGGCGGCCCATGACCTGTACGGCGGCAGCTACCGCATTTTCGAACGCGTCTACCGCCAACTCGGCCTGACGTTCAGCTATGCCGATGCCTCCGACACCGACGCCTTCCTGAGCGAAGTCCGGCCCGAGACGAAGCTGGTCTGGCTCGAGTCACCGACCAACCCACTGCTCGATCTGTGCGACTTGCGCGCCATCAGCGACGGCGTCCATCAGCAGTCTCCTACCGCGCTGGTCTGTGTCGACAACACCTTTGCCAGCCCCTACCTGCAGCGCCCGATCGAATTGGGCGCCGATCTCGTCCTGCACTCCACCACCAAGTACCTGGGTGGTCACTCCGACCTGGTTGGTGGGGCCCTGGTTGTGAAGGGGGCCGAACTGGGAGAGCGGCTGGCGTTCTTGCAGAACGCCGTCGGCGCCATCCCCGGCCCCCTCGACTGTTTTCTCGTGCTCCGAGGCATTAAGACGCTGCCCGTGCGCATGGAGCGCCACGCCGCCAATGCCAGCGCCATCGCCCTTTTCCTGGCCGGCGACGACCGGGTATCCACCGTCCACTACCCTGGCCTGGCGACCCACCCTCAGTACGAACTTGCCCAACGCCAGATGCTCAATCCGGGAGGGATGGTCTCGTTCCAGGTCGGCAACGCAAAGAAGGCGCGGGCGGTGGCCGCCGCCACCCAGCTCTTCACCTTGGCCGAGTCGCTGGGTGGGGTCGAATCGCTGATCGAAGTCCCGGCCGCTATGACCCACCTGTCGGTGGCCGGTTCGCCGCTCGAAGTACCGTCCGATTTGGTCCGGCTTTCGGTTGGGATTGAGAGCGTGGAGGATCTGCTGGCCGACCTGGACCAGGCGCTCGGCCAGGCCTAGCTACTCATCAAACAGGAAGGTTGATTCGGCGTAGAAGCGCACCCGGCGGTTGCGCATGCGCTCGCGGATCCAGTCATCAAGGTGGGCCTGGGTTGTCTCAAGATCATCGCCCTGCGACAACATCTCAAGCGGGTAGTTGAGACGCAAGGCACGCGGCGACACAATGAAGCGGGTAATGCCCGGCGGGAAATGCCAGCCGTTGGCCGCCCCTTCCACCACCTCGCCGGCGCCGAACTCGGGGAAGACCACCAGCCCAGCCAGCTGGCGGTAGATCTCGGCCAGCCCCTCTAAGTGATCGCCGCTCGTCCGCTCGAAGTGCACCTTGCCGTCGTAAACAGAAACCATCTCACGCAGCGCGCCAATCCGCGCCTGCAGACTCTGATCCTGCACGCGTGAAAGCAGCGTGACTCCGTGCGGCAGCCGTACCGTCAACAACGATTCGCCGGCGGACAGCGCCCTATCCGCTTCGCCGGGCTCGGCCGCTGTGAATTGGAATCCGTTGAGCGACTGGAACAGTCCCTCGATCTTGGATGGGGTCTCATCCAGCAGGATATGGTTCCAGGTCTTGACCTCGACCGAGTCGCCGTTGGGATGGGCCACTTGCACCAAGGCGAAGGGGACCTCGAGCAAGCGGAGCGCCGTGACCCGGTTAGCCCCATCGAGCACCACGTACTCGCCAGGCTGGCTGTCAATCGGCAGCACAATCGGTGGGTTGCGTAGGACGCGGTCTAGCTCGATCGCTCTGGCCAATGGCTCGGCACGTTGTTGATCGGGCAGTTCGTGGGGGCGAAGATGGGCGGTTGGGACGATGCGAAGATGCGGCAGGTCAGGCGAGGGTTTCATGCTCCTCCAACGGTGCCAAGTATTCTAACGCGTCAATGATCGTCAGGATGCCTTCGGGCCGGCGCTGGTCGTCAACCAGCACTACGACCTTGCTCGACATCAATTCCGGCAGCACCTCATGCAGCGGCGCCCCGCTGTCGGCTGTGCGCACCTCGCGGTTGATCAAGCCGGCAATCGTCTCGTCCGGCGAGTGTGGTTGTTCGTCCGACAGCATGTGGTTGAGCAGTTCGAGCTCGGAGACCATCCCCAGCAGGACCCGGTCGTCGTCCACCACCGGAACCTGGTCGATCCCGTTATGGCGGAGCAAGGCAATGACGTCGGCAACCGTGTCTTGGGTGGTGGCCAT
>Ga0214472_10007298_pt1 | contig 11569 bp, 11 predicted proteins | sample RVTome_6_FD_207662 | JGI IMG/M metagenome (GOLD analysis project Ga0214472, IMG submission 207662) | Soil microbial communities from uranium-contaminated site in the Upper Colorado River Basin, Wyoming, United States - RVT140D175 | ecosystem: Environmental > Terrestrial > Soil > Contaminated >...
GGGTGGTTTCGCCCTCGTCCGGGGGCGTGGATTGAAACGACGTGTCCGGGTCGCCGTGACCTGCGGGATCACGGTGGTTTCGCCCTCGTACGGGGGCGTGGATTGAAACGGCCGGAGAACCAGGAAGAGATTCTTCGTCTCGCGCAGTTTCGCCCTCGTACGGGGGCGTGGATTGAAACAATATCGAGCGCATCGCCATTGTCGATGAAATCGAGGTTTCGCCCTCGTACGGGGGCGTGGATTGAAACTTGCGGTACGCGAAACTGTTCGGGTGGCTGGCACTGTTTCGCCCTCGTACGGGGGCGTGGATTGAAACACGGTCTGCATCAGGCCGCGACGGTGTAAGCGACGTGTATCGCGCAATCCCGCGGAAGACCGAGAAACGCTCGGGCGGACAATCGTACGTGTCGCATCCGCGGTTGACGTTCGCGACAGGTGGCCTGAGCGCGCTACCCCACCCGAAGGCTGCGTAAGGAAGGCAGCCGACGCCGCGGCCTTGAGGCCCCGACCTGGATCGTGAGGCGCCGCAACCAATACGACGAGAGCTTTCGGTCGCCGGCACGCGTGCACCGTGCACGCAGCCAGATTTGCCATGCCAGCCGGTTCGGAGCGGTGGGCTGCCTCTGGATGCCCTCGGTCGCGTCAGCAGCCCAATCCCAGGCCGCCTGCGGATCGTCCGGCCCGGCGTTCGGCGGGAACGGCAGATCGTGCTCCAGCACGAACGACAGCACGTCTTCAACACAATAGCGGCGGGACCCACCGGCGTCGAGCGAGGCCGGCGTCTCCCCCGCTGCCATTTCCTCGAGCTGCTCGATCGGCGCGCCCAAGATGTGCGACATTTCGTCCCCGCTTACGAGCGTGAAATGGTCGACGGCCCGCGTCCGCTCGAATTCGGCCGTGGCGCGACGGATCGACCGACGGGCTCGCCGGGCCGCGCGTCGCCGGAACATCAGGCCCTCCCGTTCGAGCCGGTCCATCATCGCGCGGAAGTCGTCGGGGATGGACTCGCCGCCTTCGGGCGTGGGGCCCGGCCCGTTGAACAGCAGGTACCGGCGGAACCCGAAGGACAACAGGAACTGCGTCAGCATGTCCTGATTCGCCTCGCTGCGCCGGGCCCAGAAGTAGAGAGCCAAGCCGACCGACGAGGGCAGGGCCGGAGCCCAACGGAGGCCCCGCGTCAGAGCGTCCATGGCCCAGACGGCGGCATCGAGCACGTCGGCGCCGGCGAGACGCGGCCGGACCCGGGTGATGAGTTCCGGGCACGCCTCCAGGCGGTCCAACACTCCGTCGGGATCGAACTTCGCCCGCCCGCCGCGCGTCCACTTGCACGGCACCCACCCCCTGCGCGCGGCAGCCTTGATCCGCGATTCGGCGACGCCGAGGATTCCGGCCATCCGCCGTGCCGATACCGTGCCTGGATGTTGTGCTGTCCTCATCGCCCTACTCTCGCCGCGCCCATGACCGTCAGCGAACGTCTCACCACAGGGATGATAGGCAGGCGCACATATAGGTAAAGCAGGAGGGAATATCCGAAACCCACACGCCCGGGAACTGCATGCACGAGCGTTCAACGGAGTTTCATCGTGCGCGGCGCGAACTGGCGCGCGTTCTTCGCGCGTCGCGAATAGGAAGCACACCCACTCCCTCTTCCGCCCCCTTTCGCTCCCGCTGCGATCCGTCCGCGACCCGTAACCTGTCGCTGTTCCTGTCGACGACTTCGATGCAAGGTGCCGCAGGCGCGCTCCCACGGCTCAACTTCGATCGCATCCGTCTTTCGGTGCGTCGGGATGCGCCTCGGTGCATGAAGCGGCCTGCACCATTGCAACGATGCCGGCACGAACCTCTGGCCGAAGCCTGGCCCACGCTGCAACCACCGCCCCGAGTCCGGGCTCTTTTTGCAGCCGTTCCGGCAAGTTATCCGGCAAGTCGGGTTCGGCGATTGACGTAAGTGCTTGTCCCGAAACGCGTTGCGCGTCTTTGGCAAGGGGTTCGAGTCCCCTTGGGGGTGCATTTTGCGGCGTGGTGCGCGCTGCGCCGCTGCGGCGGCTCTGTCGCGGGAGTCGCGGTGACACAGGCGCCGTTCACGGTTTCTTTCCCGTGAGGATGGATTCCATAATCGAACTTGGGCTGTCGGCGCCGCGAACGATGACGACGTGCAGCGACACCACGGCGTCACAGCCGGCGCGACGCAGGAAATCCCGAATCGGAATCACCCTTCGCCCGCGTACGTGATCGTTAAAGAAGCCGGCGAGGTCCGCGCCCGCGGTGTCGCTGGCCGCCTGAATGATATCCTGGACCGTGTACTGTTGTCCTTGGCGGCCGAACCGCTCGAACATGAGCCGTATCATGTCATCGATGCCGGCACGATTCGCCGTCGCCTCGCGAATCAGGACATCGGTACAGAAAGCGGCGAGCCAGCCCCCGTCGTAGATCGGGGCGTTGTTCTGGGATTTCTTGGCGCCGGCATCCACGAGGCTCACCCGCTCCCACGGTCCGTTGTACCGATACATCAGGTACATCAGCAGGTGTCGGTCCATGAGTCGGAAGAAGTCCGGGCGCTCGATGCTGCCGGTCCGCAGGGCGGCGAGATTGGCGATGTACTCCGTGAAGCCTTCCATGAACCACTGCGTACCCGGCTCATCCGCTGACGCCATAGCGTGGCCGTTCCATCGATGAAAGAGCTCATGGGCGATCGAGTCGGTCCAAACCACGGCGTTCTGTGGCGTCGGGACGTCAGGACCGATCACGACGAAGCTGCTACGATACGCTTCCCCGGTCTCCCAGTTGCCGTCCCGGAACCATACCATGAGGTATCGCTCGCGGCGCGGGTCTCGTAGCAGGTCGCGGTAGTAAGCGACGATGTTCCGAATTGCGGGCGCCAGCAAGTCGGTCGCATGGGCACGGTCGCCCAGCATGACCAGCGTCGTTTCGAACCCATCGACGTCAACCACACGAGGCGTGTGACGTCCCACGACGATCAGGTTACCGGTGAGTTCCTGCACGCTATCGGCGCGGAAGGTGTACGCATCGCCCGCGTGCGGCGCCCAGGGCGTCGAGACCCGCCAGGACTCCCCCTCGGGAAGCTCGAACCGAACGGTCGCCCCGGCGGGGTTCGTCGGGAACAACAGCAGCGAAGTGACCGGTATCATGATCGCCGCACCGTCGCTGAACGCAGCCGTCGATCGCGGCCCCTCGGGCCACGTCTCGGCCTCCGCGTAGGACATGTCCACGCCGTAGCTCAGCGTGACCGCACCCGAGTGGTTCTCAGCGATCTGCCAGGTGAGACGTCCGGACTTGGTGACGACCAACGGAGCGCCGTTTGCATCGCGCGCTTCCAGGTCGCGGATGAACGTAGCCCAACCGGCCGGCTGACTCCACGCTCCGTAGGAATCGATCTCGAGCTTTCCCAGCGCAACAGGAAGCGTCGCCCGAACTTCCGCCCGCGTCAGTTTTCCCGATGCGAAGGAAACGACGTAGTCACATCCCGGCCTGCCGGCCGCCGGCGGCCCACCAGCGCCCGTCGCTGACGGCAAACCGATCGAGACAACAACCGCGGGAGCAAGCCCAAGTAACGACATCTCCTTGGTTCCTTTCCAGGGCTGGTCCGCCCTGACTAGTCGCCGACCTCCCGTAACTCGCTGTGCGCGCGTTCGCAGGCGCCACACCACACGCCGAGTTGACGGAGCACCGTCGACGAGCACCGATGTTTCCCGCCGGCGCGACGCCGCCCACGAAAGACGACGCTACGCGCGCACTCGGATGGCCGCGCCGGTCGGGCGCGGCACGCGCCGCGCCCATCCAAAGGCTCGCCCCACCAATTCCAGATCGTACGGATCGAACACGTGTCGAATGCGGGCAACCTCCTGTCGCTCGCGATCGCGCTGCGGAAGATCGTCCCACGCATGCGGCGTCGCGAGCACCACGTGCCGCGTGCGCCAGAATGCCTTCCTCAAATCCGGAAGGATCACCGCCGACACCTCGTATTTGCCTTCCGGAACGATAGCCGAGAGGTCGTTCACCAGGTTCGCGGCACCGACGCGGTCCTGCTGTGCCAGAATCACGACCCGTCGCGTTGCGTGCGCCGCGCTGTTGCGTTCGACGAAACCCGCCAATGCCGGGTCCAGCATCGTCGCGACGAACCGCGTCTCCCCCAGTCGTCGCGGCCAGGCTCGGCGAACTTCTTCATAGTGGTGCAGCGTCGCGATGATCGGCCCCGGCGGCGGCTCCCGACCCGACCCGATCACCACCGGCGTTGCCGATACGGCCCAGAACCGTTCCAGCTCCTCCCTGAGGTCCGCGCATTGGGAGTCGCTGCACTCCACCACCGTGGCCCGAGCGCCTGCCGCTTCGGCGGCCCCCAAGTGAGCCGAAAGCCAGCGAAGGAACGCCTCCGCCGCCAGGCCGTGCTCTTGCTCGGCCTCGTGGATGGTCCGGGCGATGAACTCCGCCAGCCGCGCCTCACCGGCCGCGTGGTCCGCGCTCGCGGCGACGATCATCGGCCGCGGCGGGCGTCCCTCCACGAGACCGGCCGCCGCCAATTCCTGGTAGGCGCGCCGGACCGTATGCCGGTTGACCCCCCATTGCCGGGCCGCCTCCCGCGTCGGGGGCAGGGACGCCCCGGGCGCCAGTTTTCCCGTGGCGAGCTGCCAACGGATCGTCCCCGCGATCTGCTGGTAGAGCGGAACCCGACACCCTGGATCGATCATGGTCTAATAGCTATAGACCAATAATACCAAAGTGTCAACTCTGGCCTGGACGCGTTGGGATGCCCGCAGCGCGCGCTCGCTGGCCCTGTACCCGTCAAGGCCCGCCCCGTCGGCACGCTTTTGGGCCGGTTCGGTTCCATGCCTGATGACCCGCCGGCGCCCCTGAGCCTGACCCGTAAGCCTGGAGTCGGAGTTCGACCCCGACCAATGTGATTGTGCAGCGGCGGCGTCGAAGTTGGACGACTGTCAGGTCGAACAGGAGGTTCGCTCATAACTCGCTCGCTGTGCGCGCCGCTGGCGGCCGGGGCCGCCGAACACCTCGGCCATCTCGATCTTGGCGATGGCCGTCATTCGATAGAACGATCAGAATGGCTCGCCTTATGGCCGCCGCGCCGAACCGATCGTTGCCTAAACAGTGGGAGGACTGCGCCGATCTGAAAGCGGCCTATCGTTCTGTGCACCATGAACGGGTCACGCCGGAGCTGATCCAACAGGCCAATCGCAAGCTGGTTTGCCGGTTCACTTCCCGATCGCACTTCTGCTTGGGGCCCCGATCCTCGCCGTCATTCGCCGGATCGCCCGCAAGGCTGGCACACCGTTCCTGCTATCCGCCCGGGTAGTGGTGGTTGCGGCACCACCGCCGCGTTCACCGCCGTCGAGACCGGCGCGAAGGCGGCTGCGCTTGTCTTGCGGACCGGCGGCGTCGGAGCCGTCCTCGAGCGTCACGAAGACCACGCCGAAACGACGCTTACGGTCTTCGTGGTCCTCACGATCGTGTTTGCGGTCATGGCCATCGGGCCCGTACTGCTGCCCAAGCCGATCAAACGCCCGCTCGTCGTCGCCGCCCTTGTCCGCTTCCACCTTTTGTACATCGCCGGCACGGTCGTCCTCGCCAACACTGCCCATCATGGTGGACGTTTGGTCCACGAATTCGGCGTCACCGCCATGATCCCGATTGGCGGCGACCGACCCGCACGCCCGGACGACAGGCGCCCGAGCCGACGCGTGGCCCGGTCGAATCCCGTGGGATCGCTGGCGATCGTAACCGGCGTGCCCGGCCCGTCCGTTACTCGGGACACCGATAAGCCTGGCTAACAAAGGCTCTGGCGCGCGTTGTCACCAATCCGATAACATCGTATAGTCTCTTTGCGAGCCGCGCGTGCCTCACGGATAGAGTTGCCGGATCCGCTGTCTTGAATATCTGCTCGAGCCTGGCCCAACTGGACTCCCATCGCTGGCTCCAGTCGTTCTACGAACGCTTGGCCGAACGGCCGAGCCTGCTCATCGTCGAGTTGCTCCTGATCGGCAGCGTTATCTACGCCGTGCTTCGCTTCCTGCGTGGCACCCGTGGCGCACGGCTTGTCCGCGCCGTCCTCATCATCCTCGCTGTCAGTTCCGCGGTCGTCCGCCTCGTCGCCGAGAAGTTCGACCTCGAACGAATCAACGTAATGTACCCCTACTTCATTCTCGGGGTGTTCCTCGTGTCGCTCGTCGCGTTTCAGACCGAGCTGCGGAGATTGCTTCTGCGGTTGGGCGAAGGCGCCTGGCTCCGCCGGTGGATGAAGACCTCGGATCTTGTCGTTGAGCCGGTGTTGACTGCCGTCGAGCGGTTGTCCCGGCGCAAAATCGGGGCGCTCATCGCGATCGAACGAAACACCGAGATGGGGGCCATCATCGAAACCGGTGTTACGCTCGATGCGGTCGTGACCTCCGAACTGCTCGAGACGATCTTCTGGCCCGGATCTGCCCTGCACGACCTTGGTGTCATCATCAACCAGGACCGGGTCGTCGCCGCAGGCTGCCAGTTCCCACTGGCCGAGTCCGGCGACATCGATCGATCCTTGGGCAGCCGACACCGCGCCGGGTTGGGGATGAGCCACGAGGCGGACGCCGTCGTGATCATCGTAAGTGAAGAGACGGGCACGATCTCCGTCGCCATTCGAGGCCGCCTGCGCAGAGCCCTGACCCTGGAGGCCCTCCGGGATACGCTGCACAACGAGTTGGGTACCGGTCGGCGCCCCGGCAAGGCGACGCCAGGCCAACCGGTCCCGATTCCCGTTCGCACGGGGGAGACGAAAGGTGGAGCAGGTCAAGCTGCTTAGTATGACCGTCGTTCTGACGGTCCTGGTCTGGGCCAGTGCTGACAGCCTCGTCACCGAGACCGTCACCGTGGGCGTCTCCTTTGACGTGTTGCCGGAGCGAAGCAGGCCCCTCATGCTCGTCACGCTCGACACCGAGAGCAACTCCTTCGAGCTTCAGGTGTCCGGGCCGCGAAGTCTCGTGTCCGCGCTCCAGGCGCAGCCCTTGCTTCGACTTCGTTTGCGGGTCAAGGACTCGGACACCGGGCCGGTCAACGTGTCGTTGGAGCCGGAGATGCTTCGCGAGGCATTGGCCGGTGTCTCCCGTGAGTTTCGGAAGCTCGCGGTCGTGTCGATCCAACCGGACTCCCTGCCCGTGAAGATCGATCACATGGTGACCCATGACGTGGAGGTCGTCGCCAGGAAGCTCAGCCTGCCCTACGAGGTTGAGCCGCAGCTCGAAACGACGCGCGTCAGCGTGACGCTACGCGAGACCGAATACGTCAAACTCACGGAGAATCAGCCGCTCCAGATCGCGATCGGCCCCGACATCGAGCGCCAACTCAAGGACAAACCCCCCGGGAAGGCCGTGCAGATCGCCGTTCCGCTCGATGCCCAGAAGCTCGGGCCCGGCGCCAGGATCGACCCCCCGATCATCAACGTGAGCGCCACCGTGCAGGCGCAACGCGTAACAGCCCAGATTCCAACCGTCCCGATCCTGCTGGCGATGAGTTTCGCCAACCTCGAGCGGCCGCTCCGGCCCGTAACGCGCGATGGCACGGCCCTGTCGCTCGTCACCCAGACCATCACCGTCTCGGGTCTACGCTCCGACGTAGCCCGCCTCCAACGACGCGAGACCCGCGCGTACGGCGTAATCCAGCTCAAGCAAGAGGACCTCGAGTCCCTCGGCGTCCTCAAACTCGTGACCCCGGATTATTTGCTCCCGGATGGTATCACGTTGGCCATCGAGCCGTCTCCAATCGAGTTTAAGTTGATTCGTGCCAGTGTAAATGGAAACTGAATCATCCCGGCCCGAATGCGGCACGAACCGGGCGTGACACGCGGCCAGCCCCGTCGCGTTACTTTCTTCGCAGGGCTCTTGACGGGGCCATGTCCCCGAGTACCATTTCCGCTGCGGTGATGTTACGTGCAGGGAAACACCCGTTCCCATTCCGAACACGGCAGTTAAGCCTGCACGGCCGATGGTAGTCGAAAGGCGAGAGTAGGTGATTGCCGCGCTTTTTGATACCCGCTTCGGCGGGTATTTTGTTGCGCCGTTTCGACGGAACCCAAGAGGCTGCCGTGGCGCGGGCGGGCCGGATGGGTCCGTCGTGATCCGACAATGCGTAACAGTGGGGCCGTTTGCGCCGCCGGCGGCACCGCAATCGGAGACGTAGTGAGATGACAAGCTTCTTCGCGTTGATTATCGAGACGGTGTTGAGCGCGCTGGCCTTCGCGATCGCTCAGCTCATCATCGATCGCCTCATCGGCGCCGCCGCGATGTAGCGCCGACACCTCTTCCTACGATCCTCATCCTGACGGCCGCTCGCAGCGTCAGGTGGGCGCGGTCGCTATGCGCGCCGTAGCCGACGGTCGGGCCGCACGTATGGCCACCGGCCGGCCTGCAACAAAGGCGGGAACCTCGCAAGCAGATCCACGGGTCAGGCAGACCTCGCGAGCGACCGGAGGAGTTCACATCCCTTACGGATCTTGTCGTTCGTTGCCGCGTAACTGATGCGAAAGTGTGTGTCCCGTTCGCTGAACACGTTGCCGGGGATGATCAGCACGTTGTTGCGGATCGCCTGCTCGACGAACGTCGTCGCCGATGTGAAACCCGAGGGCGCCTTCGGGAAGATATAGAACCCGCCCGACGGCCGCACGAAATCGAATACGCCCTCGAGTTCGTCGCATACCAGGTTGCGCTTCTCCCGGTACGCCACCACGTGCGGCGAGACGTCGGTGTCCATCGCCTCGATCGCCGCCCACTGCGCCGGGTGCGGCGCGCAGACGAACGTGTACTGCTGGAGTTTGGCCATCTCGGCGATGATCGGCCCGGGCCCGGCCGCATAGCCCATCCGCAGCCCCGTCATCGCGTAGGACTTGCTGTATCCGCGAAGCAGCAGCGTCCGCTCCTTCGCATAGCGTACGGGGCTCGGCGCCGGCCCGTCATAGGTCAGCAGGTTGTAGATCTCGTCGCTGATCAGCAGGAGGTCCTTGTCCTCGCACAGCTTCGCGATGGCCTGTACGTCCTCCTGCGTAAACACGATCCCCGTCGGGTTGCTCGGGGAGGCCATGATCACGATCTTCGTCCTGCCCGTCACCGCCTCGGCGAACCGCTCCGGATGAAGCTGGAAGTCGTCGTACAGGCTCACCGCACGCGGGACCCCGCCCACCAGACGTACCAGATGCTTGTACGACACGAAGTAGGGATCGCCGATCAGCACCTCGTCACCCGGATTGATGCACGCCATCAGCGCCAGCAGCAACCCGCCCGACACCCCGCAGGTCACGAACAGGTCGGGCCGCCAGTCGAACTCCTCCTGAAGCTGCCGTGCGATCCGCTCGCGAAGCGGGGCGATGCCGCGGGTGACCGTGTAACGGGTGTGGCCGTCCTCGATGGCCCGAATCATGGCGGCCCGCACATTGGGCGGCACGCCGAAGTCCGGCTCACCGATTGACAGGTTGATCGGGTCCTCGAGGTCCGCGGCCAGGTTGAACACGCGCCGGATGCCCGACTCCCCGATGCCCCGCATGTGCTCGGCAATGAACCGTTCGGCATTCATCGCCCACCATTATGGCCGCACCGCCCGGGCCCGTCGACCGTCGAGATGTCGAATGATACCGCGACGACTTCGTGGACCCCGCCGAACAATCGTCGGCCGCCGCTGTGCTGTCAGCCGCTGCCCAAACTGATCGCCGCCTTGGGCGCCGAGGCGGTTTCCGGAGACTCCAACGCCGCGTAGGGCCATCGAGGATGCGTGCGATGATTGAAATCGGAGAACGGCTCAAACTCAACTAGCGTCGGGACAATCTCGTTAAACGACTTACCACGTACGAACGCTTGAGGGTCGAGGCGTAACAAAGCCGTTACCATGGTCTCGGTGCTCTCAGGCACGGCGCCAAAGCAATAGTCGGAGGCGATGTTAGCGGTCTCAAATGGCACGTAGAGTTTTGATAGGAAACGACTTACGCACAGCGGGCGAGCGGATTCGAACCGCCGACGTCCAGCTTGGGAAGCTGGCATTCTACCACTGAATTACGCCCGCGCTTGCCGGCCCGGTAGCCGGCCGGCGCCGCGCCGCCTGCGCTGAGCGACGCGGGAAGGACAATAGTGTACCGACGGATCAACGGAACGCAAGAGTGGATGATCCGCGGCCGGGCCGACGGGTGCATCCCAAGATGGGGGGCGATTATGCGGCCCGCTGGAGGGGGCGGGTCTCCCAGAACGCGTCCCAGGTGCGATTGAGGCGCTGCGCGATCAGCGCGCTCATGGCCACGGCGCCCCCCTCGCTCCACTGGCGACCACAGCCCTTCAGCCGTTTCCCTACGAGCTGCTTGCAGGTCGATTCCATGAGCCCCGAACCGATCACCAAGCCGCGGGCTCGATACTCGACGTAATCCGTGATCGGAAGGCGGGGCCGCAGGTAAGCGATCAACCCGTCCAAGGCCGGCAAAGCCTTCGAGCCCGCCGAGCTTCCGCCCCGGCTGCAACGACTGCGCTCCAGATACCGCAGCAGGCCGATCCCGCTCGACTCGCGAAGAATCCCCTGACATCGGGACGCCCAGCCGCCGGCCGCCGACTCGTCGGGATACAGCAACCGAGCCGCCTCCCAAACGTGCTCACTCAGATGATACCAGTCCAGAATGCGCGTCCCGTCGCGAAAGTACCGTCGCGCCACGGTATCACACCAACCGCCCCCGTCGCTGATGAACACGGTCTCATCCGCCTGCAACATTCCGCAACGAACCGCCAGCGCCCACAGGGAAAGCCCGAATCGTTCCGGATCTTCGCGCGACGACAGTACCCGCTTGTGCCACGTGGCGTTCCCCTCCTGCCAGAAGACCGTCCCGCACTTCATCTCCTGATAGACGATCCGGTTGCGATCACCCTCCGCCTGGCGGTAGCGGGTCGGATACATCACCCCGTCGCAACTGATATACAGCCGTTTCGGGCGGGCAATCGGTGCTTGGGCCAAAACGTGCTCCTCTTGCGCTACGCCCTCCGGCAACGCCCGTAAGGCCTCGACGACCGCCCGCCGATCCCGATCCCCCACGCCGCCGACTCGCTGCATCAACCGATTCAGGACGCTGTCGCTGAGGTTCACGTCATGCTGGTAATGAAGCTCGTCCTGCAACTCCGAGAATCCCATGTGGGTCGCTAACCGCAACGCTCGCTTGCTCAAATATACCGTGACCTCCCCCGGAGGAAGGTCCAGCACGTCATCCAGCGGAAAGCAGTACCGCCCGTTGACCGTACAGCGGAAGCGCGCCCGACGAACCGTCACCGGGCCGTTGATTCCGATCAGCGTCCGGGCCTTGTACCCCTTGTGTCGCCATTCGCCCCCCTCCGCCGAAAAAGGGGGCGCGGCGGCTTCAACGCATCCACGCTGGCCTGAAGCGCTGCCGCGGCCAAGGTCCGGCTCATCGCGTCGATCTTCTCCTCCATTTGCTCCAGCGTACCATCCACCTGTTCCACCTGCTGTTTGACCACCTGACCGTTGACCTTCACCGTGATCTCAACCTGCTGCATCGCAACCTCCTTGTGCTTCGCACGACAGCACCATG
>Ga0214472_10007299_pt1 | contig 11569 bp, 11 predicted proteins | sample RVTome_6_FD_207662 | JGI IMG/M metagenome (GOLD analysis project Ga0214472, IMG submission 207662) | Soil microbial communities from uranium-contaminated site in the Upper Colorado River Basin, Wyoming, United States - RVT140D175 | ecosystem: Environmental > Terrestrial > Soil > Contaminated >...
CGAGCGCAACCATGTTGTCGCCATCGGCCGCCATGCTAGGGCACTCGCCGAGGCGGAATCAGGGAAAGTCGGTAGGAGTGCTCTGGAATAGTCCGCATGGTTACCCTGAAAATCGGTAGATGCGTCCGGAATCAGCGGTAGTCGCGTCGGAGCGGATGCGCAACGCGGGACGGCGCGGCGCTCGGCCGGAACCCGCCCGCATGATCGCCGCTATTGCGCCGTGGAGCCGTTGCGGGCCGGCGCTTCGACCAGTTTGACGATGGCAAGCGAGATGTTGTCGCCACAACCGCCGGCCCGCTCGCGCGCATGACGGATGAGATTCTGCGCCGCCTCGCGTGCGGGCACGGCGGCGATCGCGGCGCCGAGCTCCGCGTCGCTGAAGTGGGCCCACAGCCCGTCGGAGCACAGCAGGAAACTGTCCCCCATCACGAGCGGCGCCGACACGCCCAGCGCAGTTCTGGGCGAGCGCTCGCTGCCGAGGCAGGACACCAGCACGTTGCGCTGCGGGTGCGTCAGTGCGCCCGCCTCGTCGAGCGTGCCCTTGCGCTGCAGCTCCGCCACCAGGGAGTGATCCTGACTGCGACTAACCAGTTGCGCACTGCGAAAATGGTACAGACGCGAGTCGCCGCAATGGATCCAGTTGACCCGGTCGGGCTGCAGCATCAATACCACCGCGGTGGTATGCGGATCCTTCTCGCTGGTGAACCGCGTGAGTTTGATCACGAGGTGCGCTTCGCTCACGATGCCCTCGAGCAGGTGCTCGGGCGATTCGTTGCGGGGCGAAAAGCCGTCGAAATTCTGCTTCGCCTTGAGCACCACCTGTTCGGCCGCCATCGCCCCGCCGCTGTGCCCGCCCATGCCGTCGGCAAGGACGGCGAGCATGGTACCGGGGCGCGTGGGATGGGCGAACAGGCCGACGCGGTCCTGCTGCTCCTTGCGGTCTCCGGTATGACGGGCGACACAGGCTTCTATCGTGATGGGCATGGCTGGTGAGGTGACTTTGGGCGCGGCCATGATAGCAATGCGTGACCCATTCTGGTGCATCGCCGCCGCCTCGCCGTACATGCCAGCGTGATCTCCGTCACACCCGGCAGGCGACGACCGCGTATCACTTAAGCGCTACCCCCGAGGAGGCCGCCCGGCGCCGGGATTTGTGCCCGCTTGAGGGACACCGCCGGGGGCAATGCGAAGCGGCAGGCCCGAACGACGCCAGGCCGCGAAATCCTTCGGCGCAATGCGCCAGGCGGATGGCGCCTTACCGCTGCCGGCGACGCGTTCTAGATCGGAAAACCGTTGAGGCGACTGTCGATGAGCTCGATCCAGTGCCGCACACGCGTCGCGGTGCCCGCCTGCAGATGGCTGATGCAGCCGATGTTGGCCGAGGCGATGAGCGTGGCCCCGCCCTCGCCCAGCGCGGCGAGCTTGTCCTCGCGCAGGCGATGGGAGAGCTCCGGTTGCAGCAGGGAGTAGGTCCCGGCCGAACCGCAGCACAGGTGGCCATCGCGCACCGGGGTGAGGCTGAAGCCGGCCGCGGCGAGCAATCCTTCCACCACGCCGCGGATGCGCAGGCCGTGCTGCAAGGTGCATGGCGCTTGAAAGGCGACCGCGATGGGCTCGCTGCGCCGGCCCTTGAGCAGCGTGGCGAGGCGGTCGTGCTCGGCGGCGACGATTTCGCTCACGTCGCGCGTCAGCGCCTCGACGCGCGCCGCCCGCTCCGCATAGGCCGGGTCCTGCGCCAACAGATGGCCGTAATCCTTGACCTGCACGCCGCAGCCCGAGGCGGTCATCACGATCGCCTCGATCTCGCCGCGCTCGATGGCCGGCCACCACGCGTCGATGTTGCGGCGCGCGTCCTGGCGCCCGCCTTCCTGGTCGTTGAGGTGGTAGCGCACCGCCCCGCAGCAGCCGGCGCCCGCCACTTCGACCAGCGATATGTCGAGTGCATCGAGCACGCGCGCGGTGGCCGCGTTGATGGAGGGCGCCATTGCCGGCTGGACGCAGCCGGCCAGCGCGATCATGCGCCGTGCGTGGCGTGCGGCAGGCCACGGCCCGGCCGGGCGCGCCGCGGGCACCTTGTCGCGCAGGGTCTCCGGCAGGAAGCGGCGCACCAGGCGGCCGGCCTTCATGGCGGCGCCGAACAGCCCGGCGCGCGGCACGAATTCACGCAGCGCCCAGCGCGCGGCACGGTCCGCGCCGCGCCGCGGCACGCGCTGCTCGACCACGTTGCGGCCGATGTCGGCCAGGCGGCTGTAGTGCACGCCCGACGGACAGGTCGATTCGCACGAGCGGCAGGTCAGGCAGCGATCCAGATGCAGGCGCGTCTTCTCGGTGACGTCGTGCCCTTCGAGCAGTTGCTTGACGAGGTAGATGCGTCCGCGCGGCCCGTCCAGCTCGTCGCCCAGCAACTGGTAGGTGGGACAGGTCGCGGTGCAGAACCCGCAGTGCACGCAGGCGCGCAGGATGGCCTCCGCCTCGCGCCCCTCGGGGGTGTCCTTGATGAAATCGGCAAGCTGGGTCTGCATGGTCAGAGTCCGTCGTACAGGCGGCCGCGATTGAAGACGGCGGCCGGGTCAAAAGCGTCCTTGAGGCGGCGATGGATCGCGAAGAGCGCTTCGGGCAGGGGATGGAAGACGTCGCCCGCGCGGTCGCCGCCGCGAAACAGCGTGGCGTGTCCGCCCAGCGCCGCGACACGCGCGCGGATGGTTGCGGCCGGTGCGTCGGAGCGCAGCCAGCGCAGCGCGCCGCCCCACTCGATGAGCTGTGCGCCGTCGAGTTTCAGGGGCGCCGCCGAGGTGGGCAGCGACAGGCGCCACAGGGTGCCGCCCTCCGCGCCGGCATCGCTGAAGAAATCGTGGGTGTGTTCGCGCACCGCGCGCCACAGTGCGTCCGCTTCGCCCGCCACGAGCGGCTCGCCGCCGAGCCGCCGGGCGGACGAGCGCACCGCCGCCTCGGCCCCGGACAGGCGCACGCTGAGCGTGCCCGCATGCCACAGCGACGCGGAAATCGGCAGCGGCTGCCCGCCCCATTCATTGAGGCGATCGATCGCCTCGGCTTCGCTCAGCGCAAAGCGCAGGCTCGCCTCGGCGAGCGGGCGCGGCAGCACCTTGAGGGAGACCTCCAGCAGCACGCCCAGGGTGCCGAGGCTGCCCGCGATGAGCCGCGACACGTCGTAGCCGGCGACATTCTTCATGACCTGGCCGCCGAAGGTGAGCACCTCGCCGCGTCCGTCGAGGATCTTCACCCCCAGCACGAAGTCGCGCAGCGCCCCGGCGGCCAGGCGCCGCGGACCCGACAGCCCGGCCGCGACGCAGCCGCCGACGGTGGCCTGCGGGCCGAAGTGCGGCGGCTCGAAGGCGAGCATCTGGCCGTGGCCGGCGAGCAGCGCCTCGAGCTCCGCGAGCGGCGTGCCGGCGCGCGCCGTCACCACCAGCTCGGTCGGCTCATAGCTCACCACCCCGCGATAGGCGCGCGTATCGAGCAGCTCGCCGCGCGGCGCGCGCCCGTAAAACGCCTTGCTGCCGCCACCGCGGATTTCCAGTGCGGCGCCGGCCGCGGCGGCCGCGCGCACCCGCGCGCACCATTCGTCGATCACTTCATTCATTCGGTATCTGCCTTGTTTGCAGCCGGTTGGCGCGCATGGCGGTCGGCCACCGCGCGCAGCGCGAGCCATGAGCCGATCAGCGACAGGACCGGCACCACCACCAGGAGGAACTGGATCCAGCCGCGGTCCATCAGAAGCGCGGGATGTCCGGATACGGGATGTGGCCGTTCGTCACCCGCATGCGGCCGTATTCGGCGCAGCGGTTGAGCGTCGGCACCGCCTTGCCGGGGTTGAGGAGCCCCGCCGGATCGAAAGCGGCCTTGACGCGGAAGAACATCGCCAGCTCGGCGCGCGAGAACTGGCTGCACATCTGGTTGATCTTCTCGATGCCGACCCCGTGCTCGCCGGTGATCGTGCCGCCCAGCGCCACCGAGAGCTCCAGGATCTCGGCGCCGAAGGCTTCCGCCCGCTCCAGTTCGCCCGGCACGTTGGCATCGAACAGGATGAGCGGGTGCAGGTTGCCGTCGCCGGCGTGGAACACGTTGATGCAGCGCAGCCCGTGGCGGCCTTCCATCGCCTGGATCGCTTCGAGCATCTCGCCCAGGCGCTTCCTCGGGATGGTGCCGTCCATGCAGTAGTAGTCGGGCGAGATGCGCCCGGCGGCCGGAAACGCCGCCTTGCGCCCGGCCCAGAAGCGGAGCCGCTCGGCCTCGTCGCGCGACACGCGGATCTCGGTCGCGCCGCCCGCTGCGAGCACCGCGCGCACGCGTTCGATCTCCTCGGCCACTTCCTCCGGCGTGCCGTCCGACTCGCATAGCAGGATCGCCTTGGCGTCGAGCGGGTAGCCGGCGTGCACGAACTGCTCGACCGCCGCGGTGGCCGGCTGGTCCATCATTTCCAGGCCGGCCGGGATGATGCCCGCGGCGATGATTTGCGCCACCGCGTCGCCGGCCTTGATGACGTCGTCGAAGGCGGCCAGCACGCATTGCGCGAACTGCGGCTTGGGCGTGAGCTTCACGGTCACCTCGGTCACCACCGCCAGCATGCCCTCCGAGCCCGTGATCAGCGCGAGCAGATCGTAGCCGGGGGCGTCGAGCGCATGGTTGCCGAACTCGACGACCTCGCCCGCGATGGTCACCCCGCGCACGCGCAGCAGGTTATGCACGGTGAGACCGTACTTGAGGCAGTGCACCCCGCCCGAGTTCTCCGCCACGTTACCGCCAATGGTGCAGGCGATCTGCGACGAGGGATCGGGCGCGTAGTACAGCCCGTGCGGCGCGGCCGCTTCCGAGATGGCCAGATTGCGCACCCCGGGCTGGACCACGGCGGTGCGCGAACGCGGATCGAGATGCACGATGCGGGTGAAACGCGCGAGCGACAGCAGCACCCCGAAGGCATGCGGCAGCGCCCCACCGGAAAGACCGGTGCCGGCCCCGCGCGCCACCACCGGCACGCCCAGCTCGTGACAGGCGCGCAGCACCGCCACCACCTGCTCCTCGCTGGTGGGCAGCACCACCACCAGCGGCACCTGGCGGTACGCGGCCAGCCCGTCGCACTCGTACGGGCGCAGGTCCTCGGCCTCGTACATCAGCGCCCCCGCGGGCAGCACCCGCGCCAGCGCCTCGACCACGCGCGCCTTGTCGACGGCGGAAAAATCCGCCTCCCGTTCGCCCGGCGCGACGGGCTCGGCCACCACGGTATTCATTGCTCGCTCTCCAGTTTGTCGATGTGCCCGTCCGGCGTTCGCGTCTCGCCCCAGCGCGCCGGGTCGAGCGCCAGGCGGCGTGCCGCGCCGACGAGGTGGGCGGCGGCGGCGGCGCGCGCCGCGGCGCCGTCGCCGGCGGCGATCGCCTCGAAGATGCGCGTGTGCTCGGTGTGCGCTTGGCGCGCGCGCCCTGTGGCATGCCCGCGCGCACTCCAGGTCGGCGCGCGCGATTCGGAAAACTGCTGCCCCATGAAGGCCTGGAAGCGCTCCAGTTGGGGGTTGTGGGTGGCGGCGGCGACTGCGACGTGAAACGCGTCGTCGTCGGCGACCGCGTCCGTGCCGGCCGCCAGTGCCTCGCCCATGCGCGCGAGCGCCGCTTCCATGCGCGCGAGGTCGGCGGCGTTGCGGCGCAGCGCGGCGAGCTCGGCGGCGCCGCTCTCGACCAGGTAGCGCAATTCGAAGATGTCCGAGACTTCATCGGGCGACACCCCCGCAAGGCGCGGCGATTCGCGCACCAGGCGGAAAGTGCCGTGCCCCGGGCGCGCCGCCACGTATGCGCCGGACCCCTGGCGTGTGAGCACGCAGCCGTCGGCCTTGAGGCGTGAGATCGCCTCGCGGATCACCGCCCGGCTCACGCCGAACCGCTCGCACAGCGCCTTCTCGGTGGGCAACTGGGCGCCGCTCTTCAGTTGCTGCTCGCTGATCCAGCCTTCGAGCTGGCGCGCCACCGCCTCGCTCAGGCGGGACGGGCGGGGAGATTTTTCCGGTGCGCTCATGTCGGCATGAATTTGTCTGACAACTGGCCAATGGTAATACATGCGCACGCCGCTGTCAGCCCCACCGTGGACGCCCGGATCGCCCGCGCGGCACGCCAGCCGTACCGGTCATGCCGCAGTGATTTGCTAAGATTCGCTCCTCGCTGCGCCGACCGATTCCCCCGGAATTCCATGACCGCCCTCCCGACCACCCGCCTCGAGCGCTTGCTGCCATTCCTCGCCTGGCCGCGCCAGTGGCGTGCCGCCGGGTGGCACGTCGATGCCATAGCCGGCATCACCATCGCGCTGGTGATGGTTCCGCAGTCGCTCGCGTATGCGCAACTGGCCGGGTTGCCGCCCCACGTCGGGCTGTACGCGGCGCTGCTGCCGGCGGTGGTGGCGGCACTGTTCGGCTCCTGCGGCCAGCTCTCGACCGGCCCGGTCGCGCTCACCGCGCTGCTGACCGGCGCGAGCCTGGTGCCCCTTGCGCGCGCCGACAGTCCCGAATTTCTTGCGCTCGCCATCCTGCTCGCGCTGATGTCCGGACTCATTCAGTTGGCACTGGGGGCGTTGCGTGCCGGGTGGCTGCTGAATCTGCTGTCGCGCCCGGTACTGACCGGTTTTCTCAACGCGGCAGCACTCCTCATCGGGCTGTCGCAAGTCCCGGCGCTCCTGGGGCTGCCGGCGCCGCGCGCGTCGCACGTGCTGATCGGGTTCTGGCACACGCTCCAGGACCTCGCCGCCGTCCATGCGCTGTCCGCCCTGTTCGGCTTCGGTACGCTGGCCGCGCTCACCCTGCTCAGGCGCTTTGCGCCCCGCCTGCCCGGCGTGCTGCTGGTGGTGGTGGCAGGCACCGCGCTGTCGGCGGCGAGCGGCTTCGCCGAGCACGGCGGGGTGGTCGTCGGCGCCATTCCGGCCGGATTGCCCACGCTCGGCCTGCCGGCCTTCGACGGCAGCGCCGCGGTCGCCCTGCTGCCGGCCGCCTTCGTGATCGCGCTGGTGAGCTTCATGGAGGTCACCTCCAGCGCCAAGGTAATCACCGGCCGCACGGGCCAGGCATGGGATCACAACCAGGAACTCATCGCCCAAGGGCTCGCCAAGCTCGCCGCCGCGGTGAGCGGGACGATGCCGGTGAGCGCCTCGCTGTCGCGTTCGGCGCTCAACTTCGCGAGCGGTGCGCGCACCGGCCTGGCGTCGCTGGTGGCCGCCGCCTGCGTGCTCCTCACCTTGCTCTATCTCACGCCGCTGCTGTGGTTCCTGCCCATTCCGGTGCTCGCCGCGGTCATTCTCCAGGTGGTGGGCGGCCTGTTCGATTTCCGCGCGCTCGGCCGCGCCTGGCAGGCGAGCGGCGCCGACGGGCTCGCCTCGGCGGTCACCTTCGCCAGCACCCTGCTGTTCGCCCCCAACATCCAGAACGGCATCCTCACCGGCCTGCTGCTGTCGCTCGCGCTCATGCTCTATCGCGACATGCGCCCGCGCACGGTGTTGCTCGGGCTGCACCCGGACGGCACCTACCGCGACCTGGAACGCTTCGGCCTGCAGCATCCGCACCCGCAACTGGTCATCCTGCGCTTCGACAGCCCGCTCACCTTCGTCACCGCCGCGACCTTCGAGAGCGCCGTGGTGCAGGCCGCCGCGGCCCAGCCGGAGGTACGCACGGTGCTCATCTCGGGCGCCGGCATCAATGCCATCGATGCCAGCGGCCTGCACGCCATCGCCACCCTGCACGAGCGCCTGCGCGGTCGCGGCCAGGCGCTCGCCTTCTGCGGGCTCAAGAAACAGGCCATCGACGCCATGGAGCGCACCGGCCTGTGGGAGCGGATCGGCACGCAGGCGGCCTTCCGCACCGAGCACCAGGCAGTGGCCACCCTCCTCCCGGGGCGCTCGGCGCTCACCCCCTGACCGTCGGCTAACGACTGATTTCCTTGACCATTCTCGTCGGGATGGTTAAAGTGCGCGATTCATTTGCAAACCCATCAACTGGAGCAACACCATGTACGCGGTGATAAAAACCGGCGGCAAGCAGTATCGCGTCGTCGCCGGCGAAAAGATCAAGGTAGAACAGATACCGGCTGACGTGGGCTCCGAAATCACCATCGACCAGGTTTTCATGGTCGGCGAGGGCGAGTCGGTCAAGATCGGCACCCCGGTGGTTTCCGGCGCCGCAGTCACGTGCACCGTGGTTTCCCACGGCCGTCACGACAAAATCAAGATTTTCAAGATGCGCCGCCGCAAGCACTACCAGAAGCACCAGGGGCATCGCCAGAACTACACCGAGCTTCGTATCGAAGCGATCTCGGCCTGAGCAGGAGGTAATTCGTCATGGCACACAAAAAAGCCGGCGGCAGTTCCCGTAACGGTCGCGACTCGGAATCGAAACGCCTCGGCGTCAAGCGCTACGGTGGTCAGTTCGTGCTCGCCGGGAACATCATCGTTCGCCAGCGCGGCACCGAATACCACCCGGGCGACAACGTGGGCATCGGCAAGGACCACACGCTGTTCGCGCTCAAGGATGGCACCGTGCAATTTACCGTGAAGGGCGCCCAGAAGCGCCGCACGGTGATCATCGTGGCGCAAGCGGCCAGCGCTGCAGAAGCCGCCTGATTCCGGCTTTCCGGTCCGAAAAGCCCTATCCTTGCGGTAGGGCTTTTTTGTTTTTGCACAGGCACCTCAATCATGAAGTTCATTGACGAAGCGCGCATCGAAGTGATCGCCGGCGACGGCGGCAACGGTTCGGCCTCGATGCGCCGCGAGAAGTTCGTCCCGCGCGGCGGCCCCGACGGCGGCGACGGCGGGCGCGGCGGCACCATCTACGCGCGTGCCGACCGCAACCTCAACACGCTGATCGATTTCCGCTTCACGCGCACCCACCGCGCCCAGCGCGGCGAGAACGGCGGCAACAAGGATTGCTACGGCAAGGGCGGCGACGACATCGTGCTGCGCATGCCGGTGGGCACCGTGATCACCGACCACGAAACCGGCGAACTGGTGGCCGATCTCGACGAGGACGGCAAGCAAGCCGTCGTGGCGCGCGGCGGGCGCGGCGGGCTGGGCAATCTCCACTTCAAGTCGAGCGTGAACCGCGCCCCCAGAAAGCGCACCATGGGGGTGGAAGGCGAACGCCGCACGCTGCACCTGGAACTCAAGGTACTCGCCGACGTGGGCCTGCTGGGCATGCCCAACGCCGGAAAATCCACCTTTATCCGCGCCGTGTCGGCGGCCAGGCCGAAGGTCGCCGACTATCCGTTCACCACCCTGCAGCCCAACCTCGGGGTGGTCCGCACCGTCGAGGGGCGCAGCTTCGTGATCGCCGACATCCCCGGCCTGATCGAAGGCGCGGCCGAGGGCGCCGGGCTGGGGCTCCAGTTCCTGCGCCACCTGCAGCGCACCCGCGTGCTGCTGCACCTGGTCGATCTCGCCCCCTTCGACCCGGACGCCGACCCGGTGCACGACGCGCAGGCGATCGTCGAGGAACTGCGCAAGTACGACGAATCGCTGTACCACAAGCCGCGCTGGCTCGCGCTCAACAAGCTCGACCTGATTCCCGAAGACGAACGCGCGGCGCGCGTGGCCGCCTTCCTCGCGGCCTATGGGCCGGTCGAGCGCCACTTCGAGATCTCGGCGCTGACCGGCGACGGATGCCGGGGGCTCATCTTCGCCCTGCAGGATTTCCTGGACGCCGAGCGCGCCCAGGCCGAAGCCGAGAAGGCCGCCCGCCACGCGGCCGAAGCGCGTGCCGCGGCCGAGGCCGAGGCGCGCGCGGAAGCCGCCTGGCAGGCGCGCCTGGCCGCCGACCTCGCCGAGGACGCTCCGGTCGAGGAGGATGGCGACGCCGTGGAGGACGACGCGGCGCCGACCGATCCCGACCGCTAGCCGCAACGCACTCCGCCCGCCCGCCAACATGCGAAACAAGATCCGCACCGCGCGCCGCCTGGTGATCAAGGTCGGCAGCGCCCTCGTCACCAACAACGGCGCCGGTCTCGACAAGGCCGCCATGGCCGACTGGGCGCGCCAGATCGCCGCCCTGCGCGCGGCCGGCAAGGAGATCGTGCTGGTGTCCTCCGGCGCGATCGCGGCCGGCATGCAGCGACTGGGCTGGACCGTGCGCCCGCACGAGATGCACCGCCTGCAGGCGGCCGCCGCGGTCGGCCAGATGAGCCTGGTGGAGGCCTACGAAGAGGCCTTCTCGCGCCATGACCTGCACACCGCGCAGATCCTCCTCACCCACGAGGATCTTGCCGACCGCATGCGCTACCTCAACGCCCGCTCGACGCTGACCACGCTGCTCGAACTGGGCGTGGTGCCGATCATCAACGAGAACGACACCATCGTCACCGACGAGATCAAGTTCGGCGACAACGATACGCTGGGGGCCCTGGTGGCCAACCTCATCGAAGCCGAGGCACTGATCATCCTCACCGACCAACAGGGCCTCTTCACCGCCGACCCGCGCCGCGATCCGGCCGCCACCCTGGTGTCCGAGGGGCGCGCCGAAGACCGCGCGTTCGAGGCCATGGCCGGCGGCGCCGGCACGGGCATCAGCAAGGGCGGCATGATCACCAAGATCCGCGCCGCCCAGCGCGCCGCGCGCAGCGGCGCGCACACCTGCATCGCGAGCGGCCACGCGCCCGACGCGGTCGTCCGGCTGGCCGCGGGCGAGGCGCTCGGGACGCTGCTGTACGCCTCGAGCACGCCCTTGCAGGCGCGCAAGCAATGGCTCGCCGACCATCTGCAACTCGCCGGCGACCTCGTGATCGACGACGGCGCGGTCACGGCGCTGCGCGGCGGGCGCAGCCTGCTGCCGGTCGGCGTGATCGAAGTGCGCGGAGATTTTGAACGCGGCGCGGCGGTGGCCTGTCGCAACCTTGCCGGCGAGGAGGTCGGGCGCGGGCTGGTGAACTACAGCCACACCGAGTGCCGCCGCATCGCCCGCAAGCCGAGCACCGAGATCGAGAAGCTGCTGGGATACATCGACGAGCCGGAGCTGATCCACCGCGACAACATGGTGCTGCGCTAGCGCCGGCTACGGCCGCGGGCCGCGGGCAGCGGCGGATGGCATGCCCGGGCGGGCGCGCCCGCCGCCGTCCGGTCACCGGAGAGCGGCCCCACCTCGCTCTCGCGTGCAGGCGTGGCAGGCGACGGTCCGCGCGTCCGGACTGATGAAAGGCGTGCGCCGCGTCAAGGGAGGGATCCATGTCGGTCTCCGAGATCCTTTCTTCATTGTCCACGTCGCTTGGGGCCGACCGGGTCCTGGACCGGGAACAGGCGCGCCAGCGCTACCCGGGCGAGACTTCGTTCTCATCGGCCACCTTTCACGGCGCGCTGCGCCCTCGCTCCATGTCGGAGCTGTCCGCCTGCGTGGCGGCTGCATGCCGCCTGGGCACCCCGCTGTACGCGATCAGCACCGGCAACAACTGGGGCTACGGCGCGGCATCGCCCAGCCGTGACGGCTGCATCCTGCTCGATCTCGGGGGCCTGAGCCGGATCCGCGAGTTCGACGAACGCTCCGGCGTGGTGACGCTGGAGCCGGGCGTCACCCAGGCCCGGCTGCATGAATTCCTGTGCGAC